>Ga0307375_10002101_pt1 | contig 20825 bp, 25 predicted proteins | sample TR1MG_FD_202531 | JGI IMG/M metagenome (GOLD analysis project Ga0307375, IMG submission 202531) | Soil microbial communities from Risofladan, Vaasa, Finland - TR-1 | ecosystem: Environmental > Terrestrial > Soil > Coastal area > Acid sulfate soil | place: Finland: Risofladan, Vaasa | collected...
GGAGAAACGCGCGGAGTGCGTACTTCTTGGGCACTTGGACTGGCAGAATCGTGGGGAGTGCGAACGGATCCCGAGTACGTTGAAGCACTGAAAACGCACCTAACAGCGCACGTTGCTGAGTGCTACGATAGGATCCGACAAGCGCCGGACTTCAACGGCTGGCTTCGATCTAACGGCTCTCGCGATATGGTGCTTATGCGAGAGCGTATCGAAGCGGCGTTGCCGGAACATGAGAGAGCCGAGCGCATTACGCCTACCGGCAAGCGAACAACCGATCGTGACACACTTGAAGCCTGTGTTGACGCGGAAGATCTGGCGGCTTGGGTAGATCAAGGCGAGGCAAAAACAGAGTTAACAACCTTCGTTCCACGGCTGGAAGAGGGAACAGCACTGCCAATCCATGCGCGTTGGTGGCCAATCGTGGAAAGTGAACGGCTTAGTTGCAGGAATCCTAATCTAACGAATCTACCAAGGCGAAGCATGTTGATCGGCGGCGTTAGGGTTGGCGTTCGATCTTGCTACGTTCCGCGCCCCGGCTTCGTCTTCAGCGCGGCGGACTTTGGAACAGCGGAGTTGCGCGCATTTGCTCAGATCTGCCTTTGGTGGTTTGGCCATAGTGCCATGGCGCAAGCCTTTAAGGATCAAACTAAGGGCGGGTTGGATCTACACTCCAAGCTGGCGGCGCGTATCCTCGGCATATCGGACAATGACGCAAAGACGTTGAAAGCAAAGGGCGATGAAGACTTTGATCGCACTAGGCACGTTGCCAAGCAAACAAACTTCGGGCGGCTCGGCGGTATGGGAAATGAGCGCTTCATTCTTACGTGCCGTAAAGACGGAGTAGATTTGACACTTGGCGGAAGACTCGGCAACAACCTTGAAGAGATTGCCGAAGCGCTGAAGCTAAAGCAGTTTGCCCTATTCCCCGAGATTCCTGAGTATTTCGCTAGGATCAATAGCATACTCCGAGAAAGTGGGGGCGATAACGCCACGATAACTAGCGCTGGCACTGGCCTAGTGCGAGGCAACGTAGGCTATTGTGATACGTGCAATCACTTCTTCCAGAACCTTGTGGCACAATGGACTAAAGATGCGCTGTATGTGATAGCACGAGAATGCTACAACGTGCCAAGCTCTCCCCTTTATGGGTCGCGTCCGATCATTGTTCCGCATGACGAGACGATCTTGGAGGTGCCAGAATACAAGGCGGGCGCGGCTGCGGATCGGCAAGCTGAGATCATGCGCCTAGTTGCCAGCGCTTCAGCGCCGGATGTCCCTATTGAGTGCGAAGCCGCGCTAATGCGGCGTTGGGATAAGCGAGCGAAGCCCGTTCGCGTCAATGGTATTCTAGTGCCTTGGGAGGCATAACCATGGGTAACCTAACGTGCGATCGTCAGTCTCTGATCATGTATAGCGAAGGGATCTTGTTGGATTTCAGGCAAGGAAGGGGGCGAATGTGTAACGAGGTAGAGGTTGAACGCGCATTTGAAGCCCTTGAAAAAGGCGAGACTGTCTACCTACTAGAAGCCGGGCGGATTGTCTCGTCTATCAAAGAGATCTGCGGTTGCTGGGAAGAGTGCGAGGTATAACCATGGATAAGGCTAGGGATAACGAATTGCTAAGGCTACCGCCAGCAAGCGCGATGGCAGGCGTATGGGATATTTCGATTCAGACTGTGTATCAGCGGACACACGGGCGGATCCAAACCAGCGCACGAGCAATCGCGACGCTCGCGAGAGAGCTAGATCTAGACTGCGGGCTTCTCTGCATGGAATTCGCCCGGCGGCGCGCCCGTTTTCTGGCGGATCACTAGAGACTTCCTCGCGGGAAAGCAACGAACCAAACCGACAAAATCGAAACCGTCGAGTGCGCTAGCCGCCCGTTACTGGCTCATTAAAAGCTTGGACCACGCCAAGGGTAGGCGAGACTGCGTGCGCCGCTAGGGCTCGCCTAGACCCGTCATAGCCCTCTTCTACGTGCCATCTATCCGCGCCCGTCGCACTTGGCCAACGGATGATCTGAAGATCGCTCCTTTGCGGCAAGTCGCGTTCCGTATGGTAATGACCAGTAAAGCAGTAGCGCCAACGCGACAAGCCCCATTCGCGAGCGAATCGCTTTGGGATCACTTCGCTGAGCGCCTTTACCCGCAGCTTGTCGCCATGATGCACGCAAAGCAGAGTCTCGCCATAGAGCTGGCCAATCACGGGATCAACGATCGTGCCATATACCTGAACGTCTTGCCGCTGAGAAAACCAAGCGCGCACGGCTTCGGTCATTAGTGCGGACGCGAAGCGATCGTGATTGCCTTGCATTGGCCAAAGCTCTACCGGCGCAAGCTGTGTCAGCGCGTCGATTTGCTCTACTTTATATTCTACCCAAGACGAGGCGATCTCAAGTGGCGATCCGTCTACGTCTTGCGGCGTTCCCTGAGTTGTTGTTCCGCCGCTTGTGTCAATATGCAACCCGTCAGATCCGATCGGGATAATGATCTTCGCTGGCCTACCTAGCAACTCAACTCGTCCAATCAGCCGCTCTATCAGCTCTAGGTAGAGCGTGCGTTGCGTTTCACGGCCGTAGCCACCAACGCCACGCTTTCCCCAATGCTCATCGGTTAGGCCAACAACCAAAGTGAACGGTTCGCGCGGCTTTCGGATTCGGATCTTTGGCGGCGCGTAGGTTGGCGCCCGTTCTGCAAACCAGCGCTTTAGCGGCTCTAGCGTATGCTCTCGGAACGCGCGCCATTTCTCAGCGTCGCGCTTGTATTCCCGCCATTTGTCTTGCTCAATCTTCCTATAGACATCAAGCTGACGAAGTTGTCTCGCTTCGTCCCTTAGTTCGTTTTCGCTAGCAGTACCTAGCCGCTCTTCCGTAAACGGCAAACTGTCATGCGTTTTGCCCAGCGCGCGGAGTATCCCGATCACAACCGGACGTGGTAGATCGTGCGTGCGAGCAACTTGATTGATCGTCGCGGGCTTGCCAGTGACGTTGGAATAATCAGCAAGAATAGAATCAACGCGGTCCGTAGATAGAACGATATTCCTGGCGATTCCAGCAACGCGAAAAACGTAAGTTTGCGTTGCTGCATTGTATTCGTAGTCGTTTGGTTTGCTGGCTTCCGCTGCGGGCTTTACGGCTTCCGCTGCGAGCTTTACGGCTTCCGCTGCGGGCTTTACGGCTTCCGCTGCGGGCTTCAGTCTAGAGCGAAGAAAACGGCCAAGCTCTCTTGCCTCGTCCCATGGTAGCCCGGTCAGTACCGCAATCCGCTTCCACTTCCTGGATCTTGCGCTTACTTGGAGCGTTTCGATCTTCTCATGCTTTAGGTACTCTTCCCAACCCACTAGATCGCCCCGGCCGCATACACACTTAGCAGCACAACTGTAATAGCTGCGATCGCGCTAACTGGCGCAACAAAAGCCGGCGCTTCATACCATGGCACAACCGGAGGCGCGCTCTGCCTATCTAGCAAAGATCGCAAACGATCGCCACGTTGGCGCTCTATCTCCGCCAGTCTAGCCGCAGCGGCAAGCCTTGCTTGCGCCTCGCGCTCTACCAAAGTGCGCATAGCTTGGCACGCTTCCAGCTTGACGGTTCGTCCTAGTGCTTCTCGCGCCTCTTGGAAGGGTACTAGAAGCCCGCTACAAGGCTTCTCTACCACTTGCGCTTCCGTACATGGGGCGGGCGCTGCTGCGAGCGCTAGAGCTATTAGCTGGCACGCTAGGCCAATCATAGGCGCCTGTTCCATTCGGCTGCTAGATCGGCGCCTTCCAAGTGGGAGATCAAATCCAGCGCTTCGGTTTCGGTTGCCATAACCTCGGCGCCAGTTTCATTGATTACACCAAGCTCTTCCGCTAGCGAAGCGCCCGAAGTCCGCTCGGCAGCGTCGCGATCTGAATTGATCGCTTCAATCTCTTTGGCGACTTTTGCGCGTTGCTCGGCTGCGATACGCGCCCGGCGCTCCCGTCGGAAGAGCCAAGCGAAGCCGCCAGCAATGGCAGCTAGAACGATCCAAGCGTAGCGCCCAACCTTGGCAAACGCAGCTTTGATTGCCGCCCAAATCATAGGCGCTCGATTCGTTTTCTAGCCTCTTTGACAATCCAAACTGGCGCACAACCGGAGGCAAACCCTAGAACCGCGCCAACCTCTAACGAAAAAGGTGTTGCGTCCCAAGCCGCTACAGCTACACCAGATAGCGTGCCAGCAATCACGGCGAACGAGCCCACAACACCCGTCCAATACCAGCTAGCGGGCGGGTTGTTCGTCAACTTCAGATAACGCTTGTGCGGCGCAAGCCATTTGCGGTTGATGAATTCGGCGCAAGCCCAAGCCGCGAAGCCCGAGATCGCGACGAGTAGAAGGATCCAAGGCGCCATTATTGCCGGTGTCTCGCCTCGCATTGTCTCTCCGTCGCAAGTGTACGCTCTTCCAAGCGCGAAACCCTATCTCGCAAGCCTTCAACATCTACGCGATCTAGGCGCTCGGTCAATGACGTTAGCCTCGAATCAACGCCTTTAATCTGGCCAGACAAGCGCCAGCTAGAGCCGAGGATTGCCAGAATGATCGTGACAACCGATCCAATGATTGCGCCTTCCACTATGCTTCGCCCTTTGGTTGCACGAGGAAAGTGGCAAAGTCCGCTTCCGATCCAATGAAGAGATCTCGGTCAATCTTGCCAGCGCCGTTGCGGTAGCCGTAGCATTTGCCTTTGCCAGTATATTGCCAGATATGAAGCGTTCCGGCTTCCGCCATGCTTACCGGCGGGTTGTGTTCTGGCGGACCGAATAGGTTATCAAGTGCAACGTAGGCTGCTTGCCAGATAGGGTAACGAGCCAAGCGCTTTGTCCGTGCAAGCCTGTAGTGCCAGAAGGATCGGCCAGTATACAAAACGGGGGTTATGCCTGTCAGCTCTTCAACCCGCTCGAGGAAAGTAAGTGCCCAAGCAAGCACTTGCGAAGCGGGAAACTTAGCAGCGCGAGCGCCTAGATCCTTACCGCGCGCCAGCTTCTTTTCGTCCTTTGTTCCGCCCGGATAGCTCTGCCACTCTAGATCCAGCGCTGGCGGAAGATCGCCGGGCTTCAAAGGACCGAGCGTCTTGACGAAGATTTCGGCTTGCCTCTTGGCGCTGGCTAGGCTCTTCTTTCCCCAACGGAGATCCGCATAGTGATACCCTCCGAAAGCAATCGGGAGCATGACACCGGCGGGTGAATCGTTGTAGCCGCGGAAGCGCTTTTGATGCTTGCGAAACGAGCGCATAGGTTTGACGCCTTGGCTTGTTTTGGCATAGCAACCGCGCACTTGATCGGCAATGCGAAGAGTAACAGGATCACAACGGCTAGGCCATTGCCAACCAGAAACATCTATGAGGTTGATCCGTTGCACTTCTGCATTGTAGCGCTATGGGAAAAAGAAGGCAAGCCGCACAAGATTAGGTGGGGAGCCAAGGTTGCCAAGTAATCTTGCGGGCTTGCCTTCTGCTTTGATGGTATGATGAAGCATGGCACGTAATCAAGGCATAGTCATAGTTAACTTTGACGCTGGGCTCTTTAAGCGGGACGTGTTGCGCTTCGCAAAGAAACAAGTGCCGTATGCGATAGCTACGGCGTTAAACGCAACGATCCTAGACACTAAAGAGCAACTGATAGAGGATCTACCGAAGACGTTTACGATCCGCTCTGATTGGACTGAGAAAGGGATACGTGTAAGGCTCGCCAAAAAAACCAAGCTAGGCGCCAGCGTAGGAACGGTTGATGAATACATGCGGCGGCAAGCCGTTGGCGACACAAAGAAGCCCAAAGATGCGAGAATGTTGGGGGTTCCGGTCAAAGCAAGGGCGAACCCCAAAACGAAAATTACACCAGCGCTATGGCCAGGCCCTATCCAAAGGAAACAAAAGGGCTTCTACCGTGAAACCAAAAGTGGCGGCAAAATGCTGCTAGTCCCTAGGCGCCCAAGGAAGCCGAAGAAAGGCAGAGCGCGGCGCAAGCGTCGTGCAAACGCGAGCAAGGGAAAGCTCTTGCTTATGTACATCCTCAAATCTAGCATCTATGTACCGAAGCGCTGGCCACTAGAAAAAACGCTGCATATCGTAGCAACAAAGCGTTGGGTTCCGAATATGGCCAAGGCTTGGAAGCGCGCTCTAGCCAGCAAAAAGCGCTAGCCTACGTAGCATAGTGCAATCCCGTAGCCTCGCTCCGAACCGTATGCACTAACGACTTGCATACATTGGATCGCCTTACCAGCGCCGGGCTCGTTTGCGTGCATTCCAAGCCCTTGCTTGCCTGGTACAACGAAGCCGCCGGGCTCAACACTAGCGTCCACTAGCACGCGGATTTGACCTAGCAGTCCAACGGCCGTCCACTCTTCCGGGCGCTTGTCACGCGGTACATAGGACATTGCAGAATCATATTTCGGGTTGATCAACGCGCGGCCGTCTTCGTCGCAAAGAGGCGCGCCCATTTCATCCCGCAGATACCGATCGTGCCAACCAAGCGGCGCGCTGTTCGCCAGCGTCGCGGGCGCTACCGATACCACGCCAAGGATCCGATCGCCAACGCCAGCGATAGCGACGCGCCCTTTGGCCAGCGTAACGATTGCCCCACGCGGGATCGTTCCTAGCTCGAGGTTTTCAAAGCACTCGGCATAGTCCGCAGTTCCCGCACCAATCGTTCCATCCGAATAGATATCACCAGAATCTGATTCGATGCGCCAAGTCTGCCCACCGCTCGTTCCTCCGCAGATCGATCGCGTGTTTGCAACCGTGATCGCTCCGGTTCCAAAGTCACTAGCCACAACCAGCGTGGAACTGCCCGAAACAGTGAGATCACCAGTGCAACCGATGATCGTTGCGCCCGATCCAGAAGCCAGCGGTCCAACACTCCCGGTTCCTTTCTGGCTTGTGATTGCTGCGGAAGCGTTGCCGTTTGCCGTAACAGCGCCGCGGCAAGCAATCAAAGCGACCGCTTCCCCACCGCTGATTGTAGGGATTGCGGTAGTCACGCGGGCGCAAGCTACGATCGCCCCGGCTTCCGAGATTCCGCCGATGATTCCGCCATTACTTGCGCAAATCCACGATCTGCCGTTGGTGGTATTGATCGTGACATTTCCGCAAGCAACAGCCGCGATGTCCGTCCCTTGCGCGACGCTGACACTATCACAAGCCGCGGCAAGGGAGCGAACCGCGGAGGCGCCGATCGTTGTAGGCGAAGCCGTAGAACCATAGCAACCGACGATTGCACTATGAGTGCCTGCGTTGGAACAATCGGCGCCACCTAGCGCTTGGCCTTCGCTGGCGATCGTGAGAAGGTATGCGCCGCCCGCTATGGTGCTAGCTCGTTTTGAGACTGCAACCATAGAGCTAGGGCTATTGGCTAGGCCGTTTTCGGCGCCGATTACGGATGAAGCAACGGCACCGGCAAGACTACCACCTGTTGCGCCTATAACAACCGTGTTTGCTGCGCCGCTGGTATCGCTGGATAGAGAAGCCGCAATGAAAGAGTAATCAGCGCTCGCGATATCGCAACTAGCACTTGAAAGAATACAAGCAGTACTATTGGTGGCTGCGATCGTGCAAGTGTCCGAAGCTGCGATCACCCTTTCAGTACCAGCGCCCGAAACGATCTGACAACTAGTGGATCCAATAACGGCGCACTGTACACCGGCAACAACGCCAGCCGAAGATCCGGCCGCAAAGGCGTTGGTTCCGGTAACAGCAAGTCCATTACAAGCAATAGCTGCGGCTTGCGTGCCAGATACCAGGCAAACATTAGACGCAACAACGCTAGCATTCAGCCCATTCGCTTGGCTAGCAATGCAGCCTAGCAGGGTATTGGTATGGGTTGTTGAGCTAACGCCAGTATCTGAGATATCAGACTTCAAGCCCGCCACTTCGCTGATATTACCAAGCGCCGTTGCGAGCTGGTTATTGCTAGTCTTGCTGAGAATTCCGCCCGTCGCCTCTATTGCGTTGGCGATCTCTTCTTGGACTGCGTTTAGCCAGTCCGTTGTAACTACGGTTCCGCGAGTGCTGGTGCCAGTGTCCGCCTTGCGGAAATATCCAGGCGTTCCAAGCGCGCTAGGCGTTGGCAATACTGCAACATTGTCCGGGCCGTCGATTCTGTACATTGCTAGTCCCTAGGTAGGCGTTGCCACTTCGTTTGCTCGCAAGCCGTCAATGGCTATCGCGATTGTATTAGCTGGCTTGATATTGTTGAAGAGTGCCAGCAAGCGATCCCAACCAAGCGCCGGCGCTGTAAGCCGCCAAACATACCAGACAAAGGACCAGCTATCCCAATCGTAAGCGCGCTCGTCGCTAGCGCTTTCGTCCGCGCGAAACAACGTAGGGACTTGAATCTCTATGTCGGTTTCGTAGCCGAGTGCGATCGCTGCGTCATAGAGGATCTGGGGCTGCGTTCCGCCGCGCGCCAGGAACCGAGAGAGTACCGAGGCAATCCGATCCACAAGCAACGTCGGCGGACTTGGATCGTCGGGATCTGGCAAGCCTAGTACACGTTCCCAGCCGTCTATCAGTTCACTAGTTGTTCTAGGATCGGCTTCCTCTAGAATATCTAGCAGCCTATTATGCACGGTAGCGAGCTGGGGCGAAAGCCCGGCAAGCGTCAACGTCAATCCGCTTGCTGGATCTCTCGTATCCCAAGCCTTGCCGCGGGGAATAAGCCGCCCTAGCAATTCAGCGTAGTCAACAGCCGCAAGGCGATCGGCAAATTTAGTAGCAATCGGAATCATGGCAGATAAACCACGCCACTAAGATATGGGAAGTTATCGGCGCCGATCGTTACGTCCGCTGGCGTTCCGCCGTCTATGCCTGTCAGCTCGTGGGAATCTTCGCCCGGCGCTGCGTCAATAGCGCCCCAAAATTGGCTGACTTTAAGCGTTCCGCCGGGGCGCGCTTTCTGAAGCATCATTGCTTGCAATGAGTCTTCAACCGCGGCGCGGACTTCTGGCGTATCGGGATCAAGGTTTGTGATCTCTACAGCTATGCCTTGTGCTGTAATTTCTGGGATCGTAATACGATCCCCAATCAAAGGCGCTGGGCTTTTTGCGTCCGCGTACGGGAATGGACTAGCGGAAGGATCGCCCCGAACGTAAAGCCTCGCTGCCAAAACCTCGGCCGATGAAGGGATAGCCAAAAGAGGATCGCCAGTGGGACCGGGCTCTACTATAAAGCGGATCGTCACTTCGCCTAGCACTGGCGTATTTGGGTAGACATAAACCTCGCGTGTATTGGCTACGGCTTCCTTAGTCCATTGAACGAAATCAGAAACCGCGCCGCCTTCGGGCGGATCGGACATACGATCCAGAACGCGATCGCGCTCTGATTCTGTACCTTCATCGTCGACGCCTCCGGTCAAACCTGGCGATTGCACTAGGTTTTCCGTATTGACGCCAGCGATCGGGCTCGATAGGTACAGAGCAACGCCAGTTTCCGCATTGCCGGCCGCGCCCGCGTCGACGGCTTCAATCGCGACGTTGGCGATTCCGCCACCGCTGATAGTTGCCGGCGCAAGTGTGACATAGACAAAGCCGTTAGCGCGCACAACGGGGGTTGCTGTAGGGATTACGGTTGCTGGGGTTCCCGTGAATTGCGTTGTGCCATTCGCGCGTTCGCCAGCAACATCGGGCAAACCCCATAACTTGCGCCAGCGCCTTACACCGGCGGCGCTTGCAAGATCGGGAAGGATCTCATTTGAGATTGAAAGAGCGAACTTGTAGAGAAGCCAGTTAACGCCGCCTAGTGCCATAGCCAAGGCGCGGGTTGCTCTGCGGCGGATCCTCGAATCAGCGCCCGGCAATGCGGCGTTAACGTCATTTTGTACGCTGGTAACGCAGTCCGCAAGAGTTGGAATCGTGAAGCCGGAATCCGCCATAGCTTAACCCCAAGTGATACCATAGCGTAGCGTTTCAGGCGTATCGCCAGGCTTGCGCGTCATAACGATCAAGATATCAACGCGGTTCCGATCTACCAGTTCCGCGGACGCTTCAATCTTAGTCAAGATCCGATCCGCCACAAGCCAATCAACCGAAGTCTGAGCATGACGCGCAATCGTTTCGATTGTCAGCGATCCAGCGGCGCCGCCTTCGGCTACGATTCGCGCCCGGTCCGCAAGGTGCAACCGCCCGCCCCATTCGTCGCCTTCCGTTTCTGGGAACGTATCGCCCCAGTACCCTTTCTGATCTGTAGATCCTGGCGTCAGCTCTGACAATTCCACGCGACGATCGGTAAAGAGGCTAGCAAAGATAGATGCCTCAAAGTCTTCTAGCGAGTTGCCCGGTACACCGTTTGCGGGATCCGCACTCCATTCGTCCGGCGGCGGAAAGATTGAAGGCTCGCCAGCTTGCGGACCGTCAATGTCCATTACAACCGATCGGGTTTCTGTAGCCAGGCTAATCATGCTCTGATTCTACCTTAGTCAACAGCTTTAACCAATGAGGATCCACTTGTGATCGTGCCGTTCATGCTAGTGATCGGAGTAACAGCGCCGGGAGCAATGACATTGATTGCGGCTTGCACTTGCCCGATCCAATCGTCAAAAGCCGAATCGCTGGTTATTGGGTCGCCTTCCCGCGCAACGCCTTTCGTCGCACCGTCGCCAAGCTCGATTGTGTCGCCATTGCTGACAATAACAACCTCGGCTTCACGCAACTCTAGCCTATGCCCATGGATATCCCATAGGGTGACATCACCAGCGCTAGCCAGTTTCGGGCGATCTTCTCGGTATGCCGTAGCGATTACGGCTTGCACGTTAGGCTCGCCACCTAAGCGCAGCAAGATCGCTTCAGATCCTTTTGGTGGCGAAGAGGTAAACCCATAGTGCGCAAAGTTTTCAATCTCGTCTTGGATCTCGGGATCGTCGCCTTCTCCGTCAAGCGCGCCCATAACCTCGAGTTGCAGAGTTTGCAGCTTTGGACTGTCATTGATGAGCTGGATAACAGCGCGCCGGATCATGTTTGCAGCCCGGATCCGAAGTGGTCTAGTAGCCTCAGATATGCGACGCTCGGTTTCGCTGAATAGGCTCATACTGGCGACCGCCATGCTCCAATGGATCGCTTTGTCTTCTCGGGCAACCTAGCATAGTAGCCATATTCCGGACCTAGCGTAAGCTCTGCCGTTGTGCCGTCTTCTGAAGACTTGTGCAAACCGACATTGGTGATCAAGAGTCTTCCTGAAACCCGCATAAATGGATCGTCCACTTCAACCGTTGTGCCTGGTTGCCATAGGTTGCCGTCGCTACGATACCAGCCGCAAAGGGTATAGCTAACAGAGCTTGCGCGCCCGATCCTTGTTGCGGCTTCCCATTGTGCCCGAGCCTTACACCTAGCAGTGCTAGATCCTTCGCCAGTCATAACCAGAACGCGGGCGCGCCCGATCGCCGTTGTGCGTTCTAAAGCCTCGATTCCAGCCGCAAGATCTCCGAAGCCTTCGTCCGTCCCTACGGCTTGTCCCTTGCACCTATAGGTAGAATACACTTGAGAAGCATCAAACGTACCTTCCGCGGATTTGATGTTGACTCCGCGCCGCAAAACGTCATTAGGCGAAGCACTAAAGCTCCCGTCAACGGCGCGTTGTAGGACGAGATCTCCGTCAGCGTCATCATAAACGAGAAAGCCAAAGCGCTCGGTTAGGCTTTCGATTGCGTCAAACACTTTGTCGCCAACGTCAATCGAAAACCGATCTACTAGCTCGCCTATATCTCCGTCTACAGTGGCGGATATACCGTGCGGATCAAGCATTTCCAGCAAGATCGCACCAACGGATTGGCGGTTAAAGCGCCGCTTGCCAACATGGCACGAATCAATCAAATCACCAGTGCGGCTTCTGCCATTGATCGTGATCCGAGATCCGGCCGGATCATAGCTCGGGTTAATACCGTCAACGTATCCTGTCAGAACCTTCCGCTTGCGCTGCGGCGGACCGATGAAGATCTCGCAAGCGTCGCCAAGGTAGATCTCACCTTGGCTTACTTTCTCAGCGTCCCGCGTCGATTCGATCGCGAAGTCCCGCGCGCCAGTCTCTATGCCGTAGGATACATCTACAGTCTGCCAGATCGGATAGTCTCGCCCGCCTATCCTAAGCGTCAACGTGTGTTGCTCTTCGAAGGTAGGCATTAGCTACTCAAAACTTGGATCGTTCCTGGCCTAATAAAGCCGCCATGCACAATGCCGTTGCGATCTTGGATCTCTTCGGCGCGTTCAGCGTCCGCATAAAGATCCCATGCAATCTCTAGTGAGCTAGTGACGCTCCCGATCTCTAGGTCACGCAACTCCGCGAGATCTTCCGCGAACGAAGTGAGCCAACCATATAGCGCGTTCGCGCCATCAATGAGTGTACGATACACAATGCGATCGATTGGTGTATCCCCTTCCGCGTCCGCAAGCTCTGATAGCTCGTCCCGCACTGCGATCGCTTCATCATAGACCACAAAATCGGTATTCTTCGCTGCCTTGATTGCCTCGGCTAGTGCAACCCGCTGGATCAATGCCGAGGTTGCGTCCGCGTTGCTAGCGATCGTCGCCTCGGTCGGGTTTGTTGGCATTGACGCTGCGTCCGGTATAAGTACCGAACGGCGCAAGCGTGCCAGCGCAATCAACACTCCAAGATCTCCGATAGCTTGGATCGCTGCTAGATGATTCGATAGAATGGCCACCGTAGCCATTGCATAGGGTGTAGAAGCCAACGCAGCTTGCGAGGCTAGGGCAGACTGCAAAGCGGTTGGATCTTCGATTGTGGCCTTACGAGGAGTGCGCATAGCCGATCGTATGTCAGAGATACGAGACAAGAGATCAAGCCCGGCGCTTTCTTGTGCTACTCCCGGTTCAGTCTCTACTGAATAGGCAGCGGTAAACTCGGCGGAAGCAAGAGTTGTCAGCTCGTCCGCCTTAGTGTCAACAATAGCATCCTCCGACTCAAACCAAATCAACCCGGCGCTCGCGAGATCCTCGGTAAAGGACAAGGAAAACCTAGCCTCGCCTTGCGTGCCTAGCCCTTCCGCGATCGTCCACGATCTGCAAATGCACTGGCGCTCGCCCCAGCGAGGATGGATCAAAAGCCCCGCGCCTGATTGCAGCGCTACGATTAGATCTTGCGTCCCTAGGTGGTAGTCGTCACCTACCACGTAAGCGTCAAATGAGAAGCGCTCTATTTTGTTGCCTGCGTTTTCGGTATTGCCTTCATCGCGCCCGTAATACTCATGATCGGCGCCACGAATTCCGCCTTCGCGGGTTTGCTGCGTCACCTTGAATGGGATACCGCGGAAACTAGCATCAACTAGAGATCTAAACCATTCGGGATCTTGCATTGCCATAGCTAACCCGTTCCCGTCTTGCGCTTGCCAACCGCGGGGCGCACTGGCACTTTTGGATTCTTAGAGGTTGCTTCAACGCTAACCTCTTTGCTCGCGCCCGTCTTGTCTTCGATCGTGATCTTCACTTCGCCACCAATATCAACGGGCTTGCCAGCTCCCATTACGCCACTTCGCGATCGCGGATCAAAGGCCATAGACTTTCGGATAACCTCTGCCAGAATCTCGGGCGGGATTGCCGCGCCCATGATCCCTAGGCCAGCCGAAAGCCCAGCGCCGCCAGTCTCAGCAATGCCAGTGCGCGCAATCTTGCGTTGCCTCGCTTGTCCCGCTGCGTGAACCCCAATGCCTTGATCTTTGAGTGTGTTAGATCTTAGGTGGCCTACACTCCACGCTTCCATAACGGTTTGCGCCAAGCCCTCTTCTAGCTTCTGGGCGGCGCGTCCCGCGGCAAAATCGCCATACATAGCGCGAGCGTCTAACTCTTCGATCTGCTTTTGAATCGTGACACGTTCGATCGTCCTAGTCCCTACCTTCTTTGCTGCTTGCTGCGATCGGTCAACGCCTTTGCGTGCATCGTCCCAAGCGTCTTTAACGTCTACTGCCGTGTTGATTAGATCCGCCGCCGCCGTTGCCAGACTACCAATCGCGCTTGTCACTTCGCCAAAGCTACGCCCAGCGCTAACAGCGAATTGTTGCCAGTCCATAGTTGCCAGCTCGTTCGCTGGATCAAGTGCTTTGACAAAACCTTCCGCGAATCCCTTGGCACCGGATCGAATGCCTTTGCCGGCTTTGGCTACGCGCTCCGGTATGTCGTCAAGATCACCAAGGCCAAGCCCTTCGGCTATACCGCCACCTAGTTCGCCTATGAGCAAAGAGAATCCGGTTTTCATTTGCTGGATTCTAAAGCCCATGCGTTTTTGTACGTTGGCAAACTTGTTGTCTAGTGTCCCGGCGGAGTCTCCCATCTTAGCCGTGATAGTGAGCAGATCTTCAAAGCCCGATCCCGCCAAGCGGACCGTTCCTTTGATCGCTTCCTTGCGCCCGAAGATTTCTGTAATGATTCCGGGGCCTTTTTCGGCTGCAACCTCTTTGACTCTCTCAATCCACTTGACTAGGCTCCCAACCTCTTTGATTGCGCCAGCGCCAACAAACTCTTTGCCTAGTAGCTTTTTCATGCGCTTTTCGGCTTTGGCAGTAGGTTGGACAATGCCAGCAACGATAGAGCTGACTTGAGTAAAGGCAGCGCCCGTGCTAAGTCCCACTTTTGTCAGCGTCGCCATAGTCGAAAGCACTTCGTCAAAGGACACTCCCATTTCCTTTGCGAAGCCAGCAACTTGCCCGATCTCGCTAGAGATTTTGGCAAAGTCCGTTTTGCCTAGTGCCTCAGTAACAAAGAGCTTATTGGCGGCTTCCGCCGCTGTAATTCCGGTATCGGCAAACGTGTTTAGAATGCTAGTTAATGCGTCGACTGCAACGGCGGGCTCGGCAAAGCCTGCCTTTGCTGCCTTCAAAGCTACCGGCAAAAACTCTTGAAGCGCGCTCTTCGTTGTGTCAACGCCGCCCGAGAAGGCCATATAGGCGGCTTGTGCCGTTTCGATTGGATCCGTTCCATAGCGGATCGCCATATCTTTGAGTAGATCCGAATACTCCGAAACAGGATCAATCGAGTTGTCAAGTAGGTTGCCAAGGCGCGCAACTTCTAGTTCGAATTTACCAGCGCGATCAACTGCCATACCGAAACCAGCGGCAAGCAACCCGCCCGTCTTAGCCAGCGCACCAAAGCCGCGCTTGGCCATTCCCGCGGCTCTTCCCGCGCCTTGGACAGCGCTACCAGCCGCGCGGAAACCGCGACGCATACCTCTACTAGCGCGCATTCCAAGGCGTTCGATCTTACCGAAGCTACGTCCGGCTTGCTTCTCAGCGCGTTTAAGCGCCCGCTTCCAAGGTATGTTGAGATCGTCGACGCCTGCTAGGCTTGCTTTCGCTCTGAAGTCCGCGCGCTTAGGCATTTTCCGGCAACTCCGCTAGGCTCTTGAACGCATCATACCAGAACCGAAGCCGAAAAGCCGTTAGATCCGCTAGCTCGCGCTCGCTAAAACGTAGCGTGACTGCCAAGAACGCTAGGATTTGTCGCCAATTCTTGGGCCACGCAAGAGAAAACCCGCTAGAATTCCCGCGGCTTTGTTGAGATCGTAAGCGTCCATTTCGCGCAAGCTGGCACTCGGGATCCCAGTAAGGCGTTGCAGCATAGCAACATCGGAAGCGGACCCTTTTAGATCCAGCTCTTCCAGGTAGATCATATCCGAAGCCTTGATCCGGCGCATAAAGCGCAACTCGAGGATCTCTTCTCCGAACGCCTTAATTGGCGCGCCTTCCAAGTGCAACACTTCAACGGGTTCGCCTTCTGGCAAACCACTATGATCCTTGATCATTGGCTCCCTTCCTTGGCTAAGGCTAGATTGAGATCATTTCAACTGGCGATTCAAGGCGAACGGTTACCGTTCCTTCGTCCGCATCTGGCTCTAGCGTGCCCACTTGCGCGCCTTGCTGCATAACCCAAGACTCACCATTATACATATCGAGCTGGCCAACTACATTCTCAGCATTAGCCAGAACCGCGAGATCAACGCCTTTCTTGTAAGGCATAGTCACTTCAATGAACGGCTGCGTTGATTCGCGCTTGTGCCCAGTAGGCCCAGTAAGGCCAGTAGTGGAAGTGCGCATGAATCGGTAAGGTTGGAAAGTGACGGAACCCTCGATCTCATAAGGCGTACCGTCAAGCGTAAAGCTAAGGATCCCGCCGGTGCGCCCTTCAATCTTGTTGTCTGCCATTGTCGGATCCTATTACGTAAGCTGCAAATGGAATTGGTTTTTAACCGCCAAGACGCGCAACTGATTCTGAAGATCTGGCGGGAGCAAAACATCAAGTCGGTTGGGATCGCCAAGCGGGCGCTCTACCGTCACGTTCGCTGCGAAGAGATCGGCATTCTCTACAATGCCGAGTGCTTCAAGGCGCTTGTATTCCGCGATGATCAAGCCCTTTACGGTTTGCGGCGTTACAGCGTTCGATCCGGAAGGAAGGAACGTGCCATCATTGACGAGCCGAACGCGCGCCAGCTTATTACTAGTCATTGCAGCATAAGCGCGGTTTAGATACATGATCTGAAACAGCGTTTCAGTGTCAAGGTATGAATCATCAGCGCCGCCGAAGGCGTCAAGCTGATACGTAGTGACAAGCCGCTCAATACGTACCTTGTTCGCTGCGTCAGTATAGAGCGTAGCTACACCGTCAAACAGCAATACGTTACGCTCTAGCTGCGTGAACCGCAGTGCTTTTGGTGCCGGAACGATCCCAACAAGCTCCAAAGTCTGAAGCGGATCGCCAGGGTTGTTGCTGAGGCTAGAATAGCAAGCGCCCCAAGCCGCCGCGGACACTTCCCAAGGCTGACTTGGGATCGGCTCCATACCAAGCAAGAAGCTATGAGGATCGTTGCGCCCGTTCCCGAGCGTACTAAGGTTGCCTACCGTGTCACGCGCGGCCGTGCCAGCATGGCCATAGGCTGCATTATGGTATGCCCAACGGCCTGTAGTATGATTATGGAACGCCTCAATGGCATTCAACGAAGCTGCACTCCGGTACGGATGATGCACAAAATCGAACCGCTCAGAACCGACGATCGCGCCAAGCCCGGTAATATCTGGATCGGTAGCGCCAGCAACCGTTTTTGTCAGACTCGTTACCGTGATTCCCGCAGGCAAAGCCTCGCCACCAGACTCCCCGAGCAAGTTGACTTGGTGGTTGATATGATCGGAAAACTCGGCTTTGTGCTTCGCGATCGTGACGATATCCGATCCGGTTCCGCCCGCCGTAACGCTGAGATCTAGATCCGCATTGATAGCCGCGCGAAGCGCCGTAGCTACCGTGGCGGAAGTATCAGTTGCGGTTACTGGCACGTTTACCAGCTTACCGCCAATGTAATAGCTAAACACGCCGTCCGCTGTAGCCGTGCCGGCAATAGTAAGCGTATGCTCGCTAGCTACGCCAGCGCCCGCGTCAGCATACGGGACTGCCCAGATCTCAGCTTGCAAGTTGTTGCTGCGGAACGCTCCGATCGCTTCCGCCAGCTCGCTACCAGCGCCAAACAAGCTAGCATCTTGCGATCGCGAATTGCTGCGGATCAAATCCTGCGGGGTTGCAGTGCCAGCGCCGCCGCCCGCAGTGATCATATTGCCAACAAAGAGCGCGGCGGAAGCACCAACGATCTGGCTTCCCGCCTGCGAAGAATCCATTTCCAAGAAGAAAAGCGGAGTACGCAAACTACCAGCCGCGGGAATCGTATTGAAATCCATAGCTTAACCCTTCTTAGCCTTCGGCTTGCTTTCCGCTTTCGGGCTGCCTTGCGTTACGTCACCAGACTTGATAGCCCGGAACCATTCAGGCATAACGGGAACCCACTCCCCAGCGGGCGCGAGAAAACGCGCCATATCGTGATACTTTCGGATCCTGCGATCTTGTGCTGGTATAAGAAACATTCGTTTTGGTGATTCCGTCAAGAGATCGCCTCCGATACCCAAAGCCTACCATAGCCGATTGCTTGGCGCAATGCTAGGTTAGATCTGGCCTGATTGTGATTGTTGGACTGCCAGCAATACCGGGCTTGACGGTTATGTCAAGCACACTAAGGGCGCCGTCGCTAGCGATCGGGTTTTCATACGTATATGCTTCGTCGAGCAACATTTGAAACTCAACGGCTACGTGCCCACGAAGATCCAAGCCCGCGCCGCTTTGTCCCTTCTGTACGCTGGCGCCTTGCCACTTTCGGATCGATGTCATCAAATCGCGATAGCTGAAGATCGCAACCTTGATAGCTTGCTCCATATCGTCGATTGCGTCACCTATAGCTTCGTCCATATCATCAAGCGCTTTGCTTGTGTCAACTACAACAGTTGCCGCGCAAACGATCCTCTCTACCTTGGCGAAGCTAGAATGGTGCGAAATGGACTTACTGTCAGAACCGGGCGAAAAGACGTTGACGGCCGGAACGTCATCGGCTGGAAACTCAGTGCCTCGCGTTGACACCACGTTACCGCCAGCGATACCCTTAGCAATCAGCCTAGCGACAAACGCTTTGCGGATCGCTTTAGGATCTGGCGTAATGGCAACGGCTAGTGTCAAGCGTGGTCACCTTGGATCGATTGCAGCATAACAGCGCCGAAGCCGTCAAAGTGCGTTTCGATCACAGTATACTTCTGGCCAGCAAACCTACCAGATAGCAGAGTGTATCGATCTCCCCGTTGCGGGATATTCACCAGATCTTCTAGAACGATCTCTAGCATAGGCTTTCGATCATTAATCTGCATTCCGTCAATTTCTACGGTTACCAGATAGGCTGAATCAAATACGCCGTAAAGGATCCCGCCCGTTGGCGTTGTAATCGTGGGCGTTCCGCCCTTCGGCGTATAGCTAATCGAAGTCTTCCAAACCCGCAAGTTAAGGCGGTTTGTCAAGCGTTCGATTGTGTCTCTAGGGTCAGACATTACGCGCCGACACACTCATTTCTTGCACTGTCAACTTGTTTCCGCCGATCGTGGTATTACGCGCCCAAATCGTGATCTGGATATCGCCTCCGCTGGCGTCTACCGGAGCAGCCGAAACCATACTGCTATTGCCAATGTCGGAAGCGTTAGCGTAACGGCGGGATAGAACAGGCGTTACGATTGTTGATCCGCCGTCTTGAGACCATCCGATCTCAATATCTTGATTAGTGGCGTTGACACCGGCGCTTGCATGAATGTCAACCTCCACAACGCCGTTAAAGCCGCTTCCTATGGTGATACGATCGTTGGCTTGATCGGCTACGAAACTTCCGGCGCTGTAAGCGTCAGAGTCAAAAGTTGCAACTTGATACCATTGATTAAGCGTAGTTAGCGCAAAGTCAGTAGAGTTGCCGGACATGGTTATAGACGCTCTTGATTCCTCTAGTGCGTCCAATTTCGCCTTATCCGTACCAGACAATAGCCCAGCGTTGCCGCTCGCGACGGCAAGGGGTTTGGCTAGGCGCTCGATACCAAAAAAGGGACCAATCACAAAATCCCGACTAATCTCGGACAACTCTGCCAGAACGAGCGTAAAGAAGAAGTGCCAACCAGTTAACGCGATTGGTGTATACGGATCGCCCTCGCTATCAAAGTTGCCTTCAAAAAAGCGCAACGTGTAGGGTCCGGTTGTGTCCCTAGCTGGCGTTGTGATGATAGTGAAGATCACGCGCGGCTTATCAGGATCCGTAACCCCTTGGACTAGAGACAAAGTAGCATAAGAAAGCACAACCCCATCATAAGTGCCTTCATCCTCAAGTGTTTCCAGCGTTACTCTTCCCGCTACCGTGTTATATGCGCCTCGCGTTCCGTCGCTTGTTACCTCGAGCAAAACCGGAATTCCGGCAACTTCGCCGTGCCCTTCTACGCCTGGTACGTTTGAGAAATTCCAAGCGGCTTCCGCCGTAATGTCAACCGAAGTGACACCCGCGAGATCTAGTATTCCGCCAGGTTGGGCACCAACTACCATCTTACTCGCGGAGGTTGCGCCTACATTGGCGGGAGTATGCGCCGAAGCCGAAGCCTCGTGCTCCAATACATCAACGCGGACCCAATCAGTGTCAAGCGCACCAGTCTTGCGCCACTCGGCGGATCCATCTTCCAACTCTGCCTTGGATCCTAGGCCAGCCGCCAACCCGTCACTTGCCGGATCGGATCCAACTGCCAAAATATAACGGATCGCGCTCTGCCCGAAAGTAACGCGGTCAACGATTACAGTAGCCATTGTGGATCCCTCTAACTCGCTGGCAGCTTGTTCCTGTAGATAAGCCACGTTCCATAGTAGTCGAGCAACGATATACCGGCCGGATCCGCCGTCACTTCAAATTGTAGTGCAAGGCCATAGCTGCCAGTTATGTACTCCACAAGCTCTTCTGGCAACGCATAAAAAGCCGTATGCCAACGCACGCCGCCCGCGCCATTGTCAGCGCCGCGCTTTGCGGCCGTGTTGTGCGCCTCGTCATAGTAGGCGTCTACGTTGCCTAGTATTGCCGTTGGGGCGCCCATAGCCGCGCCGTCTTGTGGCATTAGCTTTGCGTAGATCACGGCTTTTGCGTCAACAACTGGGCCTGTAATGATCTTGTAGACGCAAACGAAACCGAGCAACGCAATGCCAGTGCCAGCGCCGGCGCGCGTTGGAAGTGGGACGCTGTTATACCAAACGGTATTTACAGCGCTAGCCGTTCGCCTCTTTGCTGGATTGCCTCCGCCACCATATACCGTGTTCCAAGCGCCGCCAACGTAGGATCCTTCGATTACGTCGATCCAGATCCGCCCGTCGTCCTTATGCAAAGCAGTTGCCGCGCCTACATTGGCGGGAGTATGCGCCGAAGCCGAAGCCTCGTGCTCCAATACATCAACGCGGACCCAATCAGTGTCAAGCGCACCAGTCTTGCGCCACTCGGCGGATCCATC
>Ga0307375_10002102_pt1 | contig 20823 bp, 11 predicted proteins | sample TR1MG_FD_202531 | JGI IMG/M metagenome (GOLD analysis project Ga0307375, IMG submission 202531) | Soil microbial communities from Risofladan, Vaasa, Finland - TR-1 | ecosystem: Environmental > Terrestrial > Soil > Coastal area > Acid sulfate soil | place: Finland: Risofladan, Vaasa | collected...
CCGGCGGCGTCGTGAATTTCAAGCACGACGGGGCCGCTGGGCGCGGTGGAGAGATGGTAGTCGATCATGGCGCCGTCGGGAGGATTCTGCCCGGCGGGGAAGTCGGGCGGGAGCGGCGTGTCAGTGTTCATGTCCCAGCGGACGCGGTAGGCGGCCTGGGGACGGAAGAGAGTGGCCGGTGCGGCCTCGACCTTGGCATCGAACTGGCGCAGCGGGGTGATGTTGTCAAGAATCCAGAAGCCGCGACCGTGGGTGGCGACGTCGAGATCGTCCTTGTGAATGATGAGATCGCGAATCGAGCTGGCGGGCATGTTGAGGCGCAACGACTGCCAGTGATCGCCATCGTCAAACGAAACGTAAACGGCGTTCTCGGTTCCGGCAAAGAGCAGGCCCTTGCGAACTGGGTCCTCGCGGACGACGTTGACGTTTTCATCGGAGGGAATGCCGTTGGTGATCAGCGTCCAGGTCTTGCCGCCGTCATGCGTGCGGTAGATGTATGGATGCAGATCGTCGAGGCGGATGGTGTTGACGGCGGCATAGGCGGTTTGCGCGTCGAAGTGACCGGCGTCAATGATGGAGACTTTTTGCCACGCGCTGAGCTGCGTGGGCGTGACGTTGGTCCAGTGAGCGCCGCCATCGTGCGTGACCTGAATGTAGCCGTCATCTGTTCCGGCCCAGATGAGGCCGGCGTTGAGCGGCGATGGAGCGACGGTATAGATGACGCCGCGCTGGATGGGCGCAGCGGATTTCCGGTCGCTGAACTTGCCGACGCTGGCGGGAACGGCGTAGGTCTTGCGCGTGAGGTCTGGGCTGATCTGCTGCCAGCTCATGCCACGGTTTGCGGTCTTCCACAAAGTGTTGGAAGCGAAATAGAGGATGTGCGGATCGATGGGTGAAAAGACGATGGGCTCGGTGCGCACGACGCGATAGTCCGGAGCGCGGAAGGGCACGGGCGCGACCTCCTGCGCCTGTCCGGTACGACGGTCGTAACGGGTGAGCTTGCCACCGAAGATGATGTCGGGATCGAGAGGATCAGGCACGACGTAGCCGTACTCCTCGGCGGCGACCGGATGCCAGTCGCGAATGGTGATTTCGCCATCGTTGCCGCGAGTGGAGATGCAGACGGAGCCGCTTTCCTGCTGTCCGCTACAGAGGCGGTAGGGGAAAGCATTGTCAGCGGCGATGTGGTAAAGCTGCGCGGTGGGCTGGTTGTACCAGGAACTCCAGGACTTGCCGCCGTTGACAGTGATGATGGCGCCCTGGTCGCCGACGAGAAGAATGATGCTGGGATGGTTGGGATTGATCCACATGTTCTGGTAGTCGTCGCCGCCAGGAGCGCCGCGGACACCAGTCCAGGTTTTGCCGCCGTCGGTGGAGCGCCAGGTGACGATGCTGGTCATCCAGAGAGTGTCGGCATTCTTGGGATCAACCTTGGGGACAGGAAGGTCGCCGCCGCCGATGCGCGTGGCAGGGCGCTGGTCGGTGGTGGCCAGGGTCCAGGTGGCGCCGGCGTCGTCGGAGCGATAGATGCCGACGGTGTGGTCGTCAGCGACGGATGCATAGAGGCGATTGGGATCGCTGGGCGCAACGGCGATGTAAGCCTGAATGATGCCCGGGGGCAATCCCTTGCTCAACTCCTGCCAGGTGTTCCCGCCATCGGTGGATTTGTAGATGCCGCCGCCGGTGCCGTTCCATGCCGCGTTTTCCCACGGACCTTCGCGGGCTTCCCAGAGCGTGGCGTAGACGGTGTTGGGATCGGATGGATCGATCTGGACGTCGTTGGCGCCGATGTTCTCGCTCTTGTAGAGAACCTTCTGGAAAGTCTTGCCGCCATCGGTGGAGCGATAGATGCCGCGCTCGGGGTTGGGGCCGTAAGGATGGCCGGCAACAGCGACAAAAAGACGCTCGGGGTTGCGAGGATCGACGGCAATCTGCGAGATCTGCTGACCTTCGCGAAGGCCGAGATGGGTCCAGGTCTTACCGGCGTCGGTGGACTTGTACACGCCGTCGCCGACGGAGAGGTCGGGACGGTGAAGGCCTTCGCCGCTGCCGACATAAACGATGTTGGGGTCGGACGGAGCAACGGCTACGGTGCCGATGGAACCAGTGGGTTCCTTATCGAAGATGGGCTTCCAGGTGCGACCGTAGTCGGTGGTCTTCCAGACGCCGCCGTCACAGACACCTATATAGAAGACGTTGGGCTGGCTGGGTACGCCAGAAGCGCCGCGCGTGCGGCCCCCGCGATAGGGTCCGATGCTGCGCCAGTGAAGCGCGCCGGATACGTCCTGAATGTTCTGTGCGATGGCAGACGAAACAAATGCGGTGCAGAGAGCAAGTAAGACCGCGCCAGAGAAATGACGCCAATTTCTTTTCACGATTCCCCTCCGAAGTGATAGGAGCATACAGCACGTTGCAAGGACAGTGCTACGTGGATGGCTACAGAAGACACGACCGACGATTGTACTCATCGCAGGGCGATATGTGTACAGGTCTTCCGTGCCATGCGCAGGGCACAAAAAAGGGCCACCGGAGAGCGGCGGCCCAAGAGAGACAAATCGAGATTTACCGCATGTGCAGCTCCACGGTCATGATCTCATAAGGCGAGGTCGGGACGATGACGGTCGACTTATCGGCGGTCATGACGAGCGGATGCTCAGGCTTCTCCATGAGGTTGGTTTCTTCGGCGGAGACGACTCCGGAGGGAACCTTGAGCCGGACGTCACCCTTTTTGCCAGCCCACTCGTAGAAACGAACGATGAGGTTGTTGCCGTCTTCGGAGCGCTTGACAGCAGTGATGACGACGTTGTCCGCGTCAGTACTGAAGAAAGAATGCGATGCGGGCAATGGACCGTGATGGGGCTCCATGGGCACGGCGATGAGCGGGAAATTGATGTCGCGTGCCTGCTGTACGGTGAGCGCCTGCTTCCAGGAGCCACCGTGGGGATAGAGGGCGTAAGTGAACTCGTGGTGTCCCTGGTCGGTGTTGGGATCGGGCCAAGTGGGCGCACGGAGCAGCGAGAGACGAAGCACGTTGTCCTTGGCGTCATAGCCGTACTTACTGGCGTTGAGCAGGCTGAAGCCGTGAGTGGCGTCAGAGAGATCGGCCCAGCGCAGGGCAGGGACTTCAAACTGCGCCTTCTCGCGTGGAGTGTTGCGAATGGTGGGACGTTCGATGGAGCCATAGGGAATCTCGAACGTCGCGTTGTCGTTGTGGGCGCTGAGCGGGAAAGCAACCTTTAAAAGAAGATGCTTAGCGTGCCAATCGGCCGACATGCGGACATCGACGCGGTCGACACCGGGGTACATGGTGATGTCCTGCACGAAGGATGAACCCTCGTAGTGTTTTTTCACGCGGATGACGGCGCGGAGCGGAGTGTTCTCGACGAGCTTAACTTCATCGGCCTGCATGAGATCCCAATGATGGTCGATGAAATCGGCGTCGATATTCCACGCGTCCCACTGCTTCGGTTTGTCGACGAAGATCTGAAGCAGGTTGCCGCAGGGCTTGCCGCTGGGAGTGAGGGCGGGAGCACCGGGGCCGGGAACGGCAGGGGCGAGAGTCTCGGTGTTGCTGCGCTTGTCGTAAAGACTGGTGATGCAGCCGGTTTGGGGATCGACGGCGAGGCGGAGGAACTCGTTTTCAAGCAGATCAGGCTTGGCGACGAGATCCGTTTTTACCGCGTGCGGAGCGGCCGAGGGCACGAGCTTGATGAGTTCGTAGCCGATGGCCGGAACGTTCTCGGCGAGGATACGCAGCTTGACGCGATTGGTCTGCGGGTCGTTGGAGAGAATCTCCACGGGCAGGGGTTTGCCGTCAGGCGCGATGGCCGAGACGTGTTGGACCCGGCCAGGGAACTGGATCTCCGCATCGACCTCATCCGTGCGACTCCAAGAGAGCGGATTGAAGATGAGGACCGATGTCGACGGAGAGTTGACACGGGCGGCGAGATCGGAGAGAGCCGTGTGCTCGATCTTGTGGCCTATGAGCTTAACCTCTTTGTACTTGCGAGCAGCGTCCACGTAGTTGATGGCGATGCCGGAGCCGGGAAGGATGTCGTGGAACTGGTTGAAGAGGATTTTCTTCCACGCAGTGTCGAAGAGCGGATGCGGATAGGCGGCGCCAAAAAGTGAATCGATGGAGGCAAGCTTTTCGGCGTCGAGGATCAGGACCTCGCTCTGGCGATTGCGACGCTTGGTTTCAGACTGCGTGGTCTGCACGCCACGGTGATATTCGAGGTAGAGCTCGCTGTCCCAGGTGGGAACTTTGAGCTCGGGCAGGCGCTTGTCGATGTCGCGGAAGAATTCGCCAGCGGTGCCGAACTTAATATTCGGGAAGACGACGCCGGGTTTTTCCCACTCAGCGGCGGTGTCGAGGTCGAGACGCGTGGGACCACCACCGTGGTCGCCAACGCCGAAGAGATACATCATCTCAAGTTCGCCGGGCTTGGCGGTGTTTTTGCCCGCGTCGAGTTTCCACATAGGCGGTGCATACATGGCGACGTCATTGGCCATGCGCACGGGTTCGATGGGATTGGCATAATCGTGCGGGAAATAAGTGAGGAGGCGGCTGCCATCGGGAGCCTCCCACCAGAAGAGCTTGTAGGGAAACTTGGTGGTGTCGTTCCAGTAAATCTTCTGCGTGACGAAGTAATCGATGCCGGAGCGTTTGTAGATCTGCGGTAACTGCCAGTTATAACCGAACGAGTCGGGGTTCCAGCCGATATTTACATCGACACCGAAGTTCTTTTCGAAATAGCGCTTGCCGTAGAGGACCTGGCGGACGAGCGATTCACCGGAAGGAAGATTAAGGTCAGGCTCGACCCACATGCCGCCGACAATTTCCCAGCGGCCTTCCTTGACGCGCTTCTGAATTTCCTTGAAGAGGTCGGGATACTTTTCCTGCATCCATGCATAGGTCTGCGCGGTGGCCATGGTGAAGGTGAGGTCGGGATATTCGCGCATGAGTTGGAGGGCACTGGTGAAGGTGTTGCGGACGACCTCGACGGTTTCCGTCCAGGGCCAGAGCCACGCCATGTCGATGTGAGAGTTACCGACGCAACGGATGCTGAATTGCTTGAGATAAGGGCGCAGGACTTCCATGTTTTGCTGCGCCTGGCGAAGCGATGCGTCAAAAGCGGCCTGGTCGCCACGGTCGAGCGCGGCGATGTCGATGGCCTTGACGACGGCGTTGAGTTGCTGGTCGCGCGTCTGTTTGCCGCTTTCATAGGCGTCGATGACGGGCCGCGCGGAGAGCACTTCAAGGCGCAGGATGGCGGGGTCGGGACGGTTGGCGGCGGCGTGGATGATGAGCTGCGCACCATAAAGACGCGTGGGGACATTGTTGCCGACGATCTGCACGGAGATGACGAACTTCTGCCCGGGCTGCGCGTTTTCAGTCAGCGTAATGGGAAGCTGCGTGTCTTCGTCAGTGCGTCCGATGAGCGAGCCGTTAGAAAAAGTGGCGATATGGATGGCGTCGCTGCTGGTGAAATGGAGGTCGAGATCGACGCGCGTGCCGCGCAGATCGTAGCCATTGAGCTGCTGGGGAATCACGATGGTATGACGCACCCAAATTGATCCGCCGGGCCACTGCTGGTTGACCCAGAGATGGCTCCAGCCGGCGTCAGAAAGAGTGGGATCTTCGCCGTGAGGCAGATCGCCGGGATGTGTACGCCACTCGGGAAGAGGCACGGCAGTGATGGAGTGCAAGCGGTCCAGTGCCGGCTTGTAGGGATCGCTCGCGGTTGGAGCGGGAGTTTGGGCAGCTACGGAAACGGCGACAAGAGCACATAGCAGGAGCAGTAGCGAAAAACGATGTCTCATGGCTTCTCCAGACAGCAATAGATAGAGACCCCGGGCAAGATGTCAGCCGTGGGATCGAACGGCACGTATCAGGCAGTCATAAAGAATGGGCACGCTTGAACAAAGAAAGTGTACTCCAAGAACGCAACCTTCCTACTGCCGAAAACCGCGCCAGTGCCGGGAAAGCTTGCAATCCGGGGCGCGAGGAGCTTCAATAGATGGCTGCCCATAAAACGAAGTTACGGCCACACTTCCAGGAAAGGTCAGATTTCCCAAACCATGAAACCAAACCCCTACTTAATGAAGAGCATCGTTGTGGGCGCCCTGGGCGGCTTGCTCTTTGGATTCGACACGGCGGTGATCGCCGGAACAACACACGCAATATCTGCCCTTTTCGGACTTTCCGCGGGACAACTGGGATTTACGGTTTCAGCGGCGCTGTGGGGAACGGTGATCGGCGCGATGTTTGCCGGGATACCGGGCGACAAGATTGGCGGACGAGATACGCTGCGGATTACGGCTGCACTCTACGTTGTGTCGGCGGTGGGCTGCGCGCTGGCGACGAACTGGCCGATGCTGGTGATGTTCCGGTTCATTGGAGGATTGGGGATCGGAGGATCGTCGGTGGTGGGACCGGTGTACCTGGCGGAGCTGGCCCCGGCAAAAGTTCGCGGGCGGCTGGTGGGAACGTTCCAGATCAACATCGTGGTTGGAATTCTGCTGGCATACCTGTCGAATTACTTCATCGGCAGATTGCAACTGGGCGCGCATGAGTGGCGCTGGCAGTTGGGAGTCGCCGGGATTCCGGCACTGGTGTTCCTGCTGATGCTGTTTGGGATTCCGCACAGCCCGCGCTGGCTGGTGACGAAAAATCGTACGGGAGAGGCGGGAGAAGTGCTCGGGCTACTGGGCACTCCCGACGCGAGGGCCGAGTTGCAAGAGATCGTGGAGTCGGTGCACTTTTCGGCGAGCGCGCCAACAGAAGCGCTGTTTTCCCGGAAATATCGTTTCCCGATCTTCCTGGCCGTGACCATCGCGATGTTCAACCAACTGGCGGGGATTAACGCAATCCTTTATTACCTGAATGACATATTCACGCATGCGGGATTCAGCAAGATGTCCGGCGAACTGCAAGCGGTGGCAGTGGGGCTGACAAACCTGGTGGCGACACTGCTGGCGATGAGCGTGATCGACAAGATCGGAAGAAAGACGCTGTTGCTGATTGGATCGGTGGGTACCGCGCTCTGCCTGGGTGGCGTGGCGGCGATCTTCCAGTTAAATAAATACCAGAACAAGCTGCTGTGGCTGCTGGTGGCGTATATCGCGTTCTTCGCGATCTCACAGGGAGCGGTCATCTGGGTGTACATCAGCGAGGTGTTCCCGAACCGCGTGCGAGCCAAGGGGCAGAGCCTGGGAAGTTCGACGCACTGGGTAATGAACGCGATGATCGCATGGAGTTTTCCGCTGTTCGCGGCGAAGTCGGGTGCGTATCCGTTCATGTTTTTTGCCATTATGATGGTGGTGCAGTTCTTCGTGGTGCTGTTCTTCTATCCAGAGACGAAGGGCGTGACGCTGGAGCAGATGCAGCATAAGTTGGGAATCGAATAATTAATAGAGATCAGGGCTCGCACATGGCGACAGACAAAACACACGCGTACGCAGCAGTGGACATCGGCGGAACAAAAGTCGCAGCCGGTATCGTGGAGACTGACGGGACGATCGCCTACCGGACACGGGTGCCGATGGTCACGACGGAAGGGCCGGATGCGGCGTTCCGTTGCGTGAAGGACGCACTGCTGAGTGCAATCGCACACGCCGGGGCGCGAGAGTTGGTCGCCATCGGCGTGAGTGCGGCGGGCCCGCTGGACCCGCACACGGGAGTGGTGCTGAACCCGCCAAACATGCCGTGCTGGAGAAATTTTCCGCTGGGCGAATTGATGTCAAAGGCGTTCGAACTGCCGGTGACGGTGGAGAACGATGCGAACGCCGCAGGACTGGCGGAAGCGACATGGGGCGCGGGCAAGGGATTCCGCAACGTGTTCTATGCCACGGTGGGGACGGGCTTGGGAACAGGGCTGGTGCTCAACGGAAAAATCTACAACGGCCGCACGGGGCTGGCGCCAGAGGCGGGACACATCACGATCGATTACCGCGGAGAGCTGTGCGGGTGCGGTAAGCGCGGATGCATCGAGGCGCTGGCTTCAGGTACAGGAATTGCAAAACGTGCCCGCAGGGCGATGGCAGGCGGGCGCGCGGATTCGATGATGCTGAAGCTGGCGAACGGCGACGCGAACGCAATCACGACCGAGATGGTTGCGGAGGCATGGCGCGCCGGGGATGCGGTGGCGACGGCGGTTCTGCGCGAGACGATGGAACTTGTGACGGTGTGGCTGGGATGCATCGTCGATACGCTGGAGCCGGATGTGATCGTGTTCGGCGGAGGCGTGGGTGAGTTGATGTCGGAGTGGTTCCCGCAGATTTCAGAGCTCCTGCCGAAGTGGTGCATCAACCAGCGGTGCGGTGAGATTCCCTTAAAGCTGGCACACTACAATGCAGATGCGGGGATCGCAGGTGCGGCGGCATTGTGCGCGGCACAGGGCACGCACGCAACAGTTTCCGTAGACGACTAATCTTCTGCCAATTGGGGCCGGGCACGTGATTCGCGGAATAAAGCGGCACGCGCAGAACCGGCATTTTCTTTCCTTCCGGTAATTATGAAAGACGTTCCTGTAAGTTAAGTTCCGCTGATTACATCAGAAATACTTATCAACACCACAAAATTATAAGTTTGACTGATATTGCCACGACTGCGAGATTGGAGGTGTCGCCGGTGGTTGGGAACGGCTTTGACGGAAGGACGGCACTGCGGGAAATAGACAACCCTGCGGGCCATACCAGACAAGAAGATGGTCTCGAAAAACAATAAGAGAAGCAGCGCACTTGTAGAAGGTCCGAACCGGGCGCCTGCCCGGGCAATGTTCCACGCAGTCGGGTTCTCCGACGAAGATCTGCATAAACCAATCGTTGGAATTGCGAACACATGGACGGAGATCGGTCCATGCAATTACCACCTGCGCGAACTGGCGGAGGCGGTGAAAGAAGGCGTGCGAGCGGCGGGCGGAACTCCGATGGAGTTCAACACAATCACGATTTCCGATGGCATCACGATGGGCACGGAGGGAATGCGCGCCTCTCTGGTGAGCCGCGAAGTGATCGCAGACTCGATTGAACTGGTGGCGCGCGGAAACCTGTTCGACGCGGTGGTGGCGCTTTCGAGTTGCGACAAGACGATTCCGGGAACGGTGATGGCGCTGGCACGGCTGGATGTGCCGTCGCTGATGCTCTACGGCGGATCAATTGCGCCGGGAGATTTTCACGGGAAAGCCGTGTCGATTCAGGACGTGTTTGAAGCGGTTGGCGCGCATGCGCAGGGACGGATTTCCGACAGCGAACTGAAGCAACTGGAAGACGTGGCGTGTCCGGGAGCGGGCGCATGCGGCGGACAGTTTACGGCGAACACGATGGCGACGGCGTGCGAGTTCCTGGGGATTTCTCCGATGGGAAGCGCAAGCGTGCCGGCGACGGTGGAAGAGAAAAAGAAGGCAGCATTTCTCGCGGGCCAGCAGGTGATGACGCTGCTGGAGCGCGATATACGGCCGTCGCAGATTATGACGCGCGCAGCGTTCCTGAACGCGGTGGCGAGTGTGTCGGCATCGGGCGGTTCGACAAATGCGGCGCTGCATCTGCCGGCGATTGCGCACGAGATGGGGATCGAGCTTTCGCTGGAAGACCTGGACGCGATCTTTGCGAAGGTGCCGCTGATTTGCGATCTGAAGCCCGGCGGAAAATACATGGCGACGGATTTTTATGCAGCCGGAGGATCACGCCTGCTGGCGAAGCGACTGGTTGAGATGGGCGCGCTGGCAAGCGAGTGCATGACGGCGACAGGACACACGATCGGCGAAGAAGCAGAATCCGCAAAGGAGACGCCGGGGCAGGACGTAATCCGTACGGCAGCGAAGTGCCTGAAAGCGACGGGTGGCATGGCGATTCTGAAGGGAAGCCTGGCGCCGGAAGGTTGCGTGATGAAGCTGGCGGGACACGAGCGGCTGACGCATCGCGGACCGGCACGAGTGTTTGAGTCGGAGGAAGAATCATTTGCGGCGGTGCAGGCAGGGAAGATCAATTCCGGCGACGTGGTGGTGATTCGTAACGAGGGGCCGCGCGGAGGCCCGGGGATGCGCGAGATGCTGGCGGTGACGGCGGCAATTGCGGGGACTCCTCTGAGTGAATCGGTGGCGCTGATTACGGACGGAAGATTTTCCGGCGCGACACACGGACTGATGGTCGCACACGTGGCTCCGGAGGCGGCATGTGGCGGACCGATTGGCGTGCTGCGCGAGGGAGACATCGTCGCGATCGATGCGCGGACGAGGACACTGTCGATTGAAATTTCCGACGAAGAGTTGCGCCAACGACTGGCGGAGTGGACACCGAAACCAGCTCGCTATACGTCGGGAGTGTTCGCCAAATACGCGGCCACGGTCTCGTCGGCATCGCTGGGAGCGGTGACGAATCCGAGTCGGCAGACAACCGGCGGAGGCACGAGGTAGCGATGCAACTGACCGGTGCGGAAATCATGTGGAAGTGCCTGGAGAGAGAAGGCGTGACGACGGTCTTCGGATATCCGGGCGGCGCGATTCTGCCGATCTACGACGCGTTGAAGACTTCGAAAATTCATCACGTGCTGGTGCGCCATGAACAGGGTGGCACGCACATGGCAGATGGTTATGCTCGCGCGTCGGGGAAAGTGGGTGTGGCGCTGGCGACCTCGGGGCCGGGTGCGACAAACATGGTGACGGGAATTGCGACGGCAATGATGGATTCGTCGCCGATCGTGTGCATCACGGGACAGGTGGGCAGCAAGCTGATGGGCAGCGACGCCTTTCAGGAGACGGACATCGTGGGGATCACGATTCCGATCACGAAACATAATTTCTTTGTGCACGCGGCGAGCCAGATCGATCGCACGATTCGCGAGGCGTTCGAGATTGCGCGCGCGGGACGGCCGGGGCCGGTGCTAATCGACATCACGAAAGATGCGCAGCAGGGGTTGTGCGAATTCGAAGAGGACCGGCAAGAACGCGTGGCGCGGCTGAAGGCAATGCCGGAGATGAATCGCGGTGCGCTGGAGCGTGCAGCAGCGTTGATTGCGGAGTCGAAGCGCCCAGTGATTCTGGCGGGGCAGGGAATCATTTTCTCGGGAGCGTCGGAGTATCTGCGGAGCTTGGTGGAAGTTGCGGATATTCCGGTGGCGCTGACGCTGCTTGGGCTGGGAAGTTTTCCGTCGGGACATCGGCTGAACCTCGGGATGATGGGCATGCACGGCGAGAGCTGGGTGAACGACAGCATTCAATCGGCTGACCTGCTGATTGCGCTGGGCATGCGTTTTGACGATCGCGTGACGGGGCGGCTGGAAGATTACGCTCCGGACGCGCGGAAGATCCACGTCGACATAGACCCGGCGGAGATCAACAAGAGCGTGACGGTGGACGCAGGAATTGTTGGCGATCTGCGCGAGGTGCTTTTTGAACTGCTGACGCTGGTGGAACCGGCGGAGCGGCCGGAGTGGCAGGCGGCGATTGCGCGGATGAAGGGAACGGAGAACGTCCGCGACCTGGAAGAACTGCCCGACAACGGACATCTGTACGCGCCGCAGGTGATCCACGATTTGTGGGTGGAGACGCGGGGCGAGGCGCTGATTGTGACGGACGTGGGCCAGCACCAGATGTGGGAGGCGCAGTATTACCGGCACAAAACGCCGCGCTCGTTGATTACATCGGGTGGACTGGGGACGATGGGATTTGCATTGCCTGCGGCAATAGGGGCAAAGGTTGCGCGTCCGAACGCGGATGTGTGGGTGATTGCGGGAGACGGCGGATTCCAGATGACGATGGCAGAGCTGGCGACGGCCGTACAGGAAAAACTCAACATCAACATCGCCGTCATTAACAACGGTTACCTGGGCATGGTGCGGCAGTGGCAGGAGTTTTTCTACGAGAAGAACTACGCCGCGACGCCGATGCTAAGCCCGGATTTCACGCAAATTGCGCGGGCCTACGGGATCCACGCAGAAGCGGTGACGCAACGCGCGGAGGTGGCACAGGCCATACGCCGGGCGCGGCAACACCAGGGACCTTCACTCATAGAGTTTCGTGTGGAGCAGGAAGATTCGGTGTTCCCGATGGTTCCGGCGGGAGCGGCGCTGCACGAGATGATTCGTAAACCAAGTCCGATTGTCGAAGGCAAAGAGTAGACGCTATGCAATGGATGTTTACGCTGCAGACCACGGAAGGCGCCGACGTTTTGACCCGCATCCTTGCGGTATTCCGGCGGCAGACGAGCCGCGTGCACGCCATCAACTCATCACCGGCGGCGGAAGGCATGCGGGTGACGGTGCTGGCGGACGCCGATGCGCACCGGGTAAAGAGGATCCAGGCGCAATTGAAAAAGCTGTACGAGGTTGATGAAGCGGAGGCGGCAGCGTTCGACAATGCGAGCCACCGCCGCATGGGACTCTTTGAAGTGCGCTGCACGACGGCAACACGTTCACACCTGTTCCAGTTGGCAGCGGCATTCCACGCGCGCATGCTTTCGGTGTCGGGCGGATCGCTGACAATCGAGATGACGGGCGGTTCGGAAGAAGTAGAGGCCCTTGGAGAGATTCTGCAACCCTATGGCGTACTGGATGCGAGCGTGACCGGGCCGGTGCGCGTAAGCAGGAAGGCCGGGAACGCAACGGCGAAACCGCTGGGGTGGGAAACAATTACGGGCGCGCTGGCCGACCATGCGCGCGCAATCGATACGCAGGAAAGGAATGGAACGTATGGCACAGATCTTCTATGACGATGCAGCCGATTACACGCTGATCCGCTCGGCGCGAGTGGCGATCATTGGATATGGGTCGCAGGGACGCGCACACGCGCTGAACCTTCACGACAGCGGAGTGAACGTCCGTGTAGGACTGCCGGAGACGAGCCGGTCGAGACAGAGAGCGGCGGCGGACGGATTGTTCGTCGACACAGTGGCGAAGGTCTCGGAGTGGGCGGACGCGATCATGGTGTTGGCTCCGGACACGGACCAACCGCGCATCTATGAAGAATCGATCCGTCCCTATCTGCGGGATGGCAAGACGCTGCTGTTCGCGCACGGCTTCAACATTCGCTTTGGCACGATCGAGTGTCCGAAAGGAGTGGACGTAAGCATGGTGGCGCCGAAGGCTCCGGGACATCGGGTGCGCGAAGTGTATGAGCAGGGCGGAGGAACACCGGCGCTGGTTGCGGTGCACCAGGATGCGAGCGGAGTGGCGTGGCAGTTTGCGCTGTCATATGCGAAGGCGCTGGGCGCAACGAGAGCGGGAGCGCTGAAGACGACGTTTACGGAAGAGACGGAGACGGACCTCTTCGGCGAACAATCGGTGCTGTGCGGCGGCGTGTCGCAACTGGTGAAGACGGGTTTCGAAGTGTTGGTGGAAGCCGGGTATCAGCCAGAGATCGCGTACTTCGAATGCCTGCACGAGCTGAAATTGATTGTCGACCTGATGTATCGCGGCGGGCTGAACTTCATGCGGTATTCAATCAGCGACACGGCGGAGTATGGCGACTATACGGCCGGAAAGCGGATCATCAACGAGGAGACACGCGAAGAGATGCGGAAGATTCTCGGGGAGATACAGAACGGACAGTTCGCGAAGAAGTGGATCGAGGAGAACAAGACTGGACGCAAGTGGTTTACGGCGGAGCGGCAGAAGGAACAGACGCAATTGCTGGAAAGCGTTGGCGAACAACTGCGCAAGCGGATGAGTTTTCTGGAGCAGCGTCCGGCAGAAAACACGAGCGGTGGAACGGATAACGCGGGGAGCAGAGTTCCTTCAACCGAGCAGCACGCAGTAGCGGGGCCGGACGGATTCTCGTACTGAGTTAAGGCGCCACTGATTTCATCTTTCATCAATGCCCCGGGGCAGGTGGATCGCAATCCACCGGCTGACCGGGGCGTTCACTTTTGCAATTCAGAAGAACAAACGACTCGCGAGACTTCGCGGCTAGAGCGGTTCCAGGGTCGGTGTACCTCAGGGGCTAAAGCCCGGCTCTACCACGGGATATGCTTCCGTGAATCCGTTCTAGTTCTCCGCTCCGGATGTAATCTCTTCTGGCGTGGAAGGAGCCGTTTGCAACTCTTCCTTCGCGGGCCGGATAAACAAGTAGACGGGTATCCCTAGCAGGACGATAAACAGACCCGGCCAAGTTGTTTCCGGCCGGTAGAGGAAAAGGACAATAAGGATGATACTTGCCCCGAGTATGTAGCCTCCGGGAACCCACGGATAACCGAAGGTCCTGTAGGGCCGGTTCGCGTTCGGGCGCTTGATGCGCAACCGGAAGACGCTGGCGACGGTGATGACATAAAAGATGAGGGCTGCCGAAATCACATAGTCCAGCAGATTGCTATAGAGATTTCCCCACTGTCCCGTGGCCGGATCGTAGGTCCGGGGCAGCACCAGCATCACCGCCCACAATCCTTGTATCCACAGCGACCACGAGGGGACCTTGGCCGCGTTCAGTTTTCCTCCGAACCGGAAGAACAGTTTCTGCCGCGCCATCGCGTAGTAAGCCCGTGCGCCGGTGAGGATCAAGGCATTGATTGTTCCGAACGTCGACACCATGATGGCGGCTGCCATTAACGCGGTTCCGATGCCGGGGAAAATAGCCTGCAACATCGCCGTGCCAACGCGGTCCGCCGTGGCGTGTTGGATCGCTGGCAGCGGCAGAGTGACGAGGTAGGCAAAGTTTGCGAACAGGTACAGGGTGATGACCACGATCGTTCCAATCACCATTGCCCGCGTCACGTTGCGCTCCGGTCGCCGTACTTCTCCCGCCGCAAACGCGATGTTGTGCCACGAGTCGGCCGCGAATAGTGAACCGGTCTGGCTGAGACAAATTGCCACGATGAGGCCGAAGGCCGTCGTCGCGTTCAATCCAGCAGCCAGCGGAGTCACCCCTCGGGCGTGCCACAGGTTTCCAAAATTCGCATGGATTGCACCGCTATTCCAGCCGATGAAAATGCCGATACCAATCAAGGCGATCAACGCACCGGTTTTGGCAACCGTAAAAACGTTCTGAATGAGCTTGCCCCAGCGGAGTCCGCGTGTGTTCGTAAAAGTGAGGAACACGATAACGACGACTGCCAGGAACTGTGCCGTGGAAAATGAAATCGCGTAATGGGTCGAGATGCGAATCGGCCCAAGCAGGTAACGGTTCTCCGAGATGGAAGGCGCGAGCACGCCGCAGAACCTGGCGAACGCAACCGCAACCGCGGCGACCGTGCCGGTTTGAATCACCGTGAAGAGCGTCCACCCATACAGGAAGCCCCAGAGCGGGGAATAGGCTTCGCGAAGATAAACGTACATGCCTCCCGCTTGCGGCATCATGGCAGAGAGTTCTCCATAGGAGAGAGCACCCGCAATGGTCAGCACGCCGGAGATGGTCCAGGCAACCAGGAGCCATCCCGGACTCCCGATCAGGCGCGACATATCGGCCGACACGATGAAAATGCCAGAGCCGATCATCACGCCAATGACGAGCATGGTGGAGTCGAAGAGTCCTAAGCCACGGTTGAACTCGTGATCTACCGTGGAAGCGGGGAGCGTGGGAACGTCACTGCTGTTGGTCACTGGAACCACCGTATGGATAAGGATTGCGGACAGACAGTCTTCGTCTTGGCGATCAACCTTTTTTCGAACTGTGTTCCTGGCGATCCTTGCGTTGGCTGCTTGAAGCGCGGGACCGGCTCACAGTTTTGCCTTTCAGTACGCGCGTAGGAGCCAGCGCTGTCGACTTTCGCAGCGCCAGGCTCGTGGTGAGCGAGTATTCGTGCCGCTCGTGCTTCGCGGGGTCCGACTCCACCGCCGCTATCAGGGCCTTGAACGCAAGCCGTGCCAATTCTGCCTGAGACATGCGCACAGTAGTTAATGGCGGGATCGTGAATTCCGAGAGACGAATATCGTCGAATCCCACGACCGACAACTGCTGCGGGACCGGGATTGCGTACTGGTAAGCCTGCCGCATCACGCCGATTGCGGTCATATCGTTGGAACACATAATTGCCGTGGGGCGTTCTTGCAGGCCGGCCAGTTTCTCCAGCGCACGCATTCCCCCTTCCATCGTGTGATCGCCTTCAATCATCAGTTCCGGCAAAGGTTCGTGTCCGATTTCGCGCATTGATTCCTCGAACGCCGTCTTGCGTGCATTTGCCGATTTGAGGTGCAGAGGGCCGGAGATGAAGGCAATTCGCCCGTGCCGCAATGCGGCCAGGTGTTGCACGGCCTGCCGGATTCCGTGCTGATAGTCGATGCGAATATTGCTTACACCGGGAATCGACGGCCCCACATCCACGAAAACGAGAGGAACCTTGCGGAACCGGAGATCCTCCGTAAGAGCCTCTTCCATTCCGAAGGTGATGATGGCAACTCCGTCGACCCGGCGTTCAATCATGCGCCGGACCGACATTGTCATCTGCTTGGGATCGTCCATGCTCGAGGCCAGCAGAATCTCGTAGTTGTTCTGTACGGCGATGTGCTCGAAACTCTCGACGACTTCCGGAAAGAATGGGTTCGTGATCTTGGAGATCACCAGGCCGAAGATCCGGCTCCTTCCCGACACCAGTGCGCGAGCCTGCGTGTTCGGGTAGTAACCGAGCTTCTCCACCACCTTCCAAACTCTCTTGGCAAGTTGGGGGTCAACAGTCGGTACACGGTTGATCGTTCGTGATACGGTCGCTGTTGAAACCTTGGCAAGTCTTGCTATCTCGCGAATATCCATTCCCAGTCCGCTCGTCTCCCAGGTGTAATTGTCAATGATGCCCGCCGGCAATGCCGGTTCACTGCGATGTTCCGTTACCGTGTGGAGAATCGTAGCACGGTAACCTCGTGAAAGCGCTGTCCCGGCTTCAATTCCGTGGAAGGGAAGTTCGGGTGATTCGGCGAATCCGGGTAGTGCTGCGTTTCCAGAGTAAGTCCGTAGTGCTTCTTATAGACACGCCCATCTTTGCCCGTCAGCGTTCCATCGAGGAAATTGCCAGTGTAGAACTGGATGCCTGGCTCGGTTGTGAGCACCGTTAAAACGCGGCCGGTCGTGCGGTCGTAGACTTCGGCTGCCGTGGCCAGCTTTCCATTATGGCCGTCCAGAACCCAGTTGTCGTCATAGCCCTTGGCAAAGTGCAATTGCTCGTTGCTCTCGTTGATACGCGCTCCGATGACCGTGAGTTTCCGGAAATCGAATGGTGTCCCAGCGACTGGCGCCAGTTCGCCAGTGGGAATCATGCTGGCGTCGATCGGCGTGTAGCGGCTGGCATCGATCTTCACTTCCTCAGGCAGAATGTTGCCATTGCCCTGTCCAGCAAGATTGAAGTAGGAGTGGTTGGTCAGGTTGAGAACTGTGTCCTTGTCGGTCGTGGCCGAGTAATCGATACGCAACTCATTCCCTTGCAGCGTATACCGGACTACAACGCTCAATGTCCCCGGATAGCCCTGATCGCCGTCCTTGCTCACGTGCGTGAGTTCGATACCGTCCTTGACCTCTTTGGCATTCCACACGACCTTATCGAAGCCCTTTAGCCCGCCGTGTAGCGAGTTGTCTCCGTCGTTCTTTGGCAGCGTGTAGACCTTGCCATCGAGTGTGAACTTTCCGTGCGCGATACGGTTCGCGAAGCGGCCGATAATGGCTCCGAAATAGGCCGGATTGCCCGTCTTGACGTACTGGTCCAGCGAATCAAAGCCGAGGACAATGTCGGCATCCTTGCCATTGCGGTCGGGAGCCTTCAGCGATTGGACGATGCCGCCATAGGTCATGATGCGGACTTCAACTTGTCCGCTCTTGAGGGTGTAGAGTTCGACCGGAGTTCCATTCGGCATCTTGCCGAACGGCTGCTTTGTCACTTTGGTGAGTTCGGATTGTGCTTGTACAGTGATTGCCATAAATGCCAACAGAACGATCGCAAATTTCATGGTTGCCTCTCTTCGTACGCGAATGCGCGTCAAGGCTGTGATGGTTGCCTGATTACCGGAGGCTGGAGGACGGCTTGAGCTGTCCGGATCAGGGTTGGCAAGACGTCGGAGAATGGGTGTCCCTGGGGCTCGCCGAATGAGAAGTACAGTTTGTGATAGAGCCGGTAAAGATCATCATAGATCGCCTGCTCCGAGGGATCGGGATCGAATTGCTTATGGCGCGTGCAGATCCGTTCCTGGGCCTCTTCCACCGTGCGGAAGGTTCCCGCCGCGAGGAAGGCGAAGATCGCCGAACCAAGGCTCACCGTGCTCTGCGCCGGGATCAGCACCGGCCGTCCCAGCACATTGGCATAGACCCGGTTCAGCACCGCATTCTTCTGCGGGATTCCGCCGGCATTGATCACCCGCTGGATGTGTACGCCGTGTTCGGCCATGCGGTCCAGAATCACGCGGGTGTGGAACGCCGTGCCCTCGATGGCGGCAAACAACTCGTCCTGCGCCGTGCTCGCCAGGTTCCATCCCAGGGTGATGCCGCGCAGGTTCGGATTGACCAGCACCGTGCGGTCGCCGTTGTCCCAGCTCATGCGCAGCAGTCCGGTCTGGCCGGCGCGATAGTGCTCCAATCCCTTACTCAACGCCGCGACATCGGTCCCGGCACGGCGGGCAATCGCGCTGAAGATGTCGCCAACGGCAGACAGTCCGGCTTCAATGCCGGTCTTCCGCGGATGAACGCTGCCGTGCACCACGCCACAGACGCCCGGCACGAGATTGGGCGAAGGCGTAATGCCGATGATGCAGGTCGAGGTGCCGATCACGTTCACCATGTCGCCGGTACGGCAACCGGCGCCAATCGCGTCCCAGTGCGCGTCGAAGGCCCCCACCGGAATCGGAATGCCGGCCTTCAGCCCGAGCTTCTCCGCCCACTCCGGCGAAAGGCGGCCCGCAACCTGGTCCGAGGTCGCGTACTCGCCGTCCAGTTTGGCACGAACCCCCGCCAGCAGCGGATCGACCGCCGTCAGAAAGTCCTCCGGCGGCAATCCTCCGAGCGCGCGATTCCACAGCCATTTGTGCCCCATGGCGCAGATGCTGCGCTTCACCCGGGCGGGATCGGTGATGCCGCACAGCGTGGCCGCCACCATGTCGCAGTGTTCAAACGCGGAGGCAAACTCCGCCCGTTGCCCAGGATTGTGCCGCAGCCAGTGCAGCAGCTTGGAAAATCCCCACTCCGAGGAGTACACGCCGCCGCACCACTGGATCGCCTCCAGCCCCTCGCGATGCGCCGTTTCCGTAATCTCGGCCGCCTCCGCCTTGGCGCGGTGATCGCACCACAGGTAGTACTCGCCGAGCGGCTGCATGTGACGGTCCACCGGGATCACCGACGACCCGGTGGTGTCCAGCGCGATGGCCGCAACCTCCGCGCCCGCGATGCCGGCGGTGGCGACCGCGGCACGAGTTGCCTCGGCCAGCGCCCGCATGTGGTCCGGGTGCGACTGGGTCGCGTATTCCGGATCCTCGCGCTTTCGGTGCAGCGGATACTCCGCCACCGCCGACGCAAGGATGCCCCGCTCGCTATCAACAATCGCCACTCGAACACTGAGCGTTCCAAAATCCACGCCCGCTACAACCGCCATGGCTCGTCTCCCTACTGCCGGCCGTGGAAGTACATCTCCCAGCCCAGGTAACGTGTCGCCGCCTCGTGTACCGCCGAGGCCACCGTGGAAAGATTGGCCGCCACGTGGTGTTCAAAGCCGTTCTCGCAGATGTAGCGCAACAGCTTCTGCATCCCCGGAATCTCCACCACGCCCGCGCCGCCGAAGGTTTCAAGCGGATCGTCCGTGAACCGGCCCTCGCCAACGTAGCCCCGCATCCGGCCCGAAGTGTCGTCCGTGGAGAAGCGCGCAAAGCTCATCGGACTCGGCTTCACCAGGCCCACGCAGGTGCCGAACGTGTTGTCCACGCCGACCGTCCCCGCGATGATCGCCTGGTAGTCCATCTTTACTTCTACTTCGCGGAAAAAATGTTTCGGCAAATTCGAACAGTGGAAGCAGACCGCCTTGTCGGGATCGCTGCCGTAGTTGTTGTTCCAGTCGAGCAGGGCCGAAGGGGTTTCAGAAGCCAGGCGCAGCGCATGCATCCCCAGCACGCCGCAGATATCCACCTCGCAGGCGCTGGAGAGCAGATCGTTGCTCATCATGCTCATCACCGTGCACGGCACCACCCCCAGGTTCTCTTCAATCGAGGTCCAGCACTGCACCGCGCTGATCGCAACTTCCGTGGCCGCCATCCACTCGTCGATCACCGCCCCCAGTTTGGCCATCTTCAGCAGCGCCGCCGCCGGCACAGTCCCCGTGCTGACATACTGGCGGATGGCCGCCAGCTTGGCCTGTGCGCGGTCGTCGTCATCCTTCATGCGCGCAATCCGTCCGAGAACTTCCGAAAGATCCAGCGGCTCGATCGAGATGCCGTTCGCCTCCAGGATCTTCTCGCTGTAGCGCACCGTGTTGAACGCCGCCGGACGGGCGCCGATCGCGCCCACGCGCAGATTGCGGAAGCCCTTCACCACCCGGCAGACCGCCGCAAACCACTCCAGGTCCCGCGCAAACTCGGGCGAGCCGGGCGCTTCGGTGTGCAGCGTCGTGATCGAGTACGGTATGCCGTACTGCCGCAGATTGTTGCAGGCCGACATCTTGCCGCAAAAACTGTCGCGACGGAACGCAATCGTCATCTTCGACGCATCGTCCGGCGTCGCCTGGATCAGAACCGGCACCCGCAGATCCGCCAGCCGCAGCGTGTCGGCAATCGCACGCTCCTCGCCAAAGTTCGGCAGCGTCACTATGACCCCGTCAAGCCGATCCCGGTGCCGCTTGAACAGCTCCGCGCACCGCCGCGATTCCTCCCGCGTTTCCACCGCACCGTGCTTGCTCTCCTCCGGACTCAGAACCACAACTTCCATGCCCGCCGCC
>Ga0307375_10002104_pt1 | contig 20812 bp, 19 predicted proteins | sample TR1MG_FD_202531 | JGI IMG/M metagenome (GOLD analysis project Ga0307375, IMG submission 202531) | Soil microbial communities from Risofladan, Vaasa, Finland - TR-1 | ecosystem: Environmental > Terrestrial > Soil > Coastal area > Acid sulfate soil | place: Finland: Risofladan, Vaasa | collected...
GTCTCACGAGTACCACGGAACTTCATCATCAACTTGGGGTCGAGCGGTCCGTCGTGCAACGGCGTTCCGACTTCGACTTCCTGTCCGTCCTCGATCAGCAAGTGGCGCGCGATCGAGATCGACTCCTCTTGGATCTCGCCATCGTTACCGACGACGGTGACCTTGCGTTCGCGGCCGATCAGCTCGACCCGCACCGAACCGGAGAACTCGGCCACCTTGGCGGCACCCTTCGGGGTACGCGCTTCGAAGAGCTCGACCACGCGGGGCAGACCGTGGGTGATGTCACTCTCGGTCACACCACCGGAGTGGAACGTACGCATGGTCAACTGGGTTCCCGGCTCACCAATGGACTGGGCCGCAATCACGCCGACCGCCTCACCGAGCTCGACCAGCTGGTGGGTGGCGAGCGAAAGCCCGTAACAGGCCGCACACACGCCCTGGACGGCGTCGCAGGTCAGCGTGGTGCGCACGCGCACCCGGGTGACTGCGGCGTCGTCGCGCAAGCGCTCGACGTCGTCGACCATCAGCATGGTGCCCGCGCTCACGATCGAGCCGTCCGAGAGCGAGACGTCTTCCGAGACGACCCGTCCCCAGAGTTTGGTCTCGAGGTGGGCACGCTGGCCCCGGGTGTCGGCGGCGACGTGCTCGATCCACATGCCTCGCGCGGTCCCGCAGTCGAACTCCTTGACGATGAGCTCCTGGGCGACGTCGACCAGACGACGCGTCAGGTAGCCAGAGTCCGCGGTGCGAAGCGCCGTGTCACCCAGTCCCTTACGGGTACCGTGCGTCGAGATGAAGTACTCGAGGACCGACAGGCCTTCGCGGAACGAAGACTTGATCGGACGAGGGATCATCTCACCGCGCGGGTTGGACACGAGGCCCTTCATCGCGGCAATCTGGCGGATCTGCTGGCTGTTACCACGAGCACCCGAGTCCACCATCATGCGGATCGGGTTGTCGAATATCGCGTTCATGGCACGGTCAGTGGCGTCACCGACCTCCTTGTTGGCGTTGGTCCAGATCTCGATCTCCTGCTGACGGCGCTCGTCGTCGACGATGACGCCGCGGCGGTAGTTCGTCTCGACTTTGGCGGCCTGCTCCTCATACTTCTCGAGGATCGCGGCCTTCTCAGAAGTCGTGACGACGTCGTCGATGGAGATCGTCAGACCCGACTTGGTCGCGTAACGGAAGCCCAGCGACTTGATGGCGTCGAGCGACTCGGCCACCTCCTGGCGGGTGAAGCTGCCGGAGATCTCCTCGACGATCGTGCCGATCGGGGTCGCGTTCTTTCCAATGAGCTCGTTCACGTAACGGAAGCCGAACGGCAGCGCTTCATTGAAGAAGACGCGACCGGGGGTCGTGAACAGCGAACGGCTCGCGCCCTTCACCTCGATTCCGGCAGCTTCCAAACGTGCGTCGATCGAGGAACCGGCCAACGGACGGACCTGGATGGGGGTGCGCAGACCGATGGTCTTGTCCCCCAGCGCGTTCTCGATCTCGTAGACGTGGCGGAACACGCGCGGGTTCTCGATTGCTTCGTCCTCGGGCAGCGTCAGGTAGTACGCCCCGAACACCATGTCCTGAGCGGGCTCGGTGATCGGACGACCCGTTGCGGGCGTGAAGATGTTGTTCGTCGAGAGCATCAGGATCCGGGCCTCGGCCTGGGCTTCGGCGGACAGCGGCACGTGAACGGCCATCTGGTCACCGTCGAAGTCGGCGTTGAACGCCTTACAGACGAGGGGGTGGATCTGGATGGCCTTGCCGTCGACCAGCACCGGCTCGAAGGCCTGGATACCGAGGCGGTGAAGCGTCGGGGCGCGGTTCAGCAACACGGGGTGCTCGCGGATGACCTCTTCGAGGACGTCCCACACCACGGCCTTGCGGCGCTCGACCATGCGCTTGGCGCTCTTGATGTTCTGGGCCATCTGGGTCTCGATCAAGCGCTTCATGACGAAGGGCTTGAAGAGTTCCAGGGCCATCATCTTGGGCAGACCACACTGGTGCAACTTCAACTGCGGACCGACCACGATGACCGAACGGCCCGAGTAGTCCACGCGCTTTCCGAGCAGGTTCTGGCGGAAACGACCCTGCTTACCCTTCAACATGTCCGAGAGGCTCTTCAGTGGACGGCCGCTCTGGCCCGCCACCGGACGGCCCCGACGACCGTTGTCGAACAACGCGTCCACGGCCTCTTGGAGCATCCGCTTCTCGTTGTTCACGATGATGTCGGGCGCCCCGAGGTCGAGCAAACGCTTGAGCCGGTTGTTGCGGTTGATCACCCGGCGGTAGAGGTCGTTGAGGTCCGAAGTCGCGAAACGGCCACCGTCGAGCTGCACCATCGGGCGCAGGTCTGGCGGGATGACCGGGACGGCCTCGAGGATCATGGCGCGCGGGTCGTTCAGACGACGACCCTGGTCGTCGCGACGGTTGAAGGACTGCACAATGGAGAGACGCTTGAGGAACTTGGCGTGACGCTGCGCGCTGAGCGGCTTGCGGCCGTCCTTCGCGTCGATCATCTCGCGCATGACCTTCTCTTCTTGGTCAAGGTCCATCCGGTCGATCAGCTGAAGGATTGCGTCGGCACCCATGCCACCTTCGAAGTACTCGCCGTAGCGGAAGTCCATCTCGCGGTACAGGACCTCGTCTTCGATGATCTGACGCGAGTGGAGCCCCTCGAAGGTGTCGAAGGCCTGCTTGGCCAGTTCGCGCTCTTCGGCGAAGCGTGAACGCACGCCGTCGAGCTCCTTCTCGGTACCACGCTGAAGTGCGCGCAGTTCTGATTCCTTGGCGCCGTCGGCCTCGAGCTTCGCGGCCCGGGTCTCGATCTCCTTGAGCTTGCCGTCGAGGGCCTTGACCTCACGCTCGGCGATCTCGACGATCTCCTCCGTGAGGGCTTGGCGAAGTTCCGCGAGGTCCGCGTGGCGGCGGTCGATGTCGACGAAGGTGACCATGTGGGCGGCGAAGTAGATGACCTTCTCCAGCTGCTTGGCCTTCAGCTCCTCTTTGGGAGCGGTACCCATGAGCAGGTAGGCCAGCCACGAACGCGTTCCGCGCAGGTACCAGATGTGCACGACCGGAGCCGACAGGGCGATGTGGCCCATGCGGTCGCGACGGACCTTGTCACTGGTGACCTCGACGCCACAGCGCTCGCAGACGATGCCTTTGAATCGCACCCGCTTGTACTTGCCACACGCGCACTCCCAGGCCTTCTGCGGTCCGAAGATCTTCTCGCAGAAGAGTCCGTCCTTCTCAGGACGCAGGGTGCGGTAGTTGATCGTCTCGGGCTTCTTGACCTCACCCGAGGACCAACTACGGATGTTCTGAGCGGTGGCGAGACCGATGCTCAACTCATCGAATTGGTTGACGTCTAAGGGGCTCATGACAACTTCCTTTCGGCGGCACGGCGGGCGTCCTCTTCGTCACTGCCCCGCTCGGGACGACTGATGTCGATCCCCAACTCGCGGGTGACGGAGAAGAAGTCCTCTTCGGTGTCGGCCAGATCAACGTGCGCGCCAACCTTGTCGCGCACTTCAACGTTCAGACAGAGTGACTGCATTTCCTTGATGAGTACCTTGAACGACTCGGGGATGCCGGGCTCGGGCAGGTTCTGGCCCTTGACGATCGCCTCGTAGGCGCGCTCGCGGCCCTTCATGTCGTCGGACTTGACGGTCAACAGTTCCTGGAGCGCGTACGCGGCCCCGTAGGCCTCGAGGGCCCACACTTCCATCTCACCGAAGCGCTGGCCACCGAACTGGGCCTTGCCACCCAGGGGCTGTGCGGTGATCATCGAGTACGGACCAGTGGAACGGGCGTGGATCTTGTCGTCGACCATGTGGGCCAACTTCAAGATGTACGCGTAGCCGACCGAGATCGGGTTGTCGTACTTCTCGCCGGTGCGTCCGTTGTACAGCGTGACCTTGCCGTCGTTGTCGCCCGCGAGCAGGCGCTTCCCGTTGGCCCCGTCGACGTTGAGCGTCGCGAAGGTCTGCTGGATCGTCGGCTTGTCCTTGGCGCGCTCGGTCTCGTCCCAGTGCGCACCGTCGAATGACGGCGTGGCGACGTAGACCGCGGGCTCGGTGCGTGGACGGGTCTTGCGATACGGACGCTCCACCGTCAGCGCCTGGTCCGAGTGACCCGAGGTGCCCACGGTGGGGCTGACCTCGATGCCGGCCCAACCGTGGCGGGCGGCGTAGCCGAGGTGGCTCTCGAGCACCTGGCCGACGTTCATTCGGCTCGGCACACCGAGGGGGCTGAGGATGATGTCGACTGCGGTGCCGTCCTCGAGGAATGGCATGTCCTCTTCGGGCAGGATCTTCGAGATGACACCCTTGTTTCCGTGGCGTCCGGCGAGCTTGTCGCCCTCGGAGATCTTGCGCTTCTGGGCGACGTAGACCTTCACCAACTGGTTGACTCCGGGCTGCATTTCGTGGTCCTCATCACGGCTGTACACCTTGACGTCGATGACCTTGCCGGACTCGCCGTGGGGAACCTTCAGCGAGGTGTCACGCACCTCGCGGGCCTTCTCACCGAAGATGGCGCGCAACAGGCGCTCCTCGGGGGACTGCTCGGTCTCACCCTTGGGCGTGACCTTGCCGACCAGGATGTCGCCGGGCTGTACTTCGGCGCCGATGCGCACGATGCCCCGGTCGTCGAGGTCCGCGAGGATGTCGTCGGGCAGGTTCGGGATGTCGCGGGTGATCTCCTCGGCACCCAACTTGGTGTCGCGGGCGTCGATCTCGTATTCCTTGACGTGGATCGACGTCAGCACGTCATCACGAACGAGACGCTCGTTCAAGATGATGGCGTCCTCGTAGTTGTAGCCCTCCCACGGCATGTACGCCACCAGCAAGTTCTTGCCGAGTGCGAGCTCGCCATTCGAGGTGCTGGTGCCGTCGGCGAGCAGGTCGCCGGCCGCGACCGTCTCACCACCGAAGACCAACGGCTTCTGGTTGATCGACGTGTCCTGGTTGGAACGACGGAACTTGTTGAGGTTGTACTGCTTGCGGCCGAGCGCATTGCCGTAGCGGTCGGTCACGTCCTTCTCGTACTCGACGACGATGCGGTCACCCGAGACGGAACGGACGACGCCGTCGCCCTCGGCGATGAGTACATCACCCGAGTCGAGCGCGGCGCGGGCTTCCATGCCGGTGCCCACGAAGGGCGCTTCTGGCATGATGAGCGGCACGGCCTGCTTCTGCATGTTCGCACCCATCAGGGCGCGCTGGGCGTCGTCGTGCTCCACGAACGGGATCAACGACGTGGCCACCGAGATGACCTGCTTGGTCGACACGTCCATGAGCTCGACCTCGTCGGGCTTCACGAAGTCGATCTCCGACGTGGTCGACGATGACTTGTTCGATGAACCGACGCGCAGTCCGGTACCGACCGGACCACGGCGCACGAGGACGCGGTCACCCTTCAGGTGGCCCTTCTCATCGACCTCGGTGTTCGCCTGGGCGATGACGTAGCGCTCCTCCTCGTCGGCGGTGAAGTACTTGATCTCACCCGTGACGCGACCACTCGTGACGACGCGGTACGGCGTCTCGATGAAGCCGTACTCGTTGATGCGCGCGTAGTTCGCGAGGTAGCCGATCAGACCCACGTTCGGGCCTTCGGGGGTCTCGATCGGACACATGCGTCCGTAGTGCGACGAGTGGACGTCTCGGACCTCGAGGCCGGCGCGCTCACGCGACAGACCACCTGGTCCCAGTGCGGACAGACGACGCTTGTGGGTCAGGCCCGACAGCGGGTTGTTCTGGTCCATGAACTGGCTCAACTGGGAGGTCGCGAAGAACTCCTTGATCGCCGACATGACCGGGCGGATGTTGATGAGCGTCTGGGGCGCGATGGCCTCGACGTCCTGGGTGTTCATGCGCTCACGCACGACGCGCTCCATGCGCGACAGACCAGTGCGCAAGGCGTTCTGGATCAGCTCGCCCACGCTGCGAATGCGGCGGTTGGCGAAGTGGTCCTGGTCGTCGATGCGGTACGTGGTCTCCTTGGCCGTGCGGTCACGGGCCAGGTTGAGCAGGTAGGTCGCGGTCGCGAGGACCTCGGCCTTGGACAGCACGTGCAGGTTGACGTTCGGACGCTCCAGGAGGTCACCGAAGAGCTCGACGTTCTTGGTGACTTCGTCACCCAGCTTGCGGTCCAGCTTGTAGCGGCCCACGCGACTGAGGTCGTAGCGCTTCTCCGAGAAGAAGGCACCCTCGAAGTACTGGCGGGCGGCCTCGATGGTCTGCACTTCGCCCGGACGCGCGCGACGGTAGATTTCAAGCCACGCGGTCTCTTGGCTGGCGCGCAGGAAACCCTCGGCGGTGTCCTCGACGTTGTACTTGTCCATGTGCTTGGCGATCTCGACGTGCGCCTTCTTCCAGTCCGCGTGGAACTGGTCCTCGAGGAAGTCGAAGTGGGCGACGAACTTCTCGAAGAAGGGCTCGTCCATCGCGGTGTCGAGCGCGCGCAGCAGGGTGAAGATCGAGATGCGACGCTTGCGCGCGATACGCGCACCGGCGTTGGCCGCCTTGTTCTTCTTCTCTTCGAGGTCGACCTGGAGCCACTCACCGCGGCTCGGGTGGATCGTGCCTTCGAACGCGACCTTCTCGTCCTTGCCGGGCTGGAAGAGCACACCGGGCGAACGCACGAGCTGGCTGACCACGACACGCTCCGTGCCGTTGATGATGAAGGTGCCCTGCTCGGTCATGATCGGGAAGTCGCCCATGAAGACGGTCTGTTCCTTGATCTCACCGGTTTCGGAGTTGAGGAAACGGGCCCGCACGAAGATGGGCTGCGAGTAGGTGGTGGCGCGTTGGCGACACTCCTCGACGCTGAACTTCGGGGGACTCTTCAGGTCCGCGTCATCGGGATCGAACTCGAGCTCCAGGGACAGACGACCCGTGAAGTCGGTGATCGGTGAGATGGCCTCGAAGGCCTCGCGCAGTCCCTGCTTCATGAACAAGTCGAAGCTGTCACGCTGAATTTCGAGGAGGTTGGGCAGGGGGTGAGCTTCACCCAGTGCCGAGAAGTTAAAGCGCTCCGGGCTAGTGGACCGAGACGTCAACGGTCTATCCTCCGTGTGAGTGGGTGGCTACAACAGGCATTTCCCATGACTTGGCACGAAACAGCGTCAGGGGATGACAAAGTTGGGTGCAGGAACACGGTCTTTCGACTCTAGCGGCATTTGGGGTCAATGCGCAAATGGCGCTCCCCAGCGTGGGAGACGCGGCCGACCAGAGCGGTTGCGCTCACCCTAGGCACCGTGGAGCCCGAGGTCAAGTACCCCCGAATAAGGAATGCCCCGATCGGCGGACCGATCGGGGCATTCCTTCAGAACGACGGGGAAACTACTTGACTTCCACCGTGGCGCCAGCGGCCTCGAGGGCAGCCTTGGCCTTGTCGGCGTCGGCCTTCGAAACCTTCTCGAGCACGGGCTTGGGGGCGCCGTCGACGAGGTCCTTGGCTTCCTTCAGACCCAGGTTGGTCAGTGAACGCACTTCCTTGATGACCTGGATCTTCTTCTCGCCACCGGAGATCAGGACGACGTCGAAGTCACTCTTCTCCTCGGCGACCGCGGCGTCGCCACCGCCACCGGCGGCAGCGGGTGCAGCCACGGCCACGGGGGCCGCAGCGGTAACGCCGAACTTCTCTTCGAATTCCTTCAGCAATTCGCTCAGCTCAATTACGGTGAGCTCAGCGATTCCGTCGAGAATCTGCTCCTTGGTCAGGGTTCCAGCCATGGTGATTCCTTTCTTTTCTTCGTTTCAGTACTGCGTTGATATTGGTTATTCGGCCGGTTCGCTCGCGGCGTCCTCGGAAGGAGCCTCGGTGGTTTCGGCCTCGGCGGTGACCACGGGGGCCTCCTCCTCGACCGCGACCTCCGCGACAGGTGCCGCGGCGTCGTCGCTCGCTGCGGGTGCAGCTTCCTCGACCCCGGCCGGAGTCTCGGCGGCTTCGTCGACCTTGACCTCAGCCGGGACGGGTGCGCCGCCCTTGCTGTCGATAAGGGCCGAGAGGCCGTAGGCGAGGTTTTGCGGGACGGCCTTGAGCAGGCCGGCCATGGTGCGAAGGGGCGAGGCGATGAGCCCGGCCAACTGGGCGAGGAGCACGTCGCGGCTGGGCAGGTCGGCCAGCGCCATCAGGTCCTTCGAGGAGAGTGACTTGCCATTGAGCACGCCACCCTTAACGATCAACTTCGGCGACTCCTTGGCGAAGTTGCGCAGTGCCTTGGCGACGGCGGAGATGTCGCCGTCCACGAAGGCAATCGCGGTCGGACCCACGAGGAACTCGCCCATCGGCTCCACTGCGGTGCCAGTGATCGCCCGGCGGACCAGGGTGTTCTTGAAGACCTTGTAGTCGGCGTCGAGGGTGCGCAGTTGACGGCGCAGGGCCGAAATCTGGGCGACGGTGAGGCCGCGGTACTCGGTGACGACGGCCGTGGTGGTGCCTTCTACCCTCGACTTGACCTCATCGACGGTGGCGACCTTGTCGGGGCGAACCTTGCTCATATGGACTCCTTCACCGGATGCCGCCCGGTACGGGCCTCGACATCCAAGCGAACGAATCTCCCGAGGGAAACCCGAACTCCTCGTCAGGCGGACCCTGCGGTCACTTATGCGGGCGAACCCACACCGGATGTCTTCGGCGTTCTTCTAAATCAGTGGCACGGACTTCGTGCAGGTGCAACATCGTAGCGACGGCGCGATCGCCCCGTCAAAACCTTGGCTAAGCGGTGACCAGCAGCTCGTCGATCTCACGCGTGCGCGTCGGGTCGATCTTGACGCCGGGTCCCATGGTGGAGGACACGGTGATGCTCATCAGGTAGCGGCCCTTGGCGCTGGCCGGCTTGACGCGGACGATCTCGTCGATCACGGCGTGCACGTTGCGGGCGAGGTCCTCGCGACTGAAGCTGACCTTGCCGACGCGCAACTGAACGTTGCCGATCTTGTCGGTGCGGTACTCGACGCGCCCACCCTTGAACTCGGTGACGGCCTTGGCGACATCCATCGTGACGGTGCCGGTCTTGGGGTTCGGCATGAGGCCACGGGGTCCGAGGACACGTCCGAGACCACCGACCTGGCCCATGAGGTCCGGGGTCGCAATGGCGATGTCAAAGTCGAGGAATCCACCGGCCACCTTGGCGACCAGGTCCTCGGCACCGACGATGTCGGCACCGGCGTCACGGGCGGCCTGAGCGGCCTCACCGGCGGCGAAGACCGCCACGCGGTTGGTCTTGCCGGTACCGGCGGGCAGCGACAACGTGCCGCGCACGATCTGCTCGGCCTTGCGGGGGTCGACGCCCAGGCGAATGGCGAGCTCGACGGTCTCGTCGAACTTCGCCGTCGCGAGGTTCTTCACCTTGTCGAGGGCCTCGTTGACCAAGAGGAGTTCCTCGCGGTCGACCTGAGCCAGGGCGTTCTTGTAGTTCTTACCGTGCTTCATGATTTCTGTCTCCTAGCCCGCAACCGAGATGCCCATGGAACGGGCCGTGCCCGCAACCTGCAGCTTGGCCATCTCGAGGTCGTCGGTGTTGAGGTCCTTCAGTTTGGTCTTGGCGATCTCTTCGACCTGGTCCATGGTCACCGTCGCGACGGTCTCACGACCGGCGGTGTGGGCCCCCTTGGTGACACCCGCGGCCTGGCGCAGCAGCACCGGAGTCGGCGGGGTCTTGAGCACGAAGGTGAACGAACGGTCCTCGTAGATCGAGATGTCGACGGGGATGACCGTCCCCTTCATCGATTCGGTAGCCGCGTTGTACTGCTTGCAGAACTCCATGGTCTGAATGCCATGGGGTCCTAGCGCGGTACCGACCGGCGGAGCGGGCGTCGCCCCCCCTGCCTCGAGCTGGATCTTTACTACTGCAACAATCTTCTTGGCCATGGCCTTCTCCTTACACCAAATTCTCTAGAGCTTCGTGACCTGCGTGAAGTCCAACTCCACGGGGGTCTCACGTCCGAAGATGTCGACGAGCACCTTGACCTTGAGTTGGTCCTCGTTGATCTCGGCCACGTGGCCCGAGAACGTCGCGAACGGACCGGTCTTGATCTGCACCGTGTCGTTGACCTCGAACTCGTGGGTCGGCATGCGGCGCTTGGCGGCCGGCTGCTCCACACCCTCGACGTGGGGACGGATGATGTTGTCGACCTCGCGGCGCGTCAGCGCGGTCGGGCGGGTCTTCTCGGCGCCGACGAACCCGGTGACGCCCGGCGTCGAGCCGATCACGTAGAAGATCTCGGGGTCCGGCTCACAGCGGATGAGCAGATAGCTCGGGAACATGCGCTTGGAGACCGTGACCTTCTTGCCGGACTTGAATTCGGTCACGTCCTCTTCGGGCAGATAGATCTCGTAGATCTGATCGCTCAATTCGCGGCTCTTGATGATGTTGTTCAGCGCGCCGATGACTTTCTGTTCGTGACCGGCGAAGGTGTGCACGATGTACCAGCGACCGGGGCGGTCGAAGGCGCTCTCGACGATGGGCTCCTCGTCGAGGCCGTCCTCGAGGATGGTGACGTCAAGAATCTCGTCGTCGGCGGCGTCGGGGTCGCTGTGGTCTTCGTTGGCTGTGGTCTCGAGGTCGCTCATGGTTGCCTTACTTCTGGAAGAGGAACGTTACGAACTTCGAGAAGCCGTAGCCCAGGCCGAAGATCAACAGGGACATGAACACGAGGACGAAGAACACGATGGTGGTGTAGTTGATGACCTCGGGGCGGGTGGGCCAGGCGACCTGGCGCATCTCCTCGCGGATCTCACGGATGAACTGACTGACCTTCGTGCGCGGCCCGCGGCGGCGGGCCACGTCCTGCGCCGAGGTGCGACGCGTGGTGGGGGCGCCGTCGGCGCCCACCTGTCCCTGTCGTTGCATCTGGCGCTTTTGTTCGCGGTTCATCTCAGTCTTTCGTTAATACTTCATTCACTTCGTGCCGAAAAAATCTTCAAGCAGGGCAGGAGGGACTCGAACCCCCAACCAACGGTTTTGGAGACCGCTACTCTACCAATTGAGCCACTGCCCTTGGCGACCGCCCGCCAATACTGACGGCTGGTCGTAGGGAAGATGAATCTTACCACCCTCCCCGAGGGGGAGGCCCTAGCGGGTCTCCTTGTGCAGCGTGTGGCGACGTTCCCACTGGCAGTACTTGGACATCTCGATGCGCTCGCGGTCGTTGACCTTGTTCTTCATCGTGATGTAATTACGGCGCTTGCACTCCTCGCAGGCCAGGGTGACCTGGACTCGCTTTTCGTTCTTAGCCATCGTTCTCTCCTCATCGTCACTGCATTCACTGCCCGGACCTCGCGGGTCCTGCCTGGTAGCGGCGGCGGGAGTCGAACCCGCGACACCACGATTATGAGCCGTGTGCTCTAACCACCTGAGCTACGCCGCCTGGCGAGCCCCCTGTCCGGATTGAACGGACGACCTCCTCCTTACCATGGAGGCGCTCTACCACTGAGCTAAGGGGGCTTACGTGTCAAAAAAGACACGGAGGCGAATTGTACTCCCTCAATGGTGACTCTTTCCAACCGGCCACCAGTACCCTTGACACTCATGAGAACTCGCCTGGTGGAAATCGACGATGCACGGGCACTCATGGCCATCTACAACCCCGAGGTTATCGAGACGACGGTCACGTTCGACCTGGTCCCGCGGACCCTCGAGCAGCAGGAGCAGTGGATCCGCGCCCACCAGGTGACCCACCCCTGCCTCGTGGCCGTCAACGAGACCGACGACGTCGGTGAGATCGGGGCGCGGGGCGAGCGGATCCTCGGCTTCGCCCTGGTGTCGCCCTTTCGCCAGCGGCCCGCCTACGCCACGACCGTGGAGAACTCGGTCTACGTCCACCGCCGGGCGCGGGGTCGCGGGGTCGGCGAGGTGCTGCTGCGCGAATTGATGGCTACGGCCAGCGAGTCCGGCTTCCACTCCCTGATCGCCCGCATCGTAGGTGAGAACGACGGATCCATCCGCCTGCACGAGAAATGCGGCTTCACCCTTGTGGGCACCGAGATCGAGGTGGGCCGCAAACACGGCCACTGGCTCGACGTGGTCGAGTACCAATACGTAGTCCCTGACCAGAGGCTTAAACCGTAAGTTCGAGCTCCCGCTCGGGCCAGGACCACTGGGTCCAGCGCCCCATCGGTGCGATCAACACGCCGCCGAGGACGGCGACCGCCAGGGCGATGAGCAGCGGATTCGCGTGCACCAGGCCCGTCAGGAGTTGACGACCGCCCGGCAGACCAATGAAGGGACCGGTGATCGACAGGGCCAGGAGCCAGAAGTGCTCGCGCCCCTGGTAGCTCACCGCGAGCAGCACGAGACCCCACGCCAGGTACCACGGCTGGACGACGGGTCCGAGTTCGACGAACAGCACGAGCGACAAGCCGAGGGAGCGGACCCAGCCCCGACGTTCGCCGTGCCAGAGCAACCAGACGGCGAATCCGACGGCGACCATCAGGCCGATGAAGCGGGTCACCGAGAGCACCGTCGTCAACGGCACGGCGTGCAGTCCCACCGCGTGCAGGAGATTCGTGAGCGCCATCCCGATGCCGGTCGCCGGTGCCGCCCACGAGCGGACGGCGCCGTTGGTGAGCAGATTCTTGACCCAGCCGAAGCCGAAGCCGGCCAGCAGGGTCCACAGCCCGAGCGTCGCGCCGGCCACGGCGCCGGCGATGAGAATCGGACGGAACCGTTGGCGGATGGTCGCCTGGGGTCCGAGCCAGGTCCAAGCCACGTAGGCGAGCCCGAGCCCCGCGGGGGCTTTGATCGCCGCCGCACTGGCGCAGAAGAACAACGCCCATATCGGACGCTTCTGCACCGCGAGCGCGATGCCCACGACCAACAACGCCGCCATGATGGCATCGTTATGAGCCCCTCCGATCAGGGTTAACAGGACGAGTGGGTTCATCGCGCTCAGGACGAAGGCCTCGCCCGGATCGCGACCCAATCCGCGGGCCAGCAACACCACTCCGTAGCCGATCAGGGCCACCGCCATGGTCTCGAGCAGACGAAGCAACACGACCGTCGCGAGGGGATGGTGGTGCGTGATCTTGGCCATCGAGCCGTCGAGGAAGAGGAAGAGCGGCCCGTACGGGGCCGGCGCATTGCCCCAGAGGGGGTCGACCGGATAGTTGAAGGGTGTCGAGCCCAGGGTGAAGGGTCCGAACAGGTAGGGACTGATGTGGTAACTCGTCATCTCGCCCTGGGCCGCGTAACTGAAGACATCACGCGAGAACATCGGCGGGGCGACGATCATCGGCGAGGCCCACAGCAGCAGCGCCCACCAGAGCGACTTCAGCGATGCGCCACCGTGCAACTTCATCACTTCGGCCAGGCGCAGCCACACCCGCATCAGGAGCAGCAGTCCCCCGTAGACCAGCACGATCGAGAGGAGGAACTTGGTCTCGCTGGGGTTCGATGGCGGATTCGCGGTGGGCTCTCCGAAGAACCAGGTGTTGACCATGTTCAACTTGAACGGCGAGTTCGTGAACGAGCCACCCGCCAGGATCAGGACCATCGCGAGGAAGCCCAGCAGCGCTGGCTGCCACAGGAACGACCAGCCCTCGAAGGGGCCGGGGGTGAAGCGACCGAGCGGGGTGTAGCGGTGCTCGAGCAACTGCACGCCCGATTCAAAGCGTCCCGCGACCCGTTCGTAGTTGTGACGGACCGCGTTGGCCAGTTGCTTCAGTCGATTCACGCGGCTCCTCTCACCCCAAACAGTGACACCGTACTCGCCGGTACTGATTCGGGACGTGGTCAATCCAGTGAGCAACTGGATTGACCCTGGTGGGCCGGGAGGGATTTGAACCCCCGTAGGCAAAGCCGTCTGGTTTACAGCCAGATCCCATTGGCCGCTCGGGCACCGACCCGTGGAGAATCCTACTGCCGCGAGGTGGCCCACTTCCAACCGGGCGCGAGCATCTACGATTCATGCATGCCCAGTTTCGACATCGTCTCCGAAATCGACCTGCAAGAAGTTCGCAACGCCGTCGACCAGGCCAACCGCGAGGCCGGTACCCGCTTCGACTTCAAGGGGACCAACGCCACCATCGAATTCAGCGAGAAGGAGCTCAGCCTGAGCGCCTCGACCGAGGACCGCCTCCGCGCCCTCTACCAACTCCTCGAGGAGAAGCTCGTGAAGCGCTCGGTCTCGCTGAAGGTGCTCGACCCGGGCAAGGTCGACGAGGCGAGCCACGGCAGCGCCCGTCAGAAGGTGGTTCTGAAGGCGGGGATCTCCCAGGAGATTGGCAAGCAGATCAACAAGCTCATCAAGGACATGGCCGTGAAGAACCTCAGTTCGTCGATTCAGGGCGACCAGGTGCGGGTGACCGGCAAACAGCGTGACGACCTGCAGAGCGTCATGACCATGCTGAAGGAATCCAGCCTGTCGGTGCCCTTGCAGTTCACCAACTTCCGCGACTAACTCGCCGTCGACTCCTCGGCGCTGAGGTGCTCTTCGATCTCTTCGAGTTCGTGCACCTGGAAGATTCGGTTGAACACCATCATCTTCAGCACCCAGAAGAGCCCGAAGCTGAACAGGTTCGTGAACGAGACCAGCGCGGTATTGAAGATATGGGCCCAATGGTGTGTGTGGACCTCCGATCGGGCCCAGTAGGCGCCGATCTGGGACACGGCGATACCGAGGAAGGTCATCGACCAGAAGGGGACGATCTCGGCGCGGAAGTGGCTGCGACCGCGCTTGCCCCAGGTCCAGATTCGGTTGAGGTGATACGCGGGCAGCGAGGCGATCAGGTTGCCCGCCAGCGTCGACCACATGACGCCCGGGATGATCTTGAAACCGTAGAGGATGGAGATCGACGTGAACGAGACTGCAGTCGAGACCACCGAGACCGCGGTGAAGCGGATGAGTTTCTTACCCTCGTGGGTCTTGGACCACGCCAAGAGTGAACGTAAACGGTCAGGCATCCTGTCAAGCCTACCCCCACCCCATCCCCGAGGCGGGGTGCAACAATGTAGGAATGTCCGAAGCCCTCGACTCACTGGTGGAACTGCTCGACCTCGAAACGATTGAGGTGAACACCTATCGAGGGCGTCATCCCGAGGAGGAGCGCCAGCGCACCTTCGGTGGCCAAGTGGCCGCCCAGGCCCTGATGGCGGCGGGTCGAACCGTCGACGTCGGCCGGGTCCACTCGCTGCATTCGTACTTCCTGCGACCGGGCAACCCCAAAGTGCCGATCCTCTACGAAGTGGACCGTATTCGTGACGGCCGCAGCTTTACGACCCGCCGCGTGGTGGCGATTCAGCAAGGCCGGGCTATCTACAACATGCAGGCGAGTTTCCACACCGATGAGGTGAGTATCGAGCACCAGTTCCCGATGCCCGAGGTCCCCGGGCCCGAGACCATCGAGCCCCTCTCGGTGCGGGTACAGAACGAATTCGGTGACATCGACGAGTGGTTCAAGCGCAACCACCCCATCGATCAGCGCTTCATCGGCGAACTGCCGTGGAGTCCCCATCGCAACCGCGAGCCGCGCCAACGCCTCTGGATCAAGGCCGATGGCGCCCTGCCCGACGATCCGCTGTTGCACGCCTGCGTGGTCACCTACGCGAGCGATATGAGCCTCTTCGACGCCATCTTGGCCCCGCACGCCGTGCGCTGGGACGACGGCACCTTCATGGGCGCCAGCCTCGACCACTGCATGTGGTTCCACCGCGACCTGCAGGCTGACGAATGGCTCCTCTACGACACCGACTCCCCCATCGCCCACGGTGGACGGGGACTGGCCCGCGGCTTCCTGTTCAACCAGGCGGGCCAGTTGATGGTTTCGATGGTGCAGGAAGGTCTTACCCGGGTTATCGATCCAACAACAACGAAGGGCTGAACATGGGACTCACCGAACGTATCGCCGGTTACGCGGCCGGCACCGACCACTTCCTCGCAACGCTCGCGGCGGTCACGCCCGAGAATCTTGACCGACACGTCCCCGACGGCTGGAGCGCGCGCCAGGTCATCCACCACGTCGCCGACAGTGAGGCGCAGTCCTACGCCCGCCTGCGCCGCCTCCTGGCCGAGCCGGTCGGCTCGAAGATCCAGGGCTACGACGAAGCCGCGTGGGCCGAGTGCTCCGCCCTCGGGTACCGAGACCTCCCCGTCGAGAACTCCGTGGCGGTCTTTCGCGCCGTGCGTCACGCCTCGCTCGACGTGCTCGGTCGCATCGTCCCGAGCGATCTCGAACGCTACGGCGAGCACAGCGAGATCGGGCGCTACACGCTCGACCGGTGGCTCGACGTCTACACGCGCCACCCGCACGACCACGCGGCCCAACTGATCGAGGCGATCAACGCCCCGCTCTAACCCCTGCTAGCGCTGGGCCATCGGCACGTAGTTGCGCTCGTCGGATCCGATGTAGAGCTGACGCGGACGGGCGATCTTCATGTCCTGGTTGAGCAGTTCCTGGAAGTGGGCGAGCCAGCCCGACGTGCGCGGAATCGCGAACAACACCGTGAACATTTCCACGGGGAACCCCATCGCCTGGTAGATCAGGCCCGAGTAGAAGTCGACATTCGGATAGAGCCGACGCGAGATGAAGTAGTCGTCCTTCAGCGCGATCTCCTCAAGTTTGAGGGCGATGTCGAGCAGCGGATTCTTGCCGGTCACTTTGAAGACGTCATCGGCGGTCTTCTTGATGATCTGGGCGCGCGGGTCGAAGTTCTTGTACACGCGGTGACCGAATCCCTCGAGCTTGGTCTTGCCGTGCTTGACCGTTTCGATGAAGGCCGGGATGTTCTCGATGCTGCCGATCTTCGTGAGCATCTTCAACACGGCCTCGTTGGCACCGCCGTGGCGGGGGCCGTAGAGCGCGGCGGTCGCCGCGGCGGTCGCCGAGTACGGGTCGGCGTGCGATGAACCCGCCACCCGCATCGCGGTGGTCCCACAGTTCTGCTCGTGGTCGGCGTGCAGGATGAACAGCACGTCCAGGGCTCGGGCGAGGATCGGGTCAGCTTCGTAGCGGGGCTCTGCGACCTTCCACATCATCGAGAGGAAGTTCTGGGAGTAACCCAATGAATTATCCGGGTACACGAAGGGCATTCCCACCGAGAAGCGGTGGGCCGCGGCGGCGAGGGTCGGCATCTTCGCGATCAGGCGAACGACTTGACGGTGGAGGATTTCGGGGTCGTCGAGAATCTTCGCATCCTTGTAGTACGTCGAAAGTGCGGCGACGGCCGACACCAGCATTCCCATCGGGTGCGCGTCGTAGTTGAAACCTTCGAGGAAGCGCTTGCGCACGTTCTCATGGATGAAGGTGTGATACGTGATCTCTCGCTCCCACGCCGCCGACTGCTCGGCGGTCGGCAACTCGCCGTGGTTCAGCAGGTAGGCGACTTCGAGGTACGTGGACTGCTCGGCCAGTTGCTCAATGGGGTAGCCGCGGTAGCGCAGGATCCCGGCATCCCCATCAAGGTACGTGATCGCCGATTCAGCGGCGGCCGTGGCCATGAAGCCGGGGTCGTAGACCCACACTCCGGGAACGGCCTTGACAAGTGCGCTCGCAGCGATACCACCATTGTTGATGGGAATCTCTTGCGTCTCACCGGTCCGGTTATCTGTCACGGTTATGGACTGCGTCACGATTCCTCGATTCAAATTATGTGGGCATGGCCCATCGTAGGTCAATCAGTGGGTGGGACCGCCGGCACGTCAGTTGCCCGACGGCGAGATTTTGACCTGGTAGGTCCGTGAGTTGCCAAGACCCGGTCCCGGCGGCGCTCCCGACACCGTGACCCGAAGGGTGGCGCGCTCGCTCGCCACCGTCGCGAGCGCCCCGGGCACGAAAGCGTAGGACTGCAGAGGGCCGAGCACCGTATGCAGCGTCTGACTACGGGCGGGTCCGAAGGATGGCTTGAAGACGACCTCCAGCGTGACCGGTTGTTCGATGTAGGCCACGTTGCTCACCGTGACGCCCACTTGGATCGAGGTGACCGGGGGCAGGAGCAGGACGCCGGCCGCCGCGGGCAGCGGCGTGGGTGTCACTTCGACCGCCACGATTCCGATGGCCCTGGTTGGCGCGAGTGAGGTCGAACTGGTGAGCTGATTGGTGCCCACAGCCACGTAGTACTTGGCGGCGCCCATCGAAAGTTCTGGCAGCGTCACCCGTCCGGGCTCGTGGGTCAGCGACCATCGGGCGAGGTCCCACTGGTTGACGGTGGCGACCAGCGACGGGGCGGGCCCGCTCACGACCTGGTTGCCCTTGGGGGCGGGTAACCACGGCAGACTCAACCGTGATGCCAGATCGCTGAACAGGTTCTGATAGTCGTCGATCCGCTGTTCGGTGAGCGCAAACACGAGGTCGTTGACGTGATGGGCGAGGACGGGGCGGCGCAGCAATTCGGCCTCGGTGGTCCAACCTGGCAACTGCTGGGAGAGCTGAGCCAGACGCGCCGCGAACACTGGGCGACTGAGCGACCCCCCGTGTTGCAGCAGGTAGTACAGGCGGGCATCGAGGCTGTTCTCTTGGGCGACGAGCAGGTTGACCATCTGGCCGAAACTGCGGTTCTCGCTTCGTCGCGGACCGATCGCCCCGTGGGCCGAACGGTTGATATCACGCGCGAAGAGCAGTACCAAGAGCGTGAGCGCCAGGGCTACGGTCAGGTACACGGACTGTCGACGACGTCGAGCGCGAGTGCGGGCCACGGAGTTAGAACTTACTCGGGGCCAATTTCAGTCGTTCTCGTCGAATCCTTCGAGCTCGAGGATCTCCGAGACGCCGGCGGGCAACGGGTTCTCCGGATCGATCCCCCACTTGCCTTCGTTGAGACCCGAGGAGAGTTCATTTACGGTGCCCAGTTCGGGCAGATCCTTCGCCCGCTTGGCGCCGCCGAGTTTGCGTACCTCCAACGCCGCGGGGATCAATCGCGACTCGAAGGACCGCACGAGTCGGTTGTACTCCGCGACACCGGTATCCAGAGCCCGACCCATCTTCGCCATGGGTTCAGCCACCAGACGGATGCGGTCGAAGATCGTCTCAGCCGTCTGGTAGATCCGCTCGGCGTTGAGTGCGACCTGGTGCTGACCGAGCACCATAGCGACGGACCACAACAAGGACCACAGGTTGGTCGGGCCCGCGATGAGCACCCGCTCCTTGGCCGCGTAGGTGACGAGGTCCGGGTCGGCGTCGAGAGCGGCCGAGATCGCGAAGTCACTCGGCACGAAACAGACGACGAATTCGGGGGCGGGCGTGATGACCTCCCAGTACCCCTTCTCGTTGAGCTTCTTCACGTGGCCGCGCAGGTCCTTGGCGTGTTTGGCGAACAGAATCCGCCGCTCGTCGACGTCCTCGGTGGCGAGGGCCGACTCGAACGCGTCGAAGGGGAACTTCGCGTCGATGGCGATGCGGGTGCCGTTGGGCATGTTGACCACGCAGTCGGGGCGCAGTCCTCGCCCGGCATCATTGGTGCCCGACACCTGCATCGTGTAGTCGACGTTCTGACGCAATCCGGAGATCTCCAGCACGTTGGCCAGCTGGATCTCTCCCCAGCGACCCCGTTGGTCGCTTCGCCCGAGCAACTGGTTCAGTCGACGAGTCTCCTGCTGGGACAGTCGCTGCGCCTCCAACAACTCCTCGGCCTTGCTCTTCACGTCCGAGAGCGCTCCCGCATTGACCGTGTGAAAGTCGGCCAGGTTGCGCTTGTACTCGTCGAGCAGGTCCTCGAGGGGACGCAGCGTCGTGTCCAGTTTGGTCTCGCGAAGACGATGCATCTCCTCCTGGGACAGATTGAACTTCTGGACCGTCTGGTCGAGCACCCGGTTCGAGAGGTTCTCGAACGTCTGCTCGAGATTGGCGAGCGCCGTGACGTGCTCGGACCTCTGACGTTCGATGAGCGCAGTCGCCGAAGCCAACTCCGCGTCTCGGACGGCGATCTGCGTCTCGGTCCGCAGGACCTCCTCACGCATGGCTTGGGCACGACGCGAGGTGACAACCCACGCGATACCAGCGCCGAGGAAGAGCCCAACAATCCCTACGAGTGCCACCACCATGTCATCCCTTTCGACTGGACACCCCCACCATAAGGAATGACTGTGACGCGACGATAGCCTTTAGCCATGTTCCGGCTATTTGGCTCTCGTACCGTGTCGCCACCGGACGATGCACCGGTCCCGGGCGACCTGAACGAGTTCCGGCCCCAGGTCGTGCGGATCTTCGCCTTGGTCGGCGAGGCGATCGCCGGTGCCACCCACGCCCTGCTCGCGGGTGACCGGGAACTGGCCAAGCTCATCGTGGATCAGGACATTGTGATCGATACCCTGGTCAACTCCGTCGTCAGCGCCACTGAGGTGCAACTGCTCTCCAACCCAACCTTGACAGTTGAGGATCGGCGTCAACTGCTGACGTTGTTGCGGATCCTGCCCGAAGTGGAGCGCAACGGCGACCTCGCCGAACACATCGCGCGCCGTGCGGCACGTGGGCTCGGCGTCGAGATGAGTCCACGCAGTCGCGGACTGATCGAGCGCATGGGTGAGGTGGCGAGCACGATCTGGCGCGAAGCCACCGACGTCATCATCGACGGCAAACTCGAGTCGACCGGGGCCATCGAGGACATTGACGATGAACTCGACGACCTACACGTCTCACTGACCGCGGAGTTGACCTCCGGCTCAATGACCTTGCCGGTGGCCGTGGAGTTGGCGCTGCTCGCGCGGTTCTACGAACGCTTCGGGGACCACTGCGTGAACCTCGCCCGCCGCCAGGTCGGTCGCGACGGCGCCGACTAGAGCGCCAGGATCGCCTCGGCGATTTGGATGGCGTTCAGTGCGGCACCCTTGCGCAAGTTGTCTCCACTCACGAACAGTGAAAGCCCGTGAGTCACCGT
>Ga0307375_10002105_pt1 | contig 20806 bp, 15 predicted proteins | sample TR1MG_FD_202531 | JGI IMG/M metagenome (GOLD analysis project Ga0307375, IMG submission 202531) | Soil microbial communities from Risofladan, Vaasa, Finland - TR-1 | ecosystem: Environmental > Terrestrial > Soil > Coastal area > Acid sulfate soil | place: Finland: Risofladan, Vaasa | collected...
GTCGGCACGCGACTGCAAGCTTCGCTGAATGCCCTTCGCCATGATTTACAGGTGGATCAAATCGTGGCATATTCGGCGAAAACAGGCCTTGGGAAAGAGGACCTCTGGAAGTTGATTCGCGAGGCCGGCGAGCGGTTAACCGGCGAACCCCCTTCCATGCCTGAATAAGAAATATATTGCGACAAAGAACAAGCGCTCCACTGCGGAGCGCTTTTCTCTGTCACGCTGTTTTCTGTCGCGGGTAGTGCGTCACTTTCCGGATGACACCGCAAGATTGTTGGTCACCCTGTACACGCCCGGGACCTCCGATGCCGCCATGAACGCAACCTGCTTATCAATCTGGCTATTGACCACGCCATCCAACGCTACATTGCCGTTTGCCACCACAATGCGGATCGGATCCTGCGGGTCGTTGGCATACATTGGAAGCCTTCCGTAAACCGCACGTGCAACGCGGAAACGGATGGCATCGTCAAACGGTGAGAGCGGCGCAACTTTCACCTTGTCAATGAACTCCTTCACTCCCGGCGTCGTTTCCACCAGGTTGATTGCGGAATCCCTGCTCGCATAGGTTCGAGTGCTGCCGGACAGGGTCACAACTCCGTTCCGAACGCCCAGGCTGAAAGTGTTGAACACGGTTCCTGGATACGTGTGGTCGTAGCGCAACTTGTCCGCTAGCTTGTTCTGCAATTGCTCATCGGGAACAGTGCTCGTCACCGTAACATCGTCGCGCACTCCGGCGACGTGGCCCTTACTGTGAATCTTCTGCTCCGCGTTTGCCTTGTCGTAATACAGTCCTACCGAGCCGGTGAGAGTCACTACACCTTGTTTTACCGTGGCATGCACGTTCGAAAGACTCTTGTTACCCTGCAGGTAACTTTGTACTTCACTCAGAATCTGCGAGTCGTACCTGCCGCTCCCGGGGACCTGCTGCGCGGCAATTGGCGCGCACAGCGCCGCCGAGAGGATCGTCACCAGCGTCAACTTGATTGCTCTCATCATGGTTCCTCTCCTTAGTAAGCATCCGCTTACTTAGACGCGGAACCTCGCCGGAAGTTTCGTTTTCTCTGGGATATTTATTGATGCCAGGCAGGAAATCCGGCTTCGCCAATGAGCGGCACAAAACGACAGCCATCGAGAGTGGCGGTCTCGATACTTCCCTTGGACTTACGCGCCAGTTGCAGCATCTGCAACTCGACCGAACCAACAGGCGCAATCATGCTGCCGCCTTCTTGCAGTTGCCCGGCCAGTGCGGTCGGGATGGCCGGCACCGCCGCCGCAACGATGATGCAGTCAAACGGAGCGTGCGAAGGCAGGCCTTCGCTTCCGTCTCCGTCGATTACCACTGCATTTGTAAACCCGGTTCGAGCAAGATTGATTCGCGCACGCGCGGCAAGTTCGGGCCGCACTTCCATGGTGAAGACTTCGGTGGCAAGCAGTGAAAGGACGGCTGCCTGGTATCCGGTACCGGTGCCAATTTCCAGCACACGGTCATTGGGATCGATGGCGAGCAGTTGCAACATGTACGCCACGATGAAGGGCTGCGATATCGTCTGTCCGCCGCCAATCGGAACTGGCGAATCGTCGTAGGCGAGGCGGGCCAACTCCGCGTTGATAAATTCATGCCGGGGAACCCGCAGCATGGCATCAAGCACGCGTTCGTCACGGATTCCGCGACGGCGAAGCTGATCTTCCACCATGCGCTCGCGCGCCGCTTGAAAGCCCTCGGCCGCAAAGGTTTCTTCAGGCACGGCGGATCACCGTTTACGCTTCCGAATGCGCACATCGAATCCGACGACGCCGTTCTGATCGCGCACTCCAATGATTGATACTTCTCGATTTATATTGTACTCAACCTGGATCACTTCCTGCGCCGATTGCGCAAGGTTCGTGATGTAGGTGAGCGTCACCTTGTTCGATACCTGTTGCTCGATCGTCATGCGCGCGTTGGCGGCGTTCTCCGGGCCGCCAACCGAGGGATCGATTTTGATGCGGCTCACGCCGAACAATTTCTGCACGCGGCTGCTCACGGTCGCATTCAGCGCCTGCCCCAGCAGCGCGTTCGACGCGCTCTCCGTCAACGTCGGCTGCGACTGCGTGTAAGCCACGGTCGCCTGGTTAATCGATTCCTCGCGCGTTCGTCCCAGCGCCAGCAAGGCGATGATGTCACCCGTCGGCAGCGGCGGATCCGAGCGGTACGTCATGCTCAACCGGTCGAGCGAGCCATGCAGTCCCAACGTGATGTCGTAGTCCCTTACGTCCGCCGTCGCTTCCATGTCGAGCACCGGCGTGATCGTCACCGGGTTGGAGAAAACAACATCCCCGCGTTCGATGTGATATTTCGTGCCGGCAAAGTTCACGTCGCCTTCGAGTATGTCCACCCTTCCCAGCACCGCGGGACGCGCCGCGGTTCCGCGAATGTGTAGATCGACATCCCCCGATATTCGCGCCAGAGAGGTCTCCACCTGTAGCGCCGGCGTGGAAACGACATGCACATCAAGATGAAGGTTGTTCGTCGGAGATTCCTGCCCCGGCCCGATTGCCGATTGCTTGGTACGCGCCAGGTACATGGCAAAATCAAACTGCGGGTTCAACGCAAATTTCGTCACCGTAACGTCGCCGGAAAGCATCGCGTTTTTCATGCTGCCGGAAAGCGTCAGGTTGGCGTCTGCGGTGGAACTCACGCCTTCCGGATAGCGGATGCGTATGTCCCGGCCATGTCCCGTCAGGTTAAAGGCGATTCCCCGCTCGTAAGTAATGAAACCGCCGAGGCTCAGCAATCCTCCACCCGACCGCGCCGAGAGGCTCTCGACCTGCAAACGATCCTGGTTAAAGATCATCGTGCCGTTTATGCCACTCAGACCGTTCGGCATGTCGATGTAAGAGACGGCGCCATTGGTGATCGTGACCCGCCCATGAAAGCGTGGCTGCGTCAGCGTGCCGCCAATGGTCAAGCCGAACGCACTGACCCCGCTCGACATCAGGTTCGCATCAATCGTCTGAAGTATCTTCAGATTGACGTCGCCGTCCGCACGCATCCGCAACCGACGCTCGCCCGTGACTTCCGCCGAGCCGCGCAGCTCCAGGAAGTGTGTCTGTTCGCCGACCATGCGGAACTGCTCAATACGGGCGACGCCTCCAGCAATGTTCACGCGAAGCGGACCGTCATTCCGAACCGGAACGCTCTCCAGGTTGCTCGACACTCGTGCAATGTTAATGCCCACGTTGAGCGTGCCCGGTGATTTCAGCGATCCGGAGATATCTACCCGGCCATCCACCGCCGTTGGCCCGGTGAGTTTCACGGGGACGAACGCTTCTATTAGAGGATTCAGGTTGGTGCTGTCGAACGTCAGCGCGCCGCTTCCCGGCATATCGCCGCGCAAATGAATCGTGCCATCGAACGAGACATGCCCTTGCGGAAAATCAGAGCGTGACGTCACGCGCATTTCCGCGCCCTGCGTCGCCGCACTCGCCTTCAGATCGCCGACCCGCACTTTGTTAACCGAGAGGTCTCGCAATTGCAGCGACGCGTTGATCGCCGGTTCATCCAGCGTTCCCGAACCTGAAGCGTCCAGCGAAAGGAGGCCGGTGATATGCACCTTGGAATAGTTCGCCTGCGGCAGACGGTCAATGCGTAGATTTTCGCCGTGCGCATTGAATTGGAACGCCCTTGTGCTCACGTTGTAGGCAACACTTCCGCTCGCCGCGCCCAGATCGCTTGCCAGGCGGACATTGCGCGCCTCGGCTTCGTTGTCGTCGTAGGTGACATCCGCAGCAAGCGACTGAACTGCCTGCCCGTAAATCACGGCCCGCGAGAGCGTCACGTGACCAGCGGCTTGCGGCGCGTTCCGCGTGCCCTTGAATTGAAGGGCTGCATCCAGCGTGCCGGTCACGGGATAGGCATACCCAGCGATTGACTGTAGTTCCGCGACATCGGCGTGATGTAACGTAACGCTGGCGGTAAAAGGGGTATCCCTGTTGAACTCTCCGCTCACCAGTGTCGCCGATGCGTCCGCGTTGATCACCGTCGCACCGTGACGCAACACTGCGTTGCTCACCCGGGCGCGTTGTGGAGAATAAAGCACATCGGCCGATAACTGGTCCCAATGGACTGACTGTACGCGGTGCTGCACAACCTCGGTGCTCGCCGTCTTCGTCGCGCTTGGCTCCGGATTGGCGCCTTTCAGCGGCCATCGCGGAAGTTGCCAGTAGGCCGGATTCTCAAGAATCGGTCCGGGAACCGCCGTGCTCGGTTTTTCCTGCGCTGCCGCAACTGGCTTGGGAGCCTGCGGTTGTGGAATGCCACTACCAAGCGTGGTTGTAAAGTCTCGCGCGTCCAGGTGACCCGTGATCGTGGGCGCTTTCAGTGTTCCAGTCGCGCTTCCGGAGAACGATGCCATGCCGGACAGATGCACCGGCAGCATCGTGGGACCACCGAGCGATTCGATCATCGGCCCGAACTCCGCGAGGTTCGAAGTCGCGAGATTGAATTGCAGGCTATTGTGCGGACTGAGCGCTCCTGACGCCGTGAGATGAGTCGCACGCGTCGAGAGCGTAAGGACGTCGAAGTTAAGCACTCCGGACGACTCGCGATACGAGGCCTGCACCTGTCCGAAAACCGGCAACTTGTCCGAAGGCACCGCCGACGGTGCGCCGACATTGAGCGATACATCCGTGACCAGGTCCTGCAGCGTTCCTTTCCAGTTTGCTCGCACGGTCCCCGACGCAGTTCCCGCGGTATTCAACTTGTCGAGCGGCAATCGCTGCGTGGAAATAGCAGACAGAATTTGCGGAATCGAAACCCCATGCACGGCAAGCTCAATCGATCCATTCGGCCGGCCGAGGCTCAGTAACTCAGCGCCACGGCTCTTGTTCGAACGGAAAACCGCTGTACCCGGCTCAACGGAGCTTCGCACGCTGGCCTTCCCCGTCAGGGTTCCGCCGAGTGCGTGAATGAAAATGTGTGGCGCCGCGATGCCCTGATTTTCCAGCGTGAAGTCGGCTCCCCCGGAAACATCCGCCACATGAAGCGATGGGTCGGTCCATGCGAAATCCCTGACTGCAACTTTGCCGATCGATGCCACTCCCTGTGGCGACCAGGTGGCGCGCCCTCCGAGGTCGAACGTTCCCCTGCGCACTTCGCTCACTCTTACGATTCCCGCCAACTCGCGCAGATCCCCGCTGACTTTGTATGTCGCGTCCACGTGCGGTTGCAGGAAATTATCCACTCCTCCACTCGCGTCCAACCGAAGTCCGTTGGTCGCCACAGTCAGGGATTTCACGGAGATGCGCGCCGGGAAAATACTGAACTCCGCGTCCGTCTGGATTGAGACAGGCCTGTAGTCCTTGAGCTTCATGTCTATCTTGCCGGCTCGGATCGTTCCGTCAAAACGCATCTCCCGAGCGGAATATGTCATCTTCGCCGTTACATCGTTCGCATGGATGTCCAGAGGAATTCGCTGCTCGTTCAGCAGCAGCACTCCGTCAGTAAGTTCCAACCGTTCGATGCCAAGATTGAACAGCTCATCCGGTGTATGACTGGCCGTGCTTTTTACTTTGGGCGTAGGTTGATTGGTGGTGCCGTCGGGATAGACAATAAGGTGTACTTCCGGTCGCTCAATCGATAGCTGCCTGAATCCAACTTTTCCGCGCAACATCGAAACGATTTTCATCCGCGCATAAAGCCGCGCCACATGAACATAAGGAAGTTCTCCAGGTCCTTCCTTGCCGTGGACCGTCAGGCCGTCAGCTTCAAATTCAAGTTTGAACAGGCTCCACCTGAGACTGCGAAGCTCCACGTGTCCGCCGGTCGTCCTTTCCATCTCGCTGATGATGGCATGGCGAACTTGGTCTCGAAAATTACCACTGGAGAGATACCATCCGGCTGCAATGAAAAACACCAGCAGGACAAGACCCACGGCAAGGGGCCACCAGCGCATCACCTTTCGGGGCGGCGACTTTTCTTCCGCGGGTTGCTGATGGAGGCTATCGGTCATGACATGTCAATGGCTGGGCGCCTCATTGCCTCCCGCTCCTGACGGAGCCTTCGTGTCCGTGGCCGCGCCTTTCAACTCCGGATCCATGATGTGTATCTCGCTCTGGCTGCGCAGGTTCTGCATCCATGTGGAGAACATCTTGTCGATCTTCTGCTGCGTGAGCAACTCTTCGATCTTGTCCGCCACCGCCGAAAGCGGATCGGGTTCCGCGCCCATGCGCTTCACCTGTGGAACGAGTTTGTCATTGTAGTAGGCGACGATCTCCGATCTCTGCACCCGCACCGTGGGACGCAAACGCATTTCCACGAAGCGCAGCGTCTGCAACTGCGAAGAGATCAGGTCGTCCAGCTCCTTTTGCGTGAAGCCGTAGGAAGCCAGCACGCTCTCCCACGCCGCATTGGATTTCGCGCTGGGATAGAGCACTCGGATGTCTTCCTCGCGACGCGCAATCTCCGCCGCGGTCGGCATGTACAAATCCTGCATCTGTTGGAGCAGAAGCTGACGCTCAATCAATCTCTGGAATGCCGCATTGCGCTCTGCTGCCGTCACGACAGTCGGTGGCCGCGCCTCCTGTAGCGCTTCGAAGCGAATCTCATCTTCCAGTTCGCTCTGCAACACAGGCTTTCCGTTCACCGTCGCGATGATGCGATCCACCACCTGGCTGGCAAATCCACAGCCGCCGACGAGCAGCAACACGATCGCGATCTGCGCGAACTTGCATCTCATTAGAAAGTCTGCCCAATACTAAAGAAGAAATTGAACCGCTTCAGTCGCTCGTAATGGGGAGTCACCCCGGTGGAAGCCTGCTTGATTGGAAACAGCGGCGCGTTCAAGTTGTATCCCAGGTCGACGCGCACCGGGCCAATGGGCGTCTTGTAGCGAATGCCGCCGCCAACCGCTTGCGACATGTAATTGAAGTCGCATGTCGAATTGGCGGAAAGGTCCTTGCATGTGTTCGGGTGGCGCTGGCTGAATCGCCAGAGATTGTGCCACATCTCGTTGGAAGTCGAAAAGACATTGCCCATGTCTTGAAAAATAACGAAGCTGACGTTATTGCCAACAAACGGCAACGGCGTCGGCGGCAAACGCAATTCAAAATTATTGATGATCATCGCATTTCCGCCCAGCGGAGATCCGGTCGCAAGATCGCGCGGCCCTGCCTGGTTGATGGCGAAACCGCGAAGCGAATTACTGCCGCCCGCAAAAAACCGCTCCGGCAACGGGATGATGTTGGAGCTGCCGTAAGGCATTTCCACTCCAATGCGCAGCGACCGCGCAAACACGTATCCCTTGCCGAACCGGTGGTATGTCGAATTCTGCGCGAGAATCCTCCCGAAGTCCGCTTCCGACCCGAAGTATCCGGAAGCCACTCCCATGTCGAGAGTGTTATACACGCCCTTCGTCGAATTGACGGGATCGTCGCGGCGGTCCTGGATGTAAGTAAGGCTTGGCATGCCAACGCGCACCGGACGCGAATAGAGCGGAATCAGGTCGGGGCTAAAACCGGCGGGGAAACTTGACGGATCCACTTTAACGCGTCGATAGCTGAAGCGGTACAACAGTTGGGAAGCCTTACTCAACACTTCGGTGAGCTGCGCGGAACCTTCCAGCCGTTCCGACGCGAAGGTGTTTACGTCACGCGAATTGTCGTAAAAAGTAGTGAACGTCAGCCGCCAGTTTGGCAGATCGAGCCAACGCGGCGAATCGAAACTGAGCAGAGCACGCCGCTCAAGCTGACCGAGTCGCGACTTGAAGATGATCGACTGGTCGCGTCCCCGGAAGTTGATCCTCGTAACGTCGAATGAAACACGCGGACTGATTCCCGTCTTGCCCTGGGGAGACGTGCCCTGCGCCTGGTTCGTGCCGGTGCCGAATTCGAAACCGAAACCATAGTTGAAGGTGTACCGTTTCGCCTCTTCGATGTTGTAGAGAAGCGTCTTGTGGGTAGCAGTACCATCAGGGTTCTGTACCGCCATGTCCACGACGTTGAAGATTCCGAGATCGTAGAGGCGGCGTTGAGAATTCAGCATTGCCTCCTGGCTTAGCGGTTGCCCCGGCTTCATTTCAATCTCGCGGTCGACGATATATGGGTGGGTAAATTCAAGTCCGGAAACCAGCACCCTGTCGATGAATACCCGCGAACCTTCGTTGATGCTGTATGTGACGTCGACTTTCGTCGGATCGCCGCCGTGCGGCTTCACTGCGCTCTGGAACTGAACATTTGGAAATCCGTTGTTGAAGTAGAAATTCAGAAGCGTCTCACGGTCCGTCGCCGCGATGGCCGGTGAAAACGGCTGCCCTTCGCCAGTATCGATTTTCGAAAGCAACTCTTCATCGCTGAATGACTTGTTACCCTCAATGGTGAGGGAGTGCACACGGGTCTGCGGGCCTTCAGCAATCGTGATGGTCACTCCCATCTGGCCCTTCTTCTGGTCGTGCATTACCTCGCCAGACACTTTTACGTTCTCGAAACCGTTGGACCGATACAAATCGCCAATGGACTGCACATCCCTGGCGAGCGCGCTCTGGCTGAAGCGTCCGTGCGACAGCAACATGCTTGCCGGCTGGACGATCATGCGTTCGCGAATAGTGTCGCGGTCGAAATACTTATTTCCTTCGATGACTACCCTGGTCAGTTTCTGGCGTTCGCCCTTGTCCACGGCGTAGACGATGTGAACTTGATCGGAGTTTGCCGGACGATTCTCCGTCACCTCGATCTTTGCGTCGAAGTAACCCCGGCTTTGCATGTAATCGCGAATATTCCTGCGTCCCTCATTCAGAAGATCGGTATCAACGGCGTTTTCCTCGAACACCGGAACATACTTCTTCAGTTGGCCGCTGCTGAGGTTCGCACCTTCGACATCCACCTCAACGGTCGGTCCGCGATCAACCTCAAATGAGTAATTGACCGTATTATTCGCAGGATTGTACTTCTTATCCGCCAGCGTAATTTGCGCCTCGAGCCGATTCCGCTTCTGATACTTCTTCCGCAGCCGCTGCAGTGCGCGCGAAACCGTATCGAACCTCACCCAGTCATGAGGATGGATCTTTCCGATATCTTCGACCTGTCCCGCTGAAAAACCGGAATTGCCGGCGATTGCCACCGTTCCCACCCGTGCTCTTTCTCCAGGCGTCACATGAAAGGAAACATCCATCTGCTGGGTCTCGGGATGAGCGACTTCCTGGGACGTGATGGTTGCGTGGTAATAGCCGTAATCCTGGAGCAGTTGCAGCATAAACGTCACGGCTTGATCGACTTTTTCTTTGGAATACGTATAGCCGAGCTGAAGTTTGCTGGCATTCACCATCTGGCTCTCGTTCGGGCCTGACTTCGGAAAACCTTCCAACGACACAACCCCGACGAAGTAACTTTGCTTGAATACAAATGTCAGCTTGATTTCACCCGGCCCGGCGGGATCTGCCACTACCTCTATGTCCGTAAACCGGCCCGTAGCGTAAAGTGCCTTGATGCTGTCACGGATCTTGATGCGATCCAGTGGAGCGCCTACTTCCTGCTGCACCAGACTGCGCAAATGCACTTGCGGAATTGTCGCGACCAGCCCTTGAAAGTCAATTTGCGCGACCTTCGTTCCCTGCAGCGAAGTACGCACTGGAAGCTGCGTCGCCTGGGCAGAAGTGGCCGTCTGCTGCGCGGAGACAAGCATGGGCAGCGCGCACATCAACGCCAGCAGACTGCGCCGAACTAGCCCTGCGGATGTGAGCAACAACAATCCCCCATTTTCCCTGTTCGTTCGTGCCGGCAAGCCAGTAAGTGCACTCCACCCACTTATTCTGATGAGCCGCGACCAACGGCATGTTGCACGGAGCACCGGGCATAAGCATACGGTCCGGTACGGTTTTACACGGCCATGCGAGGGCCTGCCGCACACGCATAAACTCAGGCCCTTATAATACCTGTTTGGACTGGAATTAATGGACTCGAAGACGAAATTCGAAGAGCGGTATTCAAGACAGATACTCTTTCGCGGAATTGGCGAAGAAGGACAGCGTCGGCTGGCCGAATCACGCATCGCCATTGTTGGCTGCGGGGCAACCGGTTCGGCGCTCAGTTCGCTGCTGGCGCGCGCGGGCGTGGGATGGATTCGCATCATCGACCGCGACTACATAGAACCGAGCAATCTGCAGCGGCAAGTGTTGTTCGACGAGCAGGATGCGGCGGAATCGCTGCCCAAGGCAATTGCCGCACAGCGCAAATTGCAGTCGTACAACTCGGAGATCACCATCGACGCGCAGGTGGAGGACGTAATCCCGGGCAACATCGAGGACCTGCTGGAAGGCGCGCAACTGGTGATGGACGGCACGGATAATTTCGAGACGCGCTACCTGATCAACGACTACGCGGTGAAGAATAATGTCGCGTGGATTTATACCGCGGCGGTGGGCAGTTATGGCGTGACGATGAACGTGCTGCCGCACGAGACGGCGTGCCTGGCCTGCGTATTTCCTGACTCTCCGCGAGGTGTGGTGGAGACGTGCGACACGTCGGGAATTTTGAATTCGGCGGTCAACGCAGTGGCATCGATTGCAGTGACGGAAGCGCTGAAATTTCTTGTGGGTGCGAAAGACAAGATGCGGCGTACCTTGTATTCATTGGATGTTTGGCACAACGATCATGCGGAGATTTCAGTGGATCATCCGCGCGCGGGGTGCCGCGCATGCGACGAAGAAGACTTCATTCATCTCGCTGGAGAGGCGCGTCCACACATCACGATGTGCGGCAGAAACTCAGTGCAGATACATGAGCGCAATCGAGCGGTGGATTTTTTGGAGATGAAAAAAAGATTGGAACCGCATGGGATTGTGCGGTTTAACGAGTTTGTGCTGAAGTTCTGGCGGGAGCCTTACGAGATGACGCTGTTTCCGGACGGACGGGCGATCATCAAAGGCACGACTGACGCGGGTTTGGCGCGTAGCCTATATGCGCGGTTCGTCGGCTCATAGGCGCAAAAAGGGGCAAATGGCCCCGGAAGCGCCAGTATCTTTGGAGTAATCAAGACTAGTAACTACCTAGGCACTCCCGGATGGCTTAACGGTACTGCTTTTTCCCTTCCTTTTTCATTCGCGGTTGTCCGGCCCCGAAACCATCATGTTGACGTTGTCCTTGGTGATGGTCATGACCTCAAGGACGCCACGCGGAACTCCCAACATGCCTTCGGCGATGGCGATCTGGTCGTAGTTGCGAATGTCGTCGTCGGGGATGTCCTTCAACAGAGAGACGGCCCACTCGGGGGAGATGGCAGCGGCACGGTCGAGCATGGTGCGCCACGCATTGGTGGAAGGCCAATAGGCTTTCGGCGCAGTGTTGGGATCGTCGGCGTTGGTGTCGGTCTTGTAGAGTTTGGCGGCGATGTCCATTCCCTTCTCGATGGCTTTTTTCGCGCTATCGGTTTCACCAAGTTGCTGGTAGAGCGAGGCGATGTCGCCGATGCTCATCATCTGTTGCGGCGGAGGCACGTCGGTGAAGGAGTCGAGCGCCTTGCCGAGAGCAGACTTGGCGATAGACGTATCCTTCTTCACGTTCTGGCGGGCAATGCCTACATAGGTCTGGACGCGGAGTCCGGGCGATAGAGTGATGGCCGCGGCGAGGGCATCGTTGGGATGAGAAGCGGAGTCATCGACGATCTGCTCGGAACGCTGCGCTTCCCCCATCGACGGCGGCGCAGCCATTTGAGGAACAGGGCTTCCACCGGGAGGCCGCACGGAGCCACCGTTTGATCCTGAGTTATCCACGGTCCTCATCATCATGGTGCCGCCGCCTGCCGCGGAGCCAGGCTTGGAGGGCGGATTCAACGAACTCATGCCCTGCGGATATTTCGAGAGGAAGGTCTGCACGTCGCGGCTCTGTTGCAGGAGTTTCTCGGCCTTCTCGGGATCGAGCTTGCGCAGAACGGGCAACAACTGGAAGAGATGGTAATCGTAGACGGAGTTGAACTGGACGGCGCCCTGTGCGGAACTCATGCCGATGGTCGGGGAGTCACCCTGTTTCGCATTCTCGGCGGCGGCCTTCGCCTGCGAGAGGACTTCGTCGATGGCCTGCCGGATGAGGTCGTCGGGGACCTTTCCATAAAACTTGGGAATCATACTGGCAAAGTCTTCCGTGCTGAGTTCATTGCCGTGCTTGTGGTTCTGGTAGCTGGCGAGCGACGCGGTGAAGAGTTGGCGAAGCTGGTCCTGCTGATCGGGCCCGAGCAGATCCATGATGCGCGTGGTGGTGCCGTAGGGCATCTCTGCTTCGTCCGAGATGCGGGTGACGAGATCGATGGGCCGGGCGAGATCGTGGTTGTCGCGATAGTAGCCGAGCATGGCGTTAATGACGTTGGCGCGGTTCTCGACCGGCAGCTCGTCGATCATCTTGTCGACCCGTGCGGGTGCGAGCGCGACGAGGGCGCGCAGGACACGCTGCTGAAGGCGCTGCTGTATCTGCCGGTTCATCTGCTCGTTGGGAGTATGTATCTGGAGATCGCGGGTGGCGGTGTAAGCCTGCTCGAGCAGATCGGCGGCCTTGTCGCGGTCGTTCATCTGATAGGCGCGTGCGAGTTCGACGAAGGCCAGGACGCGCGATGCCGGCTGAAGGCCTCCGGCGGCAGCCTCGGCGCCTTCCAGCAATTCCATGGCGCGCTTCTCTTCCTGCTTGCTGAGCTTGAGAGGCGGAGTGGCCTGCTTCTTCTGCTCCGGACGCGCCTCGGTGCGGGTTTCGATTTGTTGTTGTTGCTGCGCGTAGGCAACCGAAGAGAGAAGCAGAACGGCGGCAGCGGTAATGGTGAGAGTACGCACACGACCTCCTGCGCTTACGGGATGGAAGTATAGACGGGATAAGGGGGGAAACGTAAGCTGCTGAACTGCTATGCCAAAAACAAGGATCAACACAGAGGTCACAGAGGAACACAGGGGGAAAGACAAGCTCAAGGGATGAACCTGGAGAGATTTTCGAATTGCCGGATTTTCGAATTGAAAGGCAACGAGGATCAACACAGAGGTCACGGAGGAACACGGAGGGAAGATCAAAAGCAAGGATCAACGCAGAGGGCGCAGAGGAACGCGAAGGAAAGACAAGATGGAAGAGGAGAATTCATTCGCGTCTGCGAGGGGAGGGGCGTAGAGTGGACGCGAAAAGACCCACATCTGCCAACTGCTGGCAGATATGGAGCGCCCTCAACCCGTCGTGGGTGATATCAAGGGAGGGATTGTGATGAACTTCCGGGAATATTGCCGGCTAGCCTCCTGCGTGTGCTTCACCGTGGCTTTCCTGTGTCTGATTCCCTCTCAGGTCGCGAATGCGCGTACTACGGTTGACAACATGGTTCGGACCGTCGGTTTTTCGTCACTGGCAATCATTTCGATCGGTCTTATCGTCACATGGATGGGATTCATCAACAGAGAGCGCTGGACGTGGTTCGTGATGTTGATCATTGTGTCGCTCTGGGCATTCCCGGGCCTCATCCTTCCCGAGTTGCTGCATGGCCCGGACATTCCATGGCGACAGCTTGTGTCAAATGCGTTCGAGAGCCCTGGGTTGGCGCGCGATTTCTTCGAGGAGATCCTGCTCTTCTTATTAATGTTCACGGCACTGCTCCTGGCGATTCCGTCGATGATGCCGGGGACCAAGTGCACAGGTCGAGAACAAGCATCGAAATAATTCGCCGACGCTGCTGATTCACATCTCGTTCCTTGACTTGAGGGTGATGAGAGGTAGGGGCACGGGGCTATCTCCCACGTTATCGCCCAAAAGCGGGGCGCGAACGTGGGGCACCCACAGGCGCCCGCGCCACACAAGCAAAGTCAAAGTCAACTGCCCCACAGGGGAGCAATCCTCACCCGTTACAATGTTTTCATCATGGGTGTGAGGCGCATGTCCTATCAAATAGATGATGTCCGGATTCAATGGACCAAGGTTCTTCTGCCACCGGCTTTCCTGGAGGAGGAGCTGCCGGCGAGCGAGGCGGTCTCCAACACGGTTCACCGCTTTCGCGGCGAAATCAGCGACATTCTCCACGGACGGGATCACCGGTTGCTGGTGGTCGCCGGACCGTGCTCGATTCACGACGTGAAGGCCGCACGCGAATATGCAGGGCGGCTGCGCGAGGCGATCACGGAGTTTGGCCGTGAACTGTGCATCGTGATGCGCGTGTACTTCGAGAAGCCGCGCACGACGATCGGATGGAAGGGGCTGATCAACGATCCGCAACTGGATGGGTCGTTCCAGATCAACGAAGGGTTGCGCATCGCACGGCATCTGCTGGTGGATCTGGCGGAGATGGGAGTTCCGGCGGGCACGGAGTTCCTGGACATGATTACGCCGCAATACCTGGCCGGGCTGGTGAGCTGGGGCGCAGTGGGGGCTCGCACGACGGAGAGCCAGATTCACCGGGAACTGGTGTCGGGGCTGTCGTGTCCGGTGGGATTCAAGAACGGCACTTCGGGCAACGTGGGCATCGCGATTGAAGCGATTCTGTCGGCGGCGAACCCGCACACGTTTCTGGGCCACAGCAAGTATGGGCAGTCGGCAATTTTTGCCACGACGGGAAACCCGGAGTGTCACGTGATTCTGCGGGGCGGCCGCAAGGAGACGAACTACGACGCGGAGAGCGTGGCACACGTGTGCGAACTGCTGGAACGCGCCGGACTGCGGCAACAGGTGATGATCGATTGCAGCCACGCGAACAGCGCCAAAGACCACATGCGGCAGATCGAGGTTTGTCGCGAGGTCATGCGACAGGTGACAGAGGGCGATGCGCGGATTGTGGGCGTGATGCTTGAAAGCAACCTGGTGGCAGGGGCACAAAAGTTGGCGCAGGGGAAACCGCTCGTCTATGGGCAGAGCATCACGGACGCATGCCTGGGGTGGACGGAAACCTTGGAATTGCTAAGGGAGCTGGCAGAGGCAGTGAAGACAAGAGGATTTTAGAATTTTCGGATTGCCGGATTTTCGAATTTGAAAAGCAAGAAGGATCAACACAGAGGGCACAGAGGAATTGTCGATTTACGATTGCTGATTGACGATTGGAGGACGGAGAAGTTCTCACCACCGAGGCACGGAGACACAGAGGGAAAGCAGACTTACGTCGAGAATCAAGAGCATAGATTGCAGATTGCAGAAGTTGAAAACCCACCTAAGTAATCTCCCCCTCCCAACATCCATTACGAATTCCAGCAGTGCCTCTCGGTGCGAAATCGTCATCTAGGGGAATTGCATGCCTTCTGATACATTGTGCGTTCGAAGGACAGTCCGGTTTGCCCACGTTATCGCCCAAAAGCGGGGCGGGAACGTGGGGCACCCACATGTAGTCACGAGTCGATAGTCGCAAGTCGCGACAAAAGCGAAAGGTCACAGAGGGGGAAGCATGGCGGATGCAAGTGCAGCAGTAGTGGAGCGGCCGAAACCGAGCAGGTTTTTCCGGTGGATGGTGCTGGTTTTTGTAAGCCTGGCGATGTTCGGCAATTACTACGTTTACGACTGCATCGCGCCGGTGGCCGATTTGCTGTCGAAGCAACTGCATTTTACCGACGCCAATATCGGGTTGCTGCAAGGCATCTACAGCCTGCCGAACGTGTTCATGGTGCTGATTGGCGGGATCATTGTGGACCGAATCGGCACGCGGAAGTCGATCTTACTGTTCGGCGTGCTGTGCATGATCGGGGCGCTGATTCCGGCGTATCCCTACGGGCTCTCGCACGTGCTGCACGTGGACCTGCTGTGGGTGATGGCGATGGGGCGGCTGGTGTTCGGATTGGGCGCGGAGTCGCTGATTGTGGCGGTGACGACGGCGGTGGCGAAGTGGTTCAAGGGAAAAGAACTGAGCTTCGCGTTCGGCATCAACCTGATGATCGCGCGCTTCGGTTCGCTGCTGGCACAGAACTCGCCAAGCTGGGCGAAAGACGCGTACGCAAGCTGGCACGGGCCGATGATGATCGCGGTGGTGTTCGGTACGTTCTGCATTATCGGACCGCTGCTCTACTGGGGGATGGAAGCCTACGCGGAGAAACGCTACACGCTGGGGCAGGGTTCGACGGACAAGGTCGTATTCAAAGACATCTTTAATTTCGGCACGTCGTACTGGTACATCGTGGCGCTGTGCATCGTGTTCTACTCGGCGATTTTCCCGTTTGAAACTTTCGCATACAAATTCTTTATCGACGTGCATCACGCGACACGCGAGGCGGCCGGATTCCTGGTGGGGATGCTGACGTTCTTCACGATGATCGGGACGCCGCTGTTCGGGCTGTTCGCGGACAAGATCGGAAAACGGGCGCTGCTGATGATGTTCGGATCGCTGGCGTTGATTCCGGTGTACCTGATTATGGGGTACGTGCAATCGAGCAGCCACGTGGGGCTGCATGTGCCGTTCCTGGGGACGTTCCAACTGCCATCGGTGTTGCTGGGAACGATGAGCATGATGGGATTCGCGTTTGCGCTGATTCCGGCAGTGATGTGGCCGTCGGTGGCATATATCGTCGACGAAAACAAGCTGGGCACGGCGTATGGGCTGATGACGATGATTCAGAACATCGGGCTGGCGGGGTTCAACTTCTTGATTGGATGGGAAAACGATCTGTCGCACGCGAGCGGCACGAACCCCGGCGGGTATCACCTGGGGATGTGGACATTCTCGATCCTGGGATTCCTGGGAATGACGTTTGCGTTCCTGCTGCGGCGGAGAGAGATGGGTCCGCATGGACATGGGCTGGAAACGATTACGGCGAGCGGGAAATAAAGAAAGCTGCTGAGCTGCTGGAGCTACTAAGCTGCTGAGCCAGATCAAAAGCAAAGTCAAATACCCCACTCAGGCGAAAGAGGCCGAATGGGGCACTTGGCACCTTCGGAACTTCCTCACAGACAACAGCGAACGGGAAAGTGGCATCGAAGGAACATAGCAGGGTAGAGAAAGCGACCTTGACACAGGCGAAGACAACAGTGGCCTCCGGGATGACGGAAGCGGAGGCGATCGAAAAGGCGAAGGCGGGCAATGCGGAGGCGTTTGAAACGCTCTACGGCCTGCATAAGCGGCGTGTGTATTCGCTGTGCCTGCGGATGACGGGTAACGTGGCGGAGGCGGAAGACCTTACACAGGAAGCCTTTCTGCAACTCTATCGGAAGATCGCAACGTTCCGCGGCGAGTCGGCGTTTTCAACGTGGCTGCACAGGTTGTCGGTGAACGTGGTGCTGATGCATCTGCGGAAGAAGTCGCTGCCGGAAGTTTCGCTGCAGGAGACGCTGGACCCGCAGGATGAAGAAGGTCCAACGAAAGAGTTTGGCGCGAAAGACCTGGCGCTGGCGGGATCGATCGACAGGGTGAACCTGGAACGGGCGATCAGCGGACTGCCGCCGGGATACCGCGTGATCTTTGTGCTGCACGACATAGAAGGATATGAGCACAACGAAATCGCGGAGATGATGAAGTGCTCGATTGGTAACAGTAAGTCGCAACTGCACAAAGCACGGCTAAAGCTGCGCGGAGTGCTGAAGACGAACCGGACGGAACGCAAAGTCCGGCACCAGGAATAACGAGAGCCACGCAGGAAGGTGGCCGGAGAAGCGACAGTAATGGGGCGATTGGGGATTGGGAAGAGAGAAGCGCGCCCCGGGGAGAAAAACAATGACGTGCGTTGAATTCCAGCGGGTCCTGCCATTCATTATCGAGACGGGCGGAAACGCGGAAGAAGAAAGCCACCTGCAGACGTGCGCGATCTGCAAAGACCTGGTGGACGACCTGCGGTATATCGCGGACCAGGCGAAACTGCTGGTTCCGATGGAAGATCCGAACCCGCGCGTGTGGGAAGAAATTCAGAAGTCAGTGGAACAGGAAGGGCTGGTGAAAACGGGAACGTTACGCAAAGGGCTCCCGGGACGAAGCAGCCTGTTGTGGCTGGTTCCGATGGCGGCAGCGCTGGTGACAACGGCGATGCACTTCGGACTGGAATAAAGCGAGGGTTCGCGAAGAAATTTTATCCTTCAAGAGAGAAACGGAGAGGCCCGCGCCGAGCGGGATTCCGTCTGCAAACAAAGGGGGTGCTGGCTAAACAGGCACCCCCTTCCCTTTCGTGCCAGCATGGCCGTTTGCGGAATGGTAGAATCCGCGCAGAAAGCAATCATTCCGCTGGTTTGCGAGGCCATGCGCCCGCCGGAGAACGAGGACCGCGCCGTCGAAGTGCCAACGATGAACGAACAACCGAAAGCGCGCCTGGTGTTCCTGGTGGGATTCATGGGCGCGGGCAAGACGAGCGTGGGACGCGAGGCGGCAAGAGTGCTCGGATGGCCGTTCGTGGATCTGGACGACGAAGTGGAAGCGGCATCGGGATGCAGCGTTGCGGAAATCTTCCGTGAAAAAGGCGAGGCGGAGTTCCGAAAGTTGGAACATGAGGCGCTGCGGCGATTGATCGAACGGCTGAACGGAGCGGCGGTCATCGCGCTGGGCGGCGGAGCGTTCGTGCAGGAGGCCAACGCGGCTCTGATCCGCGAGGCGGACGGTATATCGATATTACTCGATGCTCCGGTGGAGGAACTGCGGAGACGCTGCAAGGAAGTGGGACGGGAGCGTCCACTGGCGAGCGACGAAGAACGCTTCCGCAGGTTGTACGAGGAAAGGCTGCCGGCATACGCAACGGCAGACGAGAGGATCTCGACCGCGGGGAGAAACGTGCCGACGGTCGCAAAAGCGGTACGCCGCGCGATCATGGCGCGGCAAAAACATTAGCTCCGAAGAGGGGCAGGCGCGGAGGCAATGTGACGAAGAAGCGGATATCGGCGGCGTTGGGAGCGGTGCTGGCGGTGACGGCACTGACGGGAAGTGCATTCGCGCGTCACGCGGAAGACAAGAGCGGGAAAGTCGTGGACTCGGGGTCGTTCGGCGTGTACGTCTCGGGAAAGCGCGTGGCGACGGAGACGTTCACGATCAAGCAGTTCGCGGATTCGAGCCTGACGACGTCGAAGTTCGAGATGAACGACGGGAACACGAAGCGAGTGCAAAGCTACGTGATGAAGCTGGCCTCGAACGGAAACCTGATCAGCTACGTGTGGAAGGAAGAGTCACCGGAAAAAGCCGAAGCGGTGGTGGAACCGCAGGACCAGTTCCTGAACGAGCACATCACGACGCCGGACGGCAAGACACACGACCAGCCGTTCCTGATGTCGGCGTCAACGGTGATCCTGGACGACTACTTCTTCTCGCAGCGGGAGATACTGCTGTGGAGATACATTGCGACCCAGTGCCAGCGCAAGCCGGGGCAGACGGAGTGCACACTGCCAAAGGCAGACTTCGGAATCGTGATTCCGAGACAGCACGTTTCGTCGATGGTTTCCGTGGAGTACGTGGGACCAGAGCAGTTGGAAATCCACGGCGTATTGGAAAACCTGAGACACTTCAAGATGCAGCCGCAAGGTCCGGCGTGGGACCTGTGGTTCGATAACCAGCAAAGACTGGTGCGAGTGTCGATCCCGGAGACGAATACGGAAGTGGTGAGGGATTAGGAAGGTGTTAGGTGCTGGGTATTAGGTATTAGGCATTAGGTATTAGGAAGAGCAAAGGCAAAAGCGACTAACCGGTTTTGAGAATCCTGCTAGATGACAAATCATAATCACCGGTCGGACATACTGTTTGCAGCGATGGTCATCATCGTGTTGGCAGCGGCGTGGTATGCGCGGGATGTGCTGCTGCTGATCTACGTGGCGGCCCTGTTCGCTGTGGTGGTAGGACCGGCGGTGAGCGCGATCCGCTCGGTAAAGATTCGACGATGGCGGCCGTCGAAAGGCTTCGCCGTGCTGACGATCATAGTGGGTGTGCTGCTGGGGATCGGGCTGCTGGTGCTGTTCATTGCACCGCCCATCGTGCGCGACATACAAGCCTTCTCGAAAGACCTGCCGGGAAAGATACAACGGTTGCAGGATCACTTCCACAACCTGCCGATGGCCGGCCAATTCAATCCATACGAATTGCAGCGCTATGCGACGGTGGGCGTGGGCGGCGCGGTGGGACTGTTTTGGGGTATCGCGGGCGGCTTCTTCGGGTTCATCAGCTTCGTGATATTGCTGGCGTACTTCATCATCGACGGGGAACGGGCCTTCCACTGGAGCCTGATGTTGGTTCCGGCGGCGGGACGCGAGCGGTTACAGCGGACACTGGAGCGGGCCGAAGCCCGGGTGAGCAAGTGGCTGCTGGGACAACTGGCGCTGATGGCGATACTGGGTACGGCCAGCGGAATCACCTTCGGACTGCTGCACGTGAAATACGCCTTCGCGCTTGCCGTGTTTGCCGGGCTGGCAAATATCATTCCGATCATCGGGCCGATCCTCTCGGCCGTGCTGGCAACTTCGGTCGCCGCCTTCGACTCGTGGACCAAGGCGGGAGCGGTCATCATTTTCTACACGTTCTATCAGCAGCTCGAAAACGCCTTTATGACGCCGAAGATCATGAAGTCGACGGTGAACCTGCCGGCGTTGACGGTGATCATCGCACTGGCGCTCGGCGGAACGCTGGCGGGTGTGGTCGGAGCGATAGTGGCAGTGCCGACAGCAGCGCTGATTGCAGTGCTGGTGGACGAGTATGTGGTGAAAGAAAGCTGCTGAGCTGCTGTAGCTACTAAGCTACTGAGCCGAGGCAAAAGCAAAAACAACTAGGCTGCTGAAGCTACTGAGCTACTAAGCCCGATCAAAAGCAAAGTCAAATACCCCACTCAGGCTGAAGGGATGTTGGCGGGCGTGAGGCGCGAGAGAGCTCCATTCTCGATCTTGACGTTGCGCAGGAATTCGGCGGCCTTCTCGGGCAGCACCACGTTGATGAACATTCCTGAGCCGA
>Ga0307375_10002109_pt1 | contig 20792 bp, 23 predicted proteins | sample TR1MG_FD_202531 | JGI IMG/M metagenome (GOLD analysis project Ga0307375, IMG submission 202531) | Soil microbial communities from Risofladan, Vaasa, Finland - TR-1 | ecosystem: Environmental > Terrestrial > Soil > Coastal area > Acid sulfate soil | place: Finland: Risofladan, Vaasa | collected...
GCCTGGTAACAGACAGCGTACCAATCCCGGCCAACCTACCTCATAACTTTCAAACGCTTAGCCCAGCGCGCTCATGTCGCTGCGGCTTAAGTAAGTGCCATTCGCACTAACGGAGGATCTCGCCATCGGGATTGCGCAAACGATATTGGGGTCTTGCTCACATAATAAAATGACAATGGAGCGGGTTTCATAGGTCTTTTTCATCAAACCGACCCACATCATCTTGCGCAGGCCTTACGGCCACCCCCTCCAAAAGAGGGCGGCCCTCCGTGTCAGAGACCTTCCTCTATCCCCCTAGAGAAATAGCCGATCGTACGACCGGCAAGGCGGCATGAACGAAAAGTGAATCCCTCGATATCCTTTGATAGACACCGTCATTCACCTACTTTGTGCAGGGCTTCTTCCCGGGCGGCGCCCATACGGTAGAAGGTAAGTTCGGGGAGGGGCCATGAGAGCTTGCGATTTTATCTGAAACGGTACCGAAGGTTGGGATGGTCAACTCCAAATCCAGGATAGGGATGACCGGCCAGGGTAGGCGGTCTTGGTCCTCGGCAAGGTCTGATCCCGCCGCCTTGTCGTTTCTACTGGCCTGCAGAACAAATTATCCGGCAGGTTTGGGCGCGAAGGGCGTGGGCGCACATAAGGGTACGGTGCGAGGATGTCCCGCTATTTTTGATCGGATCGTCACACCATACGCCGTGTGAGTAGTCGACTCTCTTATCGATTTGCGCATCCGTCAAAGTAGCAAGCGTGGGGAATCTTTTATGACGCGCGCCCCGCAAACTTCCCCGGGCTCCGTTAAAACCAAAGCCCGTCGGCGAGCCCCGACGACGGCCATTTTGCAGGACAGAGGCGTAGAGATAAACGGGCCGCATTCGCTTCCGTCGCTTGACACGCTTTAATGATCCGCCAAAAGCCCTTCCTTCTGCCCCGGGGTGAAGCCTTACGGGGCCCGCCTACTCTATCTAATTTATCATGACGTCCGAAGCGTGCAGGCGATCTACGTTGTGGGCTTTAAACCCCGCCGACTCGGCATACCCTTTCGGCCTTCCTTATAACACCGCCCATTTACCGGCCTATTCCGAATAGGAGCGCTTCTCAGTCGATCCCACTCCATCCGTTACAGGCATCACGTTCCATGGGCTTATATGTATTTCCATTATCCCTCTTTACCCGTAATACGATACGCTCTGGCTCCTCCTATACGTCCATATCCGCTCTTGACAACAAAGGTGGACCGGGTGTTTGGGGTCCAAATACGGGGATATTCTGTGTAAATATAAGATTTATATTATTATCCATAGACTTAGAATCTATCATTATAGTTTTTTCTTATTTTGGCTACACCCGTACATCCGCCCATACGGCGTGTTGGTCGGTTGCCCATGGCCGAGTTCGCCGTTCCCGTCTTATAAAGAGTCAGTAGGATCCTATTCCTAACCACGGGGTATGTTATGTCCATCATGAATCAATACGTCGGCCTCGGCCCCTGGACGACCGTTATCATGGCGGCCGTCGCTTTGATCTGCCTCTATCTTGCACGCAACCCCATCCATGCGGTCGTCACGCTCTTATCGGTGGCTCTAAGTCGCCCTTTCCGGCTTTGGAGTCGCGCCTTGCGTAGGGCAGCATCAGGCCTTCGCGACCGCAATAAGACGGTTTTGATGGCGCAAGGCAAAGAAGACGTGGGCCAGCATATTGAGCGCGAATTCGAACGCGTAGACGCGGTCTTACGACGTGACCTGCAGGGCTTCCCCGTCTTACAGCGCAAGCTTCTAGACGAGATCACCACCATCGAGGAGGACTACCAGGAGTCACGCGAGGTTCCGCCCGCGCCGCCAGACTGGGTGCGCGCCGTGACACCCCTACTCAAAATGAAGTCGGGGCCGGATCGCATCGTAGAAGGCGTGCTCGAAAGCCTGAAGAGCACGGTCGTCAAGGGCCAGGAGCGCGCCCTTGGCGAATATCGGCACGCATTTCTGGAACGGCATAAAAAACTTTCACGGGTTTTGCCTTTCTGGCGATCCGTCGACACCACCTTAAAATCGGTCGACAAGCGCCTAGCCCACTTAACCGAGCGAGCCGGCACTATGGACGCGCACATGGATCGCTATGAGCAAATCGCCAAAAAGACCGATGCGGCGCAGCACATGCTCGCATCATCGGCTTTCGTGCAATTCTTCGTATCGGTATTTGTGCTGTGCGTAGCGCTAGGCGGGACCGTGATCAATTTTCATTTGATTGCCCTACCGATGTCGGAGATGGTGGGCGGCGGGAGCTATATTGGCAACTTCCGTACCGCGGACGTCGCCGCCCTCGTCATTATTCTCATCGAAGCCACCATGGGGCTCTTCTTCATGGAGTCGGTACGGATCACCCACCTCTTCCCGCGCATTGGACATATGAGCGAGCAAACCCGCCGGCGCTTCATGATGGCGGCACTGACGCTCCTGCTCGTCATGGCTGGCATCGAAGCGGCGCTTGCGTTCCTCCGTGAGCAGATCGCTACCGACAACGCGGCGCTTGCCGCGTCGCTTGCATCCCATGGCAGCGCAACCGTCCTGGCCTTCAATTCCTGGATACCCACGGCCGGCCAGATGATCCTTGGATTCATATTACCGTTCGCTCTCGCATTTGTGGCCATCCCGCTTGAGTCGTTTGTTTTTTCGGCGCGCACGGTCGGCGGTATGGGCATAGTCGGTCTCCTCCAAATAGGCGCCCTCGTGCTCCATGTGGTAGGGCGCCTTATTCGCTACCTGGGCGTAGCCATCAACGGTGTATACGATATCGTCATATTTCTCCCGCTCGTCGTGGAAAAGACATGGCTTGCGGCGCAAGACCGCCAACGCGCCGCACGCCTTGCACGGCCGGAGTCACGAGGATGATCCGCTCGATCTCGATCCTTACTCTATGCCTCTTTCTATCGGGGTGCGCCACGGCCCCGCGCGGCCGCGCCGTCTATGTCCTGATCGATACGTCCGGGTCGTATATTCATGCCGTGCCGAAGGCCGCGCGCATCGTCCGTTACCTTCTCGGTACTCTAGAACCCGGTGACACGATCGCCGTAGCGCGCATCACAAGCTTGAGCTTCACCAACAAAGATCGCGTCGCCGCCATAACGCTCTCGCGACGCCCGGCGCAGGCCGATTCCGAGAAGCGCGCCATCGCCGCGCATATCGCATCCTTCGTAAAAGCGATGGCTCATCGCCACGGCACGGCCTACACCGACATCAGCGGCGGCCTGCTCGAGGCGGCGCACTTTTTGCGGAGTATTCCAGCGGGACGTAAAGAGATCATTGTGGTGTCCGACATGCGCCAAGACCTTCCTCCTGGGGCGGTGCGCCACGTGCCAATACCCCTCGTCGGCGTCACGGTATTGGCGGTCAATGTCATAAAATCGCGTGGTGAAAACATGAACCCTGCCCGATATCTCGCGCGCATGCACAGCTGGGAGGCGCGCGTGAAGAAGGGGGGTGGACACTTCGTGGTCGTGCACCAGCTAAGTCGCCTCCCGGAGCTCTTGCGCATGTCCTAACAAGGCCTTGTGCGGGCACGCCGAGGGCTTGGCGTGACAGGCAATCACTCAGGGCCCCATGAAACGCGAACAGATCGGCCGTTGCGCATCCGCGCACAGGAAGGGCGCTACGAGATCATCGCAAAGCCGGGTGCTATACTCTCGACCATGCGAGGAATCTATGCAGCGTGCGGAACGGTTTAACAGCATTAGCCATATCGTGGGAGGCGCCCTCGCCGTAATCGGAACGGTCGTCCTGATTGTCTTCGCCTCGTTACGGGCCGATCCCTGGCGCATCGTAAGTTTTAGCATCTACGGACTGACGTTAGTCTTTTTATACTCCATGTCAGGCCTCTATCACGGGCTTTCCGGGCGCGCCAAACGCGTTTTTCAACGCCTAGATCATGTCGCGATCTACCTTCTGATTGCCGGAACCTATACCCCGTTTGCCTTAGGTCCCTTACGAGGGCCGTGGGGCTGGTCCTTATTTGGCATACTGTGGGGGCTCGCCGTACTCGGCATCATTCAGGAATTCATACCCCAAAAAACCCGAAGATTGTCAATCGTGTTTTACCTTATTATGGGCTGGTTGGTCGTCATCGCCTTACAACCGCTCATGCGCCATCTCGCGCCTGGAGGATTTGCCTGGCTTGCACTAGGCGGCCTCTTCTACACCGTAGGAATCATCTTTTTTATTTATGATGAGAAATGGCGCTTCGGCCATGAAATCTGGCATCTCTTTGTGCTGGCGGGAAGCATCGCGCAATATTGTGCGGTCCTGTTCTACATTGGCCTCATACCTGCGCGATCGTCCTAACAGCGAGAATCATTTTTGAGATGGGAGAGAGGTTCCCATAACACAAACAAGCCGCGCGTGGGCACCACACCAGGACACCGCCTTTTGTGATCGCACTCGAAAGACGTCACTCGCATGGGCGCGAGTCGCTCTATCCGGCCCAATGGCGCAAACATACAGTTACTTTGGCGTGCCTACTTTACAAAGGCTCAGTTTAGGCGTCAATTAGGGTCTTAACCATATCGACCTCACTGATCTCATGATATGTGTGGAGCTAGCTCATCTCGTCGCGCTCAAACGGGACGGTATCCCGAGACCTGCCCCAGGCCCGCGACAAAGGCCGCATGAGTTGGCGGATATGATGGGACATCGACCACAGCGCTAGGCGGTACCCATCCATGCTCCTAACCGGGAGTGTCAAGAAAGAATGGAAAAATCTGGACTATCGATAACTCAGAACAAATGTTAATCAAAGCCAACCACGTTTCACGAAATGGAGATTCCTTATGTCTATACACAAACCCCGCCCCTTAACCCTCGCAAGCCTTATCTTGATAGCCGGAGTCGGTGTCGCATGCGCGGCCAAAGGCCACTACGTCCCTTTGCACCATAGCGCCAACGGGAGCTACACCATAGACTCGCAACACACCAATGTCCTCTTTACCATAGGGCATGTCGGTATCACGGAATTTACTGGCCACTTCGCGAAGGTCACAGGAACCTACACGTGGAACAGCCGGAACCCAAAGAAGGACCGTGTTCACATCGTTATCCCCACAGCCAGCATTCATACGAATTATGCGCTCCGAGATAAGCACCTCCGGAGCAAGGAATTTTTTGACGCCAAGAAGTATCCACACATCACCTTTGTGAGCAGCAAATATGTACCCACCGGCACCAAGACCGGGAAACTTTATGGCCGTCTCACCATGCACGGCATCACCAAACCGGCCCTCTTTATGGTTCGAAAGATCGGTGCGGGCCCCGTCTCCTATCTGCCTAAGCCCTGGGGAGGCTACTTGTCGGGATTCGTTGCGACAACCACGATCTACCGCTCACAATTCGGTATCGCGGCCTACCTGCCAGAAGGCCTATCCAACGCAGTCCGCGTGAAGGTCGAGATAGAGGGAGTCAAAAAACCCTAAGATGCGAGGTCGCGGGCGGCCCTAAGCTAGGACCGCCCGCAGATCATCAAACTCAAACCCCGTCAATAAAACCCCGCACCAGAAAGCCGGCGACGTCCTGACTCAGAAATCGAATTGAGCACTCAGCGGCTATGCATCCACTCCCGGTGGAATGACATGCCCTATTTTTGGCAAGAGTCTCCGCAAGACCGGGCCCGTAATCACCGTCGTGGCAAGCGCCATCACAACCAACATCGTATAAAGAATCTTGGGGATAAATCCGGCGCTATAGCCGATATTGATGACGATAAGCTCCATGAGCGCACGGGTATTCATGAGGACGCCAACCACTCCCGAGGTATTCGCATCCAACTGGGCGGCGCGCGCGCCCCAATAGGCGCCAAGCCCCTTGCTCACTGATGCCACAAGCGTGATAAGGCCGCACCACAACCATAAACGTCCGGCATCCAGACCGGTGAGATCCGTACGCAATCCGGCATAGGTAAAAAAGATGGGTAAAAAGAACACCATCACGAAATCGCCCACGGTATGCCGAAAACGAGCCACGAACTCGTGACGATCATTCACCAACACACCCATCACAAACCCCCCAAATATGGTAAAGATCCCAATGGAGTAGGTGATCATGCCGGATACGAATATCAAGATGAGCGTAATGGCCAGGACATCCGCCGGCAACCCTTCACCTGCCGGCCACTGTATACGCCCAAGGCCGTATCGAATACCGCGCTTCACGACCGCAAAACAGACCAGTAGATACAGCGCTAAAGCAACAAGACGCAACGCCATAGCCGATGCGGAAAAATGCGCCGCGGCAAAGGTGGCAACCCCCAACAATAAAAGCCATCCCGCGGCGTCATTGATAGCGGCGGCACTGATAATAATCGCGCCTAGGCGCGTGCGCGTCAGGCCATATTCCATCATGATCCGGCCCAGTATCGGAACCGCCGTAATGGCAAGCGCCGTTCCCATAAATAGGCAATAGGGGACGAGCGCCGTATGAGGCGCCAGAAACGGATGCGAGAAGAATCCGAGACCTAGGCCAAAAACGAAGGGCGGTACGATCGCGCCTATCGCAATAGAAAGCACCGCGCGCTGATTGACCTTTTCACTCACATGCGAGAAATCGAAACCCATGCCGATAATGAACATGAGCAGGGTCAAGCCGATTTGACTTATAATCACAAGCGGCAAATGCGGGGCACGCCCAAAAATATAGGCAGATACACCAGGAGCGAGATGACCTAGAAGAGACGGTCCAAGACACAGACCCGCTGCGATCTCCCCTACCGAACGAGGCTGACCGATCTTGCGGGCAAGCATACCAAGGACGCGCGCCGTACCAATAATAACGACAAGCTGAAGAAGAACAAAATACAGCACGCGCTCGGGCGACTGCGCTAAATCCCCGCTACTCAGCGACATAGCTCTCTCTTAATCTAGAAAAAAAACGGCTCGCCACATCCATGATGCGCGAGGGTCATTACGCGAAAAGGCCTTGGGTCTTAAGTCCCCGCGACTTGGATACTCAATCTAAGCCATGACAAGAAAAATCCCAAACCGCTCTTTTGTACGACGTCGGTCTCGTGAACGCCAAAGACCCACACCCTCGCTAGCGCTTCGGAACGACTGTCAAACCAATCGGGGCCGCGGCAAGGACCGCAAGCTTCAAGTGCTGGATACCAAAGGGTATACCGATAATGGTCACGAAATTGGCAAGAGCCGCAAGGAGATGACCCAAGGCCAACCAAAACCCGGCAAAAACGAACCAGACCACATTCCCCACAAAACCAAAGGGTCCCGTCCCTATATCGCTACGCCCCGTTAGGGCGCTTCGACTGATTGCCTCCTTGCCAAAGGGAAAGAACGTAAACTCACCTATCACAAAACAGGCGCGCGCCCAGGGGATGCCCACAATAGACAAAAACGCAAGCAGACCCGCAAGCCACCAGGCAAGCCCCATAACAGCGCCGCCCAACACAAACCATAAGATATTTCCCACTAAAGCAAACACGCATACCCCCCGTCGCCGCTGGCTACGCTCACATAAGCGTATCCCTCCGCACCCCCACGATTTAACCACATGCGAGACCTAAGCCGAAGCCTTACGCCTCCCACAACCCAAGAGGCCGGCGCCTTTCCGGAATACCTGGGATCCAAAACGTGTTGGCGCCACACCCCACCATAACCTCCCTGCTCATACCGACTCCCTGCGCGTCCTGAAAGGCGCTAGCCACTCACTTTTGGACACCCCGTTAAAAAGGCTAGGCACCGCACGCAATTGGCTCCAGGCTTGGTTTTGGGAACGCCTGAGCGGACCCTTATGACCGGCAGCGTAGGTAACGTACAAGCCGCCTCAAGGCATACTGGCGATTGCCGTTCGCGCGCAGACCTGCGATTATAGGCGGCTTATCCCTATTTCGCATCGCGCCCATACCGCCTCCATGCCCTTAGTTCGTCTCGACAACATCAGTCTTGCTTATGGCCATCACCCCCTCTTGCATGAGGCCGCCCTTGCGCTTGAGTCCGGCGAACGCGTCTGTCTCATTGGGCGCAACGGTGAAGGCAAATCCTCCCTCATGCGTATCGTTTGCGGCGCCCTTAAAGCCGATAGCGGTCAAAGGGTCGTGCAAAGCGGCATACGAATCGCGACGCTCGACCAGGAAGTCGCCGCCCGAGACGCCGATACCGTCTTCGATGTGGTGGCAGGAGGCCTAGATGCGATCGGTCGAGCGCTTGCCGAATATGACCACCTCACATCCCTGCTCACGGAACATGCCGATCCCGCGATTCTGGAGCGCATGGGCGTAGTCCAGACCGAACTCGATAGTCACGATGGGTGGCGCTTCCAGCAACGCATACAAACCGTGATGACCGAACTCAAACTCAACCCTCACGCCCGTATGGATGAGTTGTCCGGGGGCTGGCGCCGACGCGTGATGCTGGGCCGGGCGCTTGTTACAGATCCTGATCTCTTGTTGTTAGACGAGCCCACCAATCACCTCGACATCGAGGCCATTCTTTGGCTTGAGAACTACCTCGCGACCTTTACGGGTGCCGTCTTATTCGTAAGCCATGATCGGGCCTTTTTGCGCCGACTCGCGACACGCATTATCGAGCTTGATCGCGGTACGCTCACCTCGTGGCCCGGGACTTACGACGATTATCTACGCCGGAAGGCTATGGAGCTTGCCGCCGAGGAGACCCGCAACGCCCTCTTTGATAAGCGACTCTCTGAAGAGGAAGCCTGGATACGCCGTGGAATCAAGGCGCGGCGTACCCGTAACGAAGGGCGCGTGCGAGCGCTCGAGGCCATGCGGCGCGAGCATAAGGCCCGCCGCGAACGAATCGGGCGAGCGGAACTGTCGTTGGCTCAGGCTGAGTCCTCCGGAAAGCTCGTCTTCGAGGCTGAGAACATAAGCCTTTCCTACGAAGAGAACATCATTATTCGGGATTTCTCGGCCACCGTGCAGCGCGGCGACCGCATAGCCCTTATCGGGCCAAACGGTGTCGGTAAATCGACGCTGCTGCGCGCGCTCCTAGGCCAACTCGCGCCGAGCGCGGGCCAGGTGCGCCAAGGTACCAAACTCGAAGTGGCGTATTTTGATCAGCAACGAGAGCAACTCGATCCCAATGCGACCGTCATGGAAAGTGTCGGGGAAGGCAAACTCACCATCACCATAGACGGCCAAAGCCAACACGTCGCGGGCTACCTCCGCCGCTTCCTCTTTCCCCCGGAACGCCTCAGATCGCCCGTAAGCATGCTCTCGGGTGGCGAGCGCAATCGGCTTTTGCTCGCGCGTCTCTTTGCAAAACCCGCAAACCTCCTGGTCCTCGATGAGCCCACGAACGATCTCGATGCCGACACATTGGAGTTATTGGAGGAGACCCTCATGGAGTTTCAGGGGACGCTCTTGCTGGTCAGCCACGACCGTGCGTTTGTCGACAATGTCGCCACCGCGACCTGGGTCTTCGATGGGCATGGGCACGTGACGGATTATGTCGGCGGCTACACGGATTGGCGCGCGCAAGTCGAGGCCTTAAAGGAGCCCGCGCCCGAACGCGGCCCGAAGCCCGAACGCGTGGCGGCGAACAAAAAAACCGCTACATCGGTGGCAAGTATCCCTGCGCGTCCGAAACGCTCCTACAAAGAGCAGCGCGAGATGGAAGAGCTTCCGGCACGCATAGAGGCGCTCGAACGTGAACAGGGACTGCTTCAAACCGACATAAGCGATCCGCGATTCTATGAGCGAGACAAAGCCGCGATCGCCACCGCTTTAGCGCGCCTTAACGAAATTGAAGAGGGCCTCCTCCAATGCTATGCGCGCTGGGAAGCGCTCGAATCACCCCCGTAAAGGTCCGCTCCCCCTCTCGACGGCGCCTTCTCATAATATCGAAGCTTTAAGGAGCGCTCTTTCGACTGGGCGCGGATAGCGGAAAAAAGGCAGGCCTCTTCACGAGCGCGTCTTTGACCCCCACTCCAAACGCCCCACGGCTCAAGGGGGATGACGCCGCCCTGGGCGCCGGCGACTCTACAATACCGATGGTCGCGGGCATGAACGCTACGAAACGGCGATACACGACCCGCCTTCCCCATCCGCCCCCATGACAGGACCGTGCTCCCCGCACGCAATGCCTCTCGCCCCAACGACGCGATGGAAGACCCTTTTTTCTGCGCAGACGCGCTACCGCGGGGGCCGCACCTTATCATCGGCCGCTGATCGCACCCTCCGGATGAAAGAACCAAAAGCCGCCTCGGCCAAAACAGGAAAGCGACGCAGATGCAAGGAGGCGCTTTCGGCATCCCTAACGGCCTTGCCCTTTTTAAGACCATCGCGCTCTGTCATGGTGATCACTACTCCCAAGGCTCGCCCCCGCCTCGTCCCTCTTAAGGCCCGGTCGACGGCGCGCGGGCCATGATAGCCTTCGAGTCTGCTCACGGTTTTAGGGTCCTCCATGGCGGTCATAACGCATTACGATGTCATCGTCGTCGGGAGTGGCCCTGGAGGGAGTGCCTTAGCGCAGAGCCTGGCTCGCTCTGGCCGGCGCGTACTGCTCCTGGAGCGGGGTGATTATCTCCACCGTTCACCTCAAAACTGGGACGCCCACTCCGTCTTCGTAGAGGCCGCATACCAAGCGCCGGAGACGTGGTATGGGCACGATGGACGAAGTTTCCATCCAGGACTCCACTATTTCGTAGGCGGGAATTCCAAGGTTTACGGATCCGCGCTCTTTCGCCTTCGCGAACGCGATTTTGAAGAGATATCCTACCCAGACGGCATATCACCCCAATGGCCCCTGACCTACCAAGATCTTGAGCCTTTTTATGAGCAGGCCGAACGGCTTTTTCATGTCCACGGCCGGCGTGGCGAAGACCCCTGCGAACCTCCGACAAGCGGCCCCTATCCGTTCCCACCGGTACGCCACGAGCCAGAAATCGAACGTTTGAATACAAGCTTGAGGGAGGCTGGAGCGCATCCCTTTCACTTACCGCTTGGCATCCTCCTGGAGGAAACCGAAAGGGGCGCCACGCCAACCAGCGCCTGTATTCGCTGCGAGGCCTTTGACGGCTACCCGTGCCCGGTCAACGGCAAGGCCGACGCACAAGTCATGTGCGTCGATCCAGCGCTCGCAAGCTACCCAAATCACCTCACGCTCTTAACGAAGAGCTATGTATCTCGTCTAGAAACCGATCCATCAGGACGCCATGTGTGCAAGACTCACGTGATCCGCAACGGACAAAAAGAGGAATACAGCGCGGATGTCGTCGTGTCTGCGTGCGGTGCGCTATCCAGCGCACTCCTCTTTCTTCGATCAGGTAGCCCACGCCATCCACGCGGCCTTGCCAACGGATCGGGGCTCGTGGGCTGCAACTATATCCGCCATAACCAGTCGGTCCTCATGGCCCTCTTACGCCATCCGAATGACGCCGTCTTCCAAAAAACCTTGGCGATCAGCGATTACTGCCTGAAAGGTCCGGACTGCGACTATCCGCTTGGACTCATTCAACTACTCGCCCGATCGCACCCCGCACAAATTCAAGGGGAGATACTACCGGCTTGGCTCGCCTGGTTCCCCAAAGCCCCATTCGAGTTCCTCGCGGACCATACCTTGAGTTTCTGGCTATCGAGTGAGGATCTTCCCGTCCCCACCAACCGCGTCTTTTATGACGGCGATCGTGTGGTTCTGGATGTCACGGAAAATAATAGCGAAGCCCATCACAAACTTCGCCTACAACTCAAGACATTACTCGCGTCCGCCGACGTCCACCCGCTCCTCATGGAGCGAAGTTTGTACCTCAACAAGAACATTCCCCTCGCGGGCACGGCGCATCAGGCCGGGACGATGCGGTTTGGAACGGACCCCTCACGTTCCGTTCTTGATGTCGATTGCAAAGCCCATGAGGTTGACAACCTTTATGTCGTTGATGGGAGCTTCTTTCCGTCTCTTGGATCCGTCAATCCAACGCTTACCATCGTGGCGAACTCCTTACGCGTGGCAGAGCGTATTAAGGCGCGTCTCGAATGACGCCCCTATCTTGCCGCGACTCGAGACACCACACGGAGAGCCGCTTATGACAGGTCTCGATCTCTTGGCGCGATCCTGCCTTGTTGTTCTTTTTCCGTTTAGCGGAGTCGACAAGGTCGTGCATTGGCACGCGGCCCTAAAGCAGGCCCATTCCTCTCGGTTGCCCGCAGGACCTTTCCTTCTCGTGCCCGCAATCGCCATAGAGCTCATAACCCCCGTTTGTATAGTCTGCAATTGGTATGCAAAGCCTGCCGCGTTCCTGCTTGCCGTATTCTGCGTGGCCACCGCCTTTCTCTATCACCCGTTCTGGAAATTCCCGGGATTCTGGTCTGGCAAAAATCCCGACGGACTCGGTCATTTCTGGGATTTCTTAAAGAATCTTGGGTTAGTAGGCGGGCTATTATTGATCCTGACAGGGGCCACAAGCCGAACCCTAGACACGCCGTTCAAATCGTTTTTACCGACAGATAAGCCGGCCGCCACGATGCAATCGGCCTACCGAACACACGTACAAGCGAGGCCCCACTCCCCTAGGAGACACCGATGGAGACATCAACCCGTCAAGACCATTCACCACACGGCGCAGCGCGAACAAGGCGCGCGTCCACGAAGGATGCGCCACCACAGCTTGGTTACTGGCACATATGGGTAGATGGCCAGGGCGTAAGTCATCAAAGCCGTTGCGCCCTGAGCGCCTTCGACCTCCACGGTATCGGTCCTGCGATGCCGCAGTGGAACAATAAGCAGCCGGAGAGTCATGCGACGGTGGTATTCACAGTCCAACCCGTAGACTGGCTTGGCGAGTGGCATGAAAACCCCGAACCGCAATGGATAGTGCCGCTCTCGGGGCGCTGGTGGGTAGAATCCATGGACGGAACACGCATCGAAATGGGACCAGGAGAAATATCGCTTGGCGAAGACCAGCACTGCACACAGGATGCCGAAGGACGTAAGGGACATAGATCAGGGACCATAGGATCGGCGCCTGTCGCACTGATGACCGTACGACTTTCAACACCTCCTGTCGCGCGCCCCTGTCATAAACGCTGACGTCATGTATCCGTTCGAGCTTATGGAGCCTGAGTTTCGCGCCATTCTGCTTGCAAACGCGCCGCTCGAAACCCTAGGCCGGGGCTTTCGGTGGCTCGAAGGACCAGTCTGGTTCGCGGATCAAAACTGCCTGCTCCTAAGCGACATCCCCAACGATCGCGTTCTTCGCTGGTCCCAGTCGGGTGGAATGTCGATTTTTCGTCAACCCTCACACTTCGAGAACGGACACGCCCGCGACCGTCAGGGTCGCCTCATCAGCTGCTCCCACCAAAAGCGTTCTATCATGCGCACCGAGCTCACCGGAGAGATCACAGTCCTTGCCTCGCACTTCCATGGCCGACGCCTCAACGCACCCAATGATGTAGTCGTCAAAAGCGACGGGTCCATTTGGTTTACAGATCCGCTCTATGGCATATCAACCGATTATGAAGGGGGCAAGCAGGAATCCGAATTGCCTCCCGCGGTCTATCGCCTAGACCCCAACACGGGCGATCTCGAGATCGTGGCGGACGATTTTAAGGGACCGAACGGCTTATGCTTTTCGCCAAACGAGCGTCATCTTTACATCACGGAGACAGGGGATCTGCTCTGCCCCAACCCATCCCGACACATACGCCGATTTACGCTTACCCATCAAGATCAATCCTTGACGAACGGTCGCATATTTCATGTGATAGCGCCTGGCGCCGCAGACGGTCTATGCTCTGATGAGCATGGTCACCTATTTGCCAGCGCCGAAGACGGGGTGCATTGTCTCCATCCATCCGGGGCGCTCTTAGGGAAAGTCCACACGCCGGAAGCGGTATCCAACTTAACCTTCGGCGGCCGCCATCTCAGTCGCCTGTTTTTGTGCGCGGGTCAAACGCTCTACGCCGTCTACACCAACACGCGAGGCGCGGTCCTGATATGAAGGATACCGATGCGGGTCCAGGGGCCGCGTTTCGCTTGGTCGGCATTGCCTTAAACGTAAGCGATCTTGAGCGTAGTCGCGCTTTCTATGAGCATGCCTTGGGCTTTGCGTGCGCAGGACCCGTCAAAACCGCGACACCCCAACAAGCGCGCCTCCTAGGCGCTCCCTTCCATTCCCAACAGATGCGCATCGGAAACTCCCACCTTGAACTTACGATGTTCGACGGACCCACGATGCCCTACCCGTTGGACAGTCGCGCCAATGATCTTTGGTTTCAACATTTCGCACTCTTGTGCCTCGACGTGCATGCCGCCTTACTGTCGCTTTGCGATCATGACATAACCCCTATCAGTCAAGGAGGACCCCAGACCCTCCCGCCTCACAACGGCGGCATCACGGCCTACAAATTCCGTGATCCCGACGGTCATCCTCTGGAGCTCTTCAGCCTTCCGAACAAACCGTGTCACGATCAAACAAAAAAGGGACTCTTCTATGGTATCGACCATAGCGCCATAAGCATTCGATCCACCGAAGCGAGCATCCTCTTCTATAAGAAGCACGTAGGCCTCAATATCCAAGATCGACAATGCAACAAGGGTCCCAGACAAGATCACCTAGATGGACTGCATGACGTAACCGTCCAAGTCACCGCCCTAGCTGATAAGAATCCCGGCATGCATCTTGAATTACTGGACTATAAAAAACCGCCAGGACGGACACAAGGCGTACCCACGCACCCCACCGAGCGCGCGGCAAGCCGCTTAGTCTTCCGAGCGGAAGATACCAGTGCCACCCCACGTTCTGCGCCCCGTCACAACGATCACCCAGACGCCCTCCTGCGTGACCCAGATGGCCATTACCTTCTTCTACTACAAGATGTGTAGGCGCCTCCGGGGGACGACAACGCCTGTCTCCGACGCGTACAAGAGGGGGTCATGCGCGAACGCGTGGCCCCCTCTTTGCCATATGACGATCCCTGGAGCCCTTATGATCTCGAGCGATGCCCAAAGCCACTTTGTCGCGCCGCAGCCGACCGCACGCCCATGGCCCTGCATGACCGGCACCTGATAGCGAGGTGGCCTGGCCACCCGCCCAAACCCAGGACCGCCGCCCGTTGCGCGGGACATCGCGTAGACTATGCGCTCACGCTTCGCTTTCCATGGCACGCAACATCCGGCATCCCATAGGACTCTTGATACCGCCTATACCCGGCCGATCTGTACGCGCCACGTCTGTGGGCCCTTCTCCAGGTACTCCCAGGTGAACGCCCCCTTGTGTTCCGCATCGAATTGATAGTACAAGGGTTTGGGATCGTGGTCGTTCACCAGCACAAACTCTTCGCCCGCCTTCAGTTTGGCGTAGGTCTCAAAGATCTGGTGATGGCGATCCATGGGGATGAGAGAACGAACATCAAGGATTTTCGGTTGGGACATGATTGTCTCCTTTGTTGGGTTTCTGTGGATGGTTATCGCGTGTCAGGGCGTGCAGGACGCCATTGAGTCGCTCGGCCTCGCGCGGGTGCCCGTGACGCAGAGCCGACCAGGCAGCCGCGGCTAAGCGGCAGGCCTCTTCGCCGCGATTGTTCCTGCCGAGCGCAAGAAGGGCGTCGATAAAAAAGCGATTAAGGGCGACCAAGGCGTCGCTTTCCGGAGGCCTCTCAGTCATGGGAGTCCTCCGGGATATGGAAGTGCTTCTTAGCGGCCGGCATCATCTTGGTCGGGGACCATTGCGGTTCCCATACGAGCGCAATATTCACGTCTTTGACGCCAGGAACGCGCAGCCCGCGCTCCTGCACGCCCATCATGATGTAGTCTTGGGCCGGGCAGCCGGGAGTCGTCATCGTCATCGTGATATCAACGACACAATCGACAATCTCAACGATGTAGATGAGTCCGAGGTCTACGACATTGAAGCCAAGCTCCGGATCAATCACGTCCCGTAAGGCCTCAAGTATTATTTCGCGTGTCGGCTGAACAAAGTCGTCCATGACTCAAGGCCCGCGGCGGATCAAGAGGTGCACACCGTCTGGACGCCGATCGACGCGGATTTTGGCACCCCGCTCTTCGAGCTGCGGATACAAAAATTCGGGTTCGCGCTCGTTGATAGCCTCAAGGACCCCGCCGGATGGAAGGTGCTCCAGTGCCTCAAGAATACGAATCATCGGTTCGGGAGGCTGTAGGCCGCGATTGTCGAGAAGGGTGCTTGCAGCCGCCCAGGTCTCGTCGTCGGACCCCGTGAGTCGCACGTTCCGGGCAGAGGGAGTGCGAGAGGCGCCTGGGGCGAATACCACCTCCCAGTCCCCCTCTCCATGGCGTATCGCGGTGTGGAGGAACCCTTTGTTTCCGAGAAGCGTATAAAGCGGTAGCGGCTCGAATGTCGTCAATAATCGCAGGGGCTGCCCAGGCGCCAAGTCGGCAACGGCTGCGAGTATCTGTGGTAAGGGCTCACCACCCTGACGCAGATAATCCCGCAAATCGAGCGTTCGTGGTTCAGGAACGGTCATGGCTTAAGCTCCTCTTTAAGGATTGCAGATGTCGATGAAGGAACCATGGGCGTGGGGAGCGCGTAGGTGCCGCGCCATGCGCGCCAATACTCAACACAAAGCCCTGATGTCGCCACCATGCTGAGCGCGACACCCGTGCGCACGACCACGGATGCCTCCGTGGTCGCACCCACAACGCTGAGCGCAACACCGCCAAAATAAAGCCAGAACCACGGCGCGGCGCGCGATTCCCGGACCATATCCTGGACCCGCGGAATCTTGCCACGCCCAACCACAGGGCCAAACCGAGTCAGCCATGACAGAAAAGGGATCACCTTATAGAGTTGCGTAAGACCAAGCCCGCTCAGCCACCCAAAAAGGATGAGCAGAATGATCGGCGGCACATCGCGTGCCGGTTGTCCCGCCACAACGAAAAGCACCGTAGCGACGAGCGCCAGCGCCAAGCTTATGAAGGCCCCCGCCGCTGCCCGGTTATGAATTTCTATCTGTGGGCGCCTGCGCGCACGATAAAGACGCACAAGGTCAACGAGGTACACGGTGATAGACATCCCAATGAATAGCCAACCGACACGCCCTCCGAAACGGACGGCAGGCCCCGGCAGCCAAAGACCCAGCAAGCCGGCACCCACAGCGATACCGAATCCCGCCACACCCATCTTAAACGTGGTCTCCCCCCAACGGCCGCGCGCTTCTGGGGCCAGCATAAACATGGGTAAAAGTTTGTAGCTCACCCCCATCGCCGTGAGCGTAAGCCAGCCGCCTATGCCAGCAAGCGCGTGATAGCCTACTCCGTCGATGAGCCGTACCAGTGGCGGCGGACATAGCGCTGGTACGCTTAAAGTGAGCGCAAATACCAAGCCCAGGAACATCGTGACAACGAGGAAGAAAAGACCGGCCCGCACAAAACGCCCGGGCAGCGGGAGCGGATGCGTGTGTAAAAGTGGCGACACGAGGTTTACGATCGCAAAAATCGCACCCACCGCCACGGCGGATCCGCCGACCGTGAGACACACAGCGCTCGCCGTACCCCATACGCCCAGCGTAAAAAACCCCGCGACCATACCGACGAGGCCCGCCTCTATCAGAACAAGCGCCGTACCCGACAAGCGTTGGTCAAGGAGTGGGCGTGTGGTGATTACGGGCACAAATTGGAACAGCGCCCCTAGTATGAGCACGGAAAGCCAGCCGATTGTGACGAGATGTACCGCGGCAAGCGTCGCTCCCCCCGTGAGCGCGCCTACGGGCCAAGCGATCCCCGCCACGATCAATGCCTGGGCTAAAAGAAAATTTATGAGCGCGCACGCGAACATGGCAAGCGTCCAGCGGGATAACCGGTTGCTTAAGCCCACCATACAGCCTCCCGGAAGCCCGCGCCCACGCGCCCGGCACTCCGGGTTCGGGGCCATAGGGGCTTATGGAAAACGCGCGCTGTTTTCATGACAGCGCCAGCCTGCGCTGCCCGTTTCACCATATCCTTGACGCGAATCAAGCAAAAAAACCACCCGCAACGGCAAATTTGCTCCCCACGCCACACCGCAAGCTATACTCTGGCCTTATGAGCGACCCAGATATCGATGCCCAAGACCCCGCGAAAAGTGACGACGCGCTGACCGACGCGCTACGCCATCACTTCCTATTTAGCGCGCTAGACGAAGCCCAACGCACGCGCATCCTAAAACACACCCATAAGCAGCGGTTCGCCGCGGGCGAGCCCCTGTTCGCGCAAAATAGCGAAGCGCATGCGTTTTTTCTGTTACTTTCGGGCACGATCAAACTGTACCGCGTCTCCGCCGACGGCCAGGAGAAGATCATGCGCTTCATTCACCCGGGCCAAAGCTTTGCAGAAAGCGTGATGTTTATGGACAAGCCCCATTACCCGGTACATGGGCAGGCGATCAAGTCTGGCGTGCTAGCGCGCGTAGAGAGTGCCCCATTTCTAGATATACTCCGTGAGTCGTTCGATACCTGCCGTACTGTCATGGCGCAAATGACACAGCGTATCCAGGATCATTGGAACGAGATAGAGACCCTCACGCTTCATAATAGTCGATACCGCATAGTGCATTACCTGCTTGGTCTCGTACCTGAGGGACGGTCCGGACGCGTGCGCGTGGAACTGCCGATCTACAAAGCGGTGATCGCCGCGCACTTGGCCATGACACCTGAGACGTTCTCACGCGAACTACGCACGTTAACGGACGCACAACTCATCGAGGTCCATGGCCACGCGGTCGACATCATCGATGTTGCCACGCTGCTACGCTCGGACTCATCGACACGCGCCCGCTAAAACCTCTGTCCGAGGAACTATCCCCGGGCGGAGTATTCGCGCCATCAACGCCGGCCCCATCACGACATCCGAAGGAAAACCGCAAACCAAGCCATCAATAAAGCGTGCCCGATGGGGCCATTATCGAGCCTTGGGCCTCTCAGATAACAAAGCTACCGCCAGCAACTCTTAAAGCCTGGCGATAGCGCCAAGCCTTCGCAGAGAAGGGCTATGCGCCGCGATAACAACGATCCGCGTCCATGTGTCAGAAAGACATGGATTTACCATCCATCCTGACCGTGAAAGAACCGTTGCCCTCGCCCCTTTTCCCGCCCTACTAATCGACCCCTCCATGGCCCACACGAAATCAGCGTAAAGCAAGGGAGGGGAGGATGAGGTAAATGGGGCGCATATAGATGAATCAGGTGTGCCAACTACCGCATAAACGGTCGCCCGGTGATGACGGAAAGAACGGGATTCGCGGGTACCACCCAACGCCCGGAATCATCATTTTCCCACTATGAGGACACGGGGCGATGGGCTAACGGCCGTTGGCCAGAGCTACTCCCGCGATCACGATGGCCAGCGACAGCAAACCCACGACCCGCCCGACCCACCGGACCGCGCCGGTGGCCCCGTGCTGTTCGGCACGCGGGCCCAACCTTATATCGTGCCAAGCGGACAGCACCACGACCACCAGGACAAGGAGAAGTTTTAGGGCAAGCGTCGTGCCGAATGCCGTACGCCAGAACACCTTACTGGTCAAAACCGCGCCGGTCAGACCGTCGACTGCCAGGAGCCCGATGCCACTGACCAACAGGGTTCCTAAGGCACTCCAGGCCACGGGCCGGAAACCGCGGCCAAAAAGGGCGGCGAGCCCAAGCTCAGGATGACGGCGAGTCACCGGAATGGCTACGAACATAAAAAAAATCAGACCACCCACCCAGGCCATAGCCGCAAGCAGATGAATAGTCAGCAATATCAATATCAGCCACTCACCCATGGATTAGCACATCCCGCAAAATAACAGCGTTGTTCTGTTCAGAATCGTGGGCTCCATAAACGAGCACGATCGGTTTCGCAGCGGCGCGCCGCAACTCATCGACAAGGTCGGGTTTTCCCGCGAGCTCGACCCGATAACGGCGCGCAAACTCCGCGAAACGTAACGGATCGTGACCAAACCAGCGCCGCAATTCTGAGCTTGGTGCGATCTCTTTATACCAGTGATCGATACCCAGGGCGTCCTTACGCAAGCCGCGCGGCCAAAGACGGTCAACCAAAAACCGCAGGCCCTCGCCCGCGACGGGCGGATCATAGGCGCGCCGCAGCGTGATGTGACTGTTATGCGGGCGCATCGACGATTTTGAGCGCGTCAGCAAGTGAGTGAAGGCCCACGTCGACACATTTCTCGCCTACGACAAGCCGGTACGGTACGGGTACGCGGATCCGCGGCCCATGCTCCCACGGCGGGCTTGGCGATATCCCGGGGATGACAAGCGACATGATGATGCTTGATGATTTTGCTTCTTGTCGTTTCAGCCTGCGGGTATACCGAACACCCCTTCGAGACCGACAGCCGCATCTCCATGGCCCTACCCCTATCCGACCTTCATGGGATATTTATACACCCGTGACTCGTCCTTGACGATAGCGCGAGGCCGACCGCGCAGGCCTTACGGCCACCCCCTCCAAAAGAGGGCGGCCCTCCGTGTCAGAGACCTTCCTCTATCCCCCTAGAGAAATGGCCGATCGTACGACCGGCAAGGCGGCATGAACGAAAAGTGAATCCCTCGATATCCTTTGATAGACACCGTCATTCACCTACTTTGTGCAGGGCTTCTTCCCGGGTGGCGCCCATACGGTAGAAGGTAAGTTCGGGGAGGGGCCATGAGAGCTTGCGATTTTATCTGAAACGGTACCGAAGGTTGGGATGGTCAACTCCAAATCCAGGATAGGGATGACCGGCCAGGGTAGGCGGTCTTGGTCCCCGGCAAGGTCTGATCCCGCCGCCTTGTCGTTTCTACTGGCCTGCAGAACAAATTATCCGGCAGGTTTGGGCGCGAAGGGCGTGGGCGCA
>Ga0307375_10002110_pt1 | contig 20790 bp, 10 predicted proteins | sample TR1MG_FD_202531 | JGI IMG/M metagenome (GOLD analysis project Ga0307375, IMG submission 202531) | Soil microbial communities from Risofladan, Vaasa, Finland - TR-1 | ecosystem: Environmental > Terrestrial > Soil > Coastal area > Acid sulfate soil | place: Finland: Risofladan, Vaasa | collected...
AAATCCAATATTATTGACGCTTTAACATTTGCTTTAGGTAGACTAAGCAAAAAAACTATGAGAGCTAAGAGTCTTGAAGATTTGATTTTTGCGGGATCCCGAGGTAAAAACCCTTCAAATAGAGCTTCGGTCACATTATATTTCGATAACTCAGAACAAATATTTCCCGGTGGAACAGATACATTTGAAGTTACTCGAACAATTCAACGAGGTGGGGGCGGAGGGTATAAGATGAACGGTAAAAATAGCACTAGAGTTCAGATTCTTAATGCTCTTGCAGCTGCAAATGTAGATCCCGATGGAAGTAATCAATTCGTTCTGCAAGGGAAAATAGTAGAATTAACTCACATGAACCCGGAAGCACGTAGAATATTTATTGAAGAACTTATTGGACTACAGAAATACGATGAGATGAAGGATGGAACTATGAAGGAATTAGAAAAGGCTGAAAGAGATCTAGGCCAATTTGAAGCAATTTTCAAAGAAGTTTCTTCTCAACTAAAAAAAGTTGAAAAAGAAAAGAATGACGCTTTAGTATGGAAAGAGTTAGATGAAAAAATCAACTTATACAACGCTCAATTGATAGCATTAAAGATAGAGAAATTAAGGAAGGAAGAAAATGATCTAGAAAAAAGTATTGAAGAATCTAATACAATCTTAGAAGAATTAAAAGAAAAATTAACAAGGCAGGATGAAATTTTAAAACAAGAATCATTAGTTATGGAAAATATACAAAAAACAATAACTGAAAAAGAAAAAGAAAGGGAATTAATCACTGAAAAAATAACTCAACTTAAAACGCAACAATCTTCAAATCAAACGTCTTTAGCCCTTGCAAATAAATCCATTGAAAAAATTTCTCAAGAAATTAATACTTTGGAAAAATTGCAGATGGTTCTTGATGAAGGTCAGACATTTGATACTTTAATTGAATCAGAAATGAAGGTTGTAGCAGATACAGAGAGTCAAATTGAAGCAGCAAAAGCAGAAATAGAGAGTAAACTCCAAAAACTAGCTGATATTGATGCAAAAATTAAAGATCAAAACGATGTAAAAACAGGATTTAATGGAGAAATCTCCATTATAAAGCAAAGTATTTCATCGAATAAAGCTCAAATTAAAATTCTGAAAGAAAATATAAAAAAAAACGAAGAAAAAAAACAAAAATTAGAATTAGAACTTAGCAAATTAAAAGGAGAATCAGAAAGCATTGAAGAGGCGATAGCCAATACAAAAAATGAAGCTGAAGCAATAAGAAAAGAAATTGATGACTTAAATATAAAAATCTCAAAGGAGAACGAAAATCAACAGGATTTAGAAAAAGTTATTGTAAATCTTCAGGAAGATAAGAACAAACTTAGTTCAAAGTCAGCAGATTTCAAATCTATGTTATCATCACTAAATACAGAGATTAAGATGAATACCGATAGGATAGAAAAGTTGACCTCTGATAAAATTAAAACTGAAGAAAAAATAAAAGAATTAAGTAAAGGGAAAGACACAGAAGAAGCTTTAAAAGAGCTATTAAAGGAAAAACAAGCCCTAACTAATGAATTAAACATTTACCGAAAACAATTAAAAGATGAAGATTCTATTTACAGAAAAAATGAACAAGAATTAGAATTATTGTTAATGAAACAGGATTCTATTGAATCAGAAATTAATGATAACAAAAATAAAATTGATAATATTAATACTAAGTTAAATCTATTAAAAAAAGAATTAACCAATCTTGAGAGAGAAAAACAAGATTTAGAACTAAAATCGTCAACTCTAAACGCAAATTTAACTAAAACTAGCTCTGAATCAGAAGGGCTTAATGAAAAAAAAGATAACATTCAAAGACGATTAGGAGAGCTAACTACTGAGAAAAATAATTTGTCAGTTAAAATAGAAAATACTGAAAAAGATTACGAAAGAAATACAGAAGATATAACTGGAATCTTGCAAATATTGAACATGCTCACTCAGAACATCAATATCTCCGTCGAATCTATCAAGAGCAATATACAACAGTCTAATGCTGAGGCAATTGAGACATCAGCAGTCAACTTTAAACAATTTGTACTTGATATTATCGATATTATGAAAACGGTTGAAGACGTAAGCTCTGAAGCAGAAGCAGAAGCAGAACAGAAACCAGAAGTTGCTGAAATGTCTGAAACTCTTAAGTCTATACTTCAGACTTTAACTCTTTTTACTGAGAATGTTGACACAACGATCGATCAGTTAATTGATTCAGTAAAGGAGACTGCTGATGTAGAGATTCAACAATCTACATCAACTTTTGATAGTTTCGTTCAAGATTTAATGGAAATTCTTGAGAATGTATATTTATCATTGCGAAAACTCACTATGTCAAAATCGCAAGAGCTGTATAAACAGCTTGAAGAGATTACTGAAAATATCACATCTCAAAATATGGATCTAAACAAAATTGAGAAAGACTTAACTAGGATAAATACTCAAGAAAAGCATGATTCAGACGACTTATCAGCAATTAATAAGAGATTAGAAGAAGTTAATAAAAGAATCAGCGAATTACATGAAAAAATAGAAAAATCTGAAGATGAGGTTAAGCAGAGGAATATTATAATAGAAGAAAAACAAAAAGAGAATTTCAACGAAGAAATAAAAAATTTAAAACAACTCAAAGAGGCCTACTGGGAAAAAGTTTCTACTATCAAGGAAGATATCGAATTAAAGCAACAAGGGTTAGACAATCTGCAAAAACAACTTCAAGAATTGCAGGGAATACAAAATTTTTATGAAAAAATCATTGATATTGAGAATAATATCCAAGAACTAAATTCAAATATAGAAAATAAGAAAAATACTATAATTAACACTGAAGAAAACATTAAAAATCTCAATTTAGAACAAGACGCTTTAACTTTAAAAATCGAATCTCATATTTTAGAAAAAAATAAGTTTTGGGAGAATACAGAAAAGCTAAGAACTCATATTGGTGACCAGAATAAAAAATTAGAGAGTACAATGGACAAATTAAGAGCACTTGAAAATGTTATGATGATTATCAATTCGATTGAAGAATTAGCTAAGGAAAACTTGGAAGCTAACGCCAATATTACAACCAGTACTCAAGACATAGAGGGTTTTAATACCCAAGTAGAAGAGGTACAAAAGAAAGTCAATGATATCCAATTAGTCATAGATGCTTTAAGAGAAGATAAAAACAAAGAGTTGGAAGCACAAAAGAAAACTCAAAAAGAATTAAATAAATTCAATAAAGATCTTCAAAACATACAGGCAAAATTAAACGAATTAAATAAAAATAAAGAACGAGAACAGAAAATAATATCTCTTAACCAAGACATCAAAGAAACTGAGAAACAAATAGAATTAATAGTAAAAGATATTGAAAACATTGAAATTGAATTAAAACAAGAAGAAGATAAAAAGAACATAAAACAGGAAGAAACCAATAAAGAGATTCAAGGAAAAGATATCTCCTGGCAAAAACAAAAAAATTATCAGAAAGTAATAAACGACCTACGTTCTGATCTTTCGATGGAAAATTCAAAACTAAACAATTTTGAATCAAAAAAGATTATTACTACAGATCAGATAGAAACCCTTTATCAGAGATCGAAGGATTATGGCGCTTTGCCAGCAGTGACTGAAGAGCTCTCAGAATCCGGATTACAATCAGATATTTCTACAGCTACTAACAAGAAAAAAGCTTTGGAACCGGTTAACTTAAAAGCTATTACGCAATTTGATACTGTAAAAGAGAGGTTTGACGAAATAGATATGAGAAGGCAAACGATACAACGTGAAAGAAAAGCAATTCTCGACGCTATTGAAAAAATCGAATTGGAAAAAACTAGAACATTTATGAAGGCTTACCACGAAATTAATCGTGAGTTTGCTCGCATCTTTCAAATGCTTTCACCGGGGGGATCTGCTAAAATGATTCTTGATAGACCAGATAAACCTTTTGAAGGAGGATGTAGTATAGAAGCTAGACCCCGTGGGAAGCGTATTTCCAGTTTAGAAATATTGAGTGGAGGAGAAAAAACACTCGTCGCTTTGTCATTTATTTTTGCGGTTCAAGAATTTTATCCTGCGCCATTTTATATTATGGACGAAATTGATGCCGCATTAGACGGCCCAAATGTTCATAGGGTAAGTATGGTAATTAAAGAATTTTCCAGACAAGCGCAATTTATGGTAATAAGTCACAGGGAAGAAAATATTGTTAACGGTGACCGAATATATGGAGTATCTATGCAACAGAGTGGAATAACCGACATCTTTAGTGTCGATTTAGAAGAAGAAGCGAAAAGGTTACTCGAACTTCCGGATGTGCCCCCTAATATTGAAGAAAATTAAAAATTATAAGCTTAAGGTGTATAATCGTTCCAGAAAATGAGAGTGAGGAGAAAAAATATAATTTCAGCGAATTGAGTGTAAAACAATTACGAGATTTTGCAGGTAAGAATAATGTAAAAATTCCCACTAAATCTAAAAAGAGCGATATTATAAAGCTTCTAGAGAAAATTTCTTCTCATCCGGAATTTATTGATAGAACTCAAGAAGATGAGGATGTGGAAGAGGAATTGATTGCTGGTGTAGAAGAAGATCCCGCATTACTCCACAAAGAAAAGATGGAGTTAAAATTTTGGCAAAAACCACCCTATTCTAGTTTATTAGATCCAGAAGTAGCAAAAGAGTCCAATGTTGCATTTTATGACCTATCGTCATTAGTAGATAAATTCTTTAATAATATGCTTCACGAAGATTTAATAAATTATAAGATAGCAGGAATTGCGCTTAAAACTTCAGCAGTATTACATCATTACAAAATCTCTAGCATTATACGAGAAGAAGAACAGATTCAGAAAAAGGAAGAATTAGCGCAATTTAGAGAAACACACGGTAGATCAATACCCAAAGCTTTACCACAACCTATTCAACCTAAAATGTTAATCTCCACTAAAGAAGAATTATTTGACGCGATGAGATCTGCAATTATAGAGACTATGCAAAAGAAAGAAAAGCTAAAGAGGCGAAGAATGAGACGCGACGAATTAAAAGATCAAAAAATTCAAATGAAATCTAAAGCGCAACTGCCAAGAGAACTTTTAAAACACATTAGCGGGAAGGAGCAAACTGTAGAAGAGTTACACAACGCTTGGTTTAACAGAATAAAAACTAAAATACAGCTCGATGGTAAAGAAACGACTTTTTTTGAAATGGCAGAAATTATTAATTCCAAAGAAGATAGCGAGATTGGCAAGAAGTTTGCTTTTGTGCGTATGTTTTTAGCTTTAATGTTCCTCTCGACTGGTAATAAGTTAGAACTATTTCAAGACGAAGATTTTAAGAATTTCTCAATAAATTTAAAAAAATAATCAATTTTACATAATTTTGGCGATTTAATTTGAACGAAAAGAATGATAAAGAACCTGAAAATCATTTTGAACCTAAAACGAATGAGGACGCATCTCTAGATGAGGCCTATGGCGAAGACATTCCTCAAGAAGAAAAGAGTTCAGAAGATATTGAGATCGATTTAGAGACCAAAGAAACCATAGAAGAATATATTAAAGAAGATTTTGAAGAAGAAGAGATCAAAGAAGATATTAAAGAGGAATTTAATATCGAGGAAGAAGAATCATTGAGTATCGAGTCATCAGAAGAACGGTTAAGTGAACAAGATACCGAATTTATTGGAGATGATAAGGATGAATCCCAAATACCTCAAGAACTCACGAAAGAAGAATTAGAATTACAATTAAAAATTCTACGGAGAAACTTAATAGAGGGTGCGCTCTACGCCGCTGGTAGGCCTTTGGATGTAGAAGAATTATCAACTAAATTAGAAATCCCAAAAAAAGAAGTAGAAGAACTTGTAAGAGTTGTTGCTTTTGATTATTTAGAACATGAAGGTGCATTGATTGTAGCTCAAATTGGAGAAAAGTATCAAATGCAGCTAAGACCTGAACTTACCGAGACAGTTTCCAAATTCGCTAAAGGTGGTGCTATTGCTGAGCGCTACTTAAGAACACTTACAGTAATTGCGTTGAAACAACCAATTTTAAAGTCAACCGTTATTAAATTAAGAGGGAGTGGAGCTTACGAGCATGTGAAATACCTCTTGGACAATGATCTGATATCCGCAGAAAAAAAAGGAAGATCAGCAGAATTAACTACAACTGATAAGTACGCGGATATGTTTGGATTACCTAAAAATAAGGAAGAGCTCAAGAGAATGATGGTGTCACAACTAGGACTTGGAGAAGATGCTAATTAAAATTTTAAATAAATAATTAAAATAAAAGTGGACCTGACGGGAATTGAACCCGTGACCTCTTACATGCGAAGCAAGCGATCTGCGACTGATCTACAGGCCCATTGTTATCATTATTAATACAATAAAAAAATAATGGTAAACTAAAAATTTTTGCGATTTTGAATTGAGAAATATATGAATTACATTTGAATGCAATTAAAACTCCGTTCGACCAATAATCTCGTCTTGTGCGGATTTAGATAATTCTGTAAACAATACGGAATAACCCGCGATCCGTACAACTAGGCCTTGATAATTCTTTGGATTTATTTGAGCATCACATAGAATTTCTTTTCCAACTACGTTAAATTGGATGTGATACCCTCCATTTTCTTCAAAATAGGTTCTAATAAGTGGAAGGAACAATTCTATCTTTAGTGTGTTTGGATGAAAAGCTAATATTACTGAGTTTCCATTCGTTATTAATTCATTATCCAGCTTCTTAATTGAATTAAGTATCGCGGTCGGACCATTTTTATCCCTTCCGTTGGTTGGACCGACTCCATTTGAGAGCGGTTCTCTTGCCTTCCTTCCATCAGCGGAGGCTGCAGTAAAAACTCCAAATGCTATGTGAAAAGCTGTAGAATAAATTCCGGGATGATACTTTCCGCCTCTATAATTTTTGTGTTTAAGAATTTCCTTACAGAACAATTCTGCTACGTCGCGAGCTATAATGTCGACATAATCGTTATCGTTCCCAAACTTAGGGACTTTATTAATAAAGATTTGTCTTATTTCCTCTCCCTTTTTCCCATTATAAATACCTCGGTAATTCTTTGATACTATCTTGATTAATTCTTCCAAAGAGAACATTTTTTCCTCGTAGATCATTTTTTTAATTACAGCAAGAGAATCGGCAACCGTAGATAAACCAATTAGTTGAGTCGTAGTAAAATCATATTTAGCGCCTCCACTTGTGATATCACAACCCAGTTCAATGCAATCGTCTATAGTTGCGGATAAAAAGGGTTGTGGATTGAGCTCAGCAATAGCTTTTTCAAGGAAAGACATTGTTTCCACCAAATTTTTAACAAAAAAGCTAAGTTGGTTCGAAAACTCGTCCCATAAATCTTGGTATGAAGAGAGCTTTTTTGTGTTTTCAATGCCATATGCCCTTCTTGTAAACATATCTGTCCCATTGTTCAAAGTTAATTCTAAGCACTTCACTATATTTAATTGAGTGGCGTTTGTACATCCAAATGACTTATAAGTATGTGTTGGTTCTACACACCCTATTGGTGCGTATCCACGGGCATCTTCTATAGTGTAGCCAAGATTGTTAAGACCTGGAATCATAACGATGTCGTTAAACAATGCAATACTAGCTCCTGATTTAATAGCTTCTCCTGTTTTTACAAGTAAATCGTTTGGAGTTTTATTATGAACGCGAACAGAAAAAGTAGGTTGAACCGTTTTTAGTTTTTTGTACGAATCTAAGAATAGATACGACAATTGATTAGTAGCGTCGTTTCCACCTTCATCAACGCCTCCTATCGTCAAATTTGCAGTAAGAGGCGGTCCTTCTGCAGCTATAATTCCTTTATGGAGGACATAATTCCATAGAGTTGAAAGCTTCAAGTAAAAACATCCAATTAAAAATTGTACTTCTTCATCAGTTATAGCCCCTTTTTTTTTATCCTCAAAATAAAAAGGATAGAGAACTTGATCAATGCGTCCTATACTAATAGCAAAGCCTCCATCTTCGAGACCAGCAATTACGTGAGTGAAATACAATAATTGAAAGGCTTCTTTAAATGAGGATGGGGGGTTACCAGAGATATTAGAACAAATTTCAGCAATTTCATAGAGCTCTTTTTTTCTATTGCGATTGCCTTCTTTTTCTGCTAATTTAGTTGCCAATATTGAGAATCTTTGAATAAACTGTTTAGAACCATCTAAAACAATAATAACTGATTCCAAAAAATCCATTTTCTTTCGATCTTTTGAAAATTCTTTCATCTTCTCTCTTGCTTTTTGAATTAAGCCGTTAAATCCTGCTTTTAAAACGTTATGATGTCCTGGGAAGAAATGCCCCGTCCCGTTAGTTATATTTGTATCCACGATATAAAGTAGATTTAGCATTAGATCGGTTAATTCGGGACTTAAATAAGAGTCAAATCTGGATTTGGTAGTCTCTTCTTCGTTTTTCCAATATGGTATAATTTCTTCGATTATGATTTGTTTATCGTTATCTGAAAGTAATAGCCGTTGAGTTTCTCGATTGTTATAAAGGTTAATATCCTGCTCAATTGTATCAACGCGTACTTCAGGATATAAGGGTGTTCCAACAAATTTAGTACATCGGTTCCCAACAACGAATTCATCTTCCCATATTTTTATTGTCATATTCGTCAATAAATGATACATCGCTTTCGCAAACCTAATGTTTTGGGGTTCATTCTTTGTAGCTTTATATGACTCAGTGAAAAGTTTAGCTCTTTCTATACAGAGTTCATGTGGTTGGGAAACAACTTCTTCTTTCATTCTTAAAATGCGATCCTTATAATCAGGTGGAGAAATTTGCTCTACTTGCATAATAAACCACTACAAAGGACAATCAATTATAATCCTTCTAAAGATTAATAAATTTACGATATAATAAAAATATCGATAATAAAAGAGTATTAAAAAATTAAGAATAAATCGCTAGTCTCTAAAAAATTTAAATCAATGATCTTTAGTAGTTGAATATAACAGTAGATTCATTCTATGGATAACAAAAATCTAGAGAGTTTAAACTTAAGAATTAATAATCTTAAGAAATGGTTGAGTGAAGGTATAAATCTTTCTTCTTCATTAAAGTTCTTAGAATCTTTAAGGATAGGGCTGTCTTTGATACTCCCTTCACATATGTTAGGAAATCAAAACTTCCAATGGAACGGTGAAATATTCCGGAAAATTAAACGTGATGATTTAAGCTTATTCCTTGGACAAAATAAATATCATATAAAGGAAGCAATTAAGAAGGCTAAATATGAATCTAATTACTTTGTAGCATTGGAATTTATCAATAAAATGGAATCAAGTATTTTAAAAAACCTAAGCTCTTTAGATATTCCAAAAGATATTATATACCTGTTTATCGATAAAATATTATATAGTTACATAAAAAAAAACAGTCCTCCCTACTCTAATCGATTTAAAAGTAAAAATTTTCATCCCAATCTTAATAAAGATTATTTTACAAATATAAATTCAATTAAAAAAGCATATTGGTTAGGTTTATTATGGGCAGATGGATGGATATCTAAAAAAGTAAGGAGTGCGAATGGAAATGCAAATTATACTGTTGGGTTAAAGCAATCAGAACAACATCAAAATTTAATCAAGGATTATTGTGATGCTATTGGATTTAATCCATTATTTTTGAAAAAATATCTAAACAATGAGTACCATACATGGTATTACCAAGCGCAACTTATGAATAACAGATTTGCAATTCCTTTAATTAAAATGGGATTTATCGTCGGTAAAAAAAAGTCATTGAATATTGAGATGCCTATTCTAAGGAATACATTAAAACTTGGGGCTAGAGAATTATATTTAGGATTCTTATTAGGATATTATGATGGTGACGGTACAAAAGGAAGGACATATATTACTTGCGGTAGTATAAAATTAGTTAACCAAATTAGGGAAAAGTTTAATCTCAGTAATAAAATTACTAAGGATCTATATCTAAAAAAGGATGGAACACAGGGAAAGATATATAAATTTCCATTGGGTCGGGATTTGATGTGTGAAATGTTAAACAATTATCAAAACTCATTTAAACCTAAAAGAAAAGCAATTGGTCCAATGTTAAAAAACTCTTTTGAAAAATTAATTAATATAAAAAAAAAAGACTTCAAGGAAGGGAAGATATCTATAGTAGAAATCCAAAAATATATTTGGAAATTAGGAATAAATCTCGAACTCTCTAGTAAGATTATAAATGAAAAAATTACTAATATTATAGATTAATATTCAATTATTTGATGGTTTTTAAATTTAAATTTATTCTTTATAAGAACCTCTTTGATTAATCCCCTTCTCTGTGCATTAGAGTTAATTGATCTTCGCGCTTTTAAGACGATTATTTCATAATCTCTATATAAATTTAGAATATAATCAGAATAAGAATTACTTAAAAGAAGCTTACAACCACGTTCATCTAATATTTTAAAATTATTAAATAGCTCATTCTGAGAGGCTTCTCCGAAATTACCCTTATTATAGCTTGTAAAATTTGAAGTTTCCGATAATGGATGATAAGGAGGATCAAAATAGATAAAATCGCTTTTTTCAGCAAACTTCAAACATGATTCAAAAGGATTATGATTAATTTTTACATTTCTTAAAGCTGAGTGAACTGCTATTAAATTATTTCTATCACATATAGTAGGGTTTTTATGGAACCCAAAGGGCACATTGAAATAACCTTTACTATTTACTCTGTATAATCCATTATAACCTGTTTTATTAAGATATATTGTTCTTGAAGCTTTTTCGATATTTGAGAGTTTTTTATAAAATTCTAAATCCCGATCCATAGCTCGAATTTGATAATAGTATTTCTCTTCATATTTATGATGACTTAAAGATTCAATTAACTCCTTAACATTATATTTTATAACATTGTAACAGTTTATTAGTTCCAAGTTGCTATCCGATAGTATCGCTTTTTTAGGGAGTAAATGAAAAAATACTGCTCCCCCCCCTACAAAGGGTTCAATGTATTTATTGAAGTTTTTTGGAAAATAAACTTTCATTTGATTGATAAGTTGTCTTTTACCTCCAGCCCATTTAACAAAAGGGTAAGGTTTATTAATAATACGACTGATTTCTCCTTTTAGGGAAATAATCTGATTCATTTTTTTAAATAATAAATATGTTTATTATCCTTTATATTATAAGAGCCATTAAATTTATTTAAACCCTATATCTTCAACGACGAATAAAATTTAAATCCATTTTGGAATAATCATTTGTATATTTAAAGAAAAATTTTCAGTTTAAAAATCCAAAAAAAAAAAAAAATTATTTTCTCGCTAACAAAAATTAGTTTTTATTCCTCCAAATATACAACTTTGATTTATTAAGTCCACTTTCAATCATCCAAATTTCATCTTCACCATTCACTAACTCTAAAATTGCTTTTACGAATAAATTTTTGAAGAAAAACCTAATTCTATTAATTTCTAGCTTTACTTTTTCATTTTCTTCAGCACTTATATGTGTCTGCTCTGGTGTACTCCGATTATATTTATATTTTACATCTTCTGATTGAATTACTTGACCTATTGGAAAAATAAATTTAACTATAGCTGTTGTTTCATCAATGAGATAGTGTTGGCCTTTAGATAATAATTCAGAAACTTCAGAGAATGTTTTTAACACAGTAGCTATAAACCTGCCGCTTACTGTTCCTATTGAATAACCACAAAATTTATTTGAAATCCATTTATACAAATTTTCATAGTAGATATCATCAGTGTCATAATTATCCTTGGGAAATGCTCTGAAAAGTTCCTCCTGGTCAATTCTGGCTATCATCACCTTAATTGTATCCTTATAAAACAAATCATCAAGTACCGCTCTCAAATTACTTTCATTATTAAAAGGCAAAAAAAATTCAAATACAAGCACTTCTCTATAATACTCCGCTTGATACTCCCCTTTAATGTGTGTTACTTGAGAAAAATATTTTGTAAGTTTTTCAATTGTATTGAATTGTCTAAATCGTGATGAAACAAAATATAAATTCGGATCATTTGGTGACAACTCAAATAATTGTCTATAGTACTTTGAAAAGTAAGTATCCATATTCGGATCATTAACAGAATTAATCAGATCTTGTTTTGAAAATGGTTCTGTGGAAGCATAATGTGTTTGAAAAAAGTTCAAGCGGCGTTCATTTAAATCTAGATCTTCTTCATCATCAGACATTTTAAATCATATTTTTATCTTCTGTAATAATATATAAGCTAATGTTTTTTATAAATATTTATGATAGAGTTATTCTTTTAATGCATATAGTTAATTTGGAGTGTAAGTCAACTGAATCTTTTCATTCTTATTGTTTAATTTCTACTATATTACTTATCTAAGTGTATTATTATACTTTTTTGTAAACAATGTGCATCTATGCAAAAACCTAATTTGAAGGTTCCTATCTCAAAAATTAATATTTATTATTTTGTAGAACATATAATAAAATAGATTAAAAATTAACAATTACTATAACCATAAATAAAATATATTTAGAACCATTATTCCAGTAGATTTTACGATGATTGATAAACAAAGATTTGAGGAATTATTCAATGAACGACTCATCAAGGACATTTCTGAAGAACAAATCGATATTGTTTTATCAGGGCAATACGGCAAAGCTTTAGAATTGCTTAGAGACGCAGAGGCAACAGGGTTGTTTCCCGCTCTTGTAGGTCCTCCTGGAGTTGGAAAAACAATTCTGTGTCGATATTTTGCAGTGTTAAGAGCAAAAGAAAATAAAAATAAGAATTTTTATTGGTTAACACTTGACGAATCAATAAAGCCAAGCCATTTTATTGGAAGTTTCGACCCTGCAATTACTTTAAAAAAAGGATTTGTGTTAGAAGCGTTCAATCCAGGACCTCTTTTGAGAGCTATGTTGGAGGGAGGGACATTTTTAGCAAACGAGATTAATAGAGCTACCGAATATTCACAAAATACGCTATTAGAACCATTAGAGGAAGCATCTATCAGCATTCCTCACCTTGGAAGAATAAAAGCCGATAAAGATTTCTTCTTTATTTCTGCGATGAACCCTGAAGAATTATCTGGAACTCATCGATTATCTGAGGCATTGAAGGATAGAATTAAGGTATGGATCAAATTAACGTATCCAGATAAGGCGACTGAGCTCGAGATTATCAGAATAAATTTACCAGAACATTTTGAAATAGAAGAATCAGAATTAGAACTAATATATTCCATAATAAATGAAACAAGAAAAAATAAGATAGATATCGAAGTACCAGCCTCCATTAGAGCAGGTATTGCTATTGCTAAACTTTTAGGCCGTAGGCGTTCTTTAGAAAAAAGAGGAGAGCTAAAGGAAAAGGCTTCAATATATGAATATCTTTCAGAAGTTACTCAACATGTTTTGTTAGGTTCAATCAAACCAAAACCGGGTGCAAAAGCGGAAAATATAATTGATAATATCATACACAAAACATTAGGTTCGTAGGAGGTATTTAAGAATTTTATGGGCGTTTTTCCAGAAAATCCTTGTGAATTTGCTGTAGATTTCATTCGTAAGATGAGAAGACATCGTGATATCGTTCAGATACCAAGTTCTCGACAAGTGCTATCTATCCCTAAATTAATTCTATCAAGATATTATCGCAAAGGCGTGGTAACTGCTAACGATTACATAGAAATAAGCGCAGTGACTTCTTTTCCAGATAACCAAGAATTAGCAAAAAATCTAGCTTTTCAGATTCTCTTTCCTAATTATAAAAAGGACATTATGGATTCATTCTTTCAAGAAGATGATAATTTTGAGGGTGAATTTGGCGAAGAACTAGAAAAATCTGATATATTAACAGAACTTGATAAGCTACAAGAAATGATCGATGAAATTGAGATGACTAAATCAATAGATACGGACAAAATCCAAAAATTAGAGGAATTTTTGGAAGAATTGAGCACTAAACGAGAAGAAGAACCTTATAAATCTGCTTTAAATTTTTTTAATGATGACTCAGAATTATATAAAGAAGAGATTTCTTCTTTAGAAGAGTTGATACAGGAAGCGCAAAAAAGGTTAGAACAAAAAATTAACTCATTGAGTCCAGAAGATTTAAAAGCCGGTTCTAATTTAGGTTTAAACGATATGATTCAGCAAAAATCCATACGAGAATGGGAAAAACTTGCAAGTAAGGCTCTCACTGATCAAAATATCCTAGAAGATTTAACGAGGTTAATTAATGCGAATAAACTTGACGATCTTTTAAAATCTATAAAGTTTATTGAAGATACATCGGACAATCAAAATATACAGGACCAGATAAACCAGGTTAAAAATCAACTACAAAACCAGATTAATAATTTAGATCAACTATTTAATGCAGCGAAAACATTAGGTGAAACACCTAAATTTGATCAAGATAAAATCCTAAATAGCTCCTTAAACCAGTCCTCCTTTGAGCATAATTTCAATCTAGCTGACTCATTAGATCAGTATTTTGGAACCAATTTAAGAGAAGAGTTACTTAATAAGCTAGATCAGCAATCTTTAAATTCTCAGCTAAATCTATCATTAGAATCTTTGACAAAACATGCCTTAGCAAATAAAACTTGGAATAGTTTATTTAACCAAACCCTTGAAAAAGCTATAAAGGAGGCAAACAATCAAAACATCAAGTTCGAAGCTCTAAAATCGCTTTCACATCAGATACAGCAATTAATGAATAGTTGTCCGAATATTCAATGTAGTCAGAAAATATCCCAAAAATTGCCCGATTTAATTTCTCAAACATTAGCAGCTTGTGATACGCCAGATCAATTAAAAAATGCAACTGAGTTCTTAAGGAAAATTGGTTTAAGCCCTAACACTGATGACATTAAAAGAATTGGAAAAGAATTAGGTATGTCAGAAGAGGATATATATGAACTTGTGGAACCTGATTATCAACTGCTAAAAAAAATGGTTGAAGAAAAAGTCGCCGATTTTCAAAGGATTAGCAATATGATTAACCAACTGCGAGATCAACTAAATAAAGAAAGGATCAAAGAATTACTAAGCAGCGCATTAGCCAACAATAACCGTGATGCCTTAGCTGCTATTGGTCATTACAATATGGGTGAGGCATTAAAAGGGGCGCAACAGATTGGTGGAAAAGAAGGCCAGGATAAAATGATCTCTTGTTTATCTGCTGGAAGTGGCGAAAACCTCCTTAAACAATGGTTTATTCATCGGAGTAGTTTACCTGAAAAAGTTAAAGTGAAAGTAAAAGAATTAGCAAAAAAAATGTTAATTGATTTAGGTGTCTATTATTCCAGAGCACGATTAGGTAGTGCAACAACGGGTACAATACCGATTAATGTAGTAAGGCCATATTCTATCGGGGATGATTTTGAAAACATTGATTTAGAGGAAACAATATTTAACCTTTTAGAAAAAGGCAAGAAATTGGATCACATCAATTACGACGATTTTTATGTTTACGAGACTGCGAAGGGATTGCGCTCGTTTTGTTTTGAACTTGATATCAGTGGTTCTATGACAGGTGAAAAACTTGCATATATGGCGATTTGTGTGACGATGTTAGTATATGGCATGAGAAAAGACGAAATTGGTGTTGCTTTTTTCGAGTCAGATACGCATGTATTAAAGAATTTGTCGGAAAAAATAGATTTGGAAAAATTAGCAGATGATTTACTTACGGTTTCTGCTAGGGGAGGTACCCGGCTTCAAGGTGCTTTAGAATGGGCAAATAAACAATTCAAAGAAAATTCTAGCTCTCGTGAGAAATTAAATATTCTATTTACTGATGCAGAAATTTTCGATATTCAACAGGCTAATGAAGAATTAAGAAAATTTCGTTCTTTAAATGTAGATTTCGTATTAATTTCTCCAGAATCCTCCTTTAATTTAAAAGAAGCCAAAAATATGGTAAAAAATGCTGGAGGGCAGCTGTTAACAATTAAAGACTGGAATGAATTTCCCAAACTTATCTCAGAGATTATTAAATCGAGATTTTAAAACCATGACTAAAAAATTAGTATCTGAAATAATATCTGAAAGATTCGGAGTCGAAAAATACAAGGAATCATTAAAGTATCCAATTAATAAAATAAATATTATCTCGTTGAAAGAAAATCCGATAGAGATAAGAGCAATCATTTTTGATAAGGAACGTGAGTATCATTTAATTATTGATGAGAGGAGAAATGAAATCTTTCATGATTGCGATATTTTTTTTTCTGAAATGGATATCGATAATAAGGCGTGTCCTCACTTAATTACACTTCTATTAATGGTAAAACCATCAATTTCAAAAAACATCTTAAGCAATATTAATAATTTCAACTTTACATCTGAAGACTATAATTCTAAGAAAAAAAGTAAAAACTATTTAGAATTAGCTAATACTTCTATTGAAAATAATAATTGTATCGAAGGTTTAAATTATCTCAATAAAGCCATATTTAATAACGAGGATTGTGAGCCTATAATTGAAAAATATCTAAAGACTGCTATAGAAAACAATCTAAACTTAGAACTTTTTGAATTTCTCCAATCAGCCTATAGCAGCGATTTAGGTCCATATCTTCATGCTTATGATAATTATATAGAAGAAGGCTTCAAATCGTTTTTAAAATCAGCTTCGATATATACTTTTTTTGATCTTCTCCGAATTATTGAATTTATTGATAAAATTTTAGATAACTACGAATTTAAAAATGAAACATTTGTCTTTTCTTTAATTTCTAAATTAATTAAGATGGCAAATTCCAAAAAATTTAACGAGAAATATCTATCAATCTATTTTATTAAGAAAAAATACGAAGTTCTCTTGAAATCTAATCCGATATTTAAAGATATTCTTACATCAAAAGATTACGAAGCTTTTAAACACAAACTGTTGAACTATTTTTTAGACGAAATTGATAATTTTATCATATTAGACAAATTAAAGTTGATGAAAAGACAATTCGATGTATTCGAAATTCCGAAAAAACAATATTACGACGAGTATAAAACCTATAAAAATGAAATAAAAGAATTAGAAAAGAAAGTCTATTTAAAGAAATTTGCATTTATAAGATATTTTAAGGAGAAATATAACATTAAAAAAACAAAAATTGATTTTCGGAAAAAACGTAATGCTTATGAAGTTAATCACGATAAGGAAAACCTTAAGAATCCCGCTTATATTTACGTGATAAACCATTTAGGATTCTACGGCGTGAATGAATCCATAATTAAACCTTCAGAAATAGGTTTAAATTACTTAATATTTGAGGAATTATTTCTAGACGATTTACATAATTATCATGATATTCTCTATTATAAATTAAAGTTTTGGGGTGAAGAAAATAAGTACGAAATTAATACTGTTGATGTCTTCTCATTGTTAAGTAAACCTATGGAATATAATTATGATGTTGATCAAAATTACTCTAATATTGATGAACTTACAATAATTGAATGGGATTTAGCGAGTAAACCAAGCCAAGGTAGTTTAGTCAATGCTTACGGTGTGCGAATCGTTATACCTGATCAAAACACAGCTCTTTTTCACGATATTAAACCATTTGATTTATGTTTCTGTCAGAAAAATCCAACAAAAATTGAGGGAAATCTAATTAGAACAAATATAGTTAGAACAATAAATATTATAACAAAATGTTCTTTTAAAGATGCTATAAGCAGCATAGAAAAGGGGATGAGTTTTATCGAAGGTTATTACCCTTTTTCTTTAGTTTCATCTGTTCTCAAGAAAAAAATCAGTCCCTTCGAAGCATATGAGAAAGCTTTAAATAATGCCAATAAGCAGTTTATACCGTTTTACGGGAAGTTCGTAAAAGCTTTTAGAAAATTCCTATTTCATTTTATTAATAAAGAAAAAGGATATATTTACGAAATTTTAAAAAAGAACCCGAGAGAAAATGCAAACCAATTCATAATCTTATTAAATATAACAACCGAACTTTCAGGATTAGATTTACTTTATCCTGAGATATTCTATGAATTAATCAACGAGGATACTGATTTATATGAATTTAGAAAAAATCTAATGAAAAAAATACATTCGATTATAAAAGAAATACTTAAGTTAAGGGAAATCGGAGCAACAGAAGTGTTCAATCTTAAAAAAATGCGCCACACACCCTTTGTCAAATACTCGAATGAAATTCTTAAAATAAGAAAAGAAGAATTTGAACAATCAAAAGTTTATTGTTATACTCAGGATGAAAAATTATCATATCAGATTTCTGAGCTAATAAAAACCTATTATGGGAGCCAATTATTGGAAATACTAAAAATAGATATGAAAACCGCTATTAACAAAGAAATTTTTAACAAAATTTTAAACTACGCTCAAAAATTAAATCTAAATCTAAATGTGATTAATCGCTTACCCTAGCTGTAATTTCCCGTATACACCATCGTAACCGGGGATAAACCAATAATCTACTATTATCAATTATAATTTTTAATTTAATTCTCAAATAAAATTATTTAAATCTTTATTTCGAATAATACAATTATAGACGAATATCTTTAGTATTAAATAATTAGAATAAAATATTAAATTTTTGTGCTCAAAGACGAAATTACTGGGCGTAACTATGAAATTATCTGAATTTGGAATAAAATTTCTGCGTTTAGCACTTCGCATAGACAAACATATCAAGGGATATGTAGATTTTTATATTGGTCCTAAAAAATTACGTAAAATCGTTGGCAATGAGGTTATAACTTCACCAAACAAACTATTAACCGATTGCAAAGCTCTACAAAAAAATTTGTTTAAACAAGGTTATGAAAAAAAACGCGAGCGATATTTAGAAAAAATATTAATGGCGATGAGGACTTCGATCGGAATTCTAAACGGTATCGAGATTTCAATTAAGGAACAATTTTTAAGGCTATATGATGTAGTCTTACAGCCAGTTAACGAATCTGAATTAGATAACTTAAAAGAAGAGTTTAACACAGCGTATGGTGGTATTGGAAGTTTAAAAAAACGAATGAACGATTTAAGAGCACGACGAACTGTTCCTGAGGGTATGGTATTTGAATTATTTAAGAAAGCTCTCAACATCACGAGCGTGCGAACTAAAGAATTGCTTGTCGATCTCTTACCTGAAAATGAACATATTAATTTAGAGCTAGTAAAAAATAACAATAATAATAAAATTAAATGGACTTATTACAATTGGTATCTGGGTAATTTTCGCTCCCGAATAGAAGTCAACCCGAATTATAACATGTATTGGACATCATTTTTGCCTGCTGCCGCTCACGAAGCATACCCTGGCCATCATACAGAATTTATTGTCAAAGAACAGAGACTATATCGCGAATTAAATCAATTTGAACACTCAATCCTGCTACTAAACTCGCCCAAGTTAATAATTAGCGAAGGAATAGCGAATATAGCAGTGAATACGCTTTTCAACTATCGGGAGCAAGCAGAAATTAGCTTACGAGAATTTTGTCAAGACTCGTCAAAAGAATCTTCTATTGAAGCATTAATAGCGCAAGGCAAAGTAAAAGGAAAACAATCGCTTTTTGGGTATAATTTCGCTTATCATGCTCTAATTGATGGGTGGAGCAAAGAGAAATTAATTCGATACGCAACCAGTTTTGAAATCCTTAGCCAAGAAATTATAAAAAATCGAATAAATTATCTTTTAAATCCAGTACATTCAACTACTGCTTTCTCGTATAATATAGGAAGCAAACTAATAATAAACAAATATGGGGGATTTCCTTCGGTTAAGGATTTTCGAGACCTGCTTATCAACCCAATTCTCCCCTCCGGTTTAGCATAAAATTACATCCAAAAAAATTTTCATTAATATTAGCTTTAAAAAAATAAAAGTTCTCCCTCTTTTTTTAGGAGTTTAAATAAATTTTATCAACTAATAAATTGTTTTAGAAGAACTTAACATAAATATTTCAGTTTGGTTTCAAATTTAAAAAAAAGAATTAGTTAAAAACAATTCACATAACAAACAAAGTGATAAAAAATGCCTGGTCAAACAGACGCAACGCCATAAAATGATGCTTTTTATAAGTGCATCACATATTTTCTTTTTAAAATATTATTTTAATATTGTTAAATAGATCTTTTGATTTGATAAAATTTAATACAAGTCGTTTGAAAGAAATGAATTTGAACAATCAAAAGTTTATCGTTATACTCAGGATGAGAAATTATGGTATCAGATTTCTGAGTTAATAAAAACCTATTATGGGAGCCAATTATTGGAAATACTAAAAATAAATATGAAAACCGCTATTAACCAAGAAATTTTTAACAAAATTTTAAACTACGCTCATAAATTAAAACTGAAGCTAAATGTGGTTAATAGATTGTCCTAGCTGTAATTTCCCATATACACCATCGTAACCGGGGATAAACCAATAATTTCCCGATTTTATTTTATTAATTGCTTCACGTAATTCATAAGAAATTGGATAAAAATCGGTGTTACTTCCCCAGATGTTAAATTCACCATTGCTAGCGTCAACTATACTTCGATATAAAGATAGATTTTTATTGTTATATTCAGACCCTCCATAAACAACAGATATTAAATGTAGTAGTGGAACAATGTATTGAAAATTTTCATTTATAGATATCTCAGAGTCTTTTAATTCATAAACTCTAGATAAAACACCCTTAGTCAGTGTGTTCCCACATATAGGGCAATAAATAACATTTCGTTTAGGACTGCAAAAATACGAATTACTCGAAGAATGA
>Ga0307375_10002113_pt1 | contig 20771 bp, 17 predicted proteins | sample TR1MG_FD_202531 | JGI IMG/M metagenome (GOLD analysis project Ga0307375, IMG submission 202531) | Soil microbial communities from Risofladan, Vaasa, Finland - TR-1 | ecosystem: Environmental > Terrestrial > Soil > Coastal area > Acid sulfate soil | place: Finland: Risofladan, Vaasa | collected...
GCTACGAGATGGTCGCCGGTTAGCGCCGTTCCCGAACTGGCAACGACATTCTTCACTCCGGCCTGCCAGCTCATAAGAAAATCCATTTGGCCCTCCACGAGAAAAGCCTGCTTCGTGTCGCGTATGAAATTTTTGCTTTTCCAAAATCCATAAAGGAGCTTTGATTTGGCGAAGATGGGGGTTTCCGGGCTGTTTACATATTTTCCCGATTTGCCGTCGTCGAACTGCGGTAAAATCCTTCCGGTGAATCCGACGGTTTTGCCAAGATGGTTGTGTATCGGAAACATTATGCGTCCGCGGAAACGGTCGAATTGAAGTCCGCGGTCCGTCTTGAAAGAAAGTCCTGCTCTTAAAATATCATCGGGATGAAAACCGGAATTGATAAGGTGCAGGACAAGAGCCTCTGAACCAGCCGGAGCGAAGCCGAGCTCGAATTCTTCAACCGTTTCGTTCGAGAGTCCGCGTTTCGAGATATATTCTTTTGCGATTTGTGAGGTTTCGAGTTCCCTCTTGAAAAAATCTTTTGCTTTTTCGTTTATGTCGTAAAGGAGCCCAAGGTGCCTGTACTCCGCCGGACTGACTCGCTTCAGTTCCACTCCGGCTTTGTCGGCAAGAATTTTGAGCGCTTCGCCGAATTCCACATTCTCGTAGCGCATAACGAAACCGAAAATATCGCCGCCGATATTGCATCCGAAACAATGCCAGCCCTGCCGCTCGGGCGAAACCATAAAGGAGGGCGTCTTTTCGCGATGGAAAGGACAAAGCCCTTTGAAATTCCTGCCAGCCGGAATAAGCTGGATGTAGCCCTTCAAAAAATCGACTATGTCGAGCTTTTCTTTAATTATGTCTACGGGAGTGTTGGCCATTGCTGGAATTGTAAGGAAAAGAAGCGCTACGGGCAAGTATCTAAAATCTTTTCTTTTAACTTATACGCATTTCCGTGCCCTAAGAGCCCTTTGTAAGAAGCGGTTGTTTCCGATTGCGGATGTTCGTTGATTCTTCGCATCATCCGTTTTCTTGTGGAAGTTCTCAACACGCGATGGTCGGGAAAATGCACCCATCCCAAAAAATCGACTCCGGATGCGAGCGTCTTGATAGACACTTTCCTAGGGTGAAGAGTGAGATGTAGCTCATCCTCCAAGAACCTATCAATTGAGGAAAGAGCGATTTCCAACCAAAGACGATCGTCCGAAAAAATAACAAAATCGTCAGCATAGCGGATGTAGTGTTTTGCTTTTAACCTATGCTTCACGAACTGGTCAAACTCATTCATATAAATGTTTACCAGAAGCTGCGATGTCAAATTACCGAGTGGCAATCCGACACCTGGTCTTGATGATGAGAAACTTCCGATAATTTCTCTGAGTAAATTGAAAAGATTTTTATCGGAAATATAATTGGCGAGTATTCTCACAATTATTTCATGGTCAATGTTCGAAAAAAATTTTCGGATATCGCATTTGAGAATCCAGCATGTCTTTGTATGATTCTTGCTTGCCGTATATGCAAATAATCGGAATCTATTGAGCGCCGCGTGCGTCCCCTTTCCAACGCGGCAGGAAAAGGAATCAGCAATAAAGGTTTTGTCGAAAAACGGATAGAGAACGCGGTGAATGGCTCTATGCAATATTCTGTCCCGCACGGTTGCCTTATGAATGTTTCTCGGCTTGGGGTCGCAAATGTTGAACGCTTGATACTCGCCATGCAGATACGTATGATTGATAAGGTTGTTGTGGAGAGAGAACAGATTGTCCATTAGGTGCAATGAGAATTCCCGCACGTCGCGCCTGTCGCGCTTACCCCTCGCAAATTCTTCCCATGCTTCCAAAAGATTTTCCATTCCGGCAATTTTTTCAAAACTATGGATAAATTGAATTTTCATCCCGTTAGAAAATTAACTATATTTCCCGCATATATCAAAAAAGAAGTCGATGTAATCTTTGTCTCGCAAATATAGATAGTATGAGCAATTTTTCTAACGGGATTCATAAAAATTCTTTTCTGGGAAGCCCCCCCCCCACGCAATAATTTACCAATTATTCAACATTTGGTACGCACCTACAAGGTTTGGCATGAATTCCTGCCCCATATTCCCAAAGACGCCCGATACACGCTGGGAAATAAAATTGACGCTCTTTTGGTAGAAACAATAGAATCGGTTTTTGTCGCAAGTTATCTGCCGAAAGACCAAAAACTTCCCTCTATCCAGAACGCGGCGGCGAAATTGGACCTTGCTAAATTTTTTCTCCAACTCGCATGGGAAATAAAAGTTTTGGATAACAAAAAGTATATTTTGATTTCTGAACAACTTAATGGGGTAGGCAGAATGCTCGGCGGGTGGCTCAGGCAAATAACAAGCAGAAGTAATCCTGCCGGGCATTACTGACTATCCATTGTCAATCATTACACGTTGCCAGTTGCCGGAAAGCGCGATACGTCCGTTCCGGTTGAGGTCGTTGTCAATCCAGTTCCAGTTGAGGTTCCATCGCCTGCCGTTCTTGTTGAGGTACGGGAAATTCCGGTTGCCGTTCGCGTTCACCACGAATGTGCAAAAAGTCGTCTGCGCCACCATCCTTTGAATAATCTCGGAATTGTATCGTATGCGGAATCTATAATTCTCTGGCTCTTCGCACCAAGTAGCAACAGTATAAGGCGTATGAACATCGCACGCTGAGAGAAGACATATCCGCCCTCATTCTGACAAATGTCATCGCGGAATTCGGCCGCGCACAACCGTAGCCGTACACGCAATACCTATTATCCGTGCTTATCTTATCACAAAATAAAACGGACCCCTTAGACATACTGTCGTCGGGGGTCCTGAAATCTTTGCCCACTGGGGGCAGGGCCGAGGGTCCAAGCGACCAAGGTCCGGCCTGCCTGCTGGCAGGAGACCAAGGGCGCGAGAACCCGAGTGTTGCTACTTGCCGGAAAGCGCGAGACGCCCGCCCCGGTCGAGGCCGTCGACAATCCAGCGCCAGCGGAGGCTCCATCGCCCGCCGTTCTCGAGGAGGAACGGGAAACTCCGGTTGCCGTCCGCGTCCACCACGACCAGCCCAGGAAAGTCAATGTAGACCTTACCGAGAAGAGCCATGAACTCGGGGAACTCTTCTTGGTGTTCCACGAGCCACAGGGCATGCTGGTAGCCGAGACCGAGATTCAGCTTTGGCGCAATCCGCTTTTCATACTCAGCGCCGTTCACTCGTTCCTCGTCGGGACGGAGAACGGTGCCAAGCTTAATCGTTATCGCTTCGGTTGGCGAGGTGTCGCGCTCAATCCCGCCTTCTTCCTTGATCCAGGAATATTTCTCCCGGAGCTGTCCCAAGGTCGGACGCGCGAGCGCTGAAATCTGAATTGTGAGCTCTCCTGTTTCGCGGAAGAAGTCGCTGACCTGCACCCGAAAACCGTTCTGGATGAAGGCCGTTGCTTCAGTGCCGGCGCGCTCGGATTCAAGCACTCCGACTTGGACTTGTTCCGTCGTGAGCAAATCCCAGTTGATATTCTCGCCGAGTTTCGCGAGAACTGCGAAGCGTTGGTCAACGGAAATTCTGTCTTTCATGATTTTCTCCTGCCACGGGGATTTGAAGAGATTTGAACAGGCCACAAAATGCGAAATGTTTAGTCGCCTCTTTGCCGCAGCGTTTAGAATATTCACTATACGCCATGCTATAGCATGGCGTCTAAAATACATTTTAAATGAAATCGGAACATCCTAAGCGCTACGGTAAAGTTGCAAGTAAGTTTATATGATTGTCAAAGTGCTCATTTCTAGGTTAAAGTATAACAGATAAGATGGTATATGTCAAATCACCGCGATAATTCAATATTACAGGCAAATCTTTTAAAAAAACAGCTTATTTCTCTTTATTGCGGCAGGATTTACAAACACCATAAAACTCAAGCGCGTGCTGTTTTATCTCCGAGAAATGTTTTGAGTGGCGCAAAATGATGCCGTAAGTATCGTTTACCCCGCAATCGTGAACATCTTCAATTTTCCCGCAATGAATACATACGAGATGATGATGCTTGTCGTTTCCGGAGATTTCGTAATGGGCGTGATTATGACGGAGATCAATCTGGCGGATAAGTCCTTTTTCTTTCAATGTTTTAAAAATTCTATAGACAGTAGCCTGGTCCGCTTTTTTGCCCATAACTTTAATGACATCGTGGGCGCTCATCGGATTTCTCGCTCGTTCCAGTATTTCCAAAACCGAAAGGCGCGACGGTGTTACTTTAGAACCGCTTTTTCTTAAAAGAGTTTTGAATTTCTCTTCCATATTACTTCTCTTATTTTTATTTTTTTCTATCATTATGTGTTTACTATTATATACGCAAATGCGAATTATTTGCAAATAATTTGACGGATTTTAACAGCTCTATAATACTTTAACTGATGATTCACAATCAGACCTTCAAAAATAACTTAGATAAGGTAAAATAAACAAAACAAATGACTAGCGCGCTCAAAGTGGAAAATCTGTCGGTCGAGTTCGACGGAGAAACCATTATCAAAGATATAAACTTGGACCTCGAAAAAGGCGATAATATGGCTGTAATCGGACCGAACGGAGCCGGAAAAACAGTCTTCTTAAAAGCGCTTCTCGGCATTTTGCCCCATCAGGGGAAAATTGAATGGGCTGAAGGCACTAAGCTCGGCTACGTTCCGCAAAAAATCGACGCCGACCGGCACCTGCCTATAGACTTGGAAAATCTTCTGGCGGCAAAAGCGGATGTTCTGGGCGTAAAAAAATCTGAGATAAAATCCGTCACCGATGTCACGAAAATAACCGAAAAAATACTGAAAACTCCCGTAGGCCATCTTTCGGGCGGACAATTTCAGCGCGCGCTTATCGCTTTCGCTCTTCTTGGCAAACCTAGCGTAATGCTTTTTGACGAGCCGACCGCGAGCATCGACCAGACCGGAGAAGAACAAATATACGAACTGATACACGAACTCCAGGACAAATACGGCATTACCGTGATTCTTGTCTCCCACGATTTGTCCGTCGTTTACAAATACGCGACCAAAGTATTGTGCCTGAATAAAACAGGATTATGTTTCGGCCCGCCGGAATCGACTCTGACGCCGGAAGTTTTCAAAAAACTTTACGGGGAAGAACACAAATACGTCCATCATATCTACCATAAATAACATGCCCGAAACTTATTCTATAATTTTGGCGCTCCTCGCCGCCGCGGCCGCGGGGTTCGTAGGCGCTTTTGCGCTGATGAAAAGGACTGTACTCGCGGGCGACGTGATGTCACATGTCGCCATTCCCGGACTCGGCCTTGCCATTATCTGGAAAATAAATCCGCTTATCGGCGGAGCGCTGACTCTTTTCATAGGCGCCCTGATGATTTCGCAGCTGGAGCGCCACAGCAGCATTTCTTCGGAAGCGGCTATCGGAGTGATTTTCGCGAGCTCGGTGGCACTGGGAGCCCTTCTCATTAACTCAAAAGAGGAGCTCATAGACGCGCTCTTCGGCGGTTTCGGCGCTCTTTCACAGGGAGAATTCGTGTTCGGCATAATATCCGGAATTTTCATAATTGCCGCTCTTTGGCACTTGAGGAATAAACTCATAATAAGTTTTTTTTCGAGCGAACTCGCTTCATCGACGGGCATAAGCCTCGGGTGGCTTAATTCCTGGTTCTTCATTATTTTTTCACTGGCGATACTTTTGGGGCTAAGATTTCTTGGAGCTTTGCTCGCAGGCGCTCTTATAATCGTGCCCGCGTCCGCCGCGCGCCAGCTGACGCATAGCCTAGGGTCTTTCCTTATTTCTTCAATATTGCTTTCAGTCCTATCGATGATAGCCGGCCTTTTCATTTCCCAGGCGTATAATCTGCAACTTGGCCCCACGGTTGTAATGGTAGCTTCCGCTATTTTCGCCTTAAGCCTCTTTAAGACAAAAAGATAGCGTAAATTAGAGATATCTCCGGCGTTGTTTGTGATATGATTATTGGTAACAAATACAGAATTTTTACCGCTTGAGATGAAAAAATTCGTAAATAATCTTTCCCCTTCCGCTCCGATATTGGCGCTCGCCGGCATACTCGCCGTTTCTTTTTCGCTGATGCTTTGGGCTTCGTCCGGGGATTCGGCGATAATGGACGAGCTGGCGCACATTCCCGCGGGATACAGCTATCTCAACAACCTCGATTACCGGCTCAACCCGGAACATCCTCCGCTCGTTAAAGCAATCGCGGCTTTACCGCTGACCTTCCTTAACCTTTACTTCCCTACCGACGACCCGGCATGGACGAAAGAAGTCAATGGCCAGTGGGACATGGGCAACGGATTTCTCTACGGCTCGGGCAATGACGCCGATTACATAATCCATTCCGCCAGAATACTCCCGATGATATTGACTATTCTTCTGGTGATGCTTATTTATGCCTGGGCGGCGGAGCTGCTTGGCCCGTGGTGGGGGCTTATTCCGGCGATGTTATTCGGCCTGTCGCCGACGGTTCTGGCGCACGGCCATTATGTCACAACAGATGTCGGTGCGGCTTTCGGAGTGGTTCTGGCGACGTATTACTTCATAAAATTTACGGCGCTTCCTTCGCGCAAAAGTGTATTTATAGCGGGACTTGCCTTTGGCGCCGCTCAGCTTATGAAATTCTCCACGGTACTGCTGATACCCTATTTCGTCATCCTAATATTGTTCCTGTTTGCCTCAAGTTTGTTCCATGACTGGGACCTGACGGAGCCGAAATTAAGGATGAAAAGATTTTCCATAAGAGCATGGCATTATATAAAGTCCATTATAATCGTCTTCGCGGTCGGTTATTTGGTTGTCGTTTATCCGGTATATGCGCTTTTCACTTTGAATTATCCGCAGCAGAGGCAAACCGCGGATACCGAATTCATATTGGCTTCTTTCGCGGGCGGCCCGACTCCAGCAGGACATATCTGCAAACCTATGCGCTGCCTTGCCGACATAGACATATGGATGACTAAAAACAGCGTGACCAAGCCGTTCGCGCAATATCTTCTCGGAGTTCTGATGGTCCTTCAGCGCTCATCCGGAGGAAACACCAGTTATTTCATGGGTGAGGTATCGAACGGCGGTTCGCCTTCCTATTTCCCGACGATTTATGCCCTTAAAGAAACTTTGCCGGTTCTATTAATAGTCTTGATGGGAATATTGATAGGGCTGCAGGGATTTTTTGCCGCATTCAAGAATAAATTATCCGGCGCGGTAAAGTATTTTTTCAAAAGATATCTTGTGACGAGCTTCCCGGAATTCTCCATGCTTTTATTCATAATAATCTACTGGGGTTACAGCATGAGAAGCCCGCTTAACATAGGCATACGCCATCTTTTGCCGACATTCCCTTTCATATATATCCTTGCCGTAAGCGCCTGGGAAAAATCATTCAATTTCCACATTGCGGAAAATGACGGTGACGCAGACTACAAACCGTTCGGTGAAAGAATAAAGAAATATCTGGAATTGAAAGCGAATCTTGCGATAAAAGTCCTGCTTTTTGCGCTGCTTGGATGGTCTTTGCTGGAAACAGCTTTCGCGGGACCTTACTTTCTTTCATATTTCAACGAACTCGGCGGCGGAGTTTACGGCGGTTATCGTTTCGTAACCGATTCGAATTACGACTGGGGCCAGGATTTGCTGCGGCTACAGGATTTCGTCAACAAACATTCCGAAATAAAAAAGATTGCGGTGGATTACTTCGGCGGCGGCAACCCCAGCTATTATCTGTCCCCGAAAGAAGTGGATTGGTCGTCCTCAAAAGGAAATCCAGCCGACAAAGGCATACACTGGCTGGCCGTTTCGGTAAATACCCTGCAAAGCGCCATACAGCCGTTAGCCCCAGGACAAACAAGGAATCCGCAAGACGAATACCGCTGGCTGACGGCCATGCGTCCGCCGGCCCCGGGACTCGGCAATGTACCCGCTCCGGATTATAGGGCTGGTACGTCTATTTTCATTTATAGATTATAATCAGCGCTATCCTGAGCCCGTCGAAGAACCGCGCGGGAACTTCGATATTCATTTACAAGCTGTAAAAAAAATTCTCCGTAACCGGAGAATTTTTATCGGGATTTTTATTGCAAAGCAGGTTCTTCCTTGAGTTTTTTGAAATAATCCGCCAACAGCCAGTGGACGAAAATTCCGCTCAAAACGCCGATAAGCATGCCGGCGATTATGTCGGACGGCCAGTGAACTCCGACGAATATTCTTGCAACTCCTATAATCGCGGAAAGAAGGAAATACCAGATGCCCCAGTGCTTGTTATAAAAATAAATTATCATCGAAAGCGCGAAAAAAAATGCCATATGCCCAGACGGCAGCGAACTGCCGCTCTCCGGAATGAGTGGCTGAAAATTCAAAGCGTCAAACGGCCTCGGGGAAAAATAAAAAAATCTCATTGCTTCGGTGATTATCCCTCTGCTTAAAATAACGGCAATAACCGCTTCCGCCATAAAAAATATTTTTTTGCGAAGCCCTTTTTCGGAAAAGGCCAAAAAGAAAAAAGCTATGCCGATGAAATATGGCAAATATTCCGCAGTAAAAATTCCCGCCGAATCCGCGGCGAAATTACGGCCGCTCAAACCGTGAATTAAGTTGAAAAATGAAAGATTGAAACCGCCCATGGTAATTGAATAACGAATTGCGAATAATGAATAATGGACTGGTTTCTATTTTCAGATTTTTCCATAATTCATAATTCTTTGTTCATAATTCATGTTTAACGGCTACTTCCGTGTGAACGCGAGAAGTCCGAGGAATCTTGCCCTCTTGATGGCCTGCGCAAGCTTTCTCTGGTGCTTCGCGCAAACGCCCGTGTGCCTCGGATCTATTATCTTGGACTGGCTTGAAACAAACTTTTTTAGAAGTTCGACTTCTTTGTAATCTATCTCGCTCATGTTTTGTGAGCAAAAAAAGCATTGTTGCGGCATGATGGTTAAATATACAATATACAGTTTACAAAATCCAAAAAAAATTTAGAATTTTAATATTTGGAATTTGTCGTTTGTTTGTAATTTGTTATTTGTTACTTGGTTTTTAAAACGGCAGGTCTTCGGCTTTTATTTCCTGGGTGTCGTCTATGTCTATGACCGGAATTTCTTCGGAATCCTGCTTCTGGCTTCCTGCGGGCTCCTGCGGCTGTTTCGTAAACCCCCCTTCTCCGGGGCGACCTGCGGGACGAGGCCCGAGCTGCATTTGTTCGCAAATTATTTCCGTCTTCCAGTGCTTAACTCCCTGCTTGTCATCCCAGTTACGGGTCTGCAGTCGTCCTTCAATGAAAATGGAGCTGCCCTTTGTCAGGAACTGTTTCACGATTTCCGCTTGGCGTCCCCAGATTACAACACTATGAAATTCCACCTGCTCCTGCCGCTTGCCTGTTTTGTCAGACCAAGTGCGGTTTGTCGCCACGCCAATAGTCATAACCGACTGTCCTCCGGGCGTCGTTTTGAGTTCCGGGTCGGCGGTAAGATTTCCGATGATGAATACTTTATTCAGATTCATTGGAGAATTTCTTTAAGCTGTTTTTCCAAAGCTTCGTTGCTGAGATGCGAAGCAGGTTTTTTCTCCGCAACCGGAGCCGCGGCAGCCTTCCTTCTGGTGGGGATATACTGGCGTTTTTCTTTGGACTTCGTGAATGGCGGGGTAATTATAAGAAACCTCAGAACTATCGGCTGAACGCGGAATTGTTTTTCGAGCTGAACTATCTTTTCCGGCTCGATATTCAAATGCATAAAACCGAAATAAGCTTCCCCTTTCTTTTCTATCTGGTAGGCAAGCGCCATTTTAACAAGCGGGCTTTCCGAAAAAATTTCGGCGCCGGCATGCTTCAAAGCCTCAGCCAGACGCTTGGCGTCTTCCTCGGCTGCTGCCATAAAGGCTATTTCATAAGCTTTTTTATCTTTCAGTTCTTCCATTTCCATGGTACCAAGAGTAATTTATTTTGAGGTGGTGGTCAATCCCACACATAAATTCTTATGTGTGGGATCAATTTTATGGCCTTATTCCACGGTTGTTTCAGCCACGACGGCCACGGTCTTTTCTTTTTCAACTATGGGTTTTTTATCCGTATCGCCTGCCGGTATCAAGCGTCCGATTATGACGTTTTCCTTTAGGCCGCGGAGCGGATCGATGCGTCCTTCAAGCGAAGACTGCACGAGAACGCGCGCCGTGTCCTGGAAGGAAGCAGATGAGAGGAAGCTTTCCGTTGAAAGCGCGACCCTGGTGATTCCCAAAAGCAGCTGCTGCGCGCGGGCAGGCTGTTTTCCTTTGCGCTTGAGCTCGCGGTTTATCTCGAGAAACTTAGACTTGTCCACGACTTCGCCTACAACGAAGTCAGCCGAATCTCCGGTTTCTTTTATCCTCAATTTCGAGAACATCTGCCTGGTCATTACTTCAATATGCTTGTTGTTTATCGAAGCTCCTTCCGCGGCATAAATCTTCTGAACTTCGTTGACTACGTAGCGGATGACTTCCTTGCTGCCTTTATATTCGAGAAGTTCCTGTAGGTCTACGTGCCCTTCGGAGATTTGCTGTCCGGCAGTTATTTCGTCGCCAACTTCCACGAAAAGAAGAGCAGCGCGCGGAACCGAGTAATCGACAGATGTTTTGTCGGCTTTCTTCTTGCCTGTAGTTTTCTTTTTGGCTTTGGCTCCTTTTTTCTCCCTGATGAGAACAGTGACGATTTTGAGAGCGCCTTTCTGTTCTATTTTGTCGACGACTCCGTCAACGGAAGAAAGAATGGCTTTACCTTTCGGAGGGCGGGCTTCAAAAAGCTCTTCGACGCGAGGCAAACCGTGCGTAATGTCGAGACCGGCGACGCCTCCGACGTGGAAAGTACGGAGGGTCAGCTGAGTTCCCGGTTCACCGATGGACTGCGCGGCGACCACGCCAATTGCTTCTCCAATCTTTATCGGAGCGTTCTTGCTGAGGTCAAGCCCGTAACATTTGCGGCAGAAACCATAAAGGGTTTTGCAGGAAATAGGCGAACGCAATTTTACCGTTTCTATCTTAGATTCCTGAATGAGGGGAATGTGCTTCTTTTCTATTACTTCTCCTGCACGGACTATTATCTTGTTGCCCGATTTTATGTCTTCAAGCGCGGTTCTTGAAAAAAGAAGCGTGTCGAGCGACTGTCCGATATCCTTGGCGTCTTTCAAAACTACTTCAATGCCTTCGGTCGTGCGGCAATCTTCTTCTTTGATGGTAAGTTCCTGAGAGACATCAACGAGACGCCTGGTCAGATAACCAGCCTGAGCGGTTTTAAGAGCGGTGTCAGTCATACCTTTTCTGGCGCCTCTGGTCGAAATGAAGTATTCGATAACGCTGAATCCTTCCTTGAACGAGGATTTAATCGGAAGCTCGAGGGTTTCACCCTGAGGGTTCTGCACCAAACCTTTCATACCCATCATCTGTATCGGCTGAGCCCACGAACCTCTGGCACCCGAATCGATTATCTGGTTTATCGGATTGCCGGAAGTAAATGACGAAGCGACATATTTGGTGACTTCCGTCTTCGCGTTTTCCCAGATGCCGATGACTCTGGCTTTTCTTTCGGCATCGGTAAGAAGCCCTTCGACGTACTGTTCGCGAATGACGTTAACCTGCCCTTCCGCTTTTGTGATAATCCCTTTCTTTTCTTTCGGTATCACGAGATCGGCCATGGCCCATGTTATTCCTGACCTGGTGGCCGTCTTGAAGCCGAGATCTTTTATTCTTACGAGTATCTCCGTAGCTTTTGCAATTCCGAGTTCACTGGCAAGCATTTCGATGAACTTGGAAAGTTTTTTCTTGTTGAATGTTTCCTTGGTTCTGAAAGTTTCCGGGATGTCCTTCAAGGCGTAGTTGAATATCGCCCTTCCGAGAGTGGTTTCTTCTTTTCCAATCCTAACCATGGCATGCAGTGAAACTGCGCCGTTTTCGAATGCCATCATCGCTTCATCAAGGCCCTCGAACGCTTTCCCTTTTCCTTTGCCATTCTGGTCGACTACGGTCAAATAGTAAATCCCGAGAACTATATCGTTCGTAGGAACGGTTACGAGGTCTCCGGTGGCCGGTTTGAGAATATTGTGGTTGGCCGACATAAGTTCTTCGGCTTCTTTCTGCGCGTCAACCGAAAGAGGAAGATGTACGGCCATCTGGTCTCCGTCAAAGTCGGCGTTGAAAGCGACGCAGACGAGCGGCGGAAGCTGTATGGCAAGGCCCTCGGTCAGACGCGGTTTGAACGCCTGTATGCCGAGGCGATGCAAAGTCGGAGCGCGATTCAGAAGAACGCGCTTTCCCTTGATGACTTCTTCGAGTATCGCGTAAATTTCGTCGCCTGCCTGTTCAATGAGGCGGTTGGCGTTCCTGATTGTATGCGCCATTCCTCTGCTTATAATTTCATGGATAACGAATGGGCGGAAAAGTTCGAGCGCCATCTTCTTCGGCAAACCGCATTCATCGAGGTCGAGATGCGGACCGACAACGATGACGGAACGTCCCGAGTAGTCGACGCGTTTTCCGAGAAGGTTCTGCCTGAATCTGCCCTGCTTTCCTTTGAGCATGTCCGCGAGGGAGCGGAGCGGGCGGCGCTGGGCCGACATCTGCTGGGTTCCAAATCTGGTCGAGTTGTCGATAAGCGCGTCAACGGATTCCTGGAGCATTCTTTTTTCGTTCTTGACGATGACTTCGGGGGCTTTTATTTCAAGAAGTCTCTTGAGCCTGTTGTTCCTGTTGATGACGCGGCGGTAAAGATCGTTAAGGTCGGAGGTCGCGTATCTTCCTCCATCAAGCGCAACCATAGGACGGAGGTCCGGCGGCAAAACCGGGAGTGCCGTCAGGATGAGCCACTCCGGACGGATATTGTTCTTAAGCATCGAACGGAAAAGCTTCAGCCTCCTGAACGTCTTTCCATCGGCTGCGGTTTTCTTGGTGGCCGCCACGAGCGATTTTTCCATTTTGTGGATCTCGCTCTTTAGGTCCATTCTCTCGAGAATTTTCCTGATGGCTTCGGCTCCGCTACTGGCAGTGAAAACGTTGGCGAATCTCCTGCTGAGGTCGAAGTATTCCGTCTCGCTCAAAACGAGGCCGGGCCTGAGATTAAGAAGCGTCGATTTTATGTTGCTGGCTGCCGATTCGAATTCTCCGGACAATTTTTTGCCGGCTTTCTTGGTAGCCGCCGATTTCACGGTTTTTATCTTTCCCTTGAGTTCGCGTTCGATTTCCGCGAGCGCGGTTTTGCGGTTTTCCTCGTCGACTTCGGTCACGACGTAATCGACGTAATAAATGACGCGTTCGAGTTTTGAAGAAGATACGTCCAAAAGCAGGCTGAGGCGCGAAGGAATAGCCTTGAAGAACCAGATGTGGGCAACCGGAGCTGCGAGAGTTATGTGGCCAAGGCGTTCGCGCCTTACCGAAGCGCGAGTGACTTCGACTCCGCAACGGTCGCAGGTGACTCCCTTATATCTTATTCTGCGGTATTTTCCGCAATAACATTCATAATCCTTAACCGGACCGAAAATCCTCTCGGAGAAAAGTCCGTCTTTCTCCGGACGCTGCGTGCGGTAGTTTATGGTTTCCGGTTTTGTAATCTCGCCGTAAGACCAGCCTCCTTCCGAAGGATGCTTGCCAATCTTGTCGGGAGAAGCGGGACTTATCTTAAGCGCTTTGAAATCGTCGCGATGAGCGGTTTCCGATTCGTAAACCGGCTCCACGTTCATCGAAAGCGCCTTAAGTTCGCTCAAAAGAACGTTGAAGGTCGCCGGAATGTTCGGCTCTTTTATCGGTTCGCCGCGTATTATCGATTCGTATGCAGCCGAGCGCCCAACGACATCGTCGGATTTTATTGTCAGCATTTCCTGCAAGGTATGCCTTGCTCCGTAGCCTTCCAATGCCCAGACTTCCATTTCACCGAACCTCTGTCCTCCGAACTGCGCTTTTCCTCCGAGCGGCTGCTGAGTGATGAGCGAGTAAGGCCCGATGGAACGCATGTGCACCTTGTCCTCGACGAGGTGGTTGAGCTTCATCATATAAATGGTTCCGACGGTGACTCTCTGGTCGAAAGCTTCTCCGGTCTGTCCGTTATAAACGGTCGTTTTGCCGTCTTCCGACAAACCCGCCTTCTTGAGCTCGGCTCTTATTTCTTCTTCATTAGCCGAATCGAGTCCAGGAGTTATGGCGCGGTATCCGAGATTGGAAGCAGCCCATCCGAGATGGGTCTCGAGTATCTGTCCGAGGTTCATACGCGAAACGACGCCGAGCGGATTTAAAATTATGTCCACCGGCCTTCCGTCGGCAAGATACGGCATGTCTTCAACCGGCCTGACCTGCGAGATGACGCCTTTGTTTCCGTGGCGTCCGGCTAGCTTGTCTCCAGCTTGTACTTTCCTCAAGTGTGCGACTTCAACCTGTATGCGCTTGATGACGCCGACTTCGAGCTTGTCGCCCTGGTCGCGCGAGAATATTTTTACGCCAACGACGCGTCCGCGCTTTCCGTGCGGCATGGTCAGTGAAGTGTCTTTAACGTCCCTGGCTTTTTCTCCGAAGATGGCGCGAAGCAATCTTTCTTCGGCGGTCAGCTCGGTCTCGCCTTTCGGCGATATCTTGCCGACGAGTATGTCTCCGGCTTTGACTTCGGCTCCGATGCGGACAATTCCCTCTTCGTCAAGATTCCTCAATTTGTCTTCCGACACGTTCGGAAGGTCGGGAGTCGTGATTTCCGGTCCGAGCTTCGTGTCGCGGACATCGCAGTAAAAATCTTCGACGTGAATCGAAGTAAACATATCGTCGCGCTGCACGCGTTCCGAAATGATGATGGCGTCTTCGAAGTTGGCTCCTTCCCACGACATAAAAGCCACGGTCAGGTTCTGCCCGAGCGCCAATATGCCATCTTCGGTAGAAGGCCCGTCTATAAGAACGTCTCCTTTCTTAACAGCCTGGTTTATTGAAACTATCGGTTTTTGCGAAATACAGGTGTACTGGTTGGAACGCTTGAATTTCGTAAGCTTGTAGGTCTTTTTCTCCTTGCCGTAATTGACGGTAACCGAAGACGCGTCTACCGCCGACACTTTTCCGTCAGATTCGGCGCGGACCACATAACCGGAATTTCCGGCGCAAACGCTTTCCTGCCCGGTCATTACGTGCGGGGCGCGCGGCCTGATGGAAGGGGTTGCCTGGCGTTGCATGTTCGAACCCATGAGTGCGCGGGACGCATCGGTGTGCTGAAGGAACGGAATGAGTGATGCCGCGATACTGACAAACTGGTGCGGCGCGACCTCGGCGAGGTCTATTTCTTCCGCCGGGTATGTTCCTACTTCTCCGCCGAAACGGGCTTCAAGAACGCTTCCGGAAATCTTGTCGTCTACGCGGGCGACGGCACCGTGGACTATTTTGTGCTTTTCTTCCTCGAGCGCGTCGAGCCAGATTATTTCATTTGTTATTTTTCCGTTTTTAACTTTGGCGTACGGCGTTATCAAAAATCCGAAATCGTTCACGCGCGCAAAAGCGGCGAGGTAGTTTATAAGACCGATGTTCGTTCCTTCTGGAGTGAGTATCGGACAAATTCTTCCGTAGTAAGAGTGGTGGACGTCGCGGACTTCAAAGCCGGCGTGCTCCCTTCTCAAGCCTCCGGGGCCGAGCGCGGAAAGGCGGCGTTTGTGTTCAAGTTCTGCGAGCGGGTTCACCTGGTCCATGAACTGCGAAAGCTGCGATGACGCGAAAAATTCTTTCACGACCGCATTGATGGGCCTGAAGTTTATGAGCTGGGCGGGAGAAAGAGTGTCTCTGTCGAGCGTGGACATCCTGTCCTGGATTATTCTCCTTAAGCGCGCGAGTCCGACGCGGAGCCTTCCCTGCAAAAGTTCGCCGACGGATTTCAGGCGGCGGTTGCCGAGGTGGTCGATGTCGTCCGGCTTGGAACCGGGCGTGTTGTTGAGGCGGATGACCTCCCTGACTATGGCGACGATGTCGTCAAGGTCGAGCAGGCGGTTTTCCTTGGTCTGCTTTATCTCGAGGCGCTGGTTGAGCTTGAACCTGCCGACCGGCGAAAGGTCATAGCGTTCGAAGCGGTGGAATATGGAATCAACCAGGTTTTTGGCCGTGGCTGCGGTTGCCGGGTCGCCCGGACGGAGGCGGCGGTAGATTTCTATGTAGGAATCATCGAGGTTTTTGGCCGTGTCTTTCTTGAGCGTGGCTTCGATGAATTTCGTGGGGCCGCGGTCGATATCCTGGAACTTCGTCTTTATCATTTCATCGGTCGCTCCGAAAATGCGCAAAAGGTCGGTTACGGGAACTTTCCTGTTTCTGTCTATTTTTACTCCGATGACGCCGTCCGGGTCAGTTTCGAATTCAAGCCAGGCTCCGCGGTTCGGGATTATTTTCGCTCCGAAAAGATATTTGTCGTGCCATGCGGCGGCGGTGAAGTAGGCTCCCGAGGACCTGATGAGCTGCGAAACGACGACTCTTTCGACGCCATTTATGATGAACGTTCCCCTGTCGGTCATCGCCGGAAAATCTCCGAGATAGATCTCCTGAGCCATCGATTGTCCGGTCTTTTTGTTTTCGAGCTTTACCTTTATATAAAGCGGAATTTCGAAGGTTGCATCCTTATATATGACGGTTGCTTCGTCCGCTTTCGGCTTGTCAAAACGAAAACCCTCGAAATAAAGTTCGAGCTCTTTTCCTGTATGGTCGCGTATCGGAGAAACTTCCTCGAGCAGTTCCTTCATTCCGTCTTTCAGGAACCACTGATAAGATTTGAGCTGGATCTCATTAAGGTTGTAAGTCGAAGCCAGCGATTTGAATTTTGAAAAATCTTTGAGAGGAAGGATTTTTGACATTTAGTTTTTTTATTCCGACGAGCGAGGATGCAAAGTGAAAAAATTATTTTTCATTTTGTCCGAGCGCTGTCGGAAAAAAGGATTTATCCTTTTAAATTATTTTTTTCTTTGCGACATTTTTTTAATATTTTTTGAAAGCAATGATAAAAAATTATTTTATGCGGCATAGAAAGCCGCAAATCTGGACCGGATTTGATGAAAAACGAAAAAAAACAAGCCGCAGGAGCTGTTTGGCTTGAAATTTGGATTGGCACATATCTTATACTGACCGCCCGGAACTGTCAACCCCATATTTTTGAACCCGAGAATGCGCGATTGAACAGGATATAGAATCGCCGTTTTCGTATAAAAATCAATAAAAAATGCCGGTCGCACAAACAAGCGCGACCGGCAAACTTCCTCTTTGCAACGTCAGCTAAGCTTCTTGATGACTCTTTGAAGTCGATTGGTCCATTTATCGTGGCCGAACTTTTTGACTACTCCATGGAGACGATCGGCCCATGCTTCGTAGCGATTAAAAATTTCATCCATCGCTTCGCGTTCGCGTCGCTCCTTCTCGGGCTGGTTGTAGTGCTTACCGACTATAAGCGGCACCTTAAGATCCAGCATTACCGACTTCATCTCCGTAAAAACTTCCATACGGCAAACAAAATCGATGTCTTCCATGCCGCCGATGCCATCGCAAAAACCGGAAAATCCGTATGAGAGCATTTCCTGACGGAAGACAAAAAGCCTTACCAACATCCCGGTATTGCGCAGATGCCAGTACGACAATCCGAGGTTAACCTTGTTTCCTTCGCATCGCCCACTGAAGGAAGCACCGACAGCACCGACTTTCTCGTCGGTAAATTGTTTGAGCATGCTTTCAATATGATGCCGTTCAAACCTCGCTTCAACGGACACATTAAAAACATATTTGTACTGCCCATCCATGCCAGGCAAAGCATTCATAAACTGGATTTGCTGAAGAGATTCATTGAGCGCCTTAGTCCATGTGTATCCCTTTTTAATTTCTATGAGGTAAACACACGGGTCGTTCAGCTCCGCGAGCCATGCCTTCGTGGCTCCACAGTCTTCCTGTTCATTGATAACGACGATTATCAAGGGAATGAAGCTCCGGAGAGCTTTCACTTGTTTCAATACTCCCGGGTTTTTGTAGGAACGGATTACCGCGACTACTTCATTCAGGCTCGGCACATCTTTCATTTCATTCTCCTTTTGCGCCCCAGATAGGCACACGGAAATTACTGTTAAGAAGAGCTATTCTGCCCCAAATAGGCAGGTAGCAATTACGTTGCAGATATGTCAAAGCAACTCGCCAAAGAATACATTAAACGTTAAGAAAAGTCAATCTTACCGCAGATATTTCCATCTGTTGGCGTTTTGCTCGTCCAGCGTTTTCGCGAAAATGGTCTTCCCTGTTTTGGGGTCGCTCAGGTAAAACCAGTACGGCGAAGAAACCGAATCCAGAACAGCGCTTATTGCCGATATGTTCGGGCTGCCTATCGGACCCGGCGGCAAGCCTGAGTGCAGGTAAGTGTTGTACCGTGAGTCTATTTTGAAATCGTCTTGCGACAGCGGATAGCAGCTTGATTGACCTTTCAATATTTTTTTAAGATAGCAGATGGTCGCGTCTATATCGAGCCTCATCCCGGACGCCAGCCTCTTTTTTATTATTCCTGCGACTATTTTCGAATCGTTTTCATTGGAAACTTCTTTTTGTACCAAAGATGCGATAATAAGATTCTTTTTATAATTGATGACGTCGCGGTTCAGTATGGGTTCCGCTTTTTCATGAAAATTTTCGAGGAACTTGTCGACTACCGCTTTCACGGTCGAATGTTCGGAAAATTTGTATGTGTCCGGATAAAGCCTGCCTTCAATGTGGTTATTTTTATCAAAAGAAACAAGATATCCCGCCGGAAGAACTTTTTCTTTCGCCAGCAAAGCATCAATGTCATAAACAGATGCTCCGTCCGGAACTTTTACTTCTATGTCGCTTCCCTGCTCGCTAAGCATGTTCAATATCTGCGGCGAACTCGAGCTTCCGGAAATCTCGTAAATGCCGGGCTTTATGCTGCCGGCGGAACCGGTTGCAACGGAATATATTTCAAAAGCCTTTACCGAGCGTATAAGATCCTCGCTTTTAAGGCGTTCCGCTATTTTTACAAACCCTTCACCCTGCGATATCTCGAATATTTTCGGAACTCCGGCTGCGGAAACCGGCTTTAGCTGGCTGAAAAGCAGGTAGACAGGAGTAAGAAATAAAACCGCCGCAATAAATAAAATCGCGGCTTTGTTCTTTAAGATATCGGTGGTTATTGTCATTTTTTTCATCCCGTTAGAAGCAGATCGCGATCAATGCAAATCTGTAAAAATTATTTTATGGTAAAAATTGCAACGTGTTGAATAATATCATGTTATTGAGTAGTGCGATCGCGGCTTCTAACGGGATTCAATGGCGATGATAATAGCTATGAGTAAAAAACTTGTCAAAATGCTTGAGCCTCCGTAACTCAGGAACGGGAACGGTATTCCGACAACGGGAACAAGGCCTAACGCCGAACCGCTGTTGAAAAAAGCCTGCATCGAAAAAACTATGGCGGTGCCGAGGCAGATGAATTTGTCGAAATTGCGCGTAGCGGAAATGCCAATTTTTAGAATACCCAAAATCAGCGCGAAGAAAGCCGCTATGACCAGAACGCCCCCGGCAATTCCCCATTCTTCTATAAGCGCCGCGACAATAAAGTCGTTAGTCGGCTCAGTCAAAAATCCGAGCTGAGTTTGCGAGCCTTGTCCGTATCCTTTCCCGAACATTCCCGCCGAACCTATGGCTATCTTTGATTGGACAACGCTGTAATTCGCGCCTAAGACGTTTTTTTCGGGATAGAAATAATGCACTATGCGAAGTTTTTGATAGTCTTTGAGACCCCAGTTCCAGATAAAAAATCCGCAGATGATAAAGGCAATCACAGCCAAAAATATTCTGTCGCGCGGAAGCCCACTCAATAAAAGAAAGCCGAACCAAATGCCAAAAAGAACGACGGCAGAACCTAGCGCCGGCTGCAAAGCCACCAAAAGCGCGGGCACTATAAAAAACAAAAATGATGTCAGGATTATCTTCCAGCGCGCCACCGAGAGATGCCTTCTGCTGAAATATTCCGCGAGAAGAAGAATAAGGCTTATCTTGGCGAGTTCCGCGGGCTGCAAACTGAAAGGCCCGATAACCAGCCAGCTTTTTACATTTCTTATGTTGGGACCTATCACGAGAACCAAAATAAGCAGCAAAATGGAAAGCGCGTAAAATCCGATTATGAACCATCTATATCCTAGAACGGAACGCCAATCGAATTTTTTAAAGACGAATATCAAAGCAAGCCCCAGCGCCATAAATACCGCTTGTTTATAAAAAGAACTTTGGGAAACGCTGGACAAAACAACAAGGCTCGCCAATAAGACTATCGAAAGCGGTAAAAAAATATTTCTGGCCGATGGGATGGCCGCTACACTCAGCTTTGTTTGCATCTTTGATATCTAGTAACCGTATAAATATATCTTTGTCGCCGATGTGTCGATATTCCCGAGAAGCGGATGCGCTATCGAAAAAGACTGCTGCTGTCCGGGCATTATGCCGCTGAGCTCGGTTTTCGATATTCCGGCAGGCTGGCCGAGCTTGCTGTAGATTATGGCGAATATGTCCACATTGGAAACCGAGACATTATCGTTGTTGATAATACTCCCCGTCACGTCAATCTCGCTGTTTGAAATTGAAGTCGATGAATTCTGGAGCGCGAGATCTGGCTTATTGAAAACAGAACTTGAAACCCAGTCGGGCTGGCCGGTCACCGAAAAATCTGCCGCCACTATATTCGAGGAACTGGCGAATGGCTTGTTGAACTCGGCAATGTATTTTATTTCCGACGCGTAAACGAAAGATTCTCCGTTTATCTCTCCCCCCGGACCC
>Ga0307375_10002114_pt1 | contig 20762 bp, 30 predicted proteins | sample TR1MG_FD_202531 | JGI IMG/M metagenome (GOLD analysis project Ga0307375, IMG submission 202531) | Soil microbial communities from Risofladan, Vaasa, Finland - TR-1 | ecosystem: Environmental > Terrestrial > Soil > Coastal area > Acid sulfate soil | place: Finland: Risofladan, Vaasa | collected...
ATTTCAGTGACCCTCATGAGCCAAATTGATGGTGTAGCGCGGCAATTCAATGAGCAAGTCGTCGTGACGCAAAATTACCTGGCAGGCCAGGCGCGAATAGGGGGTTAAACCCCAGGCTTTGTCCAATTGATCCTCCTCACCCTCTTCAGCGGGGGTTAGCGAGGTGTATCCCTCGCGGATGATGACGTGGCAGGTCGAACAAGCGCAGGATTTTTCGCACGCGTGTTCTAGTTCAATGCAGTTTTTAAGCAAGGCATCGCACAGAAAAGTTCCCGCTTTGGCGTCGAATGAAACACCATTCGGGCAACTGGTTTCATTGGGTAGTACGGTTATACGTGGCATAGGGCACCTGTATTGATAATAAGCATATTTGGCTCGCCAAAATTATTTAGGCTTGCAAGGTGTAATTTCGTATTTTGTTTTGAGGCCCTGATCGCTACAGCACCCGCCAGCGCAGCCTGTTTCGCTATAGCGCAACCATTCGCTGCCTTTCAATTTCCACGCCTGAACTCTCTCAAAATAGGCTCGTTCATAATAGAAGTTATCTTCATCGTCCAGGAGTTCGCGAGTGAGCATGTATTGGTGTCGGTAGTAGCAACATTGATCTTGTTCATCGTAACCAAGCATTTTGTATGCATAGGCTGATGGTTCTTCAAACTGCTCGAAGTGAACCGGAGCCACGACGTCGCCGGAATACTTATCCGGCAACCCGCTTTTCCACGGGAGAAATGGTAACTGACTAGCAACTTCGCTTTTCATACTGCTGCTCCTCTTTTCTTTTCGAGCGCTCATTTTATTATTTGCATATTCGGGCTAGACCCGTGTTTCCAATTCGCTCAATTTACGCCCGGTCAGAGCAAGTTGTATGCTCGCATTCATGCGGCGCGAGGCAAAATCTTGGGTGGCGCGGTTGAGCACTTCGCTTGCCTGTTTGAGCTGTTTAAGGCCATCCTGCGCGGTGGTCTCTATGACTTCTGCGAGTTCATAAATTGCTTGTGAAATGGCGGCGCGCTCGGTTGGCGAGAGCAGAGTTTCGCCATCTTGAGTGAGTGCGTTTTGCGTTGCGTCAAGCAGGCGGCGTGCGTCCACCTGCGCCTCACGTAACATGCGCACCCGCATGTCGCTGTCCGCCTTGCCGTAGGCATCCTCAAGCATTTGGGCGACTTGCGTGTCGCTCAGTCCATAAGTTGGTTTGATCGCGACAGAAGCTTCGACTCCGGTGCTTTGCTCGCGCGCGGCCACACTCAAAAGGCCATCTGCATCGACCTGAAAGGTTACGCGGATGCGCGCCGCGCCGGCTGTCATGGGCGGGATGCCGCGCAGCTCAAAGCGTGCCAGTGAACGGCATTCGGCCACCAGTTCGCGCTCGCCCTGCATTACATGGAAACTCATGGCAGTCTGTCCGTCCTTGAAAGTGGTGAAATCCTGCGCGCGCGCCGATGGGATGGTTGAGTTTCGCGGGATGATTTTTTCAGTCAGGCCGCCCATGGTTTCGATACCAAGCGAGAGCGGAATTACATCCAGTAGCAGCAATTCGTCACCGCCCTGATTGCCGGCCAGCGCATTGGCCTGGATCGCGGCGCCCAGCGCTACAACTTGGTCAGGATCGACATTGGTGAGCGGGACTTGCTTGAAAAAATTCCCTACCGCCGTGCGCAGATGCGGCATACGGGTAGCGCCGCCCACCAGCACTACACCCCGCACCTCGTCCACCCGCAAGCCGGTGTCGCGTAGCGCCCGGCGAACCGGGGTAAAGGTTTTGGCGAGCAGCGCTCTGGTCAAGTCGATAAAATTATCTCGGCTGAAAATTGCGCTGGCCGTTGAACCGTCAGAGAGAGTGCATGAAATTTCCGTTGCTGTCACATCCGTCAGCCGTTCTTTGGCAAGGCGCGATTCGGTAAGCAGTGATCTTGCATCCTCAGGGTTCAGCGGCGGCAGGTTCAGCGATCCGGCCAGCCAGTCAAGGATACAGCGGTCGAAGTCGTCGCCACCCAGAGCTGAATCGCCGTTTGTTGCCAATACTTCGAATACACCACGGGTAAGACGCAGTATGGAAAAATCGAATGTGCCGCCGCCGAGATCATAAACACAGTAGATGCCTTCGGAAGCATTATCCAACCCATAGGCGATTGCGGCTGCAGTAGGCTCGTTGATCAGCCGCAATACCGTCAGGCCGGCCAGTCGCGCAGCGTCCTTGGTGGCTTGACGTTGCGCATCGTCGAAATAGGCAGGAACCGTAATTACTGCACCAGAAAGCTCGCCACCCAGACTTTCCTCTGCACGCACCCGCAGTACCTTTAGAATCTCGGCAGATACCTCCACCGGGCTGAGTTCGCCGGCTACAGTTCCAAGCTTGACCATACCGGGTGCTTCGATGAAGTTGTAAGGCAATGCGGCAATACTGCTGATGTCGGCTATGCCGCGACCCATAAAGCGCTTGACCGAAACAATGGTGTTGCTTGGATCCTTGCTCGCGCTATCGCGTGCCATCCAGCCAACATCCACAACGCCGTCGGCAGCATAGTGCACCACTGAAGGCAGCAATGTCCTGCCAGAAGTGTCCGGCAACACTTCTGATATGCCGCTGCGCACTGTTGCCACCAGTGAATGAGTGGTGCCAAGGTCGATGCCAACCACTAGCCGGTGCTGGTGGGGGACTGCGCTCAGTCCTGGTTCGGCGATTTGTAATAGTGCCATTGGTCAGTGGTCCAGTTGATCCAGCGCATCGTCAATATCGGCGCTCAAACGTTCATAAAATCGCAGTTCATTCACCCGCATTGCGGCACTTTGAATATCGCCCAGAGTATCCAGTGCTTCGGCCAATGCCTTTTCCTGCATGGCCATCTCGTGGCGCAAATTACGGGCTAAGTCTTCAAGTTCCAAAACATCCTGGGCGGCACACGCACTCTCAATGGCTTCTCGCCATTCCATTTGTGCCATCAGGAAAACAGGCGACACTGTTGCTGCGGACTTGCTTGCTTTCGGCGGCACGGCCATATCAATCAGGCACTGCGCACGACTTGACGGGTGGCACAGGGTGCGGTAAGCGTCGTTCACTGTGGTGGAAAGCTGCAACGCAATACGACGTTCCATTTCAGAATTTCTGACATGGCGATCCGGGTGCAACTCTTTCTGCAAGTGGCGAAACGTTAGTTCCAAGGAGCCAAGATCGATGGCAAAGCGAGGCGGCAGGCCGAATAGTTCAAAATAATTGGTGGTGGCGGTTTCCATATCGGGCATTCAAACGCTGAAGCTTTCTCCGCAGCCGCAATTAGCGGTAGCATTGGGATTGTTGAACTTGAAGCCTTCATTCAATCCCTCGCGGACAAAATCAAGTTCTGTACCGGCGAGAAAGGTGTGGCTTTTCGGGTCAATCAGCACCGTCACGCCGTAGCTTTCGAACAGCAAGTCATCCGGCGCTGTTACATCGGCGAATTCGATCGCATAGGAAAAACCAGAGCAGCCGCTGGTTTTAACTGCAAGGCGTAAACCGACGCCTTTGCCGCGCTTTTCAATAAACTTTCTTACATGTTTTGCCGCGCTCTCGGTCAGGGTGACTGCCATAATAAAATCCTCGATTCGTGCTGCTGTTTACATGGAGAACGAGCTGCCGCAACCACAGGTGGAAGCGGCATTCGGGTTCTTGATGAGGAAGCGAGCGCCTTCCAGGCCATCCTCGTAGTCAATCTCGGCACCCACCAGATACTGGAAACTCATCGCATCGACTAGCAGGGTGACGCCATGCTTGTCTATGCGCGTGTCGTCCTCATTGATGGTTTCGTCGAAGGCGAATCCATACTGGAAACCGGAGCAGCCGCCGCCAGTAACATAGACGCGCAGGTTCAACCTGGCATTGCCTTCTTCGACGATCATCTCTTTGACTTTCAGTGCGGCACCCTCCGAGAATATAAGCGGGCTGGAAGTATCTATACCTGCAGTTTCTATCATTGCTTCTAACATGGTCAGCTCCTGTTTTTATAACGGGTTTAAATCATCAGTTCATGGCGGCTGGCGCGCATACCGCGTAGACAGCCTCGCTTACATCGTGTTTGGCGCGGTAATCGGCTACGGCGGCCTTGATCGCATCCTCTGCCAGAATAGAGCAATGGATTTTCACCGGAGGCAGCGCCAGTTCATCGGCGATTGTTGAATTCTTGATATCGAGTGCTTGTGCCAACGTCTTGCCTTTGAGCATCTCCGTTACCAGCGAGGAAGAAGCAATGGCGCTGCCGCAGCCGTAAGTCTTGAATTTTGCATCCTCAATGATGCCGTCCGCATCGACCTTGATTTGCAGTTTCATCACATCACCGCATGCCGGTGCACCCACCATTCCTGTGCCTACATCCTCATCGTCCTTGTCCAGCGTGCCGACGTTGCGCGGATTTTCATAGTGATCAAGTACTTTGTCGCTGTATGCCATTTCATGCTCCTTTCAAATTCGAACTTTTTATTTTTCAGTGTGCAGCGGCCTTCTCTGCGTCGCGGTGAGATTCCGTTCCATGCGCCCAACTGACGGTAGATAAATCGATTCCCGCTTTGAACATGTCCCACAATGGCGAAAGGTCGCGCAACTGGCCAACCTTGCTCTTGATGAGATTCACTGCATAGTCGATGTCTTCCTCGGTGGTGTAGCGCCCCACGCTAAAGCGAATGGAGGAGTGCGCCAGCTCATCCTCGCGGCCAATTGCTTTCAGCACATAAGAAGGCTCCAGGCTCGCAGAAGTGCAAGCAGATCCGGATGACACAGCAAGATTTTTTACCGCCATCATCAGCGATTCTCCCTCAACGTAATTAAAACTGACATTGAGGTTGTGCGGTACACGCTGTTCAAGATCTCCGTTGATGTATGCTTCCTCGATTCCCTGCAGGCCATTGAGCAACTTGTCATGTAGCGCACGAATCCGCCCGTTTTCAGCAGACATTTCTTCCTTTGCGATACGGAACGCCTCGCCCATGCCGACGATCTGGTGAGTCGCCAGCGTGCCGGAACGCATACCGCGCTCATGTCCACCGCCGTGCATCTGGGCTTCGATGCGCACACGCGGCTTCCTCCTTACATAGAGCGCACCTATGCCCTTGGGCCCGTAGGTTTTGTGCGCAGAAAAGCTCATCAGATCGACCGGCAGTTTTCCCAGATCGATTTCCACCTTGCCGGTGGACTGTGCGGCATCCACATGAAACACGATGCCTTTTTCGCGACATAAGTTGCCGATGGCGACGATATCCTGAATGACGCCGATTTCGTTATTCACGTGCATGACTGAAATCAGAATGGTGTCGGGACGAATCGCTGCCTTGAGTTGGTTAAGGTCGATCAGGCCGTTTTCCAGCGGAGCCAGATAAGTCGCGGTGAAACCCTGCCGTTCCAGTTCACGCACCGTATCAAGCACAGCTTTATGCTCGGTCATGATTGTGATCAGGTGTTTGCCTTTGCCGGAATAGAAATTCGCAGCACCTTTGATGGCAAGGTTGTTGGATTCGGTTGCGCCGCTGGTCCAGACGATTTCCTTAGGGTCAGCATTAACTAATGCTGCGACCTGCTCACGGGCTGTTTCGACGGCCTTGTCGGCATCCCAGCCAAAAACATGTGAGCGGCTGGCCGGGTTGCCAAACATCTCTGTCAGATAGGGGATCATCTTCTGTGCCACGCGCGGGTCAACCGGTGTGGTTGCGGAATAGTCCAGATATATTGGTAGTCTGTGCATAGTGTCGTTAAGGCCTGTTGAACGTTTATCGGTAAGCAATCTGTTCAGACTGACTGGAGCAAGTAACGTACCAGTGCTGTTCTTTTCCCTAACTTATTGGCTGGAGATGTAAAAAATCAAATACTGAGGATTGCTGGAATTGTTGAGTTTGTAAGATTTGGTACAAAAACCGGAACAGCACGGCAATAGGAGGTAAGTGTGGCGAGCTGGGAAATGCCAGCCAGTATCGAGACGTACTTCGTGCGGAAATTGCTGTGCGATATTTGCAGATTAGTGAACAACGCAAGGAGCATGGGGTCAGCCTGGCCAACAGCCAACGAGCCTCACCGTTTCAGCTCAGACGGCTTGTAGTTGCTGAAATGTCCTTCGCGTGCAGCCTGGGTGCGCGCGCGTTTAAGGATGCCGGCAGTCTTGCCGGGCGGTGCCGGAAGCGACACCAGTTTTTCCAGTTGCAGGCTACCGCAAGTTGGACAGGCCTGAACGGTGGATGTCCTGACCAGAAGCTCAAAGGTTTTGTTGCAGTTGTTGCAACGGAAATCATAGATCGGCATATATCACCCTGTAGGTTACATTACAAAATAATTCACTGAAGTTATACCCAGCAAAAAAAGTGCCTAGGGGCGGTTTTCAATAGTGATCTTGCCACTTTTTGCTTGCTGGCTTGTATGTTGTCCATAACAGGCACAATTATTGCGGGATATCCCCAATGTTGGGGGTGTAGAAAGATCAAGCTGGTATTTATTTAAATCGAAACCATTTCAGGATTTTATTATCCAACTTGTGCAAACCTGAAAAGCAATTTTGTGAAATTGATGAACATAGAGTTCATTATTGAGGAGCCAAATGGCCAAAACATTAGATCTGAGCAGGAACCTGGATCTGGTCACGATATACGAAGCAGGAAAAATTTTGAGTTCATCGCTCAATCTGCCGAAAACTTTTCGCGAGATTTTGAACCTGTTATCTGTCAATTTGAACACTCGTCGGGGAATGATCAGCTTATTGCAGGAATCTGGCGAACTGCACTTGGTTGGTGCAAGTGGATTATCGGCTGAGGAATTCAAACGTGGGCGCTTTCAGTCCGGTGAGGGCATTACCGGCAGAATTTTACAATCCGGCATGCCGGCTGTTTTGCACGATATTTCGAAAGAGCCGCTATACCTTAACCGTACCGGCTCGCTGGATGACATAGGTGGCAAAGCCATTGCCTTCATAGGCGTGCCGATCAAGGCAGGCGCTGAAATCATCGGTGTGCTGAGCGTAGACCGGGTGGCAGAAGGACGTGGTGGTAAATTTCAGCATGATGTTCTTCTGCTGACGATGGTGGCGAATCTGATCGGCCAGACAGTGCGCTTGCATCAAAGTGTGGTGAATGAGCGTAGCCAACTCATTCAGGAACAGCGCCGTCTTAAAAGCGAATTGCACGGCAAATACAGCCTTGACAATGTCGTCGGTTATTCCAAGCCTATGCAAGAAGTATTTTCACAAGCGCATCTTGCTGCGCCAGGCCGTGCCACGGTGCTGTTGCGCGGCGAAAGTGGTACGGGAAAAGAAGTCATCGCTCGTGCCATTCATTTTCTGAGTCCGCGCAAGGAGGGGGCGTTTATCAAGGTCAATTGTGCTGCATTGACCGAGACCTTGCTTGAATCAGAACTGTTCGGCCACGAGAAAGGCTCTTTTACCGGCGCGCAGGCAGAACGCAAAGGGCGATTCGAATTGGCACATGGCGGCACGCTGTTTCTGGATGAGATCGGCGATATATCGCCATCGTTTCAAGCCAAGTTGTTACGTGTACTCCAGGAGCGTGAATTCGAGCGTGTTGGCGGCAACCGACCGATACGCGTTGATGTGCGCCTGATCACCGCCACCAATCGTAATCTGGAGAAAGCGGTCGCAAACGGGGAATTCCGTGCGGATCTGTACTACCGGATAAATGTGGTCAGCATTTACCTTCCGCCTCTGCGCGACCGGCGCGAGGATATTCCCTATCTGGTGGAGCGCTTTTTGGACAAGTTTAATGAGGATAATAAACGCGCTATAAGGCTGTCGCCGGAATCGATGAGCATATTGACCAACTGCTACTGGCCGGGAAATGTACGCGAGCTTGAAAATTGCATTGAGCGTACCGCGACCATGACCCGAACCAGTCTGATCCGGGAAATTGATTTCCCTTGCCAGCAAGGCAAGTGTCTTACCCGGGTGCTGCATGGCGAGCCGCAATCGATCCCGGTCGTTATTCAACCCGTCCGCCGGGATAAACCACCAGCTGAGCCTGCTGGTAACGCCGAGGCTTCATCACACGCTGAGGAGCGCATTGCCACAGCGCCCACCACGGAGCGTGAACGCCTGATTTTGGCGTTGGAGCAGAGCGGCTGGGTGCAGGCCAAGGCAGCGCGTTTGCTGAATATTTCGCCACGACAGATGGGTTATGCTTTGTTGAAATACAGCATTGAGATCAAGAAATTCTGAGGGGAAAATCCAGCAGCGTTATTTAAAGAGGCCATTTGTGCCTCTTTTTATTTTGTCCGGATGGTTTGTTGTGTTTACTACAATTTTCTACAGAACACTCACTGATTGTCACGCTTGTTACGTGAACAACCTTCGCGTAAAAATTAATAATCATTTGTTTTTAAATATAAATATTGATTGGCATGTTTCTGGCTAAGAGTTGATTGAAAGATATTTTTCGCAATTTTTTATCAGGGGCAATTCATGCAATCTACAACAGCATCCGTTGGTATTCAGGAAATCAAGCCGCTCGATCAGTTGCTTGAGAAAATCGCCGATCACAAGGGGTGCGGTACGTCCAGTGAAGGCGGTAAAGCCAGCTGCGGTTCATCGGGGGGGCCGGCGGATATGGCGCCCGAGGTGTGGGAAAAGGTTAAAAATCATCCATGCTACAGCGAGGAGGCGCATCATCACTATGCGCGCATGCACGTCGCGGTGGCACCTGCGTGCAATATCCAGTGCAATTATTGCAACCGCAAATACGACTGCGCCAATGAATCGCGTCCCGGCGTAGTCAGCGAGAAACTGACGCCGGAGCAGGCCTCGAAAAAAGTGCTTGCTGTGGCTTCCGCGATTCCGCAAATGACGGTGCTTGGCATTGCCGGCCCCGGCGATCCGCTTGCTAATCCCGCCAAGACTTTCAAGACATTTGAGCTGATTGCAAAAACCGCTCCTGATATCAAGCTGTGCCTTTCCACCAACGGCCTGGCATTGCCTGATCATGTGGACACCATCAAGGGATTCAACGTGGACCACGTGACGATCACCATCAATATGGTCGATCCGGAAGTGGGCCAGCATATCTACCCGTGGATCTTCTGGAAGAACAAGCGTGTTACCGGGATCGAGGCGGCACGGATACTCACTGAACGCCAGATGCTGGGGCTGGAAATGCTTACCGCTGCGGGTGTGCTGTGCAAGATTAATTCCGTGATGATCCCCGGCATTAATGACAAGCATCTTGTTGAAGTGAACAAGGCGGTCAAATCTCGCGGCGCATTCCTGCACAACATCATGCCGCTCATTTCAGCACCGGAGCATGGCACCGTGTTCGGCCTGAACGGCCAGCGCGGACCGACTGCGCAGGAACTGAAGGCGTTGCAGGATTCGTGTGAAGGCGACATGAACATGATGCGTCATTGCCGCCAGTGTCGTGCCGATGCCGTGGGTCTGCTGGGCGAGGATCGCAGTGCAGAATTTACCACTGAAAAAATCGACGAGATGAGCGAAGTGGTATACGACGCTGCAACGCGCAAAGCTTACCAGGAACTGGTGGAAGCGGAACGAAATGAAAAGGTTGCGGCCAAGGAAGCAGCCATGGCTGATCTTGATGTGACCGACATAAAGATTCTGATCGCGGTCGCAACCAAAGGTCAGGGACGTGTCAATGAGCACTTTGGTCATGCCACCGAGTTCCAGATTTATGAAGTGGGTTCAGCTGGAACCAAATTTGTCGGACATCGGCGCGTTGACCTTTATTGCCAGGGCGGTTTCGGCGAGGAAGAAGCATTGCCTTCTGTGGTGAACGCAATCAACGACTGTCATGCGGTGTTTGTCGCCAAGATTGGCGGTTGCCCGCGCGACGAATTGAAGGCGGCCGGCATCGACCCGGTAGACCGTTTTGCCCACGAGTTTATTGAGGAATCGGCGATCACCTACTTCAAGGAATATTTCGCCAAAGTGTGTGCACGTGAAATTGTTCATCAGGTACGAGGCGACGCAGATATCCGTCAGGGTGCCTATATCGCGGCAGCCTGAGAGAAGCAGAAAAATCTTATTTATATTCAGAAAGGAAAAAATCATGGCTTACAAAATAATCGCATCCCAGTGCACCGGCTGCTCCGCCTGTGAACCAGAGTGCCCCAACGTCGCCATCCGCGAAAAGAACGGCACATTCATTATCGACCCGAAGAAATGTACCGAATGTATGGGACATTTTGATGATCCGCAGTGTGTGGCGGTTTGTCCTGTTGATTTGACCTGCATTATCGACAATGCCTATCCACGTTATGAAGTACCTGCTTAAGTAGCTTGGCAGCCCAGAGGAGAAGAAAATAATGAATATTACTATTACACCCAAAGCCGAAAAATTTATGCGTCGCATTGTTCGCTTCGGCGGCGGCCCTGCCGATTCGGGTTTTCGCCTTGTGGTAACGCCCGGCGGCTGTTCTGGTCTTTCTGCCGAGTTTGCCGCAGAGGCTGCTCCGAAAGCTGGGGATGCGACGTTTGACTGGAATGGATTGAAGGTGTTTTTGCCTGCAGAAAGCCGTTTATTGCTGGAAGGTGTCACAGTCGACTTTGTCGAAACTGCGGTGGAATCCGGGTTCAGTTTCATCAACCCGAATGCTGCATCCTGCGCCTGCAGCTCGACAGAGTCAGTCGGCAAGCCTGATATGGCAGCAAGGCCGGCGATGGCTACCGTAAACATTTCTGCTATCAAGCGCGCTTAAGCGATCATCATGGTGCCCGCTTTTTCTCCCCGACTTCCCGCTTCACCGCAATTGTCTTTGGTGGGTGGTGACGCGGGGCTGGCGGACTTCGATGCTTGGCTGGATAGCGCCTGTCTGGGCGGTGCATTGCCTCGAGCTGTGGCCGCCGATTTGCAGAATGCGGCGATGTCATACCATCTGGATGAAGTAGCGGAAAGTTATTTGTCGCTGGCTTATGCCCGTGCTCCCGGTCATCCGGCGGTGCACATCGCGCTATACCGTTTTTATTTCTATAAAAACCGTCTGAGCGAGGCACTTGGAGTGGCACAGCGCTGCCTTGCCAAGACGGCTGTCGATCTTGGTCTGCCCGAAGATTGGCGCGAGATCGCGCCGGACCATCCGGTGTTCTCCGGCCATGCCGAGAGTTACGCTGCCGCGCCGCGCTTTTACCTGTTTACCCTGAAAGGCTGCGCTTATTTGAGTCTGCGTCTTGGTTATATCGAGCAAGGCGATGCTTTGCTAAACAAGCTTATAGAGCTTGATCCGACCGACAAATTGGGAGGCTCCGTGTTGCGCGGCGTGCTTGATCGCATGGGTCAAAACGATGACGAATGATGTTGCCTTTGAAGCACTTGACTGGCAGGGGCGGGCGATCCACTGCGGGACTTGCGCGCACCGCGAAATGCATGCCGAAGGGTTGTGCAAATTGCAGCATGCATGCGTGTTTGACCGCTATGCACTCAGGATAGACAGATTCCTCGACTGGAACCAGGACCTTGCCAAAGCGTATCTCAAGCATCCGTATTTTGAGGTGCGCGCGATAGCGGCGAAGTATGTCGAGGTGTTTTATCTGTCTCAACTGGTCACCGATGTTGATGAGACTGTGCGCTGGAGTGCGGCGCTGCGCCTGACGCAGCGCCAGCTGTTGCTGCTGCGCCAGGACCCGGATCGTGAAGTGCGGATACGGGTTGCGACCAGACTGCCCGTGAGCGAGTTGAAAGCCATGATGCAGGACCAGGATTATTTTGTGCGCACCATTGTGGCGCGACGCCTGCCGGTTGGTTTGTTGCCGCAGATGATGCATGACGAAGATCGCGAGGTACGCGCGGAAGTTGCAAAGCGCATCGGTGTGGATGGGTTGCGCGCCATGGTGACAGATCACGAGGTTACGGTACGACTTGCCGCGGCACGCCGTTTACCCGCAGCGCAATTGACCCTGTTGCTGGACGATGCAGACTGGCAGGTACGCTACGAGGTCGCGCAGCGCATTGATGCGAGACATTTATCCGGATTGCTGGCGGATGTCGATGAAGCTGTGCGCGAGATGGTGCAGGCGCGTCAGCGTCTTGCTGCTTCGCTACCAATTCCCCACAAAGCTTCCAGTGGAGCAAGCTTATGAAAATCAGTCGCGATGACAGCATTGTCGAATTGAGCGGTCCGCCGGATTACAACTACGGCGAGAAGGTAAGAAGCCTGAAAACCGTGCGCAACGATGGCACATTTCAGGGCAAGGAGATTGGAGACATACTGGTTAAAAAAGGCGACATTGGTTATGTCACCAGTATCGGCACGTTCTTGCAACAGTTCTATATTTATGCGGTCGAGTTTGTCGAGCATGGATATCGGGTCGGCATGCGTGGCAAGGAGCTGGAATCGATGGAAAAAGCAGATTCTGGAGACAAAGGCGAAGGTCGTGAGCATTCAGGCGGTGAACGGAAAACCGGAACCGAAAAATGATGGGAGGTAAAGCGTCATGATTGAACCCAGGCAAGTACGATTTCAGTGGGGTCAGCGCGTGGTCGCCGGTATTGACCTGGTCAATGACGGTTCCTATCCCGAGTGTGCGGAGAACGCATTGCTGGTGCCCCAGGGAACCGTGGGAGAGGTGGTGCAGATCGGACGTCATACCGATTCCGATACGCCGGTCTATATCGTCGAATTTTCAACCGCCGACCAGGGTGAGCGTGTCGTTGGTTGTCTCGAAGAAGAAATCTGTCTGGCCTAGCCGGAGACAGCCATGAGCAACGGACAGGCGACAAGGAAGTACAGGCGGATGGCGGTGAACTACCCGATGCCCCATGCTGCAGAACCGCACCCGAACGAGTTCGATCTGCGGCGCATCGAGTGTCTGCTGGAACAGCGGGCGCGTTATCGTTATGTCTCACCTGCGGTACAGCCAATCGACGGCGGTTATCTGGTGGTGAGTCCATGTTGCTCGCGCAACATAGATGCCAACGGGGGCGCCATCGATATTGCGCGGATTGAATACATCCTTTCTGAAGGCATATGGAGACTTTATCAAAAGGATCATCAGCAAGACGCGTGGAAGCTGCATTCGGACGCAGCCACACTGCACGATGTGATCGCTTGTCTTAACGAGGATCCGTCGCGGGTGTTCTGGCAATGAGCGCCCCCGCCTTGATCTACGCAGACAACAATGCGACTACAGCGCTGGCACCCGAAGTGCTTGAGGCGATGAAAGCGTGCCTGTCCGATTGCTATGGTAACCCGTCGAGCATGCATCGCATCGGCGCGGCTGCGAAGCAGGTTGTGATGGACGCGCGCAGCAAAGTTGCGGCACTGATTGGCGCATCTCCGGCAGAGATCATTTTTACCGGTAGCGCCACCGAGAGCAACCATCTGGCGATTCTGGGTGCACTGGGTCGAGATCGGTCGCGACGTCATCTGGTCACGACAGCAGTGGAGCACCCCTCCATGCGTTTATTGCTTGCTCAACTTGTGGCCGAAGGAGTGACGGTCAGTGAAATCGGTGTCGATGCCGATGGCCTGCCTGATCTGGCCACACTGGAAGCCGCGATCACGCCACAGACCGCATTGGTCAGCATGATGTGGGCGAACAATGAGACCGGCGCAATTTTTCCTGTGGAAATAGCGGCGGCGATTGCCGCACATCATGGCGCGGCTTTTCACACTGATGCGGTGCAGGCGGTCGGTCGTGTGCCAATAGACATGCGCCGTACACCGGTTGATTTGCTGTCGTTTTCCGGACACAAGCTGCATGCAGGCAAGGGCATCGGTGTGCTCTTTATGCGTAAGGGTTTGAAGTTGCCGCCGTTGCTATGGGGACATCAGGAGCGCGGTCGGCGCGGCGGTACCGAAAATGTTGCCGCTATTGCCGGGCTGGGCGTTGCAGCGGAACTGGCCCGGTCGTACATTGAAATTGAAAGCGATCATGTTGCTGTGCTGCGCGACCGGCTTGAGCGGGGCATCCTGAGACAGTTTCCGTTCGCTTGCGTCAATGGCAGCGGTGCGCCGCGACTGGCGAACACCAGCAACATTCGTTTCGGCGAGATCGACGCTGAAATCATTCTTGACCGGCTTGACAAGGCGGGCATCTGTGCATCGAGCGGTTCGGCGTGTACTGCCGGAGGTACCGAGCCTTCCCATGTATTGCGGGCAATGGGCCAGTCCCACGCCAAGGCGCTCGCCGCAGTGCGCTTTTCCCTGAGCCGATACAGCGTTGCGGTCGAGGTTGATCGTATCCTTGATGTGTTACCGGGCATTGTGCGGCCACTCGCCGGAATGGCTGCATGATGAGAACCGAATTGAAGCATTTACTGGAATCCAAAGCATGAAAATCATGATCCGCAAGAATGCAGCAGGGGCGCTGTCTGCTTATGTACCCAAGAAAGATCTGGAAGAGCCCATTTCCACAATGGAAAAACCCGGAATGTGGGGAGGCGTGATCACGCTGGCCAATGGCTGGCAATTGGAACTGCCTGACATGGCGGCAGATACCCGGTTACCGATTACTGTTGACGCAAGAAAGGTAAGTGACTGACATGACAATCTCAAGCGACCAGTTTAAAAATATTGCCAGCATGCTGGTGGCAATGCCGGGCGGGGAAAATCCCTTGCCATCCGTGCGTGCCAGCTTTCCCGATATTAAGGTAACACGTTGTGCTGCGGATGACATGCGCGGTGAAACCCCGTTTTTCCGTGCCGGTGATTTTGATGTGTTCCTGGTCGACACAAAAAATCTTTGCTGGAAAATTATCGATGAACCAACTTCAGCGACCGGGCTGATTCTGGCGGCGCGGCATTGATTGAATACCACATGAAAGCCAATATGGAACAGGACTGGATCACGCTCACCGACCCCGACATCAGCATGCATGAACTTGCTGCCGTCGCGGATGTGCTGAAGTCGTCCTGCCTCTCATCAGGGCCGGTGGTACAAAGCTTCGAGGCAGCATTCGCCGAGAGCCTCGGGCGCTGCTACGGCATCGCGGTATCGAGCGGAACCATCGGACTCGTGGTGGGCCTGCGTGCGCTGGGTATTGGACCCGGCGACGAAGTCATCGCCAGCGCCTATTCATGGCACCAGATTTCCCATGCCATTGTGTTGGTCGGCGCAACCCCGGTATTTGCCGATATCGATTATTGGTCTGGTACGCTCGCGGTAGACAAGGCGGAGGAAAAAATTACGCCGCATACCCGCGCCATTGTCGTCGGCAATACCAACGGCCATCCTGCGGCGTGGGCGCCATTCCGTGCACTTGCCGATAAACATGGCATCAAGCTGATAGAAGATTCCACCGAAGCTATCGGATCGCGTTATCAGGGCCGGTTGGTCGGCAGCTTCGGTGATCTGTCCATATTTGATTTTTCTCAACCGTCGGCGCTGGTGTGCGGCGAGGGCGCGATGATCGTTACTGATGATCCTGATCTAGCCAGCGAGCTTTACTATCACCGCAGTCGTGGTCTGGACGAACGATTCTCGCTTTCCATTACCAGCCGCGTGCCGCACCAGGCATCGATCAGTGACATGACCGCAGCGCTCGGTCTGGCGCAACTCGATCGCCTGGATGAAATATTGGCGCGGCGTAAGCGCGTCGAGAGTGACTACGCCGAATACATTCAGTCATTCGAAGGCATCAAGCCTTCCTATGTTGCTCCAGAGGTGGACGAAGTGCACTGGATGACCTACGTTATTCACCTCGGCACACGCTTTACTCGCAGCGCCCGCAACCAGATCGTCGACGATCTGGCAACGGCGGAAATCGAGGTGGCGGCATACTGCAACCCGCTGCATTTGCAGTATTTCTACGGCACGCTGGGATACAAAAAAGGCAATCTCTTTGTCACCGAGAAAGTCGCCGACCGTTCGCTTGCGTTGCCGTTTCATGCGCATCTCGATGACGATACGATCCAATTTATCGTCAACACTGCCAAAGATTCATCCATCAACGTAGGTGCCGGCGCGGCAATTTATTAGCACACTCATCAGGAATCGAGGAATTGGACATGACTGAACAAACCACATTACCACCCCATCTGCTTAACGGTCTGGCCGCTGGCAGCGTTATTCCCTATTTCGGGCCTGGTGTGCTTCAACTTGTGCAAGGTGGTTCGCCGGTGCCCGCTGCGCCGGAGACACTGGCGGCGATACTGACAGCCAAGGTCACCGTACCGCACAAGATACGCAATCGGCTGACTGCGGCAGCGCAGTTTATCGAAAATTTCAAGCACCGCAAAACACTGGTTGGTCTGATGAACACCGCATTCGCGACGCAGGTCACACCGCCGTCGCTGCATGCTTATATCGCATCGTTATCCAACCTGCCGTTATGGGTCGATGCCTGGTACGACGATGCCGCACAAAATGCATTGGCGGGACGCAGTGATTGGGGGCAGGTTCAGGGTTTGTCGCAATCGGAACATTTCGGAACCTGGATCGGCTATTACGATGCTGCAGGGAAACCATCGACAGAAGCCGATGCCGCGGGTTGGAACACACTGCTCTACAAGCCTGTTGGTGGCGCACTTCCGGCCGGTAACTTTCTTGTTTCAGATACCGATTACGTTGAAGTGCTCACCGAGATCGACATTCAGACACCGATCCCACCCAAGGTTTTGGAATTGCGCACCGGGCGGCATTTCCTGTTCCTCGGATGCCGCTTCAACGATCAGTTGCAGCGCACTTTCGCGCGCCAGATCATGAAACGCTCTTCGGATCATCATTGGGCGGTACTGCCCGGCGAACTCACCCGTAACGAATTACGCTTTCTCGAAGAGCAAAATATCCAGCACATAGACATGCCGCTGCAGCAATTCGCCGCGTTGTTAACCGGCGAAAAACTGGAAGTGCATGCATAATTTTAAATAACCAATACAGGAGTTTCAAACATGCCCACATTAACCGTAAAAAACAGTGGCAAAGCCATAGAAGCAGAAACGGGTAAGAGCTTGCTTTCAATCTTACTCTCGGCAGGAGCGTCGATATTACATAAATGTGAAGCCAAAGCTGAATGCGGTTCATGCCATATTTTTGTAATAGAAGGCCGCAAAACATTGTCAAAAACCCAGCGCGCAGAAAATGAAAAACTCGATAGCACCGTCGGCGTGAGTTCCAATTCGCGCCTGGCCTGCCAGGCACTTATGGGTACTGAAAACATTACGGTGGAATTGCTGGCTTGATTTGAGTTGGCTGGTTTTACAGCGACTGACTCCAATTCTATTTCAACCGGCGAGTATATATCCCCCTCGCCTGAGTTGGGTGTCGGGGCTTCAGTCCCTTGCCCACAAAAAGGGGGCGAGAACATCTTCGAGGCAGCCACGGCGTATCCCTTGCGGGTGATGCGGGTGATGCGAAGCGAGGGGGGTGAGGGGGGTGAGGGGGAGATTGAGCCACCTGCATCTTGACAAAAGAAAACTGCTGATGAAACTTTATATGACCCCCGGTTCCTGTTCGACTGGGATTCACATTCTGCTGGAGGAAATCGACACGCCATTCGAGGCCTATCTGGTAAACCTGCTGGCAGGTGATCAGTACAAGGACGATTATGTTGCGATCAACCCGAAATCCACGATCCCAACACTGGTGCGCGATGACGGCTCTGCATTGACCGAGTTTCAGGCTATCGCCTATTGGCTTGCGCGCAGTTATCCGAAAGCAGGTTTGTTGCCTGACAATCTTGATGACGAAGCGCGCGTGATCGAGATCATGGACTATGTTGTCGGAACCATCCACGGCCAGGGCTTTACACGTGTTTTTACTGCCGAAAAGTTCACGCCGAATGCGTCCGATCATAAAGCGATCGAGGCTCGCGGGCGCGAGATCGTCGCACAGTGCTTTAGCGTGATGAATGAACCGCTGGCAGGCAGGGACTATGTCGCAGGCAGTTTTTCGATTGCCGATGCGGCGCTGTTCTACGTCGAGTTCTGGGCGGACAAAATCGGGATCGAGTTACCGGTGAATTGCCTTGCGCATTACCGGCATATGCTGGCACGCCCGGCTGTGCAGCGCGTGTTGAGGGAAGAAGGCTATCGCTGAGGCAGGCTCCGTATTGGCATGCTTTCGCTGCCGCATTTACGGCTGCGAAGCAGGCGTGTTTAGCGTACTGTGATCTGGATGTCGATATCCCTGCTTAGCCAACCCACCGTGATTGCGTGGAATGCAGCGTAATCCGCCTCTTCCCAAATCAGGCTCAACAGCGCTTCCTGTTCAGAGAGCAGTTCCTGGCCCTTAATCAGTTTCTTGTTGGCTTTTTCGCAATCAAGCGGATCGGCATGGTGGCGGGAAAATACCGCACTGGCTGCAAGAATACCTTCGGTAATGTTGTCTTCTGAGGCAATCCAGGCATCCTGGCCTTCGATGCGTATCGCTGTCTTCGTTACTTGAGCCGCTTCCGTTTCTATCGTTGCGTGCATTCTGGTCTTCCAATGTTTACATGCGGATGCATGACTAACGATGCAGCACTAACCATGCCATATTCAACCTGTTTCTTTACCTTGCCGTGTAACGCGCGCTGTGCCGGTAAATATCAAGTAATGAGAAATTCATGTTCATGCAAAGCACTACAATTTTTACAGTAACGTTGCATGTTTTGTAGTAAATGCGACAGATTTGATGACCTGTCTTTCCGCTTTGCGGACTGATCGATGAAACGAGCATGCATGGAGCAAGCAGGCACGCTGTGACTGGATTAATACAAGGTGGAATGATACTTGCTGAATTGTTTTCATCTTCCATATTCCGGGACGTACCATGCTGGACACGGCAATTATTGGCGGCGGCTTGAGCGGACTGGCATTGGCTTTCAGTCTGCGGCAACAGGGCCGGGTCTTTGCACTGTACGAGGCACGTGAACGTCTTGGCGGCCGCATCCTGACGGTGCCTGCTGACGGTATCGACCTTGATCTCGGACCGGCCTGGTACTGGCCAGCCAGCCAGCCGCGTATAACGCAACTCGTGGCAGAACTGGGGCTGCTTGCTTACCCGCAGCATGATCAGGGTATCGTACTGAATCTAACCGATCCTGAAAAATCCCCGCAACCTTATCCGGCCAGCAGCGGCGTGCATGGCGGCGCCCGGCGCCTGGTAGGTGGAATGGGTAGTCTGGTACAGGCCTTGGCCGATAATCTGCCCGCCGATGAACTGCATACAGGACATGTGCTGTATGCAGTTATTGAACATGGTGACTACGTTGAACTGCAATTCCGCTGTGGCGAAAGTATGCGGAAGATAACTGCGCGACAGGTGGTATTGGCAGTGCCGCCCCGGGTGCTGGAAGAGCATGTACGCTTTGAGCCTCCCCTTGGCGAATCGATGCGTCAGAGCATGTGTGCGACCTATACCTGGATGGCGGATCAGGCCAAAGTAGTGGTGACCTATCCGCATTCGTTCTGGCGCAAAGCGGGTTTGGCCGGTAATGCCTTCGTAGAGCATGGACAATCCGTACTGTATGAAACCTTCGACGCCTGCAATGCAGACGCAGACCAGGCCGCACTGGGCGGTTTTATCGCCCTCACACCGGCACAGCGCAGAGCTTACCGGTTTGGCATGCCACTGCTGATCAGCAGCCAGCTGGTGCAGCTATTTGGTACGGAGGCCGATAATGGAAAGCAACATATCCAGGATTGGGCTGCAGAAGTTTATACGAGCAGCACCCTGGATCAGAATCCACCAGCCAGGCATCCTGCATATGACGATCCCTCTCTGCGCCGATCTTTCTGGAAAGCCAAACTGTATTTCTGCGGTTCCGAAACGGCAGGCTATGCCGCCGGTTATCTGGAAGGAGCGCTGGAAGCGAGCGAGCGTGTGTCGGGCATGCTTGCCGTCGAAACTTGCACGGTTATCCCGATACCGGAAGTGCCAGCAGAGCCGCTCAGGAATAACCTATGATTTACGTAATCGAATTCCCCGAACAGGACAGGGCAAAAGCGTGGTTTGCATTCGAAAAACAGGATCTGGTGCGAAAAATCTATGTTGCAGATACGCGTAAAGAATGGGAAATATTCGATGTCGTTACTGCGCGCGAACTGCTCGAATTGCCGGGCAAGACGCCTGATACTGCCGGTGTCCGCGACGAATTCCCGGCCATTTGCAGTCTTGGCGATCAGCATGGTTGGGACACGCCGTTGTATCGGGCCGACTATCTGCTGGGGGATGGCGTGTTTCAACCAGAAGCGGTGACAGAAATCGATGCCTGTGTCGCTGCGCTTATGCGGCGCACGAAGGCCTGCAAAATTTACTGGTCTGATACGCAAGCGATGGCTGCGCTGGACAATGATCCTATCTTCAACAGCGAGGCAGGTTCATGGGCACGGGATGCATTGCGCGGCCAATTGGTTGCGCTGGAAATACTGGAAGGCGTGTAGGGGGTGGGTATGCACCATACGGCAGAAGCCACCTAATCACAGTGATGAGCCGGGTGATGAAATTTCAGATAGAGCAGCCATATGCAGATGCATTGCTCGGTGCGTTTCGCGGCATGGATTGTGGGCAAGCAACTGCGCAGCCGTGAATGAAGGAAATTTGCCGGTGCCATCGCGCTTCTACATAGCTGAAATGATTACCCACAATTTCATCTTCAAGGGTGTGGGCCGCAACCGTGAAGATGCCAGGGCGGTATTGCTGAAAGCGTGGACGGCACACCGTAGCTGGTTGCTGGCGCAATATCCGGAACGCACTGCATCCATTCCGGACGAGACAAAAATGGAAGATCATTTCAGGATTTATTATCTGGAATTCGAAATGGACGCGGGCTACCGCGGCAATGACCGGCTGGTGTGAGCCGACGCCGGAATTAATATTTTACAGGGTTGGACCAAATGAACTACGCCTTTCCCGCAGCCCCGGTCGTCACGTTGGAGG
>Ga0307375_10002115_pt1 | contig 20759 bp, 22 predicted proteins | sample TR1MG_FD_202531 | JGI IMG/M metagenome (GOLD analysis project Ga0307375, IMG submission 202531) | Soil microbial communities from Risofladan, Vaasa, Finland - TR-1 | ecosystem: Environmental > Terrestrial > Soil > Coastal area > Acid sulfate soil | place: Finland: Risofladan, Vaasa | collected...
ATTACCCTTATCAATTGATTGTAAATAGGACGGGGGATTATAGCGTATAGCGACAACGAGGACTGATAAGCAGGTTTCCCGCTCTTTGCCAAAATACTCGGCTGGCTCCTATTCAAAGCGGTAGCTTAGCGCGACAAATCCCGTATCCATCGTTCTTTGTCCGACGATAGGACTGGACTGAATGGCGTTGCCCAGCCATTTTCGGCGCAGGTAGAAATCGAGGTGGTATTCCCGGGTTAGCTTGGCATCAATCATCAAACCGAGAAGCGGATTGAATGCATCGTTCGGTTGGTAGGCGGGATACTGACTGAGCGAGGCTTCCCAGGCCGAAATGCCGTAGTAGTAGCGCACATAATTGCTGGATTGATATTCGCCACCGGCCATTGGATAAAATACCACCCGTGGCGTATCCAATTCGGCGACATAGATCACCTCCGACAAATTACCCCCGGATTTATTGATGTCGTGGAACGCGTTGATGAAGAACGCCCCTATGGGTGTTATCTGCAACGTACCCAAACCCAGGGGAATCGAGGTCTGCCTGTCGCCAATGCCATGCAGGTTATCCACGCCGGCGTTAAATCCATCCTGGCTGAATCTGGCTGCAATCTCCAGGTAACCGTAGCCCAGGTTGAACGTTTTGATACCCAGCGTATCTATCCGCATAAACATTCTGCCATAGTCGAAATTTCCATAAGGCAAAATCTGGGCATGATCGGTATGGCCGCGAATAATGCTGCGCGTGTAGTAGCTGCCCAAGCCGATATCCCCGTCGATACGCAGAGGCAATGCATCGGTTTGCGCCAGCGCCATACCGCAAAAACCAATACCGACGAGAAAGCCGAACAACAAGCGGGACACAGCCTTGCGGATATTGGGCAGTTGTAAAACAGAAACTGAACCTGGATTTGTCATATTAAAGAATTCCGAATCATAAACAATTCACCATCGGTTAAATTGACTTGATTGCTTACAATTTTTTCTGCCGTTCACAAACTTTCCCCGGTGATTCACAGGCCAGTCATGATGCAATTTGCTAGAATGCGCAACTTTTTTTCCAACCTTATATGAATCCAATCACACTGGCTGGCGGCGAACACGCCGTGCTGCTGATTCACGGCCTGCAGAGCAGTCCCGTTGAAATGCAACCACTGGCCAAGCGGCTGAATCAGTCCGGCTATACCGTGCACGTGCCGCACATCCGTGGCTATGGCTACAAGCACGGCGACGATGCGCACTCCATTACCCATTGGGAAGACTGGCATGCCAAGGTATTGGGAGAATTTCACACTCTAAAACAACAGCATAAAACCGTTTCCGTTGGCGGGTTGTGCATCGGCGCAGTGCTTTCGCTCAGTATCGCCGCGGAACTGGGTGATGAAGTGACCGCATTGTCACTGCTTGCCACCACGTTATATTACGATGGCTGGAGTATCCCATGGTATCGCTTTATGCTGCCTGTCGGTTATTACACGCCGTTCCGCTACATCTACAGCTATCGCGAGCGCGAGCCTTTCGGGCTCAAGAATGTGCAATTGCGCAAATGGATTGCCCGCGAAATGAGCCACAAGGATTCTTCGATGGCAGGCGCGGCCAAACTCGCCCTGCCTGCGATACACGAAGCCGAACTGTTGATCAAATCGGTAAAAAAATCCCTGCAACGCGTTACTGCCCCCGCCTTGATTATTCACGCGGTAGAAGACGATATATCCACACCGCGCAGTTCGCGCTTTGTCGCCGCCAACATCGGCTCACGGATTGTGGAAAGCATCCTGCTTCATGACAGCTACCACATGCTTACAATAGACAATGAACGCGAACAGGTCGCCGCTGATACCATACGATTTTTCAAAAATGCCCTTGCAACCGACAAATAATCCCTGATTATGAAATGGTATAATTAACTTTTAATATTAAATCTAATTTTCATGAGCTCTTTGCAAACGATACAACGCATGATGGCGGAACAATTCGACCTCAAACCAGAGGATCTCACGCCTGACGCACAACTGGACAGCCTCGGCCTGGATTCGCTTTCGGTTATCGAATTCATGTTCACACTCGAAGACGAACTGAATATCAAAATTGCCAATGATCGCGTCGAAGACTTCAAGACTGTCGGCGACGTGGCTGACATCATCGACAAAATCATAGCCGCGCAAAAAGTCACCGCAGTGTAACGCTAGAATGGCAAGGCGAGTTGTCATTACCGGACTGGGTATCCTCTCCCCGGTTGGAAATACCCCCGAAGAATTTTTTAGCAGCCTGATGTCGGGCCACTCCGGCATCAAACGCCTGCAAACCGATTTCATCGACAAGCTTGATGTCCGCATCGGCGCACCGGTTGGGGGTTTCGATCCTGCCGACCACTTCAGCAAGACACAACTTACCGGCATCGAACGGTTCAGCCAGTTTGCGCTGGTTGCGGCCCAACAGGCGGTGCAGGATGCCGGCCTGGAATTGGGCGAAGCTGAATTCGGACGCGCTGGCGTATGCATGGGTTCCTGCCAGGGCGGTGTAGGAACACTCGAGAATGGATACAGAGAATTGTTCCAGCGGGAGAATCCCCGCATCAAACCGCTCACGGTATTGCTCAGCATGAACAATGCCGCCGCTTCACATGTGTCGATAAAGTACCGCCTGCAGGGTCCGAATATCACTTACGCCACAGCCTGCTCTTCGTCGGCAATTGCAATCGGCGAAGGCTATCGGCAAATCAAGCACGGCTATGCTGACGTGATGCTGGCGGGTGGAACCGAAGCGATGCTGACACTGGGCGCGATGAAGGCATGGGAAGCGTTGCGCACGCTGGCGCCGGAAGACCCCGATGATGCCTCAGCATCCTGCAAACCCTTTGCAAAAAACCGCAGCGGCCTGGTGCTCGGCGAAGGTGCAGCGGTGCTGGTACTTGAAGATGCCGGGCGCGCCGTCAAACGCGGCGCGAAGATTTATGCGGAACTGGCCGGATATGATTGCTCTTCCGACTCCAACCATATCACCAAACCGGATGCCGCCGGGCAAACACGCACCATCCTGAAGGCGCTGCACGATGCACAATTACAGCCGCAGGACATCCACTACATCAACGCCCACGGCACGGCAACGCTGGCTGGCGACATTGAGGAAACCAAAGCGATCAAACAGGTTTTCGGCGCCCATTCCCATCGAGTTCCCATCAGCTCGACCAAATCCATGCACGGGCACCTGATGGGAGCGACCGGTGCAGTGGAATTCATGGCAGCCGTGCTGGCAATGCAACACAATGCCATACCACCGACCATCAATCTGCATGAACCGGACCCGGAGTGCGATCTCGACTATGTCCCCAACATCGGCAGGACAGATGTGAAGCTCAATGCGGTCATGTCCAATTCATTTGCATTCGGCGGCAGCAATGCGGTACTGATCGCCAAACGTTTCAAGCCCTAGCTATCAACAGCCCTATGATCAACAGGGATAGATAATCCTATCCAGGAAAATTGGCGATGTGCTAATTTGCAGGCAATTGGAATTTTTTATGGGGCAACCGCGTCATACTTTGTAGCCTGAGCAGATTGCCATCAGAATGGGGGGACAATAGTGAACATGTCTAGCGTATCCACAATCGACCAGCAACACCAGGTGCTGGTCGGAATGCTGAACGGTCTGAACGATGCCGTTAAAAACAAGGCATCGCGAAACGATATTTATCGGATCATTGACGAGATCATTGCATATACCCGGTTACACTTTGCGACCGAAGAACGACTGATGGCCCAGTCCGGATATGGCGATGTTGAGTTTCACAAGGACAAGCACAGGCAATTGATGCAGGACGCGCTTCATCTCAAAGGAAAATTGGCCGATGTCGGAGAGGAAATGTTCACCGACTGGTTCAATCACTGGCCGTTCACCAGGGTGCTCGCGCATATTCAATTTGCAGACCAACAGTTTGAAGAACAACTTCTTAAAAACGTCATGAAGGATCATTGACTCGGTACCGCAGGCGGGCCGCTCCCCCTCACCAAGCCAAACATGCTGAAAGCGGGATGGGCTATGATGGACAGCCCTGATATTTCACACCCGATTAATGCCAATCGACTATATTTTCAAAACACTGGTTTATATCAGCCTGGTCTCCATTTCCGTGGCCTCGCAGGCGGAGACTTTTTCAATCATCAAGCCGAAACCCGCCAGTGAACTTTGGCTGAATCCCGGCGCGCTCTCCTACCATTTTCAGCGAGACAAGGGTTTAAACGGAAATAATCTGGGGCTGGGAGCAGAATACAGCTATTCGACTGTAAGCTCGATCATGATAGGCGAGTTCAACAACAGCGACAGATACACCTCGCACTACCTCGTCTGGCACTGGCAGCCGATTGGCCTGGGACCGGTTCGTTTTGGCGCGGTGGCCGGGGTTATTGACGGTTATCCGAACATGCTGGATGGCGGCTGGTTTTTCGCGGTCATACCCACGATCGGGATCAACTACAGATACATCGGAGCTAACCTGTTGCTGGTACCGAGTTATCAAAACCGGCTGTATGGCGCAATTTCCCTGCAGTTGAAACTCAGGGTGTTCTAATTATTATCATTCCCTATGCCGAGCGTGGCGCATCGATGCGATTAATATTCAGAGCACGGATCGCATAAATTTATTTATTAATCATATTGTTATAATAAATCCCGGGGTGATATGCCCGGCAAAATGCAATTTTGTTGCAACACAACGGAACTATTACATCAGCCGCCTATCTGATTCAACGTAAGCGTAAGCTTTCTCACGTTTCTCCTCCCTGAGCGTGACATCTTAACTTATCCCCTTTGTTAAGATATTTGCCCCTGATCCCGTAAGGATCGGGGGTATTTTTTTGGTGTGCCCCGGGCTTTCCATCTTTCCGCTTTTTAAACCCGCATCAGCGTCCGGATTATCAAAAACACCGGCACCTGGATAGAAGAATCACGAAGCAAATGACGAGAGGCCAACCCCATCGTGGCGATCAAGGCGCTCGACACAAGCTGGCACGGGCGGATACCACATCTTGGACGATTCGAATGATTGGGCGCCTGTGCCACCCCGGCAAGTGCAGAACGCTGAATCGCCCATGCTGCGAGCAATTAACGGACCGGCGCGATCCAGTTCGCTGCCAACTGAACGAAGAAACGGGCGCGTTTGGAGCCTGAAAATGGAAGGTGACACGGAAACAGGTTTTGTATGTAACCGCGACTCGGGCCGCGATGATTTGTTTTTCACTTGACTCAGGTCGGCTAACGGGTGACCGTAATTCGAATCAAAGCTATTCCTGAAATTCCCTGACGATGCCACGATTGGTCACAGTGTTGCGGCAACCTGCCGTTATCCACTCCAGCCATTCTGTTATACCTGCCCCACTGGTTGCAGATACACGTATCACGCCGATCTGAGGATTGATGCGGCGCGCGTTTGCCACGGCGAGATCGGCATCAAAATCAAGGTAGGGCAACAGGTCGCATTTGCTGAGCAGCATCAGGTCTGCGGCGCGAAACATGTCCGGATATTTGAGCGGCTTGTCCTCGCCCTCGGTCACCGAGAAGATCACCACCTTGTGCGCCTCCCCCAGATCGAAACCCGCCGGGCAAACCAGGTTGCCGACATTCTCGATCAGCAGCAGACTGTCGTTTTTCAATCCCAGCCGCTGCATCGCCTCGCCAATCATGTGCGCATCCAGGTGGCAGCCCTTACCGGTGTTGATCTGCAACGCGGGCGCGCCTGCAGCGCGAATACGCGCGGCATCGTTGTCGGTCTGCTGGTCTCCCTCGATCACGGCGAGCGGCTGGGCGCCATGCAAAGCTGCGATGGTTTTCACCAGCAGGGTGGTTTTACCCGAACCGGGACTGGAGACCAAGTTCAGCGCAAAGATACCGTGCCCGGAAAAGTAGCGGCGATTCCGATCTGCATAGTCGTTGTTCTTGGCAAGGATATCGCGTTCTATCCTCACCATGCGCGACTGGCTCATGCCCGGGGCATGCGTCCCTGCCGGTCCCGCACCAAAATCGATATTGCCTTGATTGCTTGCGTGCTGGTGTTCATCCTCGTGCGCTGCCTGATGTATACGATAGCGCATCCCCCTGCCGGGCTCGCGCTGCCGTGCAAGCGCATGGCCGCCGATGAGCGTTTGACCCTTCCCGCACCCGCATGTCATGCACATCATTCCACCTCCAGCTCTTTGACTCTCATCCCGTCGCCGCCGGTCACCTCGACCTGGAAGCCGCCGCAATTCGGGCAAGGCTCATAACGGGCCGACACTGCCACGCTGCGCGCGCACTGCATGCACCAGCCCTGTCCGGCAGTCTCGACAATCTCAAGCCGCGCATCCCGGGCGACGCTGTCGCGCGTGACCACGTCGAAACAGAAACGCAGCGACTCTATTTCGACACCCGCCAATTGGCCAATCTCCAGCCACACTGCCTTGACCCTGGTATACCCGTCGGTCTGCGCCTTGTCTTCAATGATTTGCAGCACGCTCTCGGCGATCGACATTTCATGCATCGCATACCCCGTCTACTAAGGTTATGTTGAACCCTAAATTCCGCTTTGGCAAATGCCCGATCAGCAAATTCTGGGCAAGGGATCATCTTCCAATTCTTCCAATAGCCGTTCACCGCCCAGTTCAGTTTCCAGCACCACACAGGGGCGGCCCGCGCTGACAGTGCCGATGATCGCCGCATCGCCGCCCTGCGCCAAAGCCTGCCAGCGCGACAGCGCGTCATCTGCTTGTGACGCCTCGACCACCGCCACCACCCGGCCTTCGCAGGCCAGATACATCGCATCGTAGCCGAGTATTTCGCACACCGCCGTCACCTGTTCGCGTACCGGTATGGACGGTTGATGCAAACGCACCTGCAACTGCGTTGCGCGGCTTATCTCGTGCATCACGGTGGCCAGTCCGCCGCGCGTCGGGTCGCGCATGAAGCGCAGGCCGCTTAACGGCAGCAGTGCCCGGGTGAGCGGCAGCACGCTCTCCGCATCCGACAACAATTCACCGTGCAAACCGAACTGTTCCCGGGCCAGCATCACCGCGATGCCGTGATCGCCGACCGGCCCGCTCACCAGGATCGCGTCGCCGGACTGTACCCGGTTCAGTCCGAGCTGCAGATTTTTTGGTCGCGCGCCGATACCGGTGGTGGAGAGATACAGGCCGCCGCCCTCGCCGCGCCTGACCACCTTGGTATCGCCGGCCACCACCGCGACGTTCGCCGCGCGTGCGGCGCCGGCGAGGCTGATGATGATGCGCTCCAGCTGCGCAATTTCAAACCCTTCCTCGATGAACGCGCTCAGCGTGAGGTAATGCGGTGTTGCGCCCGAGACCGCGAGGTCGTTTACCGTGCCGTGCACCGCGAGCGAACCGATGGTGCCGCCGGGAAATTCCAGCGGCTGAACGGTGAAACCGTCGGTGGTCACCATCAGCTCCCCTTCCATCTGTGGCAGACGCGCCGCATCGGACTGCACGTCGAGCAGCGGATTGCCGAGATGACGCGCGAACAGTTCCTCGATCAGCTCGCGCATGTAATGCCCGCCGTTGCCGTGCGCCAAACTGATATGTGTGTCATCCATGCCGGTAGCTTGCCTCTATCAATTGTCCAAATGCCAGGCCGCCATCGTTGCACGGCGTCTGTTGCGGCAGGTATGCGTCGAATCCGGCGGCAGCCAGCTGTTGCAACGCCAGCTCGGCCAGCAGTTTGTTCTGGAACACGCCGCCGGTCAAACCAACCGCATCGAATGGCATGCGTGCGTTGATATCCCGGGCCTGTGCCACGATGCACTGTGCCAGGCTACGGTGAAACTGCATCGCGCGCTGTGCCACCGGCATTTCTTCCCGGCGCAAGGCGTGCAACAGCGGCGTCCAGTCAACGATGAGCAATCCGTGCTGATTTTCGCGCATCGGCAATGCTGTCGCTGCCATATCGCCATGCGCGACCGCTTCCAGCAGCATCGGCCCCTGCCCTTCGTAGCTTGAATTGTCGATCAACCCGAGCAGGCTGGACGCGGCATCGAACAATCTTCCCGCGGCAGTCGTGACCGGCGCGTTCAGCCCAAGCTGCCAGGCATTTTTCAGCAGCACTGCATCACGCGCAGCGGAATGCCAGTCCAGGCCGCTCTCCCAGCACAAAGCCGCGGCAGAGCGCCACGGCTCGCGTCCGGCGCGTTCACCGCCGGGCAGGCGGAACGATTTGAAACTGGCCACGCGCTGCCATGCCCCCGCTCTGCCGTGCAACGCTTCGCCGCCCCACAGCGTATCGTCCGTACCGAGCCCGACGCCGTCCCAGGTAAAGGTCAGCCAGGTTCTTTCCTGTCTGCCTTCGAAAGCCAGCGCCGAGGCATGCGCATGATGGTGCTGCACGCGCTGCAACGGCAACGCCTGCTTGGCTGCCCATCTGCTGCTGGCATAGCCGGGATGCGCATCGCAGACGATGGCGCATGCCGCGACACCATACAGTTGCTGGACATCCGCAATCACCTGCTCGAATATCTCCAGGCTGCGCGGCGCGTCGAGGTCGCCGATATGCGGGGACAGCACCGCACGATTATTCCAGGCCAATGCAATCGAGTTCTTCATGTGGCCGCCGACTGCCAGCAGCGGTTGCGACAGCGTGAACGGCAGGTCGAATTCCAGCGGTGCAACGCCGCGCCCGACACGCAACAAACGGGGACTATCCGCGATGAAGCGCAACACGCTGTCATCGGCCGGGCGCGCAATGGGACGGTTGTGATGCAGGAAGGCTTGTGCCACCTTGCCCAGCCTCGCCTCGGCTTCGGCATTGTCGGTCAATACCGGCTCGCCGCTGACATTGCCGGACGTGGCGACCAGCGGTGAGCCAAAACTGTCCAGCAGCAAGTGATGCAACGGGCTGTAGGGAAGCATTGCGCCGATCTCGCGCAACCCCGGTGCAATGGCATCAGGCAAGGCCGAATCCGCGCGCTTCGCAATCAGCACGATCGGGCGTGCGGCATCGCACAGTGCTGCTTCGGTCTCCGCATCAATCTGCAACTCGGCACGCACACACTGCATTCCGTCCGGGCCCTGCCACGGGAACATCACGGCCAGCGGCTTGTGCGGCCGGTGCTTGCTGGCGCGCAGCCGGGTAATGGCCGCCGGGCTCAACGCATCGCAGATCAGGTGATAGCCACCTATGCCTTTCACCGCGACGGTCTCGCCGCGGCGCAATGCCGCCACACATGCGGCCAGTGCCGCATCACCTGCTGCGCGTTCATGCGCCGCGACAAAACTCAACTGCGGTCCGCACACCGGGCAGGCCAGCGGCTGCGCATGGAAGCGGCGGTTGTGCGGGTCCCCGTATTCGGCGCGGCACGCGGGGCACAACGGGAAATCCGCCATCGTGGTGTTTGGCCTGTCGTAGGGCATGCGCGTGATCAGCGTGTAGCGCGGGCCGCATTGCGTGCAGTTGATGAACGGGTAACGGTACCGGCGGTCGCCCGGGTCCAGCATCTCGCGCCGGCAGTCGTCGCACAGAAAATTATCCGGCGGGATATGAATATCGGGTTCGGCAGTACTGGCGCTGTGCAGAATCTTAAAATCCACCAACTCGCCTACCGGAATAGGCTGGCATGAAATTATTCGCGGGCGCGCCAGCGGCGGCGCGTCAGAGACAAGTGCGGCACTGAATGCATCCAGTTCGGCAGGTTCACCCTGCGCCTCCACCAGCACCGCACCGGAGAGATTCTGCACCACACCGCCCAGACCGAAATGCTGCGCCAGATTTGACACGAAGGCACGATAACCCACGCCCTGCACCCGTCCGCCCATCAGCCAGCGGCGGGCTTCAAAACGGCCTCGGGCAGCGTATTGGGGGTTATCAATCACCGTTAGCCTGCCAGACTGCCGGAACGAACCAAGCAGCCCTAAAGCTTCGATGATAGAGAGTCATCTTGATTGCCAGCCAACTTGTTGTAAAGCCATGCAAAGACAATACCCCCGGCAAATCCATCGGCAAGCGCCCAGATCAGGCCAATCAGACTGCCGGTGGGTGTGATTGTATAGCCACGATAGAGATGTCCAAGCAGGGTTGGCGTATCTGATGCCCCGTCAAATAAAATCACCCACCATGTGAGCATGAAAATACCGAGCCCCCACACCAGTGCGCAGGTAAGGCCAAATGCTTTCACGTTGAGTTTCATTGGGCTGCTGTTGGTACGCAACGATTATCAGCCTGCCGCGAGCAAATAAACACCGCCAAGCGCGATTGCGCTGCCCAACACCCTGGACAACATGGCATAACGCTGGCGCATCGCCAGACCTGCCGCGACGCCGCTCAGATGCAGTGCCGCTGTTGCGATGAGAAAGCCCAGCGCATAGTCCGCCGGCGCGGCGGACCGGGGTAGTTCAAGGCCGTGCGCGTACCCGTGGAACAGACCGAACAGTGCGGTGATGGATACACTGAGCGCGACGGGGAGTTGCAGGGACAGCATGATGAGCAGCCCAAGCGACAGCACCGAGGTGGCGATACCCGCTTCAACCATCGGCAGCGATTGCCATTGCATGGAAATTCCCGCACCCACTGCCAGCATGGTCATGAAGGTGGCGGGCAGCAACCATACTTTTCGGCTTCCGCCGCCTTTGCTGTCACCCTGGGCTGCCCACAGCCCCACGGCCACCATCGCGAGCAGGTGATCGAGACCGGAAAATGGGTGCATCAATCCGGCCGCGAGTCCCGAGACATCGTGACCGGGATGGGCGAAAGCAGCGCTGCTTGCGCTGAACAGAATGATTGCGGTTAGTAGTTTTGTAATTGCATGGCGCATGGTATTTCTCCTTGAGGGCTTATTTGATTTTAACCTTGACCAGCTCGTCACCGTTCGGATCGGTCACGTGCACCGCACAGGCGATGCACGGATCGAAACTGTGGATGGTGCGCAGGATTTCGATGGGCTGCCTGGGATCATATAACTGGTGGCCTTTCAGCGCCGCCTCGTAGGGGCCTTCCTGCCCCTGTGCGTCGCGCGGACCGGCATTCCATGTCGAGGGAACAACCGCCTGATAGTTGTCTATCTTGGCATCCTTGATCACGACCCAGTGCGCCAGCGCACCGCGCGGCGCTTCCGTGTAGCCTACGCCTTTCGCGATACCGGGCCAAGTGGAAGGATCCCAAAGTTTGTCGTTGTGCGTCTTCACATCGCCCGCCTTGATGTTGGCGATCAACTGGTCGTACCAGCCCTGCATGGCATCCGCGATGATCTTGGACTCCAGCGTGCGTGCGGCGGTGCGTCCCAATGTCGAATACAGCGCACTCACCGGCAGTTCGAGTTTGTGCAGCGCCATGTTCACCAGTTCTCGGGTCTGCGCATGTCCCTTCGCATACAGCATCAGCACGCGCGCCAGCGGCCCGACTTCCATCGCCTTGCCCTGCCAGCGTGGCGACTTGATCCATGAATAGGACGCATCGGTGTCGAGATTGGCGTAGGGCGGTTTCGGCCCGGTGTAGTTCAACTCGGTCTCGCCCTGGTACGGATGCAGGCCCTTGTCCTTGCCCACGCTGTAGTCGTACCAGGAATGCGTGACGAATTCCTGGATCTGGTTTTCGGCATTCAGGTCGACCGGATGGATCTCGGACAGATCGCGATTCAGGATCACCCCGGAAGGGATCATGAAAGTGGATGGATCGCTCATGCCCTTTTCCGGGAAATCGCCGTAGGTCATGAAATTCCCTATCCCCTCGCCGCGCGTGAACCAGTCCTTGTAGAAGCCCGCGATGGCCAGCGTGTCCGGCACATAGACCTGGTCAACGAAATCGCGCATCTGCCGGATCACGTTCTGCACGGTTTCCAGCCCCACCATGTTGAGCGAGGTGGCCGCTTCGCCGCCGCGAAAGTGCGGGCCGTTGCCCTGGCCCTGATGTTGCGGATGGATACTGATCGCGCACGGCACGCCGCCGACCAGGAAGTTCGGGTGCGGGTTCTTGCCGCCGAAGATGGCATGCAGTTTCGCGACATCGCGCTGCCAAGCCAGCGCATCCAGGTAATGCGCCACCGCCATCAGATTGGCTTCGGGCGGCAGCTTGTAGCCGGGGTTGCCCCAGTAACCGTTGGCGAAGATGCCGAGCTGTCCGCTTGCGACGAAAGTCTTCAGGCGTGTCTGCACGTCGGCGAAATAGCCCGGCGAGGATCTCGGGTAAGCCGGACTGACGGTCTGCGCCAGCGTCGAGGTTGCCTTCGGATCGGCTTTCAGCGCCGACACCACATCCACCCAGTCCAGCGCATGCAGGTGATAGAAATGCATCACATGGTCATGCACGTATTGCGCCGCGATCATCAGGTTGCGGATCAGCTGTGCGTTGGGCGGTACTTCGTATTTCAGCGCGTCTTCCACCGCGCGCACCGACGCGATGCCGTGCACCAGTGTGCATACCCCGCAGATGCGCTGGGCGAACGCCCATGCGTCGCGCGGGTCCCGGCCGCGCAGTATGATCTCGATGCCGCGCACCATGGTGCCGGCGCTGGATGCGCGCGTGATGCGGTTGTCCGCATCGGTCTCCGCCTCGATGCGCAAATGGCCCTCGATGCGGGTGATCGGGTCGACGATGACACGTTGTGCGGTAGTCATTTCGGTTTCCTCAAACTTTCAAAAATTCCGTCAGAATGCGATATTGCGCGGCGGCCTCGGTATTGTCGGTGCCGTCGCCATTGGCGATGCGCTCGCAGGTACGCGCCATGCGTGCATGCATCGCCGCATCCCAGGCAGGACTGCTGCCGGGCTCGGCGGGCTTCAGGGCGGCCAGCACTGCTTGCGCAACGAAGTGGACAGCCTGGTTGTTCCAGTTGCAATCGTGGCCGCACTGGGTATAGCTATCCACGCTGACCGCCTTGGCGGACTGGAATGCGGCGGCGAGTTCATCCCGGGTGACGTCTGCCCGCTTTGCGCTGTCGATCGCGGTCTTCAATCGATGGTCCGTGCATAACGCCAGCACGCTTTCCGCGAAACGCGCCGCGATCTGGCGCTGGCGGACGCCGGCAAGTTTGCCCAGTGCAGCCTTGAATTCGTTATCGTTGCTGATGTTCATCGCTTGCCCCTTCCACCAGATGTTTGGCGATCGTTTCGGTCAGCCCCACCACCGGAATATCCATTTTGTAGTGCTCGAGGCCTTCCTCCAGCACGATGCGGCAATTGGCGCAGGCGGTGACCAGCGTCTTTGCGCCGGTTTCTTCCAACTGCGTTTTTTTGACCTTGAATGCGGTGAGGCGCAAAGCTTCCGCCTCTTCGATCGCGCTCACCCCGCCCCCGCCGCCGCAGCACCAGTTCATTTTGCCGGGGTCGCTCATTTCAACGTAATTCTTGGCCACCATCTTCAGCAGCGTGCGCGGCTGTTCCAGCACGCCGCCGCGACGCACCAGCTGGCAGGGGTCGTGGAAAGTGAGCAGTTCATCCTCGAAACCTGTCGTCTTGAGCAGTCCTTCGTTTCGGAAACCGTCGAGCACTTCCAGGATGTGCAGCACCTCGAAGCTGTACGCGCGTCCCACCAGGTTTGGACCTTCCCAGCGCAATGCGGTATAGGCGTGGCCGCATTCCGGGCTGATCACGGTCTTGACCTTGAGTTTTTCCGCGCCGTCTACGATGCGCTGAACGAGTGTCGCGGCAATGTCTGAGACGCCGATCTGGATGCCGCTGTTGGTCGCCTCGAACGCTTCCGAGCACAGCGTCCAGCTCTTGCCGGCCTGCTTCATGATCCTGGCGATCGCGCCCAGGTATTCGGGGAAGTTGATGATCTCCATCGATGACATCAGCACCATGTATTCCGCGCCAACCACATCCAACGGAATCTCGATGCCGGTATCCTGTTGCACGTGTTTCATCTGCGCCTTCACCGCGGGCAGCTTCACGCCCATCGGGCTGCCGATCTCCACCGCGCGTTTCGATGCGCCTATCAGGCCCTCGGGAGCGTGGCCGGATACCGCCATGCCTTCGCGCAACTTGCGTACCATGTAGACGATATCGTTGCCGACCGGGCAGACCAGCGAACAGCGGCCGCACAGCGTGCAGCTGTCATAGACCAGCGGCTTCCATTCCTCCAGTTCCTCATCGGTGACCGGTTTGAACAGCCCCAGCATTTTTCCCAGTCTGCCGAGCAGGGTATATTCCTGTTTGTATACTCGCCGCAGCGGTTCCAGTTTGTAGATCGGCGTGTACTTGGGATCGCCGGTCTCGGTGTAGAACAGGCAGGCCTCGGCGCACAGGCCGCAGTGTACGCAGCTGCTGAAGTAGCTGGCGATGGGCGCATCGATCATTTCCTTCAGGACGCTGATGCCCTTGTCGAGGGAAGCACTCATGTCGGTACTCCTTTACGTCCGTTCACGTCGCCGTTGTACCAGCGCGATCCCCACAAGGTGAAGGCATGCATCAGCTTGGTGAACGGCAGGAAGATCAGCAGCAGTTCCACGCTGAGTATGTGCAGCGCCAGCATGGCGGTGTAGGCCAGCAACAGGTGCCGGTTCGCAAGATAGCCGGTCAGCACCGGCAAAAAGGTCAGCGCCCAACCGGCATAGTCCCCGAAGGTGGAGAGGAAGCGCTTGACCGGTTTGTTGATGCGTTCCGCCAGCACCAGCAACATGGTCGCCAGCGTGACCACTGCGGTAGCGTCGATGAATTGCGCGGGCAATGCCGGCCATGACAAGCCCGTCAATTCCTGGATCAGCTTGATGTGCTGCGCAAACAGAAACACGATGATGAACAGGCCGATGTGGAACACGTAACCGGCGACATAACTGACCGGTGAGCGCTTGAACATGCCGGGCGGCGGCACGGAGCGGCGGAATAGGGTGTGCAGCCCGGATGCACCGGCACGATGACGGGGCACGGCCAGATCGGGTTTGCGTCCCAGCGAGTAGATCTCGAACAGCCGCCACAGCATGCCCAGTAAAAAGATCCCGATGGAGATATTCAGTCCGGTGCCGCGCACCCAGGTCAGAAACAGGTCTGCGTCCATGTCATTTCTCCAGGTCGGCGATGGTGGCCTTTTCATGCGCGGATTTCGCGGCGTTCTTCTTGACCCGGTTGGCGATGGACACCGCGACGCCCGCCGCTGCGCCCACCACCGCGGCTCCGGTCGTCAGCTTCAATGGGCTGGCCGGCATGGACAGTGCGCTGTAGAAACTGCCTGCATCCCAGAAGTGCGGCTCTGAACAGCCCAGGCAACCGTGTCCCGATTCGATCGGGAAGCTGGTGCCGCCGTTCCATTTGGTCGTGGCGCAGGCGTTGTGGGTGGTCGGCCCCTTGCAGCCCAGCTCGAACAGGCACCAGCCGTTGCGCGCACCTTCATCATCGAAAGTTTTGGCGAATTTTCCCTGGTCGTAGAACGGGCGGCGATAGCAACGGTCGTGGATGGTCTGGCCATAGAAAGACTTGGGACGGCCCAGATCGTCCAGTTCCGGCAACGCCCCGAAGGTGAGATAATGGGCCAGCACCCCGGTGATCACCGCGGGTATCGGCGGACAGCCGGAGATATTGACGATGGGTTTGTCCTTGATGATGTCGGACACCGCAACCGCGCCGGTCGGATTGGGATTTGCATTGGGGATGCCGCCGAACGAAGAACAGGTTCCAACCGCGATGATCGCCGCCGCGCCTTTCGCAACATCCTGCAGCAGATCGAGGTTGGTGCGCCCGGCGATGGTGGAATAGACGCCACCGTCATGTGTCGGAATCGAGCCGTCGACTACCAGCAGGTATTTTCCGTAGAAATTCTTCATTGCATCCTCGCGCGATTTCTCCGCGCCATAACCGGAAGCAGCCTGCAACGTGTGGTGGTAATCAAGCGAGATCATGTTGAAGATCATGTTCTCCAGGGTTGGAGAATAGGAACGCGTCAGCGACTCGGTGCAGCCGGTGCATTCCTGGAACGACAGCCAGATCACCGATGGCCGCTTGGCCTTGATCAGTGCTTCGGCGATCGCGCTGGCGGTGCCGGGCGGCAGCGCCATCAGCGATGCCATCGCGGTGCAAAATTTCAGGAACCCGCGGCGGCTGATGCCCTGTTGCACAAGACTGTCCCCCAGGGTTTTCTGACCGGCAATTTCAAGGGCCGGCGTTTCTCGATTCAGGGTTTCATGATCCGTCATTTGGTCACCTCACTCGTTGAGTTTGGCCTGCAGCTTCTCCAGTCCCGCATGCACGTCCTCGGGCTGGCTCGGGATGATTTCGGGTATCCATGCGATTTCTATCGTGTCCGCGATGATGTCGCCTTCCACGTTGTAGTGTGTCACCCACCACACGCCCGGAAAGCGCGTCTCGTTGATCTCGCTCGGCCCGATGGCTTCGATGCGCACCGAGACTTCACCCTGCCCGAGCGTCTGGCGCAACTGTTCGTATTCGCCGGGCGCAAACGGCAGGCTGTGCAGGTCTATCATTCCACTCTCGCCACTGGCGTCCAGTTTTTCCAGGCGCGCAACGATCTCCGCCAGCAACGCGCGGATATTGCCGACTGAACGCGCTTCCGCGACGTGCGTATGGATGGGGATGTCGTTGAATTGGTTGCCGGGCCTGCTCATGCGTGCCATTCCTCGACGAGTTGCATGGCCTGGTCGCAGGCCAGCCGAATCGCGGCGGAAACCGGTGGCGTGGGCGTGTCACCCCACGCGATGGTTTGCGGCTGGATACCGATCAGTGCGCGCTGCCTGGGCAGTTGGTCGGCGAGGAGCGCGATCGCCATCAGATCGATCAGGCTCACTTCATGCACGCTGCATTTGCGGTTGCTGCCAACGAATGCATCCATCTGCTCGCCCACGAACATTTTGGTCGTGCCGGGTTCGCCGTCGTAGTGTGCCGCATCGATCACGATCAGATTGTCTGCGTCTTCTATCGCGCCGGCGAGAGAGAAGCTCAACGTGCCGCCGTCCATCAGCTCGATGTCATCGCGCTGCGCAGCAAGAACGGCCAGTTGTCGTATCGCATGAACGCCCGCACCCTCATCCTGCAACAGGATGTTGCCGATGCCGAGGATCAAGGTCTTGTGACTGCCAGTCATGGCTGAATCCGTTTGTATTCTATGGAATACGGGAACGCGCAAAACCGCTGTATCGGGAGTTGTGCGTTGCTTTGCCTAACTCCGGTCAGGCTAGTACTTCTAATTGCGAATATCAACTGAGTAATTTGTTCAACTTATGAAATTAACAGTTGCCTCACTTGAGACTATACTGGTTGCAATTTCATGTCAGGAAAACCGCCATGTGCCTCGGCATCCCCATGCAAATCGTCTCGATTGACGGCTACAACGCGCGTTGCACGGCCAAGGGTGTGATGCGCGAGGTAAGTCTGTTCATGCTGCAGGACGAGCCCATCGCCGTGGATGATTTCGTGATGGTGCATGTGGGTTACGCCCTGCAAAAGATGACCGAGCAGGAAGCACGCTCGACCTGGGAATTGCTCGACGAATTGCTGGCTGTCGACAATCTCGAAACAGATACCCAAGACAGTCCATGAACCTGACCGCGCAGGACTGGTTAAGCATGATCAAATCGTTACCGCTCGCCCGTACCGTGCGCATCATGAATGTATGCGGCGGGCACGAGCGCTCGATCACGATGGCCGGTCTGCGCGGTGCGCTGCCGCAGAATGTCGAGCTTATCCCCGGGCCCGGTTGCCCGGTGTGCGTGTGTCCCGAGGAAGATGTTTACCATGCCATCCGGTTGGCATTGCATGCGGATGTGATTCTGGTGGCATTCGGCGACATGCTGCGCGTGCCGGTCAATGTCCCGAAATCGGAACCGCGTTCGCTGGAACAGGCCAAGGCCGCAGGGGCAGACATACGTCCGGTATCGAGCCCGCAAGAGGCGGTGAATATTGCCAGGGGAAACCCGCGCCGGCAGGTGGTGTTCTTCGTGGCGGGTTTCGAGACCACGACCGCACCGGTCGCCGCGATGCTGCTCGAAGGCATACCGGAAAATCTGTCTTTGTTGCTGTCGTGCCGGCTGACCTGGCCCGCCGTGGCGATGCTGCTCGAATCGGGCAAGCCGGGCTTTGATGCGCTGATCGCCCCCGGCCATGTCGCCACCGTGATGGGACCGGAGGAATGGGCTTTCGTCGTGGAACAGCATGGTATCCCCGCCGCGGTCGCGGGATTCGCTCCGGTATCCCTGCTTGCGGCGATCTATTCGGTGTTGCGCCAATCGCTCGAAGTCGAATGTTTCCTGGATAACTGCTATCCCGAAGTGGTGCGTCCCGGCGGCAATGCGACAGCCCAGTCGCAACTCGGGCAGGCGATGCAAATCGGGGACGCAAACTGGCGCGGCATCGGCATCATCCCCGCATCCGGATTCACGCTCTCGACCCGCTTCGGGCGGCACGATGCGCGCCGGCAGTTCGGGAGTTTTGCCGCGGAAGGACGCAAGCGGGTCGGCGAAATGCCGCCGGGTTGCGACTGCGCGCGCGTGGTGCTGGGGAAAATCTACCCGAACGAATGCAAGCTTTTCGGCACCGCCTGCACACCGCGGACACCGGTCGGGCCCTGCATGGTGTCGGACGAAGGCGCGTGCCGGATATGGCGGGCAAGCGGTGTGAAGTCGCCGACAGCTAGTCAATAGCGGTCAGGCTTGCCTGTAATTTTTCCCGCCAGACAGACGGACTCGCTGCCGCGCATAACCCGGCAACAAGTTTTTTTGCAGCTTCCAGATTGGCGGTTGCCTTGAGGCTCAACCGGTCGCCCAATTCAAAATCATAGCCGCGTATCCGCAGCAGAAAGCTGTCCGGCGCATCGATTCCGTAGACCTGCCGGTACGCATACAACAAGGCTGCAGGTGTCATCGCATGGCTGGTGTAGCTGTTGTCATGCTGGGCAGTGATTTCCGAGAAGCGGAAAGGCGCATCGCATGAAACATCGGCATCGACGAACAGGACAGTACTGCGTTCCAGCAAATCAGTAACGTGCTCGATCTGCAACTGATATTCCTCGACCAGCTCGGCCTGTACCGGGCTATCTGATTCAAGCTGCCGCAGCAACAGCGGTGCCAATGCATCGTCACCGCGCGATTCGTTTCCGACTGCAAAGATCAGGATAGGCGCAACCATCAGCCGGGCGAACAGAACATTCCATGCGAAGTACGCGTCAGCATATCGGCCCTCCCCCCCTCTGCATCGAGCAACTCCACTTCCAGCGGCATCTTGCCCAGCGCGTGGGTCGCGCAGGAAAGGCAGGGATCGAAAGCGCGGATCGCGACTTCGATATGATTGAGCAACCCTTCGGTGAGTTTGCGCCCGTCGATGAATTGCCGCGCCACGGAGCGTATTGCCTCGTTCATCGCCTGGTTGTTGTGGGTGGTGGAAACGATCAGGTTGCAGCGCACGATCTGATCGTGCTCGTCCACCTTGTAGTGATGGATCAGCGTACCGCGCGGCGCTTCGATCACACCGACGCCGCGTTCCTGCCGCTCGCCCGTGCTGACCAGATCGGTGCCCTGCAGGTCGGGATCGTGCAGCAAAACCTGTATTTGTTCGGCGGCGTGCAACATCTCGATCATGCGCGCCCAATGAACACCCAGCGTGGCACTTGCCGCTGAACCCCCGTTGAACGCAAGGAAGGCCATGCGCGCCTGGTTGGCCAGCGGCGTGGGAATGAAATCGCACTGCGTCACCCGCGACAGCGGTCCGACGCGATACCAGCCCTGCTCCGGCCCGAGGCTGCGCAGAAACGGGAATTTCATGTACGTCCACGGCTTCACCTCCTCGAGGATCACGTCCCAGTAATGCGCATAGTCATAGTGGTCGAACAGCGTATTGCCGTCGCGGTCGCGCGCGCGCAGACCGCCGTGATACAGGTCCAGCGCCCCGTCCCCGCGCACCATGTTGAGCGTATGCGCGGCGAAACTGGCGAAGTTGTTGTACAGGTCGAGATTCTGCTCGAACAGCTGCCGCGCAATCGCGACCGCATCGCGGCTCCAGGCGACGGTCTGGTCGATGTCTTTGAGCAAATAATCGCGTTCCTCGATACCGACGTTCTTGTTCACCCCGCCGGGAATCGAACCGGTGCCGTGAATGCGCTTGCCTGCCGTGACGCGGATCACTTCCTGGCCAAACTTGCGCAACAGCACGCCTTGCCTGGCAATCTCCGGATAGGCCGCTGCCACACCGACGATATTGCGCTTCGCCATGTCCGAATCGAAACCGAACAACAGGTCGGGCGAGCACAGGTGGAAGAAATGCAGCGCATGCGACTGCAATATCTGACCGTAATGCATCAGCCGCCGCACCTTCTCGGCCGTCGGTGTGAGCGTCGCGCCGACGATCATGTCCATCGCCTTGGATGCGGCGAGGTGATGGCTGACCGGGCAAATGCCGCACAGCCGCTGCACCATCACCGGCGCTTCCCAATAGGGCCGCCCCTGGATGAATTTCTCGAAGCCGCGAAATTCCACGATATGCAGCCTTACCTGGTGCACGCGGTCGTTCTCGTCCATCAGCAGTGTCACCTTGCCGTGTCCCTCGACCCGCGACAAAGGGTCAATGGCAACCCGCCGCAGGTTTTCGGGATGGGCGGCTGTTTCCATGTTGTTGCTTGTGTCAGTCATATTTGATCAATCCGTGTCCCAGCTCGGGGGTCTTGCCGGCAATCAGGTCAGTGAGAAATTTCCAGATCGCATCGCCGGAAGGCGGACAACCCGGGATGAAATAATCGATCTTCACCACTTCGTGCAGCGGATGCACCTTGTCCAGCGGCAAAGGCAACTCGGGATCGTTCGGAATATGGCCGTGTGCCAGACCCGGCTCGGTGAGGTACACCTCGGTCAGGCAGGCGCTCAA
>Ga0307375_10002117_pt1 | contig 20750 bp, 26 predicted proteins | sample TR1MG_FD_202531 | JGI IMG/M metagenome (GOLD analysis project Ga0307375, IMG submission 202531) | Soil microbial communities from Risofladan, Vaasa, Finland - TR-1 | ecosystem: Environmental > Terrestrial > Soil > Coastal area > Acid sulfate soil | place: Finland: Risofladan, Vaasa | collected...
CGACACACACCGGACATGGACGTTGGTGACTACAAACAGTCCGTTCCCAACCCAAAGGAGTCAGTCGATATTTTGATTTGGTTACCCGAAACCGGACAGTCGTGAAATTCAGCTCCCGAGTGCGGTCCTTGACGACCGTCCGCTATCCGGCAAGCAATTTAGCGTAATTGATTTCGCCAAATAGCCAAACGGATTGAACAATTCATGGCTAAGGAGAAACAGTTTCTTCAGCAAATCCAGACAATGCCTTGCTTAATTTTACTGCAATCGGACAATGTGGAATGCCGTGACGTCGCGCCAAATAAATAGGATCATTGTAGCCTAGCCATACTTGAGATGATGCGTCCTCCCAGACCAAGGCCTTTAGTGGCAAGTCTATGCCTACGGTCTGTGCGCATTCCATGAAGGGAGTGCCTCCTTGGGGGCTTCCGAAAATTATCACCTCAGTTGGACGTAAAGTTTTGCCTATCTTTGCTGCTCCAGCAGCGTGATCTATTCTTGCAAACACGTGCAGTCCTTTCTTTTTGACCAATTCTTCAAATTTATTCATTGTTACTTCGACGCTATGCGGACTCTTTACAACCACCAGGCCATCAACAGCAAAAGCACACGAGGAGAATGTTGCAAATAGAACTGCAAACAACATGGATAACAGCTTCATGACTAACTCCTATTGAAATTTGGTAACTTAGAAACTTGAAACAAAATTACTGAAAATTAGATACATTATTGAATTCTCTTTTCCAGCCAGGCGTCAATCGACCAGCTTCCGCGGCTCAGTATCAGCAACACGGCAAGCAGGATGCCCCAGGACAGATGCTGGTTCAGCCCCCCCTGACTCAAGTCGGCGTAGGAAATCACCGCCACGATATTGAGGATAAACAGCCCGGATGCGGCGAAGCGACCGAACAGGCCCAGCACCAGCAGCACGGACAAACCCAGTTCCGCACTGGCCGCCATGGTGGCAGCCACCGCCGGCGGCAGCAACGGTACATGATAGACATCGTTGAACAGGTACAACGTGCTGTCCCAGCTTAGTATCTTGGTCCAACCGGATTTGAAAAACACATTGGCCAGATAGAGTCTCAGCCCCAGATCCATCAAGGGTGCCAGATATTCCGGCAGATGCGATGCGGAATAATAAAGGCGGGCAATACGTTTCAACAGATTCATGCTTTCTCCTTAAAATTTATATCGGTCAGCACATCCTGCGCGACCAGATTCAACAACGCAGCCTGCAAATCGAAGTCCGGATGCTGTTCCAGCGTGACGGCGGTGGCCTCTCCCAGCTGGGTTCCACCTTGTATGTCCTGCAGCCAATCGGCATCTGCAGCCGATAATTCGTTAACGATGACAACATCATCCCTGCGGCTGACCAGGGCGATGCTTGCGCCGCTGTCCAGATCAATCTGAAAATCGTCCGCCGCACCGGGTTGGTGGGCATGCCAGATGGCAACAACAGGATAATTTGAACGCACCAGATGACAGGACGGATGGATGCGCAGGATCAGGTATGGATAGTGTTCAGGTGGTATCTGCGCCAGCCTGGCGATGTTCAACGTGGATGCATCCTCCGCAAAATAGGCACGGTGACAAGCCCATTCCAGTGACGCCACATCGGGCAGGTAGGTCAGTGTCCCGGCGGGCTCGAAGGACGCAACAAAATCCGCCATCTCCGCGCCGTAGCGATGGAGGTTACCGCTGCGCGAAGGAAATTTTTCTATGAATTTTCTCGTCATGAATCGAAAAAATTCATCGCCGACGAGTTGTTTGATGACAGGATAGGCGCCCGCCAGGGTGTCGTGCAGATTGCCGCGATAATTGTTGCGGTAAACATCAATGGCCGTAGCGACAGAATAATGCGGGTAGCTTTTATCAATCTGCGGCGAAGGTTCATCCCCGCGCACGATGGCGCCGGCGAAGCCGGACAACTGGTCACTCAGCGCAGGCATGGCATTCCTCCAGGTACTGTTGTGCTGTTGCCGCCTCACCCATGAGTACGGCAAGCGCCGGAATGTCGCTGTCCCATTCGATCAGCGTGGGGCGCGGACCGATGTGCTGCAGGGCAAACTCGTACAGCTTCCAGACCTCGGGATAGACCGGATGGTCATGGGTATCGACCAGACAACCGTCCCGGGTGCTGAACCCGGCCAGGTGATATTCCTTCACCGCGTCGGCCGGGATGGCCCTGATGAACGCCTCGGCATCCACACCCAGATTACGCGCATTCACATACAGGTTTTCCACATCGAACAGGATGCCGCAGCCGGTGCGCCGGGTCAGCTCGGCCAGAAATTCGCCCTCGTTCATTTCACTTTGCGTGAACGACAAATAGCTGGAAAGATTTTCCACCAGCAGTTGGCGGCCGAGTTTTTCCTGCACCTGCTCAACACGGCCGATCACGCTGGACAATGCCGCCTGCGTGTAGGGAAACGGCAGCAGGTCGTTGATCACTGTCTGCCTGCCATTGGTGTTGTCCACGGCGGTATTCCAGCACAGGTGTTCGGACACGGCAGCGGGCTGCACTGCATCGCACAGGCGCCGCAAGGCGGCCAGGTGTTCCAGATCCAGCGGTGTGGCGGAAGCCAGTCCCATGCCCACGCCATGTAGGCTGACCGGATAATGTTCGCGTACCTTGTTCAGGGTGCGCAGGGGTGCGCCGCCCCCGAAGAAATTCTCGCTGTGCACTTCAACCCAGCCCAGCTTGGGTAAGGTATTCAATACCTCATGGTAATGAGGCGCCCGCAAGCCTATACCGGCACTGCTCGGCAATGTATGGTTTGCGGGCATTTTCATTACATGGTCTTTACGGTGCCGCCGGCGATCTTGTCGCAGGTACCCTTGGGCACGGCAACAAAATCCATCGGGTCGTTGTTTTTGGTGGCCTGACCGGCGCAGGAATGCGCGCTCTTGTTGCTCGAGCAATCATTCATGCCCGCCTTGGCGATGCCAAAGCATTTTTCCATTTTTGGCTTATCCGCTGCGCTGGCGTTACCTACCAGCCCGATTGCCAACAAACTACCGATTGCTACTGACAAGATTTGATGTTTTTTCATTTTTGAATTCCTTTAATTGGTTAACATGTTGGGAGAAACTGTCTCCGTAAAGTTAGTCGGGCAAGAGCCAGTCTTTCTTACAGAAAAATATATTTTGTTTTTTGGACTGAAAAACCTAACGAACATCAAACTTTATTCATAAGCTATAGAGAGGCATAGCTGAGTGAATCTAACAATCTTTGTCCTTGAAGGCCGTAATCCCATTTCCGTTATTGATGCGAGAATAATATGAGGTCCACGCAGGAGAATTTACCGGCCAATTGGCAAGAAACATTTGCAACCAGTCTTTGTTGTCATAATTGATCGATAAGGCATCGATGTATACGTCGCGTAAGGCCACACCGTACAAGGGAATGTGCGGTGATGGATGGATACTGATTCGTGTCAGCAGTCCATATCGTGTTTGTGCAAAGTTGGGCATGCCAGCTGCCCCATTGTTGATGACGACCTTGTTGGTTGGCAAACCGTAATGACGCAATACCGGCAAACAAGTATGTGTGCTGGCAAAAACATCCACGTCCGCCTGCTCGAAAGCATTGTGCAACCAGTCGCCTTTGACGATTCCGTTCGGCAGCGAAGTATCGAATCGCCATCCGGCCAAAGATTCGGCGTCACCATGTACAACCCCGACATCGACTTTCCCGATGCGATAACGGGCAAACATCGGCAATGCCGCAAGCTGAGCCAGTAGGTCGGGATAATGTTTTGCGGTATCTTTCAAACGGGCGTGGATCTGGTTTGAGCGCTCTACAAAATCGGCATCGATCTCATCCGGATACCCGCATCCGCAACCGTCACTCGCCGATTCTGCTTGCAGTTCAGCTTCCACATTGCCGAGGATGGCATCATGCTGCAACACCCGCTCATTAATTGAGCGGAAGCTGCGCTCATCCACATTGAACCAGTTGAAATCGCCATTGAAGCAGAGCGTCACCGGATGTAGCTCAGTCGTGAGCATGGCTTCTATAACATCAAGTGCCGGAAAATTGCCATACAATCCGCCGATTACATACAGTGTTTCTGCTTCCCGAACGGGTGCCCGGGCGATAGATGCCGCACCGTATCGATAGTACAACGGGCAAGTTCGTCCCGCAGAATTCATATGTTATTCTTAGCGATGACCATGCGTTTGCTCGGCAACAGCAGTGGCAGGAAGAAACCCGCCGTGCACAAAATCAGTCCGTAAAGATTCGTTCCCAACAACGTAGCAAATTTTCCGTCACCAATAGCCCAGGCAACCGGAATCATGTTGAGTGCTTGCAATAGTCCCAGCGTCATCCCAGTCCAGAAGGCCAGATGGAACGACAGCGGCGAGTAATTCACCCAGCGTGAAAACAGAAAGATAGGTGCAAGTCCGATTACCATCGTTCCGCTGATGGTGGTCGCTTTCAGAATATCTGTTCCGGCGATCATCGGCAGGTTTCCCAATAACGCAAACACCACCATGGTAATCGAGCCTATTATTATCGCCTTGGGTGAGGATGCTTTACCGGCGATCAATGGCAATTCCTTGGCAACTGTCTTTGATAAAGATGAGAACGCTGAATCAAGTGTCGAACCGGCAGAAGTGATCATCACTACCATCATTGCAAAGAAGCCGGCGAATCCCAATCCGCGTGCGACGGTTACCGGAATGTTTCCGCTGTACGTCATTCCTTCAAGCCGTGCATGGACGCCAACCAAGCTGAATAAGAGAATGGCAAAGAATCCCAAAACCCCGGCCACGATAAACGCGCGTAACATTGTCTTTTCCTGCGTGATAAAGCCACGGTCGGTCAACACCGGATCATGAAACGGATAGGACAATACTTGCAACAGCGCCACAAAAACCAGATCCATTCCACCGTTGAGGGTGAACTTGCCCTCGGTGAGTAACTGCGCTGGCGTATGATCAGGCAATACCATGGCAACCACAATGCCCAGGAATATAATAAAAACCACCGCCTGAATCACATCGGTGAAAATTGAACTCCGCAATCCACCTTTCAAGGTATAAATCAATACGAACGCAGTAAACAATAATGCGGAGCCGATGAATCCAACCGAGCCAACAGAGCCGTAATATCCGCCAACAACAGAAGTATTGCTCCACACTTCATTGAATAATCGCACCAGGATTGCCAGCGAGAAGGCCATTGCTGCTGCACGTCCATACTTGCCTATTATGAATGGGACCATTCCCGTGGCCCCTTCGCGGGTACGCAACCGGTAGATCACCAGACCGGCAACCGGTATCGAAAGCCAATAGGTGGCATAAGCCAACCCGCCTACGATACCAAATTCCTGCCCCAGGTTGGCGGCATTGGTCACCGATTTTGCGAATATCCAGCTGATGAAGATACTCATCATCAGGGACCATTCGGAAGCTGGCTTTCCCTGGGTATTGTTTCCCCTGAAAAATCCACCTTCGTCTTTTGACTTGGGCGAGATTACATACATTACCGCACCAAATACGACCAAGAAACCCCAAAAGAATACGCCTTGAAATTCTGCCATTATGTTTTCCCCTATCTGTTGGATGCTGTCACAGCATTAGTCGTTGCATATCCCGTAATTCTTACGCTCAGTTGGAAAAACACACTGCATCTTTCGAAACAAATTCAAAATCGGCGAAACCGGCATGGGCATGTTCCCGGGTGTTATCGGTATCCGAGGCAACGGAAAGCTGGATCAATCGTGCTTTTTTTGGTCCAAATTCGGCCATTTCATCCTGTTGCACATCATGACGTTCAACTATCCATTTCCCGACGTTTGCCGCGCCCGTCTCAGCCACGATCATGCGCGTGCGGTCGGTGTAGGCATTCGGCATTCGCATGCCTACCGGATAGCGGTTATCCCACACATAGTTGATTGCGGCATCAGGTACCGCATCTCCATAGATGCTGCGCGCCAATTTAAGCTTGAGGCGTGTCATAAAACTGAGTTCGGAGGCTGGCATGGCAAACGACACATACACGCGTGCGGCATAATCATCACCGGCTTTTGTCGCCATGTCCGCTTTAACCAGCGGCGCATCGATCCGCCAGCGCCAGCACAAGACCGGTGTGCGATTCAAATCGACCTCAACCGGGCGCGCCAGCAGCGCCATACTGCTGTCGGCGGTAGCCTCAATGGCTAAAATTCCATCCCAGTGTCTGAGACGGTAACGGGTAGGCGGCACCTTCTTGTTCAATTGCACTATTTGCCACGGCGGGGGCAGTGTTGCCGACTCAGTGGAAAAATGATCTAGCCAAACGATCTCGCCCGCCCGGGCAGTCCCGGAGAAAAGCAGCAAAAACAGCATGCCGATTCTACGCCAGCGCATGTAACCTCCAATGATCCGGCAAGTATTTCAAGTCTCCCGGCTCATCCACATCGTGCAGCATGTTTCCGACATGCACCGCCCAGCCCAGCTGCCCCATGCGCGCAATGGTGGTACTGGCAACTGCATCGGTACTCCAGGGCATGTCGGCGAACAGAAATGGGCTGAACTGCCGCAGTCCCATGAGTACATAACCCCCATCGGTGGTGCAATTGATTACAGCATCATGTGTATCGAAGGTTCCCGCAGCCTCGCGCAACAAGGTGGCAGACATTTCCACACAGTCCGTGCCGATCAGCAGTACGGATTCCCCATTTTCCATGCGCCTCCGAGCCGCACGATCCATTCGCGCACCCAAATCACCCTCGCCCTGGTCTGATATTTCGATCCCTACAGGCAATTGAATTCCCCGCCATGCGCCCTCATCAATTGCGGGTGTTGCACACAATTCGACTGTGCCGATGTTTGCTGCAAGCGCCGCTTTTAATGTATGCGACAACATGTGTTGCGCCAGTTCGGCAGCACCTTCCTCACCGAGCGCGGGTATCAGGCGAGTCTTGGCAAACCCCGGCTGCGGCGCCTTGGCAAAAATTATGATGCGTAACGGTTTCATCACAGGGTCTTTCATCGATACAGACTCTCCAGTTTATTGACATCCATCCCCCGCCAGTAAGCCCAGCGCAAACGCCACATCAGAAAAATTGTGCGCCACACTCCACGTGATTCCCAGCGCCTTCCGGAGGTGGATACGCAGTGTGTGATGCAGGCAGGACGAGAGTAAGCCAGCAGGCGCCGGCTCAGCTCTATATCTTCCATCAGGGGCTGGTCGGCATATCCGTGCAACTTTTCGAATTCGTTACGACGCACAAATATCGCCTGATCGCCGGTGGCGATACCGGTAAATCGCGAGCGCCAGTTCATCGTTCTGCCGATCACACGAAGCATGAAAGGCTTCCCGGTAATGCACACATCGAATCGGCCCCAGCAAAGATGCTTTCGTGCCAGCGCATGGGCGATATGCAACGCTGCGCCTTCAGGCAAACGCGTATCGGCATGCAGAAACAGCAGTACATCGCCTGTTGCGCTGGCTGCGCCAGCATTCATCTGCCTTGCGCGTCCGCGGGCAGCGTGCAGCACCGTGAAGCCGGCGATCTTCACCAGCACGGCAGACCCGTCCGTACTGCCGCCATCGGAGAATATGATCTCGCAACCGCCGCGCTTCAAAGGCAGCAGGTGTGCGAACAATTCCGGCAACTGCCCGGCTTCATTCAACATTGGCACGATGATGGAAAGCCGCATCACTCAACCCCGCTTCCAGGCATGGTAACGTTCCAGCCATGCCAGCAATTTTTGCGGTGCATGGGCACGCTTCCACTCACCCGCCACGTATTTATTTGCTTCCGCCAGTGTCGGATAGGTATGGATCGTACCCAGTATCTTGTTCAGACCTAGTCCGTGTTTCATCGCCAGCACGAATTCTGCCAGCAGGTCACCCGCATGTTCGCCGACGATGGTGACGCCGAGTATCTTGTCCTTTCCCGGTACGGTCAGCACTTTGACGAAGCCGTTTGCCGTGCCATCGGCGATGGCACGGTCTAGGTCGTCTATGCCGTATCGGGTGACTTCATAGGGAATGCCCTGTTCGCGGGCCTCCTGCTCATTGAGGCCAACACGCGCCACCTCCGGTTCGATGAAAGTCGCCCATGGGATAACGGAATAATCCACCTTGAACCGTTTGAAGTCGCCGAATAATGCGTTCACCGCGGCATACCACGCCTGATGCGCTGCGGTATGGGTGAACTGGTACGGACCGGCCACATCGCCTGCCGCGTAGATGTTCGGATAGATTGTTTCCAGGTAATCGTTGGTGGTTACGGTACGCTGCGTCGGAATGCCCAGTTCTTCCAGGCCAAACCCCTTGAGGCGCGCACTGCGGCCCACCGCGCAGATCAGTTCATCGAATTCGATGCGCTGGGTTTGCCCGTCGTGCTCGACCACAATATATTTGTGACCGGGTTCATTTTCGCAGCGCACCGCCTTGTGATTGGTCAGGACGGTCACGCCGTCGGCGGTAAGGGACGCTCGCGCCAATTCCGAAACCTCGAGGTCTTCGCGGATCATGATGCGCGGCGCCATTTCGATCTGTATGACCGTTGACCCAAGTCGCGCAAAACTTTGCGCCAACTCGCAACCGATAGGTCCGCCACCCAATACTACCAGCCGCTTTGGCGGTGCATCCAGCTCGGCGAATGCAGACCAGAGCGTGTCACTGGTGACATAGCCTACCGCTTCCAGTCCCGGAAGTGGGGGCACGAAAGGCTGTGCGCCGGTGGCAATGACGATACTGCGCGTGGTCAGGGTTTGCATTGTGCCATCATTCAGTTTTAGCTCGACGGTCCAAGGATCGGTGATGCGCGCATAACCCTGCAAAACTTCCACACCCAGACTGGTGTAGCGCTCCACACTGTCATGCGGCGCAACGGCACGGATCACCTCATGCACACGCGCCATCACCTTTTTAAAACTGAAATCGGGATCACCTGAGTTCAATCCATAGTGTTCGCCATGACGGATCTGATTCGCCAGCTTGGCACTCTTGATCAGGGCTTTGCTCGGCACGCAGCCGTAATTCAGGCAGTCTCCCCCCATCTTGTGCGCCTCGATCAGCGTGACCTTAGCTTTGACTGCCGCCGCAATATAGGAGGAAACCAGCCCTGCCGCCCCGGCGCCGATGACAATCAGGTTGCGGTCAAACTTGGCAGGACGCTTCCATTTGGCATAGATGCGTCGGCGCTGAAGTAAAGCGGTGATTTTTTTGGCCATCAACGGGAAGATACCTAACAGGACAAATGAAAGCAGCAGGGCTGGCGACAGAATGCCCGACAGACTTTTTAATTGGGCGAGCTGCGTGCCCGCGTTCACGAACACGATCGTGCCGGCCAGCATGCCAAGCTGACTCACCCAATAAAAGGTGCGGGTGCGCATCGGCGTCAAACCCATCAGCAGGTTAATCAGAAAAAATGGGAATACCGGTACCAGCCGTAGCGTGAACAGGTAAAGCGCCCCATCCGTAGCCACGCCTTCGTTGATTGCTTTCAGTTTGTCTCCAAAATGCTGTTGCACAGAATCGCGAAACACATAACGCGATGCCATGAACGCAAGCGTGGCACCGATGGTGGAAGCAAACGAAACCAACAAGGTACCCATCACCAACCCAAACAAGGCACCCATAGCCAGGGTCATCACCAATGCGCCCGGCAGTGATAAGGCTGCGGCAAGGACATACAACAAGAAGCTGACACTGGCGACCAGCCAGGGTGACTGCGCCTTAAGCGAGACAAATTCGCTCTGACTCTGTCGCAGCGATTCAAGCGTCAAATAACGATCCAAATGTAGTGCAAAGAAAGCGGATACCAGGACAACAATCGCGACTATGACCGCAATTCGCTTCATGACTGAGTTGCCCGCTTCGACGCAATTCCCCGTACGGCAAACAATTCGATGCGTTCCATCGGTATGTGGTCACCGGCATCTTTACCATAGTAGGTCTCGACAACCGTTCCATTTTCATCTATCAGAAAATCCGCCGGCATCAAATTGCCGGTGGCCATGCCGCGCATACCCACCATGCCCATGCCCTTCATCATTGAAGGGAGCCGTAGCATCATCGCCTTGAGCTTCCCCCACATCGACGTGCTCACTGCAAATGCCTGATGCGCATTCCCCTCGGGATCGGCGACCATGCGAAAGGGTCGGGGTCGCTGCGCGATGAATTTTTCAATATCCTCACGACCGGACTTGAAAACCACCACAATATCCAGACCGAGATCGACCAGGCCGGGATAATTGTTGGTCAATTCATATACCCTGAAGTTGCAAAACGGGCAGGTCGCTTCCCGAAACAGGGATAACAGCAATTTCCGGCCGTTGCCGATCTGAACGGGCTGGCCATTGATGTCTACCAGTTGGATTTGCGGCGTCTTTGCCGGCGCAAGGATTTTCATTTGTATTTTCCGATTTTATTGAATTGGGTTATCAGTCACGTTACCGATGTCAAAGCGATTGATTCGGCTATAGCGCCGCCGCAACTGCTGCCCTGTCCCGCAGTGCAGCCATAGCAATGATCGGCAACCCGTATTGGATGACCCAGCAAGTCTTCCCGCAACAGATCGCGCAAATGGGATTGCCCTGAACCGGGCAGTGCCAGACCCAGCTGCTGATTGAAATCGCAGTCGAATAGAAAGCCATTCCAATCCACGCTGACCAGGTTGCGGCACATCACCGTATCCAGATTGCCGGCAGCGTAATTTTCTTTCAGCAGGCTCATGTAGTCGTTGAACTGCCCTTTGGAAATCAGCATTGAGCCGAAACGCTGGATCGGCATATTAGTGATCACCAGCAGCTGGTTAAAAACGATACCGAAGTGTGCAAACAGCTCTCGCTGGTAGTCCGCTTGCAGTGAGGTCTGATTTGGCGGCAAGGATGCCCCCTGCGGGTTGAACACCAGATTCAGCGTCAAACCGCTGCCTGGCTTCCCGTAGCCGAGTGCATTCAGTTTTTGCAGCGCGGCGATGCTCTTGTCAAACACACCCTTGCCGCGCTGCTTGTCTACATTTGCAAGGGAATAGCATGGCATCGAAGCGACGATCTCGACCTGTTGTTCAGCCAGAAATTCAGCCAAATCCTCGTTCCCCGGCTCGAATAATATGGTCAAGTTGCAACGGTCGATGACCTTGCAACCCTGTGCACGGGCAGCACGGACCAGCTCACGAAACCCATCGTTCAGTTCAGGCGCTCCGCCGGTCAGGTCGAGGGTGTGCAGGTTGCGAGCGGCAAGCACCTGTGGAATCAGCGCCAGCGTTTGACTGTCCATCATCTCGGTGCGATTAGGCCCGGCATTTACATGACAATGCACACAGGTCTGGTTGCATTTGTAACCCAGATTGACTTGCAGGACTTCCAGCGTACGACGACGCAAAGCAGGAAATTCGGTGGCTTGCAGCAAGGGTAGCGTGGCGTGCATATGTTAATCCCATCTAAAAATTAATCCTCACAACTGCACCAAAGTGTTGGTGCAATTCGTTCCTGAGGATTAGTCGTACAAGGATGCGGATTCCTTACAAAACCCACTTCTAATCGAAGCGTGGGGGCCTTGTGTAAGGAATGGCAGCGTTAATACGACTATGTACATGTCTGCTGGACGATAAAAACCATATTCGTCTTACATCCGCTGTACACAGCTGCATTTATAACCACTACAGGAGAATGAAATGAACACAGTGACCATGTATAGCAAACTAACCTGCCCGTATTGCGTTCAGGCGGAGCAACTGCTGAAACGCAAAGGCGTGTCCAACCTGAAAAAAATCAGGGTCGATGAATACCTAGCAGAGCTGGAAACCATGATTGCGCGTACCGGCCGTCGTAGCGTTCCGCAGATATTCATAGGAAATACGCATGTCGGTGGTTTCGATGACCTGGCCGCACTCAATTTGGAAGGCAAGCTGGACAACCTGTTGAACAACTAGGGAGCACATGATGAATCACCCATCAGTATTACCTTTGCATAGCGTCTCAAGTCCATTAGTGCTGCCTCAGTGCGGAATGACCGAAGTTCCGACAATGAAACTGACTGATTCCGCTTTGAACGTCATGACGGATTTAACCAAAACCCCGGCATTTTCAATCGGACTTGACGAGCAGGTCGACCATGCCCTGCTTTACATGAAAACCGTCGGGGTCAGGCTATTGTTTGTGCTGGACAATGTTGGCGGACTGGCAGGTTTGGTCACTTCGCACGACATCATGGGAGAGAAACCCATGCTCTATCTGCAGTCCGTGGATTGCAATCATTTGACCTGCACGCGTTCGGATGTACTGGTGAAAAACGTGATGACCCCCACCAGCCATTGGGAGGTGATCAATTATGCGGATATTCAAAACGCGAATATTGCCCAGATTGCCGCTGCTTTCAAGGCAGCCGGGAAACGGCACCTTGTTGTGAAAGGTAGTGCGGAAAATTGTCCGGAAAGCGTCGTGCTCGGAATATTCTCCGCTTCACGGGTCGAACAGGCGACCTCCTTGCAACTGGAAATTGTCAACACGGCCAGAAGTTTTGCAGAGATTGAAACTGCATTAGCTCATTCCTAAGAATGCGGAAAAACTCGCAGGTCATTCGCGAAGCAAAAGATGCCCAGCGTTCGTTCCGGAATGTTGAAGTACGCTGTTGTAACCTTAAAGATCAACTAAGGAAGGCAACATGGAATTTGGACTTAATTGGCTGTGCAAGCACTTTGTGAGTTATCTCACCCGAGACCGTCATCTACACGGCATGGCGATCACAACCCCGCCCCAGAGTCTGTTGAAAGCTCTCAAAGTCGGCGATGTACTGCTGGTCGAAGGCGGAAGTCGCGTCAGCACCGCCATCAAGTTTCTCACTCAATCCACCTGGTCACACGCTGCACTGTATGTTGGCGATCTATTGACTGATCTGCATGGAAACAAAGCGAGTCATTGCTTCGTCGAAGTGGATATGATTGAAGGCGTGCGCAGCGTTGGAATTGATCATTTCTTTGGTTTTCATACCCGAATTTGCCGGCCAGATGGGTTGGATGCATTGGACTGTCGCCAGGTAGCGACTTATGCCATTGCTCGTATCGGTCAGCAATACGATCTGCGCAACATCGTGGATCTGGCCCGCTACCTGTTGCCAACGCCGCCTGTGCCAAGCCGGTTCCGCCGGCAGCTACTGACCTTGGGCAGCGGGGATCCGACTCGCGCCATTTGTTCGACCATGATTGCACAGGCATTTCAATCCGTGCGATATCCGATCTTACCTGTTGTGAATATACGCAACGCGAATCGCGCAGATTGCCCTGGTTGTGTCGAAGAAATTTACCGCCTGCGCCACCACAGTCTTTTTACGCCTCGAGATTTCGATGTATCGCCATATTTCAAGGTTATCAAGCCCATTCTGGAGAATGGATTCGATTTGAAGTCGCTGAAGTGGGAAGAACTACTCGAAGTGCTTCAAAATTAGTATCTGCTGAAAAACTATTTCTTGTCGTGTTCGCTTTTCCCTTTTGCATATGAGCGAGTCATTGAACGGATCGTGCCCATCTGTTCATTGAAATTGTTGCAACCGGAGCACATCATCATGTGCAACTTTAATGACATCCGCTCCGTGATCGAAAGCGAACGCTCTTGGGATTCTGACATCAGACGCGTTGCGTTCTTACAGTTCAACATTGCTTTCTCCTTTTAGATACCATTTATTCTCGATGCACTCGCGCAAACGAAGGCGCGAACGGTGCAGCAGGACATGCAGGTTGCTGGTGGTCAAGTCCACGGCGGCACAAATTTCGTCGGCATCGAGTTCAATAAATTCGCGCATCATGAAGACACGGGCCTGTTTAGGTGGCAAGCCGTCCAGGCAGGCTTCAAAAACTCGCCAGAATTGCCCCTCACGCAGAGACGCTTCTGGATTTCCCCATGCCACCGGACGTTCATCAGGTTGCCAGAATCCTTTCCGGTCGAACAGTTCTGACAAATCTTCATCGTCATCTTCTTCGCCCAGCAAGCTGCTTACATTTACCACTTTTTGCTTGTGCCGCAATACATCCGCAATCTTGTTCTTCAAAATTGCGAATACCCATGTTTTGAGTGCCGCGCGACCGCCAAAGGAAGACGCATTCTTCAAAGCGCCAATCAGTGCATCCTGCACTGCATCATCTGCCTGGTGACTATCTCCGAGCTGCAACGTGGCAAACCTGATCATCTGCCTGCGTATTTCTTCCAAAAATACAGTATCTGCGAGCAGATTATCTACAGGAATAGCTGCTTTATCATTTTTTGGTTTGGTTGCCATCGCTTTCCCTCAATTCGATCTTGTTCCACTTCACACTGTAACTTGCTACACAAAAGCCAGCAGATAATTCATGACATCAGTTTATGCCAGGAGATTTCATTATTTTCAGTCTATTTTCATCCTTACTCGGAAGTTTGATAAGACTGCCAATCACCACAGCACTCTTTGTAAGTGCGCTAATCAGAATATCCTGACACATCACGATTTTGAATTAATCTGTCATTCTGAGATTCCTTCTGCGCATCAAGCAAAACGCTATTCTTTTTAATGAAACGTCGATCGATCCAGTTTTTCCAGCGCCACACCCAATATCCTTGGGCGCTGAATGCTCCCCAGGAGGCTATAGCGTGCTTCGGTCCTGTAGCCAATATATAGAGTGATCGTTTGCGCGGTCGATAGCGGATGAATTTCTCCGAACGAATGCTGGCTATCAGGTTGTGCGCTAATACCGGCCCAGCAAATACGGCATGAACACCGGAGCGAGGCATAATGAAGTCTGTTCGTGCACAGACATCTCCAGCGGCAAATACATCTGGATGCGAGATACTACGGTGTGTCGCATCCACACTGATATAACCTTGCTCATTGAGTGCCAGCTGGGAAGTTTCCAACCAGCAAGGTGAGCTAGATCCCGTCGCTGCAATGACGATATCCGCAGGAAGCAATTGTCCATTACCAAGCAATAAACCATGCTCCACGCCGACCGCATAAGCCTCATGCAATTGAATACCGCGTTTTGATAACAACTTCCGGACACGCTTAACTACTCCCGGTGAGTGACCAGGGAGTATGCCATTTTCCGAAGAAACCAGTGAAACGCCGGCTTTATAGGCGCCTTCTGAAAACACATGTTGAGCCGCAAATGCAATCTCAACACCGGCCGCACCAGCTCCAACCACTGCCAGATGATAACTCTTCTTCTTCGCAACTTGCTCAATGATGCTTGGCCATCGTTTTGTAAATTCATCAATAGGTTTGACAGGCAGAAGCCTGTCTCCTAGCGCAGTCAACCATGAAATATCTGTTTCACTACCCACATCGAGCGACAACAAATCGTAGTCGAGCCGTGTCATGTCAGAAAGCAGGACGCATCGTCGATTGGCATCCATTCCCACCACCTGATCAATAACGACCTTAACACCGGCCAATTGCGCTAAGGGACCCAAATCAATCTGGCAATCCGAAAGACTGTAATTTCCGCTTAACCATCCCGGCAACATTCCCGAGTAAGTCTGCTGAGGGCTGGGCGTAATCAGGACCACATCCATACTCGAACGGCGCTGTGCCAAAGCGCGCAGAACGCTCAGGTGTGCGTGCCCCCCACCCACCAGAATCAGGCGTGGTTTGCTATTTTTCAACTGAATTGCCGCACAAATATTCCACCCGAAACATGTTACCGATTCGCGTAGTGACAGCAAACACTGCCGCGTGATTTCGCTTACCAGACGAAAAGGATTGAAGGAGTTGTGAAAATGGTTGCAAGGAAGCCAGTGTTACAGAATCGTTCATTTGTTAATCCAGTCTGTAAGCCTAATGATGGTTTAGTCGGAAATTATGGGAAAACCTTACAAAAGTTTCTGTAAGAATTGATGCCTAAACGGCGACTAAGGTTTACGAGGATATTTCAAAGGAAATTACGCATGACAAAACCATTGATTGGTGTGATGGGCGGCAGCGGCCTGTTTCAGATGGATGCACTTACCGACACACAGGAACACAGGATAGACACGCCTTTCGGTCGTCCTTCAGACATCATTGTCACAGGCCAGATCGGTGACGCCAGGGTTGCATTTCTGGCAAGACACGGTCGGGGTCATCGACTCATACCAACAGAAGTTCCCTACCGGGCGAACATTTATGCCATGAAGTCATTGGGCGTTCGTTATCTGATTTCAATTTCGGCGGTGGGTTCGTTGCAAGAAAACATTCGCCCGCTTGATATGGTCTTGCCCGATCAATTCATAGATTTGACCAAGCATCGCACATCAACATTTTTTGGTGATGGGGCGGTTGCGCATGTTTCCATGGCGCAACCGGTCTGCCCATCATTATCAGCATTGCTTGCACAGGCAATCGGAGACCAGAACTTCACCGATTTGAAGCTACATAAGGGCGGCACCTATGTCTGCATCGAAGGGCCTGCATTTTCATCAGTTGCAGAATCACAGTGGTTTCGCAGTATGGGCGCCAGCATCATCGGCATGACCAATATGCCGGAAGCCAAACTGGCGCGCGAGGCTCAAATCGCTTACGCCACACTGGCATTGGTAACAGATTATGACTGCTGGCACCCGAAAGAAGCCCATGTCACCGCTAATATGGCAATAGCGAACCTGATGAAGAATGCGGAACATGCGCAGCGCGTACTGGTCAGTGCAATTAGTCTTGTCTCACATGCTTCGCCGATATCAATCGCACATGATGCGCTTGTCAGCGGACTGGTATCTCCGATAGAAGCCATGCCTGAGGAAGTCCGAAAACGAATTGATGTCCTGCTGCAAACGGAACATGCTGCTGCTGATTGACCTTCCAGACAACAGAAAAGTTACTGACGGATGACGAACTGATAATACTGTTTAAAGGGGAGATTTGAAATTTAATGGTGCTACCATACAAGCAAATCAAATAGCCTGTTCACACAGACCATGCCGTACACGCTCTGGATATGACCCATAATAGTAATGGGTATGTTGGACGGTCCTGCATTTGCAACAGCACAGTCTGGCGGCGTGTCGTCTTTATATCCCACCTCATTTTCGTCGAACAGAAAGTTTATCCTGACTCAAAAATTCGCCACATTGTTTGGACTGCTTCTTATCGGTGAGGTAGCTTCGCTTGCGTATATCGGAGGGATTGCCGAGATTGCCGTATTGACCGGTATTGCTTATATCCTGTTCCCGGAGTTAGCTGCACTGGCCTATGATATTTTTACCCGGCCAGAGGGTACCTGGGCCAAGGCGCCGATCATGTTGATGCTTACCCCATTGCTTACATCCATAATCGGCATTTTGATCGAACAGAATTTAGGATATAGCGTTGTGTCGATACTGTTGGCTATCATAGCCGCACTGTTGGTCATAAAACTATTGAAGTCCCCGATTGCACCAGCCATTTCAGCGGGGCTACTCCCGATTGTCATGGAAGAAAAAAGCTGGTGGTTTCCAGCTTCCATTCTTTTGGGTACTTCGCTATTGGTGCTTTGCTTATTCATTTTTCGAAAAGTATTCTCAAAACATATCAGCAAAACAAAAATATTGGAAAATATCATCGACGATATTGTCGAACAGCCCCCAAAACAATATTCATGGCTGCCTTATTTTTCGATATTTTTGTTGGTGGATATTTATTTGGCGAAACTGACTGGGTTTCGTTTCATCACCTTTCCACCGCTAATCGTGATCGCATTTGAAATGTTCGCACATTCTGATGTTTGCCCTTGGGCAAATAAGCCTGTTCTTCTAGTTATTGCGTGCATGCTGACGGCATCTGCAGGAGTCGGCGTCGTCATGGTATTGGGAACGGGACCCATGGCAGCCATTCTTGCAGTTGCATTTTCAATGAGCATCATCAGGATATTCAAGCTGCATGCCCCTCCCGCTGTAGCGGTCGGACTATTGCCCTTTGTGATGAGCCACCCTGATTTCAGGTTTCCGATCGCGGTTGGAACCGGTACATTGATTCTTGCCGCAACATTCATTATTTATCGTGTATACGCTCTCCCCAAGGCAGGAAATTGAGTTGTACAAAATACCTGCTGTCACGATACCAACACACGTTTGATGGTGTCCAAAGGCTACTCTGTGCACATTAAATAGATGGCGATTGAAGTGCCAAACTCCTAGCTAACCAGTGAATATGCCTAAGTTAAACATACAAAGTGTCAAACAAACTCTGGACGACTTCCTGCGGCGTCTCCATCTTGGATCGGAGGTCTATTACGTCGGTCAGTTGTGCGATGCATGGCATATGTCCACACCTGGGGGAAGTGATGCCACAACTTTCCATCTCTTGTGCCATGGTGAAGCTTGGATACACATGCCAAACCAATCCAATCCGACGCAGATGCGCTCGGGTGACATCGCATTTTTCCCTCATGATGCGGCACATACTTTCAGTGCGCTACATCGCATATCGGAACAACAATTCGATTACAGCAACCCGGCACGATTGGACAAATCTGCACCCGGAGCCGGTTTGCTATGTGGTCATCTGAAACTTCCCGCCCATATTCGCAGTTTGCTGCTCGCTTCATTTCCCGACTTCATGTTGATCCGGCCAGACCAAAGCCTGATAGGTCAGCAGATGCGCAGCCTCATCGAATTGATGACCGAAGAGGCGACCCAGAACGGTCTTGCAGTAACAGCGATTCTGGATCGGTTGTCTGACACTCTTTTTCTGTACGTTGTACGGTACATGTTGCATCTTGAACCCAAATTGTCTCCTCTGTTGTTAGCGTTATCTGATGAACATTTGCATATTCCAATCTCGGCATTTGTCGAAAGACCCGCCGAAACCTGGACAGTGGAACGAATGGCAAAGCTCGCAAATCAATCTCGTTCCGCGTTTTCCGAACGATTTACTCATCTCGTCAAAATTACACCGATGGAGTTTGTCGCGTTCTGGCGCATGCAACTAGCTATGGGATTTCTTGCAAATGGACGGGCCAATATGTTGGATGTCGCCATTCGCTGCGGTTACGAGTCGGAAGCCGCATTCCGGAAAGCCTTCAAGCGCATCATTGGCATCCCTCCGGGAAAAGCACGCGGTTAAATTTTAACCCCGCAAGTCTGGACGATCAGACATAAATCAGCTTCTTACAGTCATGGAGTCGGATGAGAGATTTCACGAGAATGGGTACCAGCAATATCTACCGTTGCCCAACCCATTACAGGAGATCATCATGAGTACATTCAAACTACACACTTTAGCTTCCGCACCTGCCGGATCGCTCCCAATCCTTGAAGCAGCCAACAAGGGCCTGGGATTCGTCCCCAATCTGTACGCACATCTGGCCGAGTCGCCTGTCACGCTCGAGGCTTACAAGCAACTGGGGGCATTGCTCGAAAAAAGTGCATTCACCCCGGAAGAACAACAATTAATTCTGCTTGCAGTGAGTGTAGACAATGAATGCACCTATTGTGTCGCAGCACATTCGTTCATCGCCCGAAACATGGTCAAAGTTCCTGCAGATACGATCTCCGCATTACGCAGCGGAGGCGCGATACCGAACGCAAAACTGAACACACTGGCCACATTCACTCGCGCAGTGGTTCGTGAACGTGGATGGGTGGCTGACAGACAGGAACTCAAGAACTTTTTTGCAGCTGGCTACACGAAACAACATGCTCTGGAAGTGATTCTGGGTGTTGCCATGAAGACCATAAGCAACTACGCCAATCATCTGACCAATACACCGGTCGACGCGGCGTTTGTCAACGAAGTATGGGAGGCACCACAAGCTAAGCGCGTTGCCTGAGCTAATTTATCGAAGAATATGGTGGCAGGTATCAGGCTAGTGGACCTTATGATAGCTAACAGCTTGCCGGATAGCTGCCATTCGCAATTTTTGTACAGTCGATATGCGACCCAAATCGGCCGTTAGTTATCATGATCCCAAACCAGATTTAACAACTCAATATCAGCGAGATGTTTCTTGATTGGGCACTCAGGACACCCTTTGCTAGTCGGCTCGTTTTTGCAGCCTGCACATTGCTGGACAGTGGCTTGTGTCGCCCCAATAAGTTTTCCCAAACCCTGAAGCTGCTTTATCTGCGCATGTATACCTTCAAGCATTTCACCAAGTTGCTCGCTGATCGCTTGCTGACTATCGTTGCCTGTACGGTACTGTTGTCGTGTCTCGGCAAGAATTTTAATGGCAATAAGGGGATAACCATTCTCGGTCAGTCTCAGAATGGCACGCAACCGGCCCATGTGATGCTGTGAGTACAGTCGGGTGCCACCCTCCGAGCGTAAAGGGGTAACTAGCCCTTCTTCCTCGTAGTAGCGGATGGCCCGAATCGTCGTGTCCAAGGCATCGGCCACATCCCCGATCTTATAAAATCGCTTTTGATCTTCGAACATTACAAGCCAACAAGTTGCGCCTGATACCCCTTGTTTTTGACAGCATCCAACAGTGCTGCGGGGCTGGTTTTCTCCGAGTTATACAAAACCACAAGCATGTGTGGCAGGTTGAATCGGGGTGCGATGACTCCGTCAATCTCACGCATGGTAGTTTCCAATGACTGCTGCTTCGCGGCATCCAAGGTTTGATTGACGTGAATCGTGATGTCTGAGGTGTGCATGGCAGTCTCCATATCTAACGTTAGCGGTAGATGTCAATATCTACCGCTAACGTTAGATTGTCAAGTCTGTCGTGACGCAAATGTGACCGCCATTGGCACAGAGCCGAACATCAAGTTGCCAAATTGCCTGCCCCAAGCAGACAGTAGCGAACGGCCGTTCTTGGCCGGTTGCCGACCTTATCGCCCACATACTTGCACACCCCTGGAACGACTGCAACTGGCAC
>Ga0307375_10002118_pt1 | contig 20746 bp, 28 predicted proteins | sample TR1MG_FD_202531 | JGI IMG/M metagenome (GOLD analysis project Ga0307375, IMG submission 202531) | Soil microbial communities from Risofladan, Vaasa, Finland - TR-1 | ecosystem: Environmental > Terrestrial > Soil > Coastal area > Acid sulfate soil | place: Finland: Risofladan, Vaasa | collected...
AATCGTACATCCGTTTACCTCTCAACGTTACCATCATGCCGATAGGCATACCAGCCCGCAGCTTAAAAGGGGCGATAGACTTTTTCGCCTTTGTGGTCACAGGACGTTGCCCCGAAATTGTGGATAGGTCTTTCCCAGCAGCTTCGAGGGCTTTGGGGTCCTGTATGGCTTCGCCCAAACCAATGTTAAACACAATTTTTTCCAGCCTAGGCAGTTGCATTATGTTGGTGTAGTCCAATCTAGCCTTGAGCTGGGGAACTACTTCGGTCAAATATTTTTCCTTCAAACGAGCTTTCACGGTCAAATCTCTCAGTCAATCACTTCTTGACAAGCATTGCAAATTCGCGCCTTTTTGCCATCGGCCAGAAAGCGGAAACCGACTCGTGTGGGTTTGCCACATTTATCACACAACAACATTACGTTGGATAGACGGATTGGAGCTTCAAGCTCAATTATGCCGGCTTGGCGGGTAGCCCTGGGGGCTCGAGAATGGCGTTTAATCATATTGAGCCCATCCACTACCACTCTATCTTCCTTGGGGAAGGCGCGGCGCACTTTTCCACTTTTCCCCTTGTCCTTACCGGTAATTATGATAACTGTATCATTTTTTCTGATTTTCATTTTATAAGACCTCGGGGGCTAAGGATATTATCTTGGTGAAGTCTTTGTCTCTAAGTTCCCGGGCTACAGGACCAAAAATGCGACTGCCTTTAGGATTATTTGTATCACCAAGAACGACTGCGGCATTCTCATCGAATCTGATATATGAACCATCGAAGCGGCGATAGGGCTTAGCCACACGTACGACCACAGCCCGCACTACTTCACCCTTTCTCACCATTCCATGGGGCATGGCCCGCTTCACCGTGGCCACGATAATGTCGCCTATGCGGGCATATTTTCTTGCCCCGATAGACACATTAATGCACATAATCTGCTTCGCCCCGGTATTATCGGCTATCTTGAGTCTGGTATAAGTCTGAATCATTTCTTTTGCTCTGGTCGGTCTTCAGCCATTTCCCTCTTGGATATTATCTCTGTTACCCGCCAATGCTTCTCCCTGGACAATGGGCGAGTCTCGCCAATCTTCACTTTGTCTCCAATTTTACAAGCATTGTTTTCGTCATGTGCCTTATATTTTTTGGTAACTCTGATAGCTTTCTTATAGAGTGGATGGACTTTCCTGGTTTCCACAGCCACCACCACGGTTTTGTCCATTTTGTCGCTTACCACTAAGCCTTCTCTAACCTTTCTTTTCCCGAGATAACTCATTCTATGCTAAGCTCTCTTTCTCTTAAAATAGTCTGGATTCTAGCAATCCTTCTCTTCACGTTAGGAATCTCCCGATGATTCTCCAACTGTCTGGTGGCCAGGCGAAAACGGAGGTTAAACAGTTCCTCATGAGCTTCTTCGAGCTTCGTTAATAGCTCTTCTGTATTCAGAGTGCGAATTTCGCTAGCCTTCAAGTTTCTGCCTTTCCCTCCTGATAAAACTAGTAGCTATAGGAAGCTTGTAGGAGGCAAGATGTACTGCCTCCGCAGCCATCTCCTCCTTTACACCAGCCAGTTCAAACAGGATTCTGCCTCTCTTAACTACGGCTACCCAGTGGTCCGGAGAGCCTTTTCCACCGCCCATCCTTGTCTCTGCGGGTTTCTTTGTTACAACTTTATCAGGAAAAATTCGTATCCATAGTTTACCCCCACGATGCAAGTGGCGCACAAATACGCGCCGAGTTGCTTCAATTTGTCGTGCTGTTACCCAAGCGGATTCCTCAGCCCTCAAGCCAAAGTCACCGAAAGCAATAGTATCTCCGCTTTGGGCACTACCTTTTAGTCTTCCCCTATGTACCTTGCGGTATTTTACTCGTTTCGGTTGTAACACCTTTCTCCTTTGTTTCCGGGAGGATATCGCCCTTGTAAATCCACACTTTAACTCCAGTACGCCCCATCAAGGTATGGGCTTCAGCAAACCCATAGTCAATATTGGCGCGTAATTTATGCAACGGCATTTGACCTTGACGGAGCGTCTCAGTTCTGGCAATTTCGCCTCCACCAAGCCTTCCGCTGCATATTATCTTTATTCCCTTTGCACCGGCTTGCGAAGTTCGGAAAGCTGCTTGCCTCATGGCCCGCCTGAAAGCAATTCTCTCTTCAAGTCGCCCAGCTATGCTCCGGGCTACCAAAATAGCTTCGAGTTCAGGATGCTCAACTTCCCTGATGGTCAATCTAATTTTATCCCCGCTGACCTTCTCCAGGTCCGATTTCAGCGCTTCCACATTTTGTCCCCCGCGGCCAATTAAGATGCCAGGACGAGCTGAGTAAAGAGTTAAATATACCTCGTCTCCCGAGCGTTCGATCTCTGTCCGGGCAACTGCTCCTCCAAGACATTTTTGTTCCACAACTCTGCGCAACTTTAAATCATCTAACAAAAACTGAGCGTAGTTTTTTCTGGTATACCACTTAGCTTGCCAATCTTTATTGACACCCAGCCTGAAACCAAAAGGATGAACTTTTTGTCCCAAAATTATTCCTCCTCTTCGACAAAAACTGTAATATTGCTAGACCGTTTTAAGATAGGGCTCACTCTCCCTCTCGACTGAGGGCGGAATCTCTTCAGGGTACGCCCTTGATCAGCGAATATAGCAGTGATTGTAAGCTCAGCAGGCGACATTTGAAAATTGTTTTCAGCATTGGCTGCCGCAGATTTAATTGTCTTAGCCACGGCTCTAGCTGTGGGAGTAGGCAAGAAGCCAAGGATAGTCAATGCCTCGTCAACTTTTCTGCCTCTAACCATATTTGTCACTAGCCGAAGCTTTTGAGGCGAAATGCCGACATCTTTGGCTACAGCTCTTACCTTCATCGCCTATTATTATCTCCTCGCCTGTTCAGTTATTTTAGCTTTGGTAGTATGGCCTCTATATGTCCTGGTAGGTGCAAATTCGCCCAATTTATGCCCCACCATATTTTCAGTGATGAAAATGGGTACGTGCTTCCTGCCATTATGCACTGCGATGGTATGCCCTATCATTTGGGGTAAAATGGTAGAGGCACGAGACCATGTCTTTATCACTGTTTTCTCGCCCGAATTATTGAGCGATTCTATTTTCTTAAGCAATTTAACGTTGCAAAAAGGTCCTTTCTTGAGCGACCGTGACATCTTTATTTCCTCCGCTTAAGAATCATCTTGTTCGACGTTTTACGGCGACGCGTCTTAGCTCCCAAAGCTGGCTTTCCCCACGGAGTTTTCGGAGGCATTCCTCGAGGAGTTCTGCCCTCTCCGCCTCCATGTGGGTGGTCGCGAGGGGTCATAGCCGAGCCCCTTACCGTAGGGCGCCAACCTGACCATCTCTTACTTCCAGCTTTGCCTAATTTTATACTTTCGTGGTCAACATTGCCTATTTGACCAATAGTAGCCCAGCACCTGTGGTGAAATTTACGCAGTTCACCTGAAGGAAGTTTAAGTACGACATATCTGCCCTCTTTGCTCATAATCTGAGCAGAATTGCCTGCGCTACGAATCAGCTTTCCTCCTTTGCCTGGCTCAAACTCAACATTATGCACTAAACTTCCCACAGGAATGGACTCCAATGGTAAAGCATTTCCAGGTTTTATATCAACGTCCTCGCCTGCCTGTATGGTATCACCCAACTTGATGCCCAAAGGGGCGAGTATATAGCGCTTTTCTCCGTCGGCATAATGAATTAGGGCAATGCGCGCTGACCTGTTAGGGTCATATTCAATGGAAGCTACTTTTCCTGGGACGGTAATTTTATCCCTCTTGAAGTCGATGAGCCGAAGCTTGCGTTTACTCCCGCCACCTCTGTGGCGCACTGTTATAACACCTCGGCTATTACGTCCTCCCTTCTTTTTCAGCGGCGCCAGTAAAGATTTCTCGGGAGCCACCTTGGTTAACTCTTCAAAAGTAGCGCCAGACATAAATCTCCTGCCTGGAGAAGTTGGATTATAGGTCTTTAATCCCATCAATCACTCCTTATTTATGCACCCTTTGCCAGCGTGTCTTTTTAAGAAGCTTCTTATGCTGGTGTTTTGACATCTTCTTTTTTCTCCACTTAACGACTGAACCCATTAGACACCCTCAAAGAAAGTAATTTTGTGTCCCGGTGCCAAGGTAACTACTGCCTTTTTCCAGGGTGAGTTAGTTACTTGTCTCCTGCCAAATCTTCTTGTCTTCCCGGGCACCGTCATCACATTGACTTTGCTCACCTTTACCTTGAAAGCTTGTTCCACCACTTCCTTAATCTGAGACTTGCTAGCTTTGCCTGCTACCTCAAAGGCATATTTATCTCCCTCCTTAAGCAAAGTAGCTTTCTCCGTAATCAAAGGACGCCGTAAAACTTCGTAAAGATGCAATTTATTTACCCCAAATTTGCTCAATGTCGCGTATTGCCGGTACAGTGGCTATCAGCATTTTGTAAGAAAGCAAGTCCAATACATTAACTAGAGCTGCAGGTAGGACTTTGACTTCAGGCAAATTAGCCGCTGATTTAACCACACCGGGTATGGGCTGAGCAGTAAGAATCAGAGCCGAAGAGTCAACGCCAAGCGAAGACAGAACATTAATCATCTCCTTTGTCTTCGGTTTCTCCAAGTTAAGTTCCTGAACTAATTTTATATTCCCCTCTCTAACTTTAACTGAGAGGAGGCACTTCAAAGCCAACCTCCTCATTTTCTTGGGCAGTGATTGGTGATATATGCGCGGCTTGGGGCCGAAAACTACCCCTCCCCCTCTGAGCAGGGGTGATTTTTTATCTCCCCTTCGTGCCCTGCCAGTATGCTTTTGGCTGTAAAGTTTCCGTGTGCTCCCTCTAACTTCGCCCCGCGTCTTGGTAGATGCAGTGCCCTGGCGTCTATTGGCTAATTGTCTGGCCATTGCTTGGTGAACTACCGCCTCATTAAAGGGAAGACCAAAAATGGCCTGGCTAAGTTCTATTTGGTCAACAACTTCACCCTCTAAGCTATAAATTGGCACTTGCACTTCCTGTTACCTTACTTTCTCAATTATTAACAGCCCCCCGTTGGCTCCAGGTACTGCACCCTTCACCAAAAGCAAATTACGCTCTGGGTCAGTTTGAATTACCTCGAGTTTACGCGCTGTTACTCTACAATTTCCCATATGCCCTGCCATTTTTTTCCCTTTCAACACCCGCCCCGGAGAAGAGGTAGCACCAATTGAACCGGGGGCGCGATGGCGGTCAGTTTGGCCATGGCTCTTTGGTCCACCGGCAAAGTGATATCGCTTTACCACGCCGGCAAAGCCTCTGCCTTTGGAAAAGCCAGTTACATTTACCAGGTCACCTTGCTTCAGGAAGGCAACATCCACTTTGTCACCGCATTTAACCGAGCTAGTCTCGATGAAATCGGGATCAGTCCTGAATTCGCGAAGATGGCGAACATTCTCTAATCCCCGAAGATGCCCCTTCTCTGGAAAGCTAAGTCGAGATTGCTTCACTTTATCCTCAATGAAGCCCAGCTGGATAGCATCATAACCATCCCTGTCCTGCCTCTTTACTTGAGTTACCACGGAAGGCCCGGCTTGGATGGCGGTTACTGCTATCGCCTCTCCGCTTTCCTGAAACAGTTGAGTCATGCCTATTTTTTTACCTATAATGCCTGGAAACATAATTTTAACTATAACTTAATGTCAATCTCCACTCCAGATGCTACATTAAGCTGACTTAGGGCATCTATAGTCTTGGAAGTGGGCTGCAAAATATCAATTAATCTCTTATGAGTCCTGATTTCGAATTGCTCCCTGGAATCCTTATCAATGTTAGGCGAGCGGATAACGCAAAACTTTTCGATATCTGTGGGTAAAGGCACCGGGCCAACTGCTATAGCCCCGGTACGTTCGACTGTTTCCACTATTTGACTGACTATCTGATCAGCCAACCTATGATCGAAGCTCTTGATTTTGATACGAACTTTTTGGTCGGTCATCTGCTTTTTCTCACTCTGGTCGCAATTTGCTCAGCCAAATTTTGAGGTAATTCTTCATAGTGGTGAAACTGCATGGTATGACTTGCCCTCCCTTGACTGAGTGACCTCAAATCGCCAGCGAAACCAAATATTTCTGCTAAAGGGACAAGGCAACGAATGCTAGAAACTTCATCGCGACCCTCGATGTTTTCGATATGAGCTCTTCGGGAGTTTAAATCGCCGATGATATCTCCCAGAAACTGATTGGGAGTCGTTATTTCCACTTCCATAATTGGCTCAAGAATGATAGGCTTAGCTTTGTCTATCCCATCCCTCATAGCCATGGAGGCTGCCATTCTGAAAGCCACGTCTGAAGAATCGACCTCGTGAAAACTACCATCATACAAAGTCACCTTCACATCTATTACAGGGTAACCAGCTAATCCCCCACTTTGCAGAACTGCCTTAGCTCCAGCTTCTACTGAGGGAACAAATTCCCTCGGTATTGCCCCACTTCGAATTTGGTTACGAAACTCAAATCCGCTGTCACGCTTGGCGGGCTCAATTTTCAGCCAAACGTGCCCATATTGCCCTCTACCGCCGGATTGACGTATAAATTTTCCTTCAGATTCCACAGGCAGGGTGATTGTTTCCTTATAAGCGACCTGAGGCTTACCAGCGTTGACCCTTATGCCATACTCGCGAAATATACGCTCCATTAATACCTCGAGGTGGAGTTCCCCCATTCCCGAAACTAACGTTTGACCTGTTTCTTTGTCATGGTAAATTTTGAAGGTAGGATCCTCGACAGTAAGTTTAGCCAGAGCGTCGTCTAACTTGTCCTGGTCGCCTCTACTTTTGGGCTCAACAGCCATAGAAAGCACAGGCTCAGCAAATCGTATAGCCTCAAAAAGTACTGGTCGTGTGGGCTCACAAAGGGTATCACCTGTCGAGGTCATCTTAAGCCCCCCAGCGGCTACAATGCTTCCAGCCTCAGTGTGGTCAACCTCTTCACGGTGATCGGCATGCATAACATATAGTTTTCCCAATCTCTCTTTCTTATCTATGCTAGAGTTCAAGACTTGTGCTCCAGTCTTTATCCTGCCTGAGTATACACGCAAGTAGACCAGTCTGCCCATAAAGGGGTCTGAAACCGTTTTAAATGCCAGGGCGGCAAAGGGCTCATCGTCACTCGTCAGACGAAGGATTGTCTCTCCACTTCTAGGGTTAATGGCTGAAATGGGAGGAATATCTAGTGGCGATGGCAGATAATCTACAATAGCATCGAGCAATGGCTGGATGCCTCTATCTCTCAAGGCGCTGCCACAAAGAACAGGTACTATGCGATTAGAAATAGTCAGCCTTCTGATGGCTGCCTTAATTTGAGAGGCGGTGATATCGTGCCCGTTAAGGTAGGGCAGCATAATCTGTTCATCGAGTTCAGCTAAGTTCTCTATTAATGTTTGGCGATACTCCGATGCAATCGAAGTATCACTGCTTTCCTCAATGGACTCTGAATTAGAATCGCCCGGGAAAGCGATGACTTTATTTTCCACAAGGTCAATGATACCTCGAAAGACCTTTTCGCTTCCTATGGGCAGCTGTATGGGTAATGCCTTGCTTCGCAACCTTTCGTTAATCATGGTCACTGTGTGATGAAAATCGGCGCCAACCCTATCCATTTTGTTAATAAAACAAATCTTGGCTACGCCATATTTATCTGCCTGGTGCCAGACAGCTTCTGATTGAGCTTCCACTCCAGCTACGCCATCGAAAATCACAACACCACCATCCAATACGCGGAGACTACGCTCTACCTCGGCGGTGAAATCTACGTGCCCAGGGGTATCGATGATGTTTATGCAATGTTCGCGCCAGTGACATGTAGTAGCCGCTGAAGTAATGGTAATACCTCGTTCTCTTTCTTGCTCCATCCAATCCATTACCGTAGTACCTGCATCCACGCTTCCAATTTTGTAAGTACGCCCTGCGTGGTGGAGAATCATCTCAGTAGCTGTGGTCTTGCCAGCGTCTATATGAGCAATGATTCCTATATTTCTTATTTTTTCCAAAAGGAAAGTCCGCGACATGAGTTTATCCTTTACTTCAAGTAATGCTTTTGACACGATTTCTCACCAACGATAGTGAGCAAAGGCTTTGTTGGCCTCTGCCATCTTGTGAAGGTCATCACGTTTCTTGATTGTGACCCCGCGACCTTGGATAGCGTCAACTAACTCGGACGCTAACTTTTCTTCCATAGACCTGCCACTGCGAGCTCGTGCTGAAGCAATGAGCCACCTCATGGCAAGAGCACGCCCTCGATCCTCAGGGACCTCCATGGGAACTTGGTAAGTAGCCCCACCGATACGGCGTGATTTAACCATCAGAAGCGGCGTAGCATTTCTAATCGCTCGCACTAGAGCATCGTCTGGGCTGCTGTTCACCTGCTGCGCAGTTCGCTGCAAGGCATTGTAGACAATACGCTCGGCTGTAGTTTTTTGCCCTCGAAGCATAAGTCTGTTGATAAATTTAGCCACAGCGACGCTGCTATATCTAGCATCAGGTGGTGGTATTCTTTTTACTATTTTTCTAGTTCCTCTGGGCATTTGATATCCTTACTATTTTTGTGCCTTGGCTCCATATCTACTGCGACCTTGCTTGCGATCTGTTACTCCTTCGGTGTCCAGGGTGCCACGGATAATATGGTAGCGAATTCCAGGAACATCCTTAACTCTGCCACCACGAATTAAAACTACGGAGTGTTCCTGCAAATTATGCCCTTCGCCAGGAATATAAGCAGTCACTTCCATGCCGTTGGTCAACCTGACACGTGCAACTTTGCGCAACGCAGAGTTGGGCTTCTTAGGTGTAACCGTCTTTACTAGGACGCATACACCTCTTTTTTGAGGTGAACCCCGACCCCAGCTAATTTTTCCTTTCATTGTATTCCGGACGTAATGTAATGCTGGGACATCGCTCTTGTTTCCCAGCTTCTTCCGCCCTTTACGAACAAGTTGATTTACTGTTGGCATTCCTATGCTCCCTTATTTTTGGCAATTGAAAAGCCGTCTGGTTATATGCCGGTCTACTCTAGGAAAACTTTGCTCGGCTTTAGCCAGCCGGCCCTTACAATTCTCTAAATCTTTACCTTCTAGTAGACGTCAGTCTACCAATTTAACACAAGATAATTAGGATGTCAACTTGCGTGTTGGTTTTCTTAAAAAAATTCACAAATGGACGGTTAAGCCTTGAGCGCTGGACAGTTATCACTTCAAAGCTGGACTGGGATATTGCATTCTCCTGTAAAAGGGAGAAGCAAATGAACCGGGTTCACAAGCGGTTGATTCTGAGCCAGTGAAGGTGTCTCTAAACCTTACTGGCTTGCTTCATAAACTACTTCGCCTCGAAACATAGTTTTGAGGACTCGAACCCCGTCAATATCGAGTGGATTTATGTTGAACAGGTCTTGATCGAGAATAACCAGGTCCGCATACTTGCCTACCTCGATAGTTCCTGTCACGTCGTCCAGGAATAATGCATAGGCATTGTTGGCGGTAAAGCTCTTGATCATATCAGTAAGAGAAGAGCGCTCCTCTCTGTTCAGGTTGCGGGTCACTCCGACTTGTATTGCCCGCAACGGGTTCGGGGGATCTGTCACGGGATAGTCCGAGGAGGAGGCAACCACTGCGCCGGATCTGAAAAAGGATCTCAGGGGATACTCGTTTTCTGCCCTCTTGCCGAGGAAGGGGAAGTCAACCACCTCCCACCAGCCCGGCTCCTTCAAGTGCCAGTATGCCTGACAGTTTGCGATCACGCCCAACTCCTTAAAGCGTGGTATATCCTCCGGGGCTACCAGCTGGAGGTGGGTGATGGCGTTGCGATGCTCCCCCGGGACCTGCTTCAGGGCATATTCGAAGGCGTCGAGAGTATCCCTGGTAGCGCGGTCGCCGATGGAATGGATATGAATCTGAAAACCCTCCCTGTTAAGGGTTGTGAAGGCCTGCTTCAAAGCGTTCATATCTTCCCAGGAATACATGCCGTAATACCCATTTCCCTTGCCGGCGGCTTTTTCGTAAGGTTGAAGGAGCTTGGCGGTAACGCCTTCGATGACACCATCAACAAAGAACTTGGCGTTTGTCACTTTAAACAATTCGCCACTGTAAGTGTCTCTTAGCCTTTTCAGGTTTGCAATTTGGGTTTCCAGTTCTTCGTTTCTTGTGATGTCAATTCTCTCGGAAGCACGCACCCACATCTTGAGCTCGCCCTTGTCCTCAAGCAACTTGAACACCTTGTAAGTCTCATCACCCATGCCTGCAGAGAATGTGGCAGAGAAGATGCCGGTATAGCCGAGGCTGTGCATGAGGGCCTGAAATGCCTTCACTCCTTCAATAAGCTGCGCTGAGGTGTATTTCTCATTGGGGAGCAGTTCCATAGCAGCTTCCTTAAGTGTACCCCAGGGTTCACCTGTGACCGGGTCTCTTTCAATTACCCCTGCCTCCGGGTCGGGAGTATCTTTTGTTATGCCGGCTATTTCCAGGGCTTTACTGTTCGCCCAGATGCTGTGGCCGTCATACGATGTTAAAATGACCGGCTTATTGGGACTGATTGCATCGAGGCGCTCTTTTTTCGGTCCTCGGATGGTTTCCTCACCCTCGAATACTCCCACCGACCATCCGTTTCCGTAATAAGCATCCAGATCAGGATTGGCCGCGATGAATTTTGCTGCTTTTGCCAAAATGGTGTCCTTGTCGTCCTTCTGGCTGAGGTAAATGTTGTAGAGTTCTATCAAAGCGTTTCCAGGCGGGTGCAAGTGACTGTCAATCATGCCTGGAAGAACCATTTTCCCTGCGAGGTCCGTTACTTCGGTGCCGGAGCCGATATAAATTTCCATTTCACTACCGCCGCCCAGAGCCAGAATTTTGTCGTCTTTGATGGCAAGTGCTTTCACCGTAGTGTCGTTGGCGTCTGCAGTATATATGACACCGTTAAGAAAAACCCTATCTGCTTCTACTGCTGCACCTTCATAAGTTTTCACTTTCTTCCTCCTGATTTTAGCTTATATGCTTAATACAATATTCCTGTGCAAGAGCCAAGCTTTTGTGCTGGCTGACCAGGTGGGCAACACCTGCGGTGATATTTTGGCAGGTTCCTTTTTAATTAGAATGAATTTATACTCTGTGGAGGCAAGATAGCCAGGGGATTGGTGTGAACGGTTGAAATCATACTTCAATAAGCTGTTCGGTTAGTTGTGGATATGAACGCTTTGCTTGCTAACGCCGGCGACTTCTTACTCCTGCCTTAACTTCAAATATCCTGCTGCTGGATAAGTTATCCAGAAATGCATTGAGCAGGGCTACGTATTCGTCTACTTCATTGCGATCGAATTGTATAACTTCATTGGCTATTTTTTGACAATAATTACATTGATGACATCCGGACAGGCAATTTTGCTTCCTGAAGAAATCCGTAAAACCTTCTAGAGCTTGGTTATCGATATAGAGTTTGGGCGGTGTCGCAATAGTGTGGTTTTGTGCGCCCGGTAAGCCTGAATTGGTAAGTCCGATTTTCGGAGTGAGGACGTTCAAAATATCATGCAGGTTTCCCTGATAAAGACTCGATGAGTACGCCGTGGCGGCACTCAAAATCTGTTCGGTGGGCGTTGACCTGCCGCTGATTTTCACCACATCTATACCTATTTCTTCGCAGGCGTGTATATCCTCCGGCCTTACCCAGCGGCACTTGATGTTTTGAGAGATATCACAGAGCCTGTCCAGAGTACAGCGAATTACACAATAGTCCACATAGCAGCCGTTAGCTGGGTTGTAGCTTTGACTGGCATGTCCCAGGCTATCATGGTGGTAATATTCGTAGGGGCACTTGTATAAGCAGAGGTTATTCGCCAGTAAGACGAGCTCGCAACTTACTGCGTTTCTGATAGCCTTGAGTAACTTAAAGTCCCGATTTATGTTAAAGTCCAGAGTAATAGAATCTGCACCCAACAATTCAAATGATTTGGCTCTAGCTACACTGTCTACATGAGCTATGGTTGATACCCTTGTTTTGAGGTGTGGAAATTGACGTTTTATAAGCTCAACCAGATAAGGGATGGTTACCGTGACACTATCCACCTCAATGCTGTTGATCCATTCAAGATGCTCTAGTAACTCTCGATGGGTCTTCTCATCCCACTCCATGTTACTCATACTGGGAGCATTTAGGAGGTAGTCAAACTTCAGACCTGCTGAATGAGCCTGTTTGATGTATTCTTCCGCTTGGCCTCCCATCATGTAAACATTGTCAGGACCTGAACCCCCGCTGCCTATCATCGAAGTGGGCAATACGCTATATAACTCTATGGAGGCTTCTAGCCTGCTCAATGGTGCTATCAAAGCCGGGTCCCAATTTGTTGGTACTAGTAGTTGCATGTAACCCCCCTATGCCAAATGATGGTGGCACAAAGCTGGGCACACATGTCCCATCTCATACCTTCTTTTGTGTTTGGCGAGAACATCTTTTATATCGTAGTGCGATGTATTATGAATACAAGGAAATTTTTTGTCAATACCTTCGAGTCAAGAGGCTCTGTTCCACGGTTTTGTCGCGATGCAATTTTCAAAGAAATGTCATCCTCCTATGAAATAGTGGTATTGAATAGGAAAAGGCAATACCTCGATTATACCTCGTATACTTTTGTATCGTAATACTAGGTATTATAAATATAGATAAATATTTTGTCAATACCTCTCAGTTATTTATATACAGTTGGATATCTTGTGAGGCCCTGTTAGCATTAGATTGGCGTATTGTGATGGCGGCTGGTCAGGGAAATGCTCCGCCATCTATAGTGATGACTTGTCCTGTGATGTAGCCGGCTTTCTCAGTGGCCAAGAAACCTACCAGTTCAGCCACGTCTTCAGGTTGGCCTAAGCGTTGCAAAGGAATCATAGCCAGCATGCTCTCTCTCCTTTCTGGAGGTAATTTGTTTGTCATCTCAGTAACAATGAAACCAGGGGCGACGGCATTGGCAGTTATATTGCGGGAACCCATCTCTCGAGCTATGCTTTTGGTGAAAGCGATAATTCCACCTTTGGCAGCGGCATAATTACTTTGCCCGGCATTCCCTACTCTACCGACAACAGAAGAGATACTTATGATGCGTCCCCATTCCTGTCTCATCATATGCCTCACAGCAAACTTAGTGCACAGGTAAGCTCCACGCAAATTTGTGTTGATTACATCATCCCATGCATCATCAGACATTCTTAGAAGAAGTGTATCTCTGTTAATGCCAGCATTGTTTACCAGGATATCAATCTTGCCCCACTTATCAGTCACCTGTTCTACCATGGCTTTCACTGCTGCACCATTCCGAATATCAGCTTCAACAGACATAGCTTCTCCACCCAGACGGATTATGCTCTCCACTACATTATCGGCATCAGCCTTGTTGCTGGCTTCAATGGCCACATAATTAACTGCTACACTGGAACCAAGACTGGCCAGCTTCAAGGCAATGGCTCTACCTATGCCGCGAGAAGCACCAGTTACCAGAGATACCTTTCCTTCTAATTCCATTATTAGCTTGCAACTATTTGATATTGTTCGCTGACTGTTGAAAACTTCCTATGCCTTCACTTGTTGACACGCTTAAGTACCAGACAGCAGTTTTCACCACCCAACCCAAAGCTATTCTTCAGACACACATTGACTTGAGCCGGGCGAGCCACATTGGGGACGTAATCCAGATCACAGGCCGGATCAGGGGTCTCATAATTTATAGTTGGATGGATAATCCCCTTGTTCATAACTAATATAGCAGCGATGGTTTCGACGGCGCCGCCAGCAGTAATGCCGTGCCCAATCATGGACTTAGTAGAGCTTATAGGAATTTTGTAAGCATGCTCTCCAAACACCAATTTAATAGCTTGGGTTTCACAGGCATCATTCAGTTTGGTGCTGGTGCCGTGAGCATTGATATAATCAACCTCCTCAATCTTCACCCTGGCATTTTGCAGGGCAGTACGCATAGCATAAGCCTCAGCCTCAGGGGCAGGAGCAGTTGCATCATGTGCATCAAAAGACCAGCCGGCACCGGCAACTTCAGCCAAGATAGGTGCGCCTCGCCTCCTGGCATGCTCATAACTTTCCAAAACAACTAATCCGGCACCCTCACCATAGACGAAACCGTTGCGGTTGAGATCGAATGGGCGACAAGCCTTGGACGGGTCAGGTTCATGGGAAAGGGCTCCCAAGATATCTATTCCAGCCACGCCAACTGGCTCCAGGCTGGCGTCAGAACCCCCGGCTATCATTACATCGGCATACCCTAAGCGAATGAAATTGGTCGCTGTGCCTATGGCGTCAGCGCCACTGGCACAAAGGCTATTTACAGCGCTATTAGGCCCCCGTGCCCCCAGCATCATCCCCACCTTCATGGATGCTGCACTGGCAGTTGACTTGGTGATGAAGAGCGGGTCGGCTCCTCTCCTAGGACCCGTTTTTTGATATTGCTCCCATCCCCAAACAACGTAGCCTTGCTCCGTCATAGTAGAAATGCTGACACCTACTCTATCAGAATTTTCCTGGGCCATATCCAGGCCGGCTGATTGTATTGCTTCTTTGGCAGCGGCAATAGCAAACTGAATGGTCCTTGAAGTCCGGTCAATTGCCTTCAAGTCCATATACTTTGCGGCATCAAAGCCATGCACCTCAGCATCCACTTTCACTCGAAAGTTGCTGGCATCAAAGTGGGTAATAGGACCGATGGCTGACTTTCCTGCGGCTAATCCATCCCAGAACGCCTCAACACTCAAGCCCAAGGGATTGATGGTGCCCATACCGGTAACTACCACCTTGGGTATATTTATCAACCCCCAAGAATTAATCGCGCTTTCAGGAACTCTAGCCGTGCTCATCGTCCTCCCTTCCAGCGAGAGCTAAGAGTCCTACAGAGGTACCCCCGTCAACAATAATCGTCTGCCCTCTTATCATGAAGGCCTCTTCACTACACAAAAAAGCCACTACATTAGCCACATCTTCGGGAATGACCATCCTTCCTGCCGGCGTTACATGATGACTATCTTTTATCAGTCCCTCTTTGACGTAAAACTTCAGGGCTTCTGTCTCCACAGCAGAAGCAGCTACAGCATTAACACAAATGCCTTGGGGTGCCAGCTCTATTGCCAGGTAACGGGTTAAAGCTTCCAGGGCAGCTTTGGAGACTCCAACAACAGCATAAGTGGGCCAGGCAAGAAACGAACCCAAGCTAGAGATACTGACTACCTTACCGCCTCTCCCATCCATTAGCCTGGCTGCCCTCTGGGTACAGAGTAAAAGGGCTCTGGCGTTGATGTTCATAGTCCATTCCCAGGCCTTAATATCTATGTCCATTACCGGACGACCTACGCCTGAAGCAGCATTGCTAATTAAGATATCCAGCCGTCCAAATTTATTGCCAATCATGTCAAACATTTCATCTATCTTTGCCGGGTCTCCCACATTAGCTCGGATAATTTCAGCTTTCACTCCCAGTGCCTCAATAGCATTAGCTGTTTCTTGTGCCGCATCGCGGTGGCGGAAGAAATTCACAATAACATCGACACCCTGGGAGGCAAGCTTTAAGGCAATCGCCTTACCAATTCCTCGTCCACCGCCTGTTACTAAAGCCAGCTTCCCTTCAAGCGACATGGCTAAACTTTTTCCTTTTGCGCCACCCGATTCTCTACATAGGAGACAAAGTCACCGAAGTTCTGAAACTTCTGGGCCTCTTCATCAGGGATTTCGATCTCAAAGGCCTCTTCCACTGCCACCAATGCCTGTACTACGTCCAATGAGTCTGCTTTCATCCCCTTAAATGTGCTTTCCCGGGTGATAATGCTCTTATCAACATGGGTAATCCGGGCCACGATTTCTCTTATTTGCTCTTCAACAGTCATAATTTACCTCCTTGGTTAAATTTTGCTAATTCCGACTTCAAGACTTCAATAACCCCGGCTTTTACTGCCTCCTTGGCGCTTTCTATAGCACTAGCTATACGGGGGGCTCGGCTAGCTCCATGCGCTATCCTGACAACTCCATCAACGCCCCACAAAATACCACCACCCCGCTTCTCAGTTTCAGTGGATATTTTGGTTGCCGGGAACAATTTGTTAAACAATAGTTTAACTAAGATACCTGAAAGTGGGTATTTTTTCAGCTTTTGCTCTGTCCAATTCCGGGCATGATGCCCGATGCTCTCATAGAACTTTAAGAGAACATTGCCAGCAAAGCCGTCACAGACGATGACATTGGCTTTGCCGCTTAAGATATCATTGCCCTCTATATTACCAATAAAGTTCAAGCCGCTATTTTTAAGAAGAGAATAAGCTTCGCGCACTGCTTCATTCCCTTTACCTTCTTCACTGCCAGTGCTTAGCAAAGCTATCTTAGGGTCAGTGATGTTAAGGAACCTCTTAGCATAGACCGAGCCAACGATGGCAAAATTCAGAAATTGATGTGGCTTACAATCTACATTAGCTCCGAGGTCTACCATCACAGTATTCGGTGCAAAGCTACCCAGAGAGCCAACAATTGCCGGACGACATACCCCCTCCACCATGCCTATAAATTGAATGGCACTTACTGCAGCTGCTGCACTAGACCCGGCACTGACTAATGCATCTGCTTCGCCTGATTTTACCATCTTTGCTGCTACGACTACAGAGCAATCGGGCTTGTTACGAACCACGACAACTGGTGACTCATTTTCCTTGATAACTGCGCTGGCTTCGACAACATGGATGGACGAACCGTTGACGAATTTGTACCTGGCTAATTCCTTTTCTAAAATACTTGTGGGCCCCACCAGGAAGATTTCTATATCGCCTTTCTGAGCTGCGAGCACCGCCCCTTTAACTATTTCCTCAGGGGCATAATCACCGCCCATGGCGTCGACTGCCACCCTGACTCTTCCATTTTGAGCCATATTTTTATCTCTTACCACTTGAGAGCTTAACTATTACCTCCCCTGCAACTATCGCTTCGCCCTTTTGATTACGGCACTCAAAACTGCAATTTGCGTATGATACATCATCTTTCTGTTCAACGCAATCAATTTTACCATTAATAGTCATAGTATCTCCGGGGCGTGCCGACTCTTTAAATTTTGCTCGGAGCTTACCCCCGGACAGCCAGTTTTTGCCAAAGGCCGAAGTCATCATCTCTGAAACATAAGCCAGATTAAGCATACCATGAGCAATAGTGCCGCCAAAAGGAGTCTTAGCAGCGAAAGACTCGTCTATGTGGATGGGGTTGAAATCACCCGATGCCTCGGCATAAAGATTAATCTTCTCCTGGGTGATATGTTTTACCACCGGATTAAGAGTCTTTCCTTCTTGAATTTCTGTAAGCATTTCTGTCCTAGGTGGGCAATGCTATAGTCGTCTTGCCTGATTGCACCTTTTCATTGCCCTGGTCAAAAATCTCTAATTCCAGGATTAGCATACTCATTTTACCTCGAGTTATCTTTTGTGCCACTCTAGTATGACACTCTACAGTGGCGCCGATGGGCACCAGTTTGAAAAACTCTAGCTCTTGTGAAGCATGTATAGCGATAGTACCAGGCGGCAAGGAAAAAGAGCCTGACATAGCGGCTATGACACAGGCTGTGATGGCCAGAGGGGGAACAAATCCATCGCCTGCGCCATCCACAGCTTGCAGATATTTTGAGACAAGCGAGGCGCTCAGTTCATAGCTGGCAGGAGGAAATTCGTAACCAGGTATGAGTTCTTCGTAGTTTACAGCGTTGCCCTGCATTTGACCACTTCCCGATACATCGGTATACTATGTATACTACATTATTATACACTAGCTCTGATTATTGTCAACACCTGAGTTTCTTGCTGGTCGTCACTATCTTAGCGGGGAGAATTTACAATTGTGTGGAGAATTTCTTTACATGCCAGTGGCCACGAAATAGAGAAAATGCTGGAGAGCAAAGTTTGGGAGCTGCAGTGGGTTCTTGTCTGGTTGCTGCGCAATGGGCTCGGCAGGATTCGAACCTGCGACCAACCGGTTATGAGCCGGCCGCTCTGCCACTGAGCTACGAGCCCATTCTTTGAGCCATGAAAGGTTTCGTTTTTCATGGCAACCACATTTGTATGGAGCGGGAGACGGGACTCGAACCCGCGACACCCTGCTTGGAAGGCAGGAACTCTACCACTGAGTTACTCCCGCGAAACCGAATCTATTTTACCTCAAATATTATAGTTGGTAAACAAGAAGAGGGTTTTGCATCAGTAATAATGCCACTACGTTGTGATGGACATACTGCCTAGCGGCAACTTTGGAAAGTTAGAACAGGGCGTAAGTTACGCTTCATAGAGATTAAAATATTTTGGATTGCTTCCATCTTCTGTCAAAGTTCTCGCCCAATGCTTCATATATGTTTTGACTACTTGTTTGATTTAACACAATAGCAAATGATTCTTTAGCCCCCAAATCCTTGATGCTATGACCAATGAGAACAACACGGTCAGGGGAGATTATATATCTATCGTGCAAGTCAGTATTTAGGTAATCCCTAAACTCAATATCTGTATTTTCGATCTTGAAGTCTTGAAGTTCACGTAAGAACCGACTCTTTACGTTAGCATTATTAATATTCCCAAGTCTGGTTAGGAATTTGATTGGTCTACCTTTTACATCCGTGATTACATCAAGTGTTCTCTCACCGCAATAGGGGTCTACAATTCTTATCTCGCCTGTAAGCATACTCAATATATTGGTTGCTAACAGTCTTTTGCTGGAATACCTCTTCTCAGGTTCAAAGTAAAATACTTCGAGTTCGCCTTCTGTTCTGAGAAACTTCAGATGTTCTTTGCCAGGTTTCATTATTTCATAGAAAACTTCGCCACCCTGTTGATAACTGTGGATTTTGTCGCCACCTCTTTTTAAAGCCTGTTTAATGCTCGTCACGTTGATGCTTATTTCTTGAGCGTCTCTTAGTACGGAAGCTATTTGCTCTGCGGACAGCATCTTTTTTTGTAGCTTTTCCTTTGCTACCCAGAGAACCCATAACGCTTGTTCAAGGATTATGCAACAATCGTCAAATTGAGGTAGGTCGCTAGTATCAATTGTTGAGAATTGCTCTTGAATACTCAATTCCATTAATTACTTCTTTCCCGACAATCCCATATCAACACACTCTTCGCCCGAATTAGTTAGATACCATGCTTTTAGTTTATCCTTCTTTTCTCTAGCCTCCGCAAAATAGCCTTTCCTTATATTCTCATTCACATCCACGCCTATATTCGTTGGAACAGTCTCCTTAGCAGACCTGAATCCATTTTCTAAATCCTCACGATTGAAACAATCCAGACTCTCATATTTCTCAAGGTAAAAACCTACAACAAGTGTCTTTTGAACATCACCTTTTGGTTTCTTTGAAAGTATAAATTCTTTAATGGAGAGCTTCTTTTTCCCAGTATCTTTATCAATTTTAGGTTGTGCCTCCAACTTAGATATTCTGTTCTCGTGGTCTAGCAACTGCTTCTTAATGGCTTCAAGCATTTTTTCAACCGACATTCTCTTTGCCTCCCTTACTCACTTTTTTGATTATTTCCTTCAGTGTTTTTTCTAGAACATTCAGAGCGATAGCGTGATAAGCGTATTTGCCTCTAGTAATCTGATTTATCTTGTTCTCTTCTCGAAGGTCTTTAAGCCAGGGTAATAGAGAACCTTTAGGAATCCCCAACTCATTCATCAATTCTTGGTTTCCAACATCGTCCGTCGCAGCCAATTCAGCTTCTTTAGCGTACAATTTACCTATGAGATACAAAAGTATGTTCTCTTTCCCAGTCAGTTTATCCTTCACAATAACATCAACCTTGCCGTCTTTGGTGATTCGAGTCAGTTGCTTTGCTAAATCAAAGTTCTTCTCAAGAGCGTTAGCATAATCAACCGTCATTTCCTTGATAATCTTTTGTTTGAGATTATCTGCTATTCTATTCTCCATTCAATGACTCCTCTTTAAATCATAATCTAAGTAACATTGTAATCCATTCTAATTCACAAGTCAAGTAATAAAGCGAGTACATTACTATAAATATAGTAATATAATAATCAAATAATCTTTCACCATAACTTAAGTTATACTCTAGCACTTTAGGCACAAATAAAGTAAAAGCCGCTAAAGCTGTCCCTCTTCGTTTAATCCCACCCCTCAAAATATTCTTTCGCAGGCACTAACCTATATTCACCATCGAAATCACCCACATCAAACTCGTTACCAGGATAAATCAATTCTTTTATTATAGTTGGTAAACAAGACGTTATATCTTCAAATCGTTGACGGATAAAGCTTCTTGTATTAGACTTACGTCTCTGGTATGCATATTTTAGCAAATAAAAACGAGGGCACCCGGACTTGGCTTGAGTGCCCTAATTTTGTGCCTGTACAGGAGGAAGAGCCATGGATTTAGTCTGGATTTGTGTAATTGCGGGGCTTGTGGGGGCAGCCGTAGTGGCATACTTTGTACGTTATGTTCTGAGGCAAGATCAGGGCTCGGATAAGATCAGGGAAATTTCCAACGCCATTAAGGAGGGAGGTCTTGCTTTTATTCACAGGGAATATCGCACACTGGGCATTGTGATCGCCATAATAGCTATTATTTTGGCAGTCATTCCTGATTTGGGCTGGAGAGTATCTGTGGCTTTTTTATTTGGTGCTATATGTTCCATGGGTGCTGGCTATGCTGGCATGAATATGGCACTGAGGACCAATGGCCGTACCTGCGCAGCGGCACAGCAGAGCCTGAACCAGGGGTTGAAGG
>Ga0307375_10002121_pt1 | contig 20730 bp, 20 predicted proteins | sample TR1MG_FD_202531 | JGI IMG/M metagenome (GOLD analysis project Ga0307375, IMG submission 202531) | Soil microbial communities from Risofladan, Vaasa, Finland - TR-1 | ecosystem: Environmental > Terrestrial > Soil > Coastal area > Acid sulfate soil | place: Finland: Risofladan, Vaasa | collected...
GCCATTGAAGATCGACTGGACATTCTGGTGTTACAAGTGCGGTGGCATGGCATCAACAAGAACGTGCCCGCACACAGAGAAGGACCGCCTGCTTGTGTCAGGCACAAAACTGCGTAAGGCTTTGTCGGAAGGCCAGGAGGTGGCGGCGGAATTCAGTCGTCCCGAGGTCCTGACCATCCTGCGGGAGTATTACGCGAATCTTAAGGACGACGAAAAGGTGGAAGTCAAACTGAGCGGCCATTCGGCCAAGTAACTCCGTCTGACGTTTTACCTTGGACGCGTTTTTATTTATTTTTATAATATGGAGTCATATCATGCCAACGTTTGTTCGTACCGATAAATGCGATGGCTGCAAAGGTCAAGACAAGACCGCATGCATGTACATCTGCCCCCACGATCTGATGCTGCTGGATAGAGACGGTTCCCGCACCGGCCATGCGATGAAGGCTTTCAATCAAGAGCCCGAGCAGTGCTGGGAATGCTATTCTTGCGTCAAAATCTGCCCCCAGAACGCCATCGAAGTGCGCGCCTATGCGGACGTGGTGCCGATGGGCGGCTCCGTGCAACCTTTGCGTGGCACTGACTCCATCATGTGGACCGTCAAGTTCCGCAATGGCAACATGAAGCGCTTTAAGTTTCCAATCCGCACTACGCCTGAAGGCTCGATCAATCCGTATGGCAACAAGCCCAAGGCAGATATGAGCAAACTGACGGATATGGCGCTTTTTACAGAAGGCAAGCCCTATCCGTGCGACCGTAGTCAGCTGATCCGCGCTAAATAAGGCGGAAGTCATTTTTGAATCGATACCCGGCGGAACGGGCCGTGATCCCAGGCCGGGGTCTTATAAAGGTGAAACATGTCAACAGAAGCCACATTTGGTAACCCGCAGGTCGTAGAGGAAACCGTCGACATCCTGCTGATCGGCGGTGGTATGGCAGCTTGCGGCGCAGCGTACGAGATCATGCGCTGGGTAGAAGGCACTGGTCTTAAGGTGAAACTGGTCGACAAGGCCGCCATGGACCGTTCCGGTGCCGTGGCCCAGGGTCTGTCCGCCATCAATACCTACATGGGCGGTCAGGATCCAGCTGACTACGCGCGCATGGTTGCCAACGACCTCATGGGCATCACCCGCGACGACTTGGCCTACGATGTCGGCCGTCACGTCGATGACTCTGTCCATCTCTTCGAAGAATGGGGTCTGCCGATCTGGAAGCAGCCTGGCGACGAAGGCAAGCCGCTGAAAGATGGCGGCAAGCCCGTACGCTCCGGCAAATGGCAGATCATGATCAACGGCGAGTCCTATAAGGTCATCGTCGCCGAGGCCGCCAAGAAGGCCTTGGGAATGGACAACATCCAGGAACGCGTATTTATCGTCAAACTTGTCAACGACAAGAATGATCCCAAGCGTGTCGCAGGCGCAGTGGGCTTTAGCGTTCGCGATCACAAGGTGTTTGTGTATAAGTTCAAGGCCTGCCTGCTGGTAGCCGGTGGCGCCGTGAACATCTTCCGTCCCCGCTCCGTCGGTGAAGGCACAGGCCGCGCTTGGTATCCTGTATGGAACGCCGGCTCGACCTACGCGATGGCGGCCGAAGCAGGCGCCGAGCTCACCATGATGGAAAACCGTTTCGTCCCCGCCCGCTTCAAGGACGGTTACGGCCCGGTCGGCGCTTGGTTCTTGCTCTTTAAAGCCAAGGCCGTTAACGCATTCGGCGAGTCGTATATGGAACGTAATAAAGAGATGCTGAAACAGTATCCTCCGTACGGTCTGGCACATGTGCCCGCTAGCTGCTTGCGTAACCACTTGATGTTGCACGAGATGAAAGAAGGCCGTGGTCCGATCTACATGGACACGCCGACGGCACTCGCGAAGCTCGCCGAGACCATGAGCCCCAAAGAAATCAAGCACCTCGAGGCCGAGGCTTGGGAAGACTTCCTGGACATGTGTATTGGCCAGGCGGGCGTATGGGCTGGTGAAAACATCGAGCCTGAGAAGAAGCCTTCCGAGCTCATGCCGACCGAACCCTACCTCTTGGGCTCGCATTCGGGTTGCTGCGGTATCTGGGTCTCCGGACCGGAAGATCTGGGTGCGCCGGACGACTGGCATTGGGGTTACCGCTCCATGACCACCGTAAAGGGTCTCTTTACGGCGGGTGACGGCGTTGGCGCCTCTGGCCATAAGTTCTCCTCCGGCTCGCACGCCGAGGGCCGCTTGGCCGCAAAGGGCATGGTGAAATTCGCGCTCGACAACAAGAGCTGGGTGCCGGAACTCGATACCCCAGTGAATGACTTGGTCGAAGAAATCTACCGCCCAGTGCGCACCTTCCTTCAGCACAAGGACTACAGCACCGCGATCGACATCAACCCCAACTACATCACGCCCAAGATGCTGCAGTTCCGCTTGCAGAAGATCATGGACGAGTACGTGGCTGGCGTTGCGACCTGGTACCAAACCAACGCAAAGATGTTGGGCGTAGCCGAAGAGAAGCTTGAGATGTTGAAGGAAGACGCGTTGAAGATGCGCGCCAAGGACCTTCACGAGCTACTCCGCGCCTGGGAAAACTACCATCGCGTGCTGACAGCCGAAGCCCATATGAAACACATCCAGTTCCGCGAGGAGTCGCGCTATCCGGGCTTTTACTACCGGATGGACTTCAACTTTGTGGATGAAAAGAACTGGAAGTGCTTCGTAAACTCGACGTACGACCGCAAGACCAAGAAGTGGAACGTGTTTAAGAAGCCACATGTCGACCTCGTCTCCAAGCCGACGGCCGCGTAAGCACGTTACACGTCTGCTGGAAAGAGGTATAATGAGGGGGTCCCGTGTGGACCCCCTTTTTTTTGCCTATTTTCCCAGATTCCCGTGAGGACTTCATGAGCACCGACCTCTCAGATATCCTGCCATCGAGCCCCATCACGCCCGTTACATTGGGCCTTGATGACACCTTTCAGTTTTCTTGCCACCGCGGCATCGCTTGCTTCAATAAGTGCTGCCAGAACATCGATATCCAGCTCACGCCCTATGATGTCTTGCGACTGAAAACGCGGCTCGCTTTAAGTTCGCGCGACTTCTTGCTTCGCTACACCGTACCTTTCGAGATGGACGGACATGGGGTGCCGGGACTCAAACTGCGGACGAAAGAGGAAACGATGCAGTGCGAATTCCTGACCGAGGAGGGATGCGGGGTCTATGAAGATCGGCCCACCGCCTGTCGCTACTATGCGCTCGGTCTGATGTCGATGCGCAAGAAAGACTCCTCGATCGACGAAGACTCCTACTTTCTTGTCAAAGAGGACCATTGCCTGGGCCATCTCGAGCCTCACGTTCAGACGATCCAGGATTACCGTAAAGGTCAGGGCGTCGACGTCTATGATGACCTGAACAAAGAGTGGCGCCAAATCGTCCTTAAAAAGCGCTCCTGCGGGCCCACCATTGGCAAGCCCTCCGACCGCAGCCTACAACTCTTCTTTCTGGCCAGTTACGACATCGATGGATTTCGCGACTTCATAAGTACGCCATCCTTCAATGAGGTCTACGAGGTCGAGCCAGAACAGAAAGAGGAGCTCTTACAAAACGACATCGCCCTGATGCACTTCGGCTTTCGGTTCCTGAAACAATCGCTTTTCGGGGAAAAGACGATCCCGGAACGCGCCGACGCCTTCAGTAAGCGCCTGCTTCGCCAGCAAGAGCGCCAACGGCTACGAGAGGCCGGGGCGAGCGCAGAGGACTAAGATCGGGACTCATACCTCTTCTACTCCGAGAGGGATGAGTCGCGTGCCGCGCAGATAGGGTGCGCAGTCCTCAGGCTCGAGCGGTGGACCAACATAATGGCCCTGGCAGGCATCGCAGTCGTGGGCGCGGAGAAAGGCGTACTGCTCCGCTGTTTCGACACCTTCCGCCACCACTCGGATCTTGAGCTGATGGGCCATGACGATGATCGCCGCTACCATCGCGGCACCGTCTGCGTCGGTTGGGAGATCGCGAATGAACGACGGATCGATCTTGATTATGTCTAAAGGCAGTTGTTTCAGGTAGCTGAGACTCGAATAGCCGGCACCAAACTTATCAAGCGACACCTCCACGCCAGAGGCCCGCCATTCGTTCAAAATCCCGATAGCCTCCCTCGGGTTTTCCATAACACCGTCCTCAGTCATCTCCACACCCAGGCGTCGGGGATCCATGCCCGTTTCGGTAAGAATCGCGCGGAGGCTTTGCGTGAGACGATGATCCCGGAATTGGTGCGGCGAGAGATTCATGATGAGCCGCGGCACAAGGACGCCCTGCTCCGTCCATAAGCGAAACTGGCGGCATGCCTGGGTTAAGGCCCACTCGCCCAAAGACACGGTAAGTCCGGCCTCTTCGGTGATCGCAAGGAATTGATCAGCGGTAATAAGTCCCCGCTGCGGATGACGCCAGCGAATCAGGGCCTCGATCGCCGCAAGATGCCCGTCACCCACAAAAACCACGGGCTCGTAGTGCAAGACCAGCTCCCCGTTTCCGAGCGCGCGATGCAGCTCAGCTGCCAGAATCAAGCGGTCGGTGGCCACCGCGTTCAGAGCCGGGGCGAAATATCGATAGGTGTTGCGACCGGCCCCTTTGGCCTGATACATGGCGAGATCACTACGCCTTAGAAGCGTATCCACATCACGCCCGTCCTGGGGGTACAAAGCTACCCCTATGCTCGCGCCCAGATAGAGCGAATGCCCCTCGACGACATAAGGGACAGACAAAGTCTGTAATATCTTCTCGGCGATCAAAGCCGCATCGATCGGTGCCACGAGGCTTGCGGCTAGGACAATAAACTCATCCCCACCTTGTCGCCCAACCGTATCCTCAACTCGAAGCGTATCCGTCAGTCGTCGCGCTACGAGGCAGAGGAGTTGATCTCCCGCATTGTGGCCCAGGGAGTCGTTGACGATCTTGAAGCGATCGAGGTCGACGAACATCACCGCAAAGAGTTGCCCGCTGCGCTCGGAGCGCCTGATCAGCTGCTCCATCCGCACCTGGATCAGGGTGCGATTGGGGAGGTCTGTCAGGGCATCATGGGTCGCGACATGCTGCATTCGGCTCTCGATCGCCTTGCGTCCGGTCGCATCACGCACAGTCCCGATAAAACGGCGGCGACCCTCCAAAAAGAACTCTGAAACCCGCAAATCGATAGGGAACTCGCTTCCGTCCCGATGGCGCGCGGACACTTCCCGTTCACTCCCGATGACATGGGTCTCGCCTGTCTCCCGATACCGCTGCAAATAGGCGTCGTGCTGACTGCGGTGAGGTTCTGGCATGAGCAGCGCGATATTCTGCCCCACTATCTCGCTCTCGGTGTAGCCAAAAAGCCGCTCCATAGCCGGGTTAAATGTCTCGATCAAGCCCCTCTCGGAGATCGTGGTGATCCCTTCATTCACGTGTTGCAAAACCGCCTGCACATAACCTTCACTACGGCGCCAACGACTGACCGCCTCTTGCGCCTCTGCCTCAGACGCCACGAGCTGGGCGACCAATGGCGCCATTTGCCAGCGCAACACCAACATGGCGACGATCAGAACTACACCCATGAGCGGCACAATGGCCCATAATCGCTGCCGCACTGGGGCATATAAAGCGGTTGTGTTCTGACTGAGGACCATACCAAGTCCCAGCGAGGATACCGGCGTATAGGCCGCCGCCACGTCGCGTGCACGGTAATTTCTGGCTACGACAAACCCAGAGCGCCCAGACAAGGCATAACTCATCGGCAGGGGGGAGCCGGCCCGCGAACGGGCCATGTTTGGGAAGATCTTTTTGGGGTTTAAGGTGGTCGGGAAACACGTCATATCAGTGCCACGCGGCGCGCACAAGGCGAGATCGGCGGATGCCCCAAGCCTCTTTACGGCCCCAAAAAGACGCGTCACTACCGGCAACGGAACCTCTCCTAGGGCCTCACCCACCCGATGTCCCTGCCGCCACACAGGAATATCGGCGCGTAGTACAAAGCCTCGCTTGAGATCCCAAAGGAGTCGAGCGTGTTTAAGTCCCACTAAATGCACAGCCAAGGCCGAAACGGCCATGAAGTGGCCCGCACGAGCCACGTCCGCCCCGTGCCGCGTACGTAAAGTAATCGCTGAGAACCCCATTGACAGAAAGGACTGTAAGCCCCGCCTGATCATCTTCGCGGCTATCGGCCGATGGCGATTTGCCGCCGCGATCTGGGCCGCAAAAAAGGGGCGCGTGGCGACCATTCGTAGTCGCTGGTTCGCCCCTTTGAGGTCCTGGGCTACCCATTGCGCCTGCATATTGACGTTCGATTCCAAGCTGCGCCGAAGCAGGGTCTCAGCAGTCTCACGCATAATAAAAAATACCGCGAGACCGACTATAAGGCCAACCGCCACAACGAGGACTGCGGCAAGCCAATTGATCCGTAACTCCCTTGTTTTTGGTGTCATCCTAACCCCCTCGGAGACCTCACCATGGCGCGAAACTGCCCCTTCTTTTTTACTGTGTCTCATGGAAAGGCGGCCCATCTGGCGTATCGTCTCCCTATGGGGATTGCACGAGTCGTGCCAAGCCGTGCGTCGGCTTGCGCGCAAGTACCCGACTATTCTTTGGGTTCACAGCCTCGAACCGTTTTCGTGTAACGCAAATCACCCCAGGGGGCGCGCCGTTACTACCAAGCGGTACCCGTTGCCGTCATTTGTAATGCGATCACCAAAGAAGACATCAAGAGGCGCCTGAAGGGAGAGTCACGATTAGAGCAGGCGATATACATGGGGTGCGCCCACAAGTTTATGTGTGCAGCAGAGCCTGTAGACGCGCAAGAAGACTATTCGGGCCCGAAACACGCAGCATAGTCCGTGCACACCCGACAGCTCGGGGCCTTACAGACAAAGACCTCAGCCTTACGGCACAGCTCTTTGTAAAAAAACTTTTTCCACTTCATATTGCCAGTGTTCTTTACATAAAGGTGCGCAAAGTGCCGACTCAAAAGGGCCGACAAGGCATCGCGTCCCGACAACCCCATGTCCTGCCATAAGTGATTATCGCCCAGGCAAGCGGTCGCGATCGCATAGGCCAGCCACTGCGTTTCTTGGCTGTCATCGGCGCGATGTGCAAGCAGAAGATCGACCAGCTCCCCATGCTCGTCGGCTCGTATCGGGGCGCAACGACCCGGGGCTGGAAGCTCCTCCTCACAACCGCCACTGAAATGACGCGCCCGGAGTGCCGCAAATTCATCATCACTCAGGCCAAGCGTATGAAAACGGGCAAGCACGCCCACAAAGGCCTGCGATATTTCGCTCCCCGGTACCCGATCTTGTACAGTTGCCGCCCCATCACCGCTCTTTTCGCCCCGATTCATACAGAACCCTCCTCCTGCATCGGTGCATGCGTGTAGCATTTCTTCGGACAGATCTTGGCGCAGGCCTCGCAACCGACACAATTATGTTGCTTCGCAATGGTCATAACCTTCTTCTCGTATTCCCCATCGTCATCGTCGTCGTCCGGCCCGACACCAAGCGGAATCAGTTCACCCTCGTCGCTTACGCCTATGAGTTGCAGCACGTCTCGACCACAGACCCGAAAGCAGCGCCCGCAACCGATACATTTGTCGCGATTCAGGGCCTGGACGAAGCGCGGTACCCAGCGGCGTCCATCCGGCATGACGACTGCGACATCACCCACAGGCACCTCCCAATTCAGCAAGCTTGGCGCGCGCCAAAACGAGGTCGCGGTAGGCTTCATGGGCTTTAGCCGCCGCCTCGGGAATCGTCTCCCAACCGATCGGCAATTCTTCCGCGAGATCGTGGAGCTGCATCTTGCGAGCGATCGCCTGAGCGCTCAACTTCTTGATCTGTTTTTTGAGCGCCTCGATCTCGGCGCTCGCCCCGTCTGTCGCCACGACCTCATGCCCCATAGTTGGCCAAGTCCGGATATTGGCGAACCATAGCCACGGCATCCGCCACCAGCCGCGCCCCGTCCTCGCTTAGCTTGGCAAGACTCGGGAACCCGAATCGATGAACATCACGCAAGTGCTTATTGACCACGATTAGGCGACCTGCAATCAGGACCAAGCGTCCGAATCCCTCGTGATGCATCTTTATCATGGGCGAGGCCATAGTGCCCGTCTCCCGCTCCACGCTGAGACCGACTGCGTTATAGAACAATTCGAGACGCCATAATGTTTCCGGGTCCGGATCGCCTATAATCGGCATCGTTTTACGCTTGGCCTTGTCGATGATATAGGGCTCTATAAGTTCCATATCAGCCCTCCCTTCCCAAGCGCCATGGGTGTCCTGAGCTCGCCATTGCTTGACCAATTCCCGAACAAAGGGTGACTGCGAACAGTCGGCTATCGATACCGTTTCGCTCTCGATCATGAACCCTCCTCCTCTTCGAAAACATACTGCCGCGCTTGACCTTTTAGAAGCGCCTTGCGTAACCAGGGCGGCGGGGTCCCGCGCAATACCACCTTCAATTTATCGAGAAGATCGTCGATTGGCTCTGGACTCGACACCTTGATAGGGTGCACGTTCTTCGCGACCACACGGGCCGCGCCCGAACCACCGATAGCCGCCACATAGAGAATCGCGCAATCCGAAATGGCCTCGAGTTTCGGCCCAAGCTTGTCCTCGTTCCCGTCCTCCTCCAAATCCTCGCCGAACCGCCGCACATCAATGCACCGATGGGTATCGGGAGTGACCTCGTAAATCGCAATGTTTTGTGCCCAACCAAAATGGGCGTCCACTCGCTTTAGATCCTGTGTTGCAAACGCGATCTTCATAACACCTCCGTAATCGGAATCGTGCCTTTCTCCCCCGCCCCACAGCCCTCACCGCACTCGTAAGAATTCATGGGGCGCAACTCATGAACATGGGCAAGAAAAAGATTGCCCACCTCAAAAACCAAATCGCGCGTGCCCCGATAGCCCACGATGACGCGATGTACGGCCCCCAGTCGATCAAAAACTGGGAGGCCCATGCGTAAAAAAGGGATATTGAGACGCGCAGCGGCCTGACGACCATGGGAGTGGGTAATAAGGAGGTCGCAACCGGCGGCCATCGCCTCCAAATCCTCCAAATCACCGATCCGCACTTCAGGCACATTGAAGCGCGCCAACAACGGTGATTGGGTGGTTGTGACCGCCGCCGCGATTTCGCACCCCATTCCCGTGAGCCAGCCGCTCAAGGTCCAGAGCAGATCGGGCTCAGCCCCAATCGCCACCCGCTGGCCACCAAAGAAGAAGTGGGCATCGAGCATGGCGTCGACGAGTTGGCTGCGTTGGCGCCGATATTTGAGGGGGACGGGCCGACCACTCAGTTGACTCAAAAATGCGAAGAAATGATCCGCGGGCTCAAGACCTGTTAACGTATCAAATAGCGTGAACGGGACGCCGGTCTTTGTTTGCAGGGCCTGGGCTGCCACTCGCATTTGTTCACCGATGGCGATCGTAGCCTGCGATGCCCCGAGCCCGCGCATACCGGCTACCGTGGCCCCACCTATGGTCGCCGGACTAAACTCCGTTGGGATATGCCCATCCAGAGATCCAGATAGGTCCGGTACGACTATCGCAGTAAGACCGAAGTCCTCCATAATGGCGCAGAGCTCAATGATGTCTCCAGGCGTCACATGGCTCCCGGGCAGGATATTGACTTGATGCTTTACAGGCACCGCCACGGGCTCTGCCAATGACTCCACGATAGCCGTGACGGCCTTCGCCCAACCGTCTTGGAGCGCCCCCTGATAGTCCGGCGTAGACACATACACGATCGGCATATCGAGCTCCGGATAGCGCGCCTTGATGCGCCGCAAATCGCCCTCGACATCATCGCCCTTGGTCTCGGTCAAGCCTGTCGAAGCAATACCGATAAACGCGGGCTTGGTACGTTTGTGAATATTGAGCAAGGCGCGCTCCAGATTGTCACTGCCGCCCAGGATCGTGGTCACCTCGTTCATGGCCGTCGTTTGGAGGGGAATCGCCTCCCGAAAATGACGCACCAACAACACAAGACCAAAGGCCGTGCAGCCCTGAGATCCGTGCATCACGGGCATAGACCGATCCACCCCCAGGAATGCGAGCGCAGCCCCCAAGGGTTGGCTCAGCTTCAATGGGTTGACGGTACAGGCCTTGGCGAGGGAATCGGGGCGCGTCATGACGCGACCTCCTCGTCCCATGGGGCCGGACGACGAACATCCGCCCAGATGGGGTTGGAGATGGCCTTATCGATCTCCCGCACCAACGCCACCATGCCCTCGTAACCGGCATAGGCGTGATGGCGTTCCTGATTGATGTCGAGCCAAGGGACCTTGGCCTTAAGAGCCACGAACTGGGAGCGCCCCCCGGACAACATGATGTCGGCACGCGCATCCGCGAGCATCCGATACATCTCGCGCGGCGACATATCCTCGATCATATGGGCCTCCTCGCCCATGATCTTCTTGATGCGATCCTTGTCCTCCTTAGTCGATTTCTTGACGCTCGTCCCGACGATCTCGATCCCTATCTCCTGCAAAGCCGCAACGACCGACCACGACTTGACGCCGCCCGTTATGAGCAGCACCCGCTTTCCCTGTAATCGAGACCTATATGGCTCAAGGCGGGCAGCGACGCGCGCCTCTTCGCGCGCGATCACGGCCTCCGTTTGAGCCTCCAAGGCCCGTGGCGCCCCGCGCTCTACGAGCAGTCTGGCAATCTGACGCAGCGCCTCGCTCATGTCGGAACTGCCATAAAACGACCCCTCGAAGAACGGGATTCCGTAACGCTCCTCCATCTTGCGCGCGACATTGATCATGGCCTTCGAACACACCATCATGGCAGCACGCGCACGGTGTGAGCAGGCGATCTCGTGGTACCGGGCATCCCCGCTAATACAAGACAGCACCCGGATGCCAAGCTCCGTCAAAAGTGGTTTTACCTGCCAGAACTCTCCGGCGAGGTTGTACTCCCCTATGATGTTGATGTCGTAGGGTGTTGTATATTCCGGCTCCTCCGTACCGATGACATATTGAAGCAAGGCCTCGCCGGCGAGCTTGTTACCGAGATTTTTGCTGCCGACGAATCCCGGGGCATTGATAGGAATAATGGGCTTTGCGAACTTGATACTCGCGGCCTTGCACAAGGCCTCTATATCATCGCCGATCAGTGCCGTGACGCAGGTCTGGTACACAAAGACGGCGGGCGGGTCATACTTGCTCAGAATCTCCTTGATGGCCTTTAAGAGTCGTTTTTCTCCACCAAAGACCACGTCATTCTCGGTGATGTCGGTCGTAAATCCGGTCCGGTAGAGGTGCGGGCCCGATGACTTCGCGCCGCGGTTGTCCCAGGAGTTCCCTTCGCAACCAATAGGCCCGTGCACGAGGTGCGCGACATCGGTAATGGGCTGCAGGGCGATTTTGGCGCCGTCGAATGCGCAGCCCCCGGCCGCAGCCCCCGGTTGCAAGGCTTGCGTACAGCCCTTCTTGCGCTCTTTTTCGGTCTTCGCCTGGTTCTTCGCACAGGCCGGTTCGACCATTGCCTGCTGTATTGTGCTGGCCAAGTTATCCATACCACCTCCAACACTCAACCACTGCCTGCTCGGGCTCACAAAAAAGCCGCCTGTGCTTACACCCTCTTCAGTCGAGACAAAGCCCACCCCTGCCTAGACAAAGACCAGAATATTCTCGTCTCGGACCATGTACTGGCACGCAAGCCGCCACAGCGCGGGCCGCACCGGCAACGTGGGCGCCCGATATTCGGCGTCCGTGAGTTTGCCTGCCTGATACAGAATCATCTTCTCCTCCAGACTCAGAGATATCGTCTGTTCGATGCCCTCGGTATCAAGGCGCACAACCTTGACGGCACACACCCCGCACTGGCCCTCGCCACACAATTTTTGGGGTGGCCATGGAAGCTGCCGCGTGAGACTCAAAAGCGTTGCCGTACACTCCGGCTCGACTGTGACGACACGCTCGGTCTCAAAGGGTGGAGCCAAAAAAGTTACGCGACCCATACGCCACCTCACCCACACCCGTCAGTACCCGTCTCCTGACACTCTTTGTCCCTGGGATGTCGCCCATCGTTTCCGATGGGCGATCCAAGCCCTGTTAACGGATAATATCGAAACTGTAATCCGTCTTTCCCGCGACCATGGTGTCGCGGTCCGCCTCATCGAAGATCTTATCCAGTATCCGCACCAAGGTATTCATGCCCCCCTGATAGCCCCAAACGGGATAACGATGGTGGTGATGACGGTCGAAGATCGGGAAACCGATCCGTATCAAGGGCGTCTTGGTGTCGCGCTCCAGAAACTTCCCGTAGGTGTTACCGATCAAGAAATCCACAGGTTTGGTAAACAGCAAAGAGCGCATATGCCATAAGTCGCGTCCCGGATAGACGTGGCAATCCTTACCAAAAGGCGAGGCATCGAGCATGGCATGCACCTTCGCTTCCCAGTCCTTGGTGCCATTGGTCGCCAAAATATGGACCGGCTCCGCGCCAAGCTCGAGAAGAAACCCCGCAAGCCCCAACGTGAGGTCGGGGTCCCCGTAGATCGCAAACTTCTTGCCGTGGATATGGGCCGAGGAATCGGCAATCGCGTCCACCAGCCGCCCGCGCTCACGCGTAATCTCGTCTGGTATGGCGCGCCCTGAGAGTCTCGATACCGCCATCAGGAATCGATCGGTCGCCGCGACCCCTACGGGATGGTTGAACGCCATAACCTCATGGCCCTGTTTTTCGATATAAGCCAGGGTCTTTGGTGTACAAAACTCCTGCATCGAGAGGGTAGCCTTGGCGTGGACGGCGTCCGCTACCGCTTTGAGCGGCGTTCCGCCGTCGTACATGCGAAATTTGCCGTCCGTCGGCGTGTCCCACACGTCGCTATTGTCGCCCAGGATCGTGTAATCGACCCCCATGAGACCAAAGAGGCGCTTGATCTCGCGCATGTTGCCGATGGTGTAGCCGTCGAAACCGCCAATGAAGTTGATGCTCTCGCGCGGCTCCCGCACGAGCGCGGGCACAGTCCCAGCCTTCCCGCCCCAAAAATGTTCGATAATCCCCTTCAATGTATTGTCATAGCCCGTCACATGGCTACCGACGAACGCAGGGGTGTGCGCAAAGGGGACATCGAATTCTGCGGGAACAGAGCCCTTTTCCTTGGCCGACTTGATAAAGGCGTTGAGATCGTCGCCAATGACTTCGGCCATGCAGGTCGTGGACACCGCGATCATCTTCGGCTTATAGAGGTTGTAGGCATTCGCCAAGCCGTCGATCATATTGTTAAGCCCCCCAAAGACCGCAGCGTCCTCGGTCATAGACGAGGACACGCAGGATGTGGGTTCTTTGAAGTGACGACTAAAATGACTGCGGTAATAGGCAACGCACCCTTGCGAGCCATGCACAAAGGGGAGCGTGGCCTCAAAACCGAGGGCCGCAAATACCGCTCCCAGTGGCTGGCAGGCCTTGGCCGGATTGACGACCAGGGCTTGGCGCGCAAAGTTGATCTCTTGATATTCCTGCGTCTTGGTCCAATCGCGGGCCGCATCGCGCGCGTCCGTCGGCACCGGGTTCTCAAAGGTCTTTTTGTTTTCGAACATCTCTTGATATTCCGGGGACCGGAATAATGTGAAATGGTCGAGGACTTTCTCAGAATTCTGACTCATACCCACTCTCCATTGGCCTAAAGGGCGCTGCGCGGCTCACTGGCTTGCCGGCTGACGCCGCGCGCCAAAAGCATTATTCGCCTGATTCCCAGGGCGCCTTGGTAAGACCCCATACAGGATTATTGATCGCCATATCCATGTCGCGGGCGAAGATCGCGAACCCGTCGTAGCCGTGATACGGTCCCGAATAGTCCCAGGAATGCATCTGCCGGAACGGCACGCCCATTTTTTGGAAGGCGTACTTCTCCTTGATGCCGGCCCCGACGAGATCGGGCTGTAGGCGCTCCACGAACTTCTCGAACTCAAACCCCGTCACGTCGTCATAGATGAGCGTACCGTCCTTGACGTAGTGCGTGGTGCGCTGGTAGTCGTCGTTATGGCCAAACTCATACCCCGTACCGATGATCTCCATGCCCAGATCCTCGTAGGCCCCGATTACATGGCGAGGCCTAAGCCCACCTACATAGAGCATGACCTTCTTGCCTTGAAGGCGTGGCTTATACTTGACGATCACGGCATCCGTAAGGGCCTGGTACTTGGCGATGACGCGTTCGGCGCCTTCCTTGATCTTATCGTCAAAATGGCCGGCTATCGTCCGCAAGGACTCGGCGACCTTGGTCGGTCCAAAGAAGTTGTACTCAACCCATGGAGTGCCGTATTTCTCCTCCATATAACGGGAGATGTAGTTCATGGAGCGATAGCAATGGAGGATATTGAGTTTGGCCTTGGGGGTGTTCTCCAGTTCCGCGATGCTGCCGTCGCCCGACCATTGCGCGATCACGCGCAACCCCATTTCCTCAAGCAAGATGCGTGAAGACCACGCATCGCCACCGATGTTATAGTCACCGATGATCGCCACATCGTAAGGCGAGGCTTCGAATATTGCGGGCTTCTCAGAGCCTTTCTCGAACACCCAGTCGCGAATCGCATCATTGGCGATGTGATGGCCGAGAGACTGGGATACGCCCCGGAACCCTTCACAGCGCACCGGCACTATGGTCTTGCCGTCATATTCCTTCGATTTCCTCTTGGCGACCGCCTCGATATCGTCGCCAATGAGCCCAATTGGACACTCTGACTGGATCGTGATGCCGTGATTCAACGGGAAGAGTTGCTGGATTTCGTCAACGACCTTATCAAGCTTTTTGTCGCCGCCGAACACGATGTCCTTTTCCTGAAAATCGGACGTGAACTGCATCGTGACAAAGCTATCGACCCCGGTAAGGCCAATGTAATAATTGCGGCGCGCAGCCCATGAGTATTGGCCGCAACCGACAGGTCCATGCGATATATGCACCATATCCTTAATAGGGCCCCACACCACGCCTTTGGAGCCTGCGTAGGCGCAACCACGTTGCGTCATGACGCCGGGGATCGATTTGATATTGGATTTTACTCCGCAATCCGGCTTGTCGCCCTCATAGGCGTTCAGGTGCTTGGCGCGCTTTTTGGCGGCCTTATCCGGATAGACATCCAGAACCTCCTTAATGACTGCGGAGTTTCTGGTCTTCACTTCATCTAATGTCAAGGTCATGTGGACCTCCTCTAATGGGCGGCCCGAGCGGGCTCCGAACTCGGACCGCTGGGCGTTATTGTCAAGCTACGGCCGTTTCCGCCGCCGATTTCCCGACGATGGATTCGTCCACGGCCTCCATGATGCCGTGCTCCATCAAGAGCTCCTCGAGTTCATCCATAGTGATGGGGGTAGGGATTGTGCCTTTGCCGACGTTCGCGTGGATCTTTTGGGCAAGCTGGCGATACTCGTCCGCCTGCTGTGAGTCCGGCGCATACTCGAGAACCGTCATGCGACGCAATTCGGCGTGCTGAACGACATTGGCACGCGGTACAAAATGGATAAGCTTGCTATTGAGCTTCTTCGCGAGGGCGTCTGCGAGTTCATATTCCTTATCGGTCTGACGCTCGTTGCACACGAGCCCACCCAACCGCACGCCGCCCGAGTTGGCGTATTTGAGAATGCCCTTTGAGATGTTGTTGGCTGCATACATCGCCATCATTTCGCCGGACATTACGATGTAAATCTCCTGGGCCTTGTTCTCGCGGATCGGCATGGCAAACCCGCCGCACACGACATCACCCAAGACATCGTAGGAGACGTAGTCGGCACCCTCGTAGGCGCCTTCCTCTTCTAGGAAGTTGATAGACGTAATCACACCGCGGCCGGCACATCCAACACCAGGCTCAGGGCCACCGGACTCGACGCAACGAATACCCTTCCAGCCCACCTTCATGACATCCTCAAGCTCCAGATCTTCAACGCTCCCGGCCGCGGCCGCGAGACTCAAGATAGTGTCCTGAGCCTTGGCATGCAAAATGAGCCGCGTCGAATCGGCCTTGGGGTCACAGCCGACGATCAAGATTTTTTGGCCCATTTCGGCCAGGGCCGCTAAGGTGTTCTGGGAGGTCGTCGATTTCCCAATGCCGCCCTTCCCGTAAAAAGCTATTTGTCGTAATCCAGCCATGTTTCGTCTCCTTAAGAATCTTCGTGGCGTCTGATTCATAACCCGCAAAGGCGGGCTCATTTTGCGTTGACACCAACTCTTATCTCACTCGGTGTCGGTTTAGCGCGTACGCATTCAGAAAAGAACCATATTCGACAGCGTCTCGCCGTACGAAGGACGTAAGAGCAAATGCCGTGCCATGACAGGATATGAGCGAAATGGCGCCCTTGTAGGCTTACGCGACCACGGATAGTGTCGCACTTACGACAAAACCAGCATGACCTTGTGGTACTTGTCTGAAACACAACAGGACGCACAGACAAAAACGCTTAAGAAGGCACTAAGTGACAGCGGATGCGGGGAAGCGATCTTTCAACAATCTGGGCCGAACGAGACTAGCCTTCTCGGTGGCGACTGGGATCATGAGACGAAACATTGGCACGCCAATCCGGGTTGAGGGCCGCCAGACTGTAGAGCGTTTTTCGCATCACGCTATCCAGCCGCGCGACCATTCCAGACGCTCGGTCAACTCGTGAAAGGCCAGCGCCGAGGTGAGACATATGACGCCCCTCGGCACCAGTTTGGCCACTTCGGCCAGCGTATGATGCGCGTCGATCGACGCATCCGGAAGCTGATACAGCCCGCGCGCGAGCCGGTTAATTGCGCCCTCACGCTCGAGCCGCGCGACAGTGGCTGCGGTAACGCCCTCACCGATCAGTTGGCTTAGGCGCGCCATCCCCTTAGCCTCCAAAAAGGCCAATGCACGCTCACGTTGGGTGATAGCTGTCGTGCGAATCATGAGATACAAATCCTCGGTCTAAACTCTACTTATCCGATCTCTTATATCATGCGCCAGCGCTTCTTAAGGCGCCTTCCGTGCTATATGTGCGCAGCTGGACATCAAGCCCGGCGATCTTTAGACAAGAGGTGTGAGATGGAACGTTTCGAATACGCTGTTGCATTGCCCCCCACTGAGGAAGGCGAGTTCGTCGTGGCCTGAGGTGATCTGCCACACCTTATCACGCAGGGCGAAGACTTAGCCAATGCCCTCGCTGCTGCCGCAGATGCAATGGACGAGGTCTTCGCCGCGCTTACGAAACGGTTGGTCATCGAGCTTGAGTCGGACAACGAGCGTCCACTGCGCCCGCATGGCGCCGCGTAATCCGATGAGGGGGAGAACATAAAGAAACCGCGTATTACGCCGCTAGGCGGATTAAGACCGCCGCTAGCAGCTTCTTTCGCGGCGACTCAAACTCTGCTCTCCTTCCAATTCTGGAGAATAGATCCACTTTTTTCACGCGATGCCTAACTGGAATCACCTGCGGGCCGAAGCTGACGCGATCCCAGCGAGGTTCGTTGAAAAACTGCACAGCTTGAGGTCGTTTAACAACCTGTAAAACTGGGTGAACACTATCGTTATGGGCGCTTGATTCGTATCTTGTGTTCCGTGAGGACGACAAAACAGCTGCCCCAATCGGCGATTTCGATAGCTATGGCGTTGATGGCTTCCGTCAGCGCATGAGCGCTAGGTTCGCGCAGACGGACAAGCAACAAACCGGCATGTGTGCCAGGCGTGAATTGGCGAATATCGGAGAAATCTAGGTCCTAGGTGATAAGGAAACGGCCTTCAGTACCCATAGCTTGCCAGATTTCCGCATCTGATCTGCCACTCAGATGTTCCTCGGGTACGGTGTCAACGTCGTACCCGTGCCTTTCCAGAATAGGCACCAAGCTTATGGGCAGGTTTTCGTCGAGCTTAATCTTCACGCCGTAATCGGAGTCGCTGGTAAGGGAAGGTCTTCTTCGGCAGATACCGCCGCAAAGGCTACAATGGCACGCACCGCATCACGGCTAAGAGTGGGAAAATCTTGTAATAAGTCCTCAGTGCCCATCCCTTCCGCCAAGCTTGCTAGGATGGTTCGCACCGTGATACGTGTCCCCGTGATAACGGGTTCACCGCCACAGATCGAGGGGTCGCGGGTTATATAGGGCTTGAAATTCATGCTCATGAGACTCCTCCATTCAATTCCATCAACGATGGCACCAGCAATGGCTGGTCGGTACTCAGACTGTCAGCCCACGCTTGCACAGCTCGCTGACCAATGACACGCAGCGTCTATGTCAGCCAATGCCTCGCGCGTCAGGCGGCCGTGCTCCTCTTCCTGTTCAATCCAGACCGATAGCGCCTGTTTCATAATCCAACCGCGCGACCGTTCCAGACGGATGGCCATCTGACCTACTTTCTCCGCCAGCGAAAGCGGTATATGGGTGATCAGCACTCTGGTGTTCGTAGATTACCTCTAAATCATAAACAAACATATTACACCATACTGAAGGGTTTGATCTCTGACCGGAACAGATGCCACGCATGAGTCATGCCTGGGACTTAAGAGCTTTAAGCCGCGAGCGTGCCACCCCAGAATAGGGTCGTAAACACCGAGAGATCCATGACCAGAGGCTGGATCCCCTGCTCTGCGACAAAACGGGCCTCATTGCGCGTCATCTGGTGCGGAAGGACGGCCCAGTGTTTGTCCGCGGACCGCTTCATGATTTGACGGGCAAACGTCCGCTCGATTTGGGTCGTGAAGCGACAGCCAAGGAACAAAATGTGGCGATCGCACCGTAGCTCCTGGACGCGCGCAGGGATCGGAGTCTGGATATCGATTTCCGTCAGGACCTCGACAAAATCGGAGTCCGATACTAGAAAATTGGACGCCGGTTGCACCGACCCGAGCGGCTCATACAACAAAGTCGACCAGTGCTCCGCATCGGTGCTCTGGGCAGGTGATCCGTCGTTATGAAAATAATGGGTCCACGACCCGTAGTGTTCGGCCTGACTTACGCCCTGCACAAGACCCCAATCATCGCGACCACGTAACGCCTGCTGGGACAGATCGTCATACCAGGCATGGATGATAAGGGGCAGGTCCTTCATGGCCGCAAGCCTCTGATGCAGGGCTGTGGAGGTAGCCGGAACACGGAATACATCGGTCATAACGGTGCTCACGGTCTTGCGATGCTTGAAGTTTTCTATGAACTGGGCGGCCGCGGTCAGGTTTCCGCGAATCTTATGCGGGACCGTCACTTTTGCAGTCAGGCGCGCAACGAGGTCTTCCGGCGTGGCCGGTAACGGACACTTACTATCCAGCACGAGTACGCCGGGGCCTATGTAGGGGATCACCCGCCCGGCCGTGAAGGCCCGGAGTAGTTCGTTGGGAATAGGCATAAAGTCTCCTTTAAGGTAGCACTAAAAATAGAGACAGGAGCGCGCGGTACTGGAAGATGAACCCGCTGTCGGAACGCCCAATCAACAAACCCCTAAGTTATGCTGGTGCTGCGCGCCCCGCCACCAGAAGCCCTGTGGCCTCGGCAAGGGTGTGAGTCACACAAAGACAATGGTGGCGACCATCCATAAGAAACACATCCGCCGTCGGATAGCGACGAAACGGGGGTGAATCGGCAAGATCTTCGGCGTCGCAGCTGACAAACACGAGCGCCGGGAATTCCTGCCGTAGCACCGCCAAAGACGGCATGGGCCGCGACCGAAGAAGATGCTCCAAGCGCACCCATTGCGTCTGCTCCATGATCGCCTTAAACCTCCCCTACCCGACGCGCATCAACCGTAATGGGGAGCGCGGTATCCAAAGCCAGCAACGGGAGCTCCAGCTGCCAGCCGTTTGCCAACGTCACACGCCCTCCCCACATTGTGGGCCGCTCCATGGCCACAACCGGCTCCTCGAGATCTTTTTTGGCGACATAGACCGTCAACACGCCGTCCTTACCCTTACGAATCATGACCTTCATAGTGATCTCTTATCCTCATTCCAAAGCCATTAAGCCGCGGATGCGGCCACCTCACGCAGAATCCTCGGCAGGAGCGCGAGCACATTGTCAATCTCGGCCGGGGTGTTATAACGGCCAAGGGAAAAACGGATTGAGGCCAGGGCGGCGCGTCGATCGAGCCCCATGGCCATTAAAACGTGGGAGGGTTCCATGCCTCCCACAGCGCAAGCGGCGCCCATCGATACCGCGACGCCGCTTTGATCCAAGGCCTCCATGAGGCGCTCGCCATCGTGAGACCCAAAACAGATATTGCTGGTATTCGATAATCGGGCCGCCGCCGATCCGTTGATGCGCGCCCGCGGGCACAGGGCGACTACGCCTTCCTCCAGCCGATTGCGCAAGCGACCCACTCGGCGGGATTCACCTTCAATATCCTCCTGAGCGAGCGCGCAGGCCCGCCCAAAGGCCGCGATTGCGGGTAGGCCCTCCGTACCGCCACGTCGGCCGCGTTCCTGATGACCAAACATCAGGGGCGTAATCGTTGTTCCTTTACGCACAAAAAGGGCGCCGGCACCCGCCGGTGCGTGAAGCTTGTGACTTGAGAGCGAGACCAAGTCGACCGGCACCTGCTTGAGATCCATGGCTATCTTGCCGACGGCCTGGACCGCGTCTACGTGCATCAAAACGCCGCGCTCACGCACCGCCTCCGCTATCGCCGGAATCGGGAACAGTACCCCGGTCTCGTTGTTGGCCCACATGAGAGTAACCAGCGCGGTGTCTGAGGTCATGGCGCTTATGACCGCCTCCTCAGTCAGGCGGCCCGCCCCATCGACAGGTAGGTAGGTCACGCGCACACCGCGCCCTTCCAGATGGCGCAG
>Ga0307375_10002122_pt1 | contig 20730 bp, 12 predicted proteins | sample TR1MG_FD_202531 | JGI IMG/M metagenome (GOLD analysis project Ga0307375, IMG submission 202531) | Soil microbial communities from Risofladan, Vaasa, Finland - TR-1 | ecosystem: Environmental > Terrestrial > Soil > Coastal area > Acid sulfate soil | place: Finland: Risofladan, Vaasa | collected...
AAGTAGTGGCCGCACTAGTCACCGTTGGAGTACCAGTAACCGCACCAGTAGACGTATTAAAACTCAACCCAGTCGGCAACGAAGGTGAAAGCCCATAAGTAAGCGGCGCAGTCCCACTCCCACCAGTAACCGGAGTAAACGACGTAACCACAACATTAACCGTGGCCGTAGTCGAAGCAACCGAAGTAGTAGCCGTGACCACACTCACCCCAGCATTAACCGTTAGTGAAAATGTTGCTGTTGCGCTCGTTGAAACCGAATCAGTGACCGTGACTGTGTAAGTAGTGGCCGCACTAGTCACCGTTGGAGTACCAGTAACCGCACCAGTAGACGTATTAAAACTCAACCCAGTCGGCAACGAAGGTGAAAGCCCATAAGTAAGCGGCGCAGTCCCACTCCCACCAGTAACCGGAGTAAACGACGTAACCACAACATTAACCGTGGCCGTAGTCGAAGCAACCGAAGTAGTAGCCGTGACCACACTCACCCCAGCATTAACCGTCACCAAGACCGTAATGGACCCGGCCGCATAATTACCATTGGCAGCCTGCGTAATAGTGATCGTTGAAGTACCAGCAGCTACAAAGGTAACCACCCCAGTTGAAGCACCAACCGTTGCCGTAGCTGGAGTACCACTGCTGTAAGTGAAAGCACCAGTCGAAGGTGAAGTAGGAGCCAACGTCACCGGTGAAGCACCATAAGTAACCGTGATCGGTGAAACCGCAATCGTCGGAGTTTCCGTCCCAAACGTCACCGTCGTCGCAGACGAAGACACCACAGTGTAATTAGCATCCGTGGCCTTAGTCGCAGTCACCGTGCAAGTACCAGCAGTAGTCGCATCCAACGTCCCAGTAGTAATCGAACACCCAGCATTCCCAGTCGAAGTAACCACGAAGGTAACCAAACCAGTACCACTACCACCAGAAGAAACCAGAGTAAGCCCAGAACCAAACATCCCCGAAACTGAAGTAACACTCAACGCAGCCTGCGCACCTTTACCAACGGTAACCTCCTGCTGAACCTGGGCAGCAGCACTATAACTAGCATCACCAACCTGATTAGCATCAACCGTGCAAGTACCAGCAGCCTGGAAACTAATCACCCCACCACTAATCGAACAGACCGCAGAAGAAGAAACATCAACACTCAACACAACCGTCAACGAAGAAGTCGAAGTAGCAACCGGAGTGTAAGTAGCCCCACCCACCGTCGCCACCGGAGCTGAAGAAGTAAACGTAATCGTCTGCGTCGAAGCAGCGACTGCGAACGAAGTCGAAGTAGCCGCCGTCAACGAAGTCGGGGTGAAAGTCAAAGTGAAATTGCCAACCGTTCCAGTGATAACAAGATTCGTAAACGTCGCAACCCCATTAGCGGCCGCCACCGTCGTAGTCCCAGTAAGGGTCCCAGTACCGCTAGCGATCGTGGCAACCACATTCACAACCGAATTAGTAACCGTGTTCCCATTCACATCCTGAATCATCACCACCGGCTGACCCGTAAAGGCCACCCCATTAACCGCACCAGAGGGCTGGGTAGTAACAGCTGACTTGGTCTCAGCTCCAAACGTGCCAGTAGCAGTAAACGTAACTGGCGACCCAGTCAACCCAGTTGAAGTAGCCGTAACACTATTAGCCCCAGCCGTAGTGCCCAACGTCCAAGCCAATGCTGTAGCAACACCAGAAGCATCAGTAACAACTGGGGTCCCAGAAATCGTGCCACCACCAGTCACAACCGCAAACGTCACACTCACACCCGAAACCGGGTTATTAGACCCATCCTTGACAATCACACTAAGCGCAGTAGCAACCGCAACCCCAGCCACCGCCGACTGAGTATTACCAGCATTAACCGCAACCTGAGTAGCCGTGCCCGCAGACAAGGTAACCGTGCCAGAGGTAACCGGGGTGTAAACCGGAGACGAAGTAAACGTCAACGTAAACGGCCCAGCAGTACCAGTCAGTTTCAACCCCGTAAACGTCACCACCCCAGCAGATGCCGTAGCCGTCAACGTCGTAGCAAGCACCCCACCAGAACCAGAAGCAATCGCCACCGTAACAACCGTCGTGCTATCAGAGGTAACCGTGTTCCCACTCACATCAACAACCCGAACCACCGGCTGCTGCGCAAACGAAACACCACTAGTCGCCGTAGTACTCGGCTGAGTCGTAATCGCAAGCCCCGAAGCAGTCCCAACCACCGTAGTAATCGTTGGTGTAGTACCAGTCAAACTGCCCGCATCAGTAGCCGTCACCGTCGTAGCAGTCCCAGAAACCGTATAAGTAGTAAAGACCACCGTAGCAACACCAGAAGTAACAGAACTCGTCGAAGTAGCAAAAAAACCATTCCCATTGGACTTCGACCAAGTAACCGTCGCCCCAGAAGTAGTCAAATTATTACCATTCACATCCTGCAACTGAGCAGTAACCGTAACCGTCCCACCAGCAACCGGCGAATAAGAAGACGAAGTCACCCCATACTTAGCCGCCGCCCCAGCCGTCAACGTAACCGACGTAGTCAACGTAAAATTCGTAGCACCAAGCTTCGGAGTGATCGTCACCACCCCAGCAGTAACCCCCGACGTGTAAACAGCCGAGTAAGTCCCATTAGCATTATCAGTAACCACACCAATCGAACCGACAGAGGGAACAACAAAAGTAACCGTCCCACCAGAAACCGTCAGCGGATTCCCATTCGCATCCTTCAACTGAACCGTCAACGTCGAAGTTGAAGAACCATTAGCCGTCAACGAAGAAGGAGACGTAACAACCGTAGAAGTAACCGCAGAAGCAGCACCAAAGGCAACCGTAATAGTCTGCGTAGCAAGAGTTAACGAACCATCAGTGTAAGAAAGGGTATAAACCTGACCCGCAGTACCAGTCAAACCAACATTAACAAACGTTGCAACGCCAGCAACGGCAACCTTAGTGACCGTACCAACCAACACCCCAAGAGAATCCCCACCAGAAACCGCAACCGTGACAGTTGAAGTATCAGAAGTAACCGTGTTCCCACCAACATCTTGAACCTTCACCACCGGCTGAGTACCAAACGCCGCCCCAGACGCCGCAGTAGCAGCCGGCGTGGTAACCCCAAGCTTCGTGGCCGAACCCAAAGACACACTGAACCCAGTAACCACAACCGTAGCCAAAGCCGCATCAGAATAAGTAACCGTATAAGACTGACCAACCGTCCCCGTCAAACCAAGACCAACAAACGTTGCAACACCAGAAGAGGCAACGGCAGTTGCGGTAGCCAACCCACCAATAAACCTAGCTAACCCATCACCACCAGAAACCGTAGCCGTAACCGTAGAAACATCAGCCGTAACCGTATTACCACCAGAATCTTGAATCTTCACCACCGGTTGCGTACCAAACGTCGCACCATTCACCAACGCCGAAGGCGAAGCAGCCGTCGTATTACCAAGCTTCGAAGCAGCACCAAGTGTTGGGGTAATTGTTTGAGTTATTGAAGTCAATCCAGGATCAGAATAAGTAAGGGTATAAAGCGTTCCTGCCGTACCGCTTACACCAAGACCAACAAAGGTTGCTACGCCATAACTCGGACCAGCAGTGGTTGGACCAACCAACAAACCAAAACCATCACCGCCGGAAATGGCCACGGTAACGGTGCTCAAATTGGTTAAGTCAGGATTCCCTTGAGCGTCTTGAACGGTAATGGCCGGTTGGGTGGTGAACGCAGCGCCTGATGCTGCACCCGCCGCAGCGTTAGTCGCGGCGAGTTTCACACCCGGTCCAACTGTCGGCGAAATGGTTTGGGTAGCAACAGTGAAAGAACCATGACTGTAAGTGAGCGTGTACGTCTGACCAACAGTGCCAGTCATACCAAGACCGCTAAATGTCGCTACACCCGCGACGGCGGCCTTACTGGCAGGACCAATTAACGCACCCAGCGAATCGCCGCCAGAAATAGCGACATTGATCGTGTTCGTGAGAGTTGTGGCCGTGTTATTCGAGACATCGTTGAACGCAACAGCTGGTTGGGTGACAAATTGGTCCCCAGACACAGCACCGGCAGCAGGGGTAGTGACGGCAAGTTGAGTCGCCGTACCGGCTGCCAAAGTAAAGGTCTGTGTGGCAACAGTTAACGCACCATCGCTGAACGTCAAAGTAATCGAGCCGGCAGTACCGGTGATACCAAGGCCAGCAAATGTGGCAACACCGGAAACCGCAGCCTTCGTTGTAATACCAATTAGCGTGGCTGTGCCGGATGTGACTGCGACGCTCACAATAGAAACATCGGTCGTGACGGTGGCACCACCAGAGGTTTGAATCGTTACGGCCGGCTGCGTAGTAAAGGCACCCCCAGAGACAAACCCAGCGGCGGAGGTGGTGACCGCAAGTTTCGTAGCATTTCCTGCCGTCGGGGCCACGACTTGAGTAGCGGTATTTAAGGCGCCGTCAGTGAAAGTCAAAGTGTAAGAACCAGCAGCACCAGTCAAACCAAGACCAACCGCAAATGCCGCAACACCGGCGCTCGCAGCTTTAGAAGTGTTGCCAAAGAGCGTTCCACCGGAGGAAACCCAAATGCTCACGACGCTTGTATCGCCTGTAACCGTGTTTCCGCCGGCGTCCTGCACTGTGACGATTGGCTGCGTCGTGAATGCAACGCCTGACGTGAACCCAGCCGCTGGAGTCGTCAAGGCCAGTTTCGAGGCAGCGCCAACCGCCCCGGTGATCGTCTGCGTTGCGATGGTGAGCCCGCCGTCACTGTATGTAAGGGTGTAGACCGTTCCCGAAACGCCAGAAATTCCGAGCCCACTAAATGTTGCAACGCCATTGCTCGCCGCAACTGTCGTAGCGCCAATCAGAGTCCCGCCAGCACCGTCGGTGACGGCGACGCTAACGATGCTTGAATCCGTGGTGACTGTTGCACTCGCAGCGTCTTGCACGGTGACGACCGGCTGCACGGTGAACACTGCACCTGCCACACCGCCGGTTGCCGACGTTGAAAGCGAAAGTTTGGCAGCCGCGCCAAATGCATACGCTGGCGCAACCATTGCGGCCGACATCAAAACTACCGAAAGCACAAGAAACAGAGGCGACGACCTCTCGCGTCCACGCCAAAACAGACTGCGCCGCCTCGCGGTCAATGTAACCTCAAATCTCTCTACAAGGACCCTGCGCCGATTCTACGACAAATCGGACGAAAGAACCTGAATAATGGAGCATACTTCGACCGGCTAGTAACCTCCTGTGGAATCAATCCGAAAATTCAAAAAGGGCCTATCACCTGGACTTTCCCTCAGATATATTCACCTGATGCTGGAGCTTAGATGTTGCGAAAATGATGAAAATCGGTTCGATCCTGAGCCATTTTGAGCACCCTACGACACGCCGTGGAGGTTGTCCACTACCCAGGGGTCGTATGTCCTCTGCGTGGGGGGCGTCAAAAAATTTATGAAAACACGTTCTAATACATTCAAATCTGCTTCTGATAAATGCGCTAATTCGATGGGGATTGCTGCAGTCTTAGATCCAAAAACTTCTTAGCGGGATTCGCTCTTATCTACATCGATTAGAGCCGCCCGACCAACCTCAAGCCTGGCAATCGGTACTCGGAATGGTGAGCAGGAGACATAGTCAAGACCAATTTCGGCAAAGAAGTGGATTGAAGTTGGGTCGCCACCGTGCTCGCCGCAAACGCCGAGCGAGAGGTCGGGTTTGGTGCTTCTTCCCTTTTCGGCAGCAATTCGCACGAGTTCGCCGACGCCGTAAACATCGATGCTCTCGAAGGGCGAAGTGCCAAGGATGCCGCGTTCCAGATAGTCGCCAATGAATTCACTCTCGACGTCGTCACGACTGAAGCCCCAGGTTGTCTGCGTTAGATCATTCGTGCCAAAGGAGAAGAAATCTGCTGAACGTGCGATGCGTTGTGCAGTGAGAGCAGCCCGCGGAAGCTCGATCATCGTGCCGATGGGTACATGCAATTCAACGCCATGTTCTTTAGAAAGTTCCGCAAGAATCGATTCCGCATATTTGCGAACCGGCTCCAACTCGGCGACGGTTGCAACAAGCGGAACCATGATTTCGGGCATTGGGTTCTTACCCAACTTAAGTAGGTTCACCATCGCGATGCCCACGGCGCGAATCTGAGTTTCAAAGAGTCCAGGAAATTCGAGCCCAAGACGAACACCGCGCATGCCAAGCATCGGATTCTGCTCGTGATGATGTTCAACAGAAGCGAGCAAGTCGACGTCATACTGAATCACTTGGTCACGCTCTTTGGCTAACGCCACCCTCACTGCCAATTCGGTTATATCAGGCAAGAACTCGTGAAGTGGCGGATCGATCAAACGAATAATGACCGGAAAGCCATCCATCTCTTCGAGCAGAGATTCGAAGTCGGCGATCTGCTGCGGCAAAAGTTCGGCGAACACGGCATCGCGCTGCTCTTGTGTTTGACTGAGAATCAAGCGTTCGACCAGCAGTCTTCGTTCGCCAAGAAACATGTGTTCCGTGCGAGCCAAACCAATTCCGCGGGCGCCCATCCTTCTTGCCCTGGCCGCGTCCTCGCCGGTATCCGCATTTGCCAGAACCGACATCTTCCGCACCTTGTCGGCATGGCTAACGAGGCGGTCAACTGCTTCCACGAGATCATCAAATTCCGGATCGTCCCTTTTAATTTCACCATCGAAGTAGCGGCTTATTGGCGACGGTGAAACCGGAACCTCGCCGGCAAAGACGTCGCCAGTTGTTCCATCGATGCTTATTACTTCGCCACGGCCAATTCGACGTCCATCACTGGTCGTGATGAAGCCATTCTCAACATCTACCGTGAGCGCATCCGCACCACAGACCGCGGTCTTGCCCATTCCGCGCGCTACCACTGCCGCATGTGAGGTCTTGCCGCCGCGACTGGTTAGAACTCCTGCGCTGGCGATCATGCCCGAAAGGTCATCAGGATTAGTCTCCCGACGAACCAAGATGCAAGGCGTGCCGGTCTTCGCGTAGTCGATCGCCTCTGCAGAAGTAAAGGCTATAACGCCAACAGCGGCCCCTGGGGATGCTGCAATGCCCTTTGCAATCAGGTCCCGCTTGGCATTGGAGTCAAAGCGCGGGAACATCAACATGCTTAGTTGATCGCCAGTAACGCGCTCCAGCGCTTCGTCTAAATTGATCAAGCCTTCGTCAACCAACTGCACTGCAATGCGGAATGCGGCGGCGGCCGTTCGTTTGCCAACCCTGGTCTGAAGCATCCAGAGTGTCCCATTTTCAATGGTGAACTCAATGTCGCAGAGATCCTTGTAATGAGATTCGAGAATGTCCATGGTGCGCATTAGGTCGGCATGAACCTTTGGCATCAACTCGTGAAGATCATCAAGGTTGTAGGTATTACGAATCCCGGCGACGACATCTTCACCCTGGGCATCTGGCAACCAGTCGCCATAGGCACCAGTTGCCCCCGTTGCAGGGTCGCGAGTGAATGCAACACCAGTTCCCGAATCGGCCCCACGGTTGCCAAAAACCATTGTGCAAATATTTACGGCAGTTCCAAGATCGTCAGCGATCCGCTCTTGTCGGCGGTAGATCTTCGCTCGATCGGTGTTCCAGGAGTGAAAGACGGCTCGAATGGCGAGATCAAGTTGTGCGAATACGCCTTGCGGGAACTCTGATCCGGTTTCGTTCTTTACGACTTCCTTGTAACTTTTAACAAGGAGCTGCAACTGCTCCACGCCTAATTCTGCGTCTGACTTAACACCAGCGATTTCTTTTGCCGAATCAAGTATGTGTTCAAACTTCTCGCCGTTGATGGCAAGAACAGTCCTGCCGAACATCTGAATTAAGCGGCGGTAAGAATCCCAAGCGAATCGTTCGTCTCCGGTTGCTTTGATCAAGCCCGGCAGCGTTTCGTCGTTAAGCCCAATATTTAAAACGGTCTCCATCATGCCGGGCATTGAAAAACGAGCGCCGGAGCGGACCGATACCAATAAAGGGTTTTCAGGATCACCAAAGCGACTCCGAGATCTTGATTCGGTTGCGGCCAACGCGGTACCAACCTGCGGGCCAAGGCCGGCGGGCTCCCGACCCTGCTCCATAAAGTCACGACAGGCTTCGGTCGTGATGGTGAAACCAGGCGGCACCGGCAGCCCAAGACGAGTCATCTCGGCCAGATTGGCGCCCTTCCCTCCAAGGAGGTCAGCCATCGAGCGATCGCCCTCGGTGAAGTCGTAGACATATTTGGTCACGGCTTGTGTCTCCTCAGCTCCGTAGCTTGGGGTAAGTATGGTGAACAGCTGGGTCACTGTCACATTTAGATAACGGTCAACTCTCCCCCTGTGTCGCAGATCACCCGCGGAACTGACGTAGCCACTTACCTGGTTCCCGGACGAGGCACGTTCAGATGCTGCTAATCCCACACGGTGGGTGGACAATGCCGACATGGAACAGATGACCTTCGATGTAGTGGTCGAGATCCCCGCCGGCAGTCGCAACAAGTACGAGGTTGATCATAAAACTGGCCGAATCCGCCTCGATCGGATGCTCTTCACCTCGACCCGATACCCACTTGACTACGGCTTTATCGAAGAGACGCTGGCGCTGGATGGAGACCCAATTGACGCTCTCGTAATGCTCGATGAGCCGACTTTCCCCGGTTGCATTGTCCGATGCCGAGTGATCGGGATGTTTCGCATGACCGATGAAGCCGGCGGCGACGACAAACTGCTCTGCGTGCCAGCTGGAGACGTACGGAAAGAGCATTTACGCGACATCCACCATGTGGCCGAATTTGATCGCCTCGAAATTCAACACTTCTTCGAGGTCTACAAGGATTTGGAGCCGGGGAAAAGTGTTGAGGGCGCAACGTGGGTTGGGCGGGTTGAAGCGGAAAAGGAAATCAGAGCCTCCTACGAGCGCTACGACCTCGCCGAGCATTAGTCCACAACTAGTCTTTACATATGACCTACCATTTGCGCGACTTATCCGAAGAAGTAGTCCTTATCACCGGTGCGACGACGGGAATTGGCGAAGCCACCGCGCGTCAACTGGTTGAACTGGGCGCAAGGGTCGCCCTCAATGCCAGGAACGAGCAACGCCTTCAAACTCTGACTAGCGAACTTGGCTCAGATAACGCCATCTACGTTGCGGGCGACACCGCCGAACCAGGAGTAATGCGTGAATTGGCTTCGATGGCCGTCGCCAAGTGGGGTCGAATCGACGCCGTTGTACCAAATGCAGGAGTTGGCAAGTACGGTTCCGTCCTCGAATGGTCTGATGATGAAGTCACCGAGATGATGCGAACCAATTACGAGGGTACCGTTCACGCTGTTCGCGCCGTTGTGCCACATCTAATTGCCCAGAAGTATGGGGATGTCGTCATTGTCAGCAGCGTCGCTGGTTTCCGCGGCGGGGCCGACGAGTCCATCTATGCTGGCACCAAACATGCCCAAGTAGGCTTTGCTGGTGGACTTGACCGCGAACTTCAGCCGCATGGAATCCGCACCACCTTAATTTGTCCCGCAGGCACCGCGACCGAGTTTGCAATGGGAGCAGGACGGAGCCAAGGCTCGCCGGTTCTTGACACATATTTACGGCCCGATGACGTCGCCTTCCAGATCATCACGGTCCTTCGCCAGCCTCGCTCGGTTCGAACCGGCATCTGGACCCTCTGGTCTGCGCAACAGCCTTCATAGGGTGCGATAAGGTTCTGTCTCGCGTGGTGCAATCGCACTCCGTGATGCGCCGTTAGCTCAATAGGCAGAGCAGCTGACTCTTAATCAGCGGGTTCGGGGTTCGAGTCCCTGACGGCGCACTCTGTTCCGGTCCCATTTCGCCGAGCGGCGGCTCCGCTCCCGCGAGCGGCGGCTTGCCTCACTCTTTGATCCGGCCAAAGCCACTCTCGAGATCTAAAACTAGATCAGCGAATGATTCCAGACCCACGGAAACGCGCAACAAACCCTGGCTCGGCTTCGCGTCCGAAGGCACGAGTCGGTGAGTGAGAGCGGCCGGGTGCTGAATCAACGAGTCGACGCCACCAAGGGACACTGCATGCGTAATGAGATTTAATCCTTTACAGAAAGCCTCAGCCGCATCGAAGCCGCCAGCCAAATCAATGGAGACCATTGCACCAGACCCGTACATCTGACTTGCTACCAACCCGGTTGGATCGCACTCAGGTAAACCTGGATAGAAAGTTCGCTCAACCTCCGGCCGCCCTTGAAACCAATTGGCCAAGGCAATGGCGGTCTGCTCTTGTGCGCGTACGCGCATTGACAACGTTGGTATTCCGCGGTGAAGCAGGTAGGCCGTTAGCGGATCAAGCAAGCCGCCAGTAATCGCCCGAACTTGTCGAAGGTGCGCAGCATTTTCTGAAGTAGTGGTGATGGTTCCGCCCATGGCATCTCCGTGACCACCCAAATATTTCGTAGCACTATGCACGGAGAAAGTGACGCCAAGATCAAGCGGCTGTTGAAGAACGGGCGTCGCAAAAGTGTTGTCAACCATCACCGGGACGGTGCCCGCGGCGGCAACTATTTGCCTGATGTCAACCAAATCAAGACTCGGATTGGCCGGCGATTCGATAATCACCAACCCAGTGTTTTTACCGATGGCGCTTGCAACGCCGCTGGCTTGGACAAAATCAACCTGAGTTCCTAAAAGACCAGATGCTAGGAGGTGATCGGTACCGCCATAGAGAGGCCGGACGGCGACCACATGATTGAGCCCGAGGCCGACTCGGCTGAGCAGAAGCGCCGAAATGGCCGCCATCCCGGAGGCAAACGCAATGGTCTCGATGTCATCGGCCTCTGCGCCGCGCGCGCGAAACGCCCAAGTTTCAAGTTCGGTTATGGCCGATTCGAAACGGGCCACCGTCGGATTCCACAGACGCCGGTACACGCTGGAATCGCCCTCGCCAAGGGAATGGCCAGAGGCCAGGGTTTCGTAGGAGTTTCCGCCTTCGATAATGTCGGCTAACGGCGATGTAGTGGACAGATCGATCGGTAGCGCATGAACGCCGAGTTGAGTCAGGCCAGAGCGGCCCGCGTGAACCGCCATGGTCTCAAAATCTTCAATAGATGCAGGTTTCATGGGCCAATTATCAATATATATTCTGTTTTTTAGGGCATTGTCGAATTTCTGGGGGCTAATTGGCTCATAACTGACTTATTATTCAGAAATCAAGAGCCTAAAGCTCGATTAACCGAAGAAAGTGAAGAGATGGACGAGACCGACCGAGCAATCCTGCGGGAACTCAGCACTGATGCTCGAATTGCAAACAATGCACTGGCGGCCAAAGTTGGGGTGGCGCCATCAACGGCATTGGCGCGCACTAAAGCGTTGGTCGACCAGAAGGTAATAACCAACTTCACGATCGATGTGAACCCCGCATCTCTTGGTCGCCCAGTGCAGGCGATCGTCGCTTTGCAACTTCGGACCCATCAGAAATCTCAGGTGCTCGGCTTCGCCGAACGAATAACGCGACTCCCAGAAGTGATCCAGACTTTTCACGTCTCTGGTGGTGAAGACTTCTTAATTCACGTCGCAGTAGCGGATGCTCAGTCGTTGCGAACTTTCATTCTTGATTCGCTGACATCGGATTCCTCGGTAAGCCACGCCAGAACTCACCTTGTCTTCGAACACCAGCAGAATCGACAGTCGTAAGTTACGGATACGAAGAAAGTATTTCGCGGAGTTGAGTAACAAAGCGAAGTGAATCCTCATGCTTGCGCTGCCAGACATTTCGGCCAAAAATGAAGCCAGTCACTCCTGCGTTCATGGCTTCGCGGGCCCGCTCGAACATAACGTCATCACCGGATTTGGCGCCGCCGGAAATTAAAACCAGAGATTTGTTGGCCGACCGGACCACATGGCTAATCGCATCTTGCGTCGAGAACTCGGTTGCATATTCTGCTCGCACATTGGTCGTCTTTTCCGGATGTGGGAAAGTGACCTTCACTACATCGGCGCCGAGTTCACTAGCAACCCGGGCCGCATAATCAACGGCGTAGAAGGAATCCGCGCCACCCTTTGCGTCTACGGCAGCACCACGTGGATATGCCCATACGATCAACGGCATTCCGAAACGCAGCGCATCTTCGCGAACTTTGCGGTACTGGGCGAAATCAGCCGCCTGAGCCGGAGATCCAACATACAACGTGTAACCCACTGCATCTGCCCCGAGGCGAATTGCATCTTCCACGCTCGCCTGCAACGGAGAGAGCGCCTCGGCATCAGAAGGGATTTCGGTCTTGCCGTTGAGTTTCAGGATGAGTGGTATCTCTCCGGCATACTCCCAGTAAAATTTTTCAGCCAGGCCAATCTGAATCGCAATACCGTTGAATCCACCTTCCAAGGCTAGTTTGATGATGTATCGAGGATCGCTGGCATCGGGGTTTGCAAAGAAATCACGTGGCCCGTGTTCAAGGCCTTGATCGTATGGCAGAAACAGAGCAGTGCCGTTGCGCAACCCGTTCTGAAACAGGATGCGGTGCAATCGAGCTTTTTTGCCGGAGTTAAGGCCGATCTCGGAAAGGGTGTTGCGGCTTGCTGACATATCAAGAGAATACTCGCAGGTGCTGTTTTGTCACGATGATTTTCGTGGGAACTTTTTTCGCCGCAACTTGATGGCTGAAACTACTTTTGGCTTCCGCCTTGAAGACGAGAAATCAAATCTGCGCGGTGAGGGCACGATCTCTCTAAGCGCCGGGGAACTCTGATCGAGTGAGTCGGCAATCCGGTCGATGTTGGTCACCAGGGAGATGCTCCGAACGAGTTGCTCCTGGTCTGATTTTACAGCGACATCCATTAACGTCTCAGCTAGGGCGGTGCCTGCTTTTCTCACATCATCAGTGGTGCTGGTGTCAACGAGACCTTCCCCTTGGTCCATTAACTCATCAACTTTGGCAGTCACGGCATAACTGGCTGCCGAAAGTGCTTCTGAGATGTGGCGATTCGTGGAAGTGGGGATACCGCCTTCCACGGCCGTGTCAAACAAGGTGCGGGCAATAGTTCGAATCTGAACGATCGTATGTTCTAACGCAACACCGCGCGCCAGCAACTCTTCAGCCTCTTGCCGCTCGGCTAGCGGGAACCATTTGGAATAACTACGAGCTTCCAACGCCTGCGCTCTTACGCTTGGTATCCCATCAACCAGCCGACGTGCCTTTCCAAGCCACCCGCCAGCATCAATTTGAGTGAAACCGACCGCAACACCTTCGGACATTTCTGTAAGTAATGCAGCGGCTCTTACGCCGAGGGAAGCTATCTCATCGATGGTTCGCCCCGCTGGCGTACTTGAGTGTGAGAAGTATGAAAAAGTAAATGCGACCCCAGCACCGATCACTGTAGAGATCATGCGATGGAGAGCTGCGTTCTGACTGATCCCAGGACCGATAACGATAAGTGCGGTGACGGAGACGTTGATCGAAGCAACTTCACCAAGGCGTAGAGCACGAGCCACAACGGAACAAAGACCTACGGTCGCAGCGACAGTGATGATGCCGAATGGGAGGAGGAGGATGCTCAAAAGTGCAACACCGGCACCAATTGCGGTTCCCAGTATCTGGCCGAATCCTTCCCGAGCGGATTTGTGAAGAGAAATTCGAACGCTGAGTGTTGCGACGATCGCCGCCACGAGTCCACCATCAGTGAAAGCCACATCGCCTACCTGCCAGGCAACTGCGGCGGCGGCGGCGGTAACGAGGGTCTGTCTAACCCAGACGCGCCGATCCGTGAAGAGCCTAACAACGCTGGCTATTTGGCCTTTCATTGACGCCTCTCCGGAGTGCTTTGACATCTTAAGTAACGCTCATGCACCTATCAGAGATATTAGTCGGTGAGATTCGTAAAGCCGGGTGAGCACCCATTTCTTATTGTCGCCCCTTCGGGACCCGGCAATTGCGGCTTGAGAGTTCCGTTAGACTTTGGGTTCTCAGTGGCTACTCGGCTAATTCCAGGCAAGAGTTGCTACGTTTTGTCTGCTCTGCTCGGTCCTTGTCAGCACGCGCCAGAAGAGATGGCCCTGAACTAACTCAAGGGGAAGAACTTGAACGACTCTGACCTTCCTCTCGGCACTTCCCCGCTGGACGAAACCGGATCGAAACTACCATTGCGTAAACGTCGACCTTTTCTTGTGGGAACAATCGCCCTTGCGCTAGTCGTGCTCGTGGCCATAGTCGGCGCACTATCAACCGGATTAATTGCTTGGCACCAGGTGAAGCGCGTTCATATTGGAGCTCCCCTATCAACCTCTAGCCCGACCGCGAGTAGTGCAACACCGGCTCAGACGGTGATCTCCGTGCTCATCGCCTCGGTTGGGGCAAGAGGTGTTGATGCCGCCACCGGCGCCAAAATTGGCGTGCCTGACATCGCCTCGCGCGGCAGCGACGGCTTGACGGACCTTCTTATGGAGGGATTGGTAAATACATCTACCGGGTCGGTGAGTCTGCTCAGCATTCCTCGCGACACTTGGATTGACTCCTGCCAATGCAAGATCAATGCACTCTACAACCTATTTGGCGCCACTCGCTTAGTTGATGAAGTAGCCGCTCTTACCGGCGAGCGCCCACAACACCTGCTCTTTGTTAATTTCGAAGCTTTTGCAAACGTAATCGATGCAGTCGGCGGAGTAAATGTATATTTGCCGAGAACGATTCGAGATGCCGATTCACACCTGGCTCAACTCAATGCCGGGTGCCAACATCTGAACGGTGTCCAGGCGCTTGCTTATGTGCGAAGCAGACATACGGAGTCTCTAAGAAATGGAGTCTGGATATCCGACGGAAGCGCAAGTGATCTTGGGCGAATTCAGCGACAACATCAAGTTCTCACTAGTGTGGCAAACCGAATCCTGTCCGCCTCGCTGCCGCTCTACCTACCGGCCCTGATCAAGGCCGCCGGCTCTGGTATTACGATTGACGATGGTCTGGGTCTCAAGGACGCAGCTTCGATCGCAAAAACCCTTGCCGGCGCCTCCGAGCACAAATTGCAAGGATTTACGGTTCCCAGCCGGTTCGGCCAAGCCGGCGGCGCCTCTGTTGTCTTCACACAGACTGATCAGTTACCGGCCGTTATTACGCAATGGAAAGTGGCCGCACAAGTGCCTGTACTTCTCGGCCCCACCATCCCAGTGAGCCCAAGCAGCACAGATGGACTTACCGCCAGCGGCGCTTGGACTCCTACTCCAACTGCATCAAGCACTCCTAACCCAGACATCGCCGCCTGCATCTCAAAGTGACGACCTGATCATCTCGGGAGGCAAAGTTTTTCGTTTTGATAAATAATCAACCCATGAGCGAACGCATAACGATCCCCAAGACGGACCTTGAAGTCAGCCAACTCTGCCTCGGGGGGAATGTATTCGGCTGGACTGCCGATGAGCCGACTTCAAAACTGATCCTCTCCGAATTCGCAGCGCTTGGCGGGAATTTTGTCGACACCGCTGATACCTACTCGGAGTGGAAAGCTGGCAATTCCGGCGGCGAAAGCGAAACCGTCATCGGTAAGTGGATGAAAGAAACCGGCAACCGGGATCAGATGATTATCGCGTCAAAGGTGGCAATGTACTCAAAGCGGCCAGGACTTGGTGCTGAAAACATTAGAGCAGCCGTCGAAGATTCGCTACGCCGTTTGCAGACCGATTATTTGGATCTCTACTACGCCCACAAAGATGATCCGGATACGCCACTTAACGAGACGCTTCGCGCTTTCGATGATTTAATCAGAAGCGGTAAGGTCAGGTACATCACCGCCTCAAACTATTCCGGCGAGAGACTTTTGGAAGCATTAAAAATTAGCAAAGAAAATGGCTTCGCTTCCTATGTGGCTCTACAGAACGAGTACAACATCTTGGTGCGCCAGCCATTTGAATCCGACATGGCCCCAACGCTCGAGGCTCAAGGACTATCGGCAATTCCCTTCTACGGGTTAGCTCGCGGTTTTCTCTCTGGCAAGTACCGTCCTGGAATCAAAGTTGATTCGGTTCGAGCACAGGGAACAGAGATGTTCCAAAATGAGCAAGGCTGGCGCGTCCTGGCCCTTTTGGACGAACTTGCCAGTGCTCACTCAGCGCCAGTTCCGGCCATTGCATTGGCTTGGCTACGCGCTCAAGAGTCTGTGAGTGTGCCAATTGCGAGTGCACGCACCCTGGAGCAGCTCAGAGAAATCACCAAAGTTGTCTCACTGGCACCTGATGAGATTGATCAGATCAATCGGGCTCTTTAATCCCAGGCTCGCCAGGCCAATAACTCCGCCACTATCACTTCGGTCAACAGGCGCACGTCTTCGTCTTGGTCGTTAGCGAAACGGATGGCGGCCTGAGCACCCGGCAAATCTGCGCCCACCGAAATTACTTTGCAACCGCGTTGCGTAGTCCAATCGAATAGTTGCGCTTCCCAAGGCGAGCCCGCAAAAAGGAGCATGCGATAGTCGCTGTTCTTGGTGAGATAGACGTCTACGTGGCTCCATTCACCTGTCTCAGATGCTGTTGCCCCGATTCGCGGGCCTTCGCGAAACATCAGCGCCGCCTGTTGTGCCGAACTCAACCTACGCGCGGGCCCCGCTACGTGAATACCACCACTGTCCCCACAGAGAACGGAGTGAAGTTCGTCAAGCCACTCTCCTCTCCGAGCGAGAACATCCGACGTGGCTCTCGATGACTTACGAATTGCATCAACAACCAGGCTGCGATCGCTTTCAAAAAGATGTGATTCAAGTGCCATGAGCAAGGCGAGCGTGTGCTGAAATGTCCGACAAGCAATTCCGCCACGTTCCATTCCGGCGATTAAATCAATCGCCGCATCTGATTTGCCTACGAGAGCAGAATCGACGCTATTTGTTAGAGCAACAATGCGTGATATGCCCATATATGGATCAAGTGACGAAAGGGTTTCTAATGAAGCGCCGCTAGCCGAGATAGGGACGACAATCAGATCGGGGGAAGCTGCCGGAAGAAGATCGCTAGAGGCGAGTTCGGCGTAAGCATTCATACCGGCTTTGCGCAACCGGGCGGCCGAAACTTGAGCCGCATAATTGGACGAGCCCATGCCAAGAAAGAGAATCCTCGAGCCCCGTGCAAGTCCAGAACTGGCCCAGGGATTGCTAGTTTCGATTGAATCGGCCAAGGCCTCTAGCGCCTGCGGTTTATATTCGAGGTCCAGAAGAAATAAGTCTCGATTCACGCTCGCCACCGTTCATCCAAAAGTGCAGCGAGAGCCGTATCTGGAACATATCGCCAACTAGGAAGATGTCTAGCTGCGTATAGAAACTCGCGGAGTTCCTGGCGAACTCTAAATGGGAAGAGAAGACGTTCATCTAGCAACTCGATCATCTCATTTTCCGCCAGACGATCCCGATACGCCTCAAGAAACCGCTGTTTGGCAGGCTCGATCCAATCCTCGATCAAATCGTGACCAACTCCACCAAATTTCCGTTGAACGATTCGTCCGACGTGATCGATAGATTGCATAAGACTGGCGACGTCACTAGCGGCTGGCGCAGCGGCGGATCGCTCCGTCTCGCTCGCCACGGGGTTTCCGTCAAAATCAATCACCGCGAACTCGTGTCTGCCCGGGCCACGTAGAAATTGTCCTACGTGAAGGTCTCCATGAATGTTGATGAGCGGGGTTTCCCATATGTGCTCGACCAAACTAAGCACTTCAAATATCTGTTCGCGAGATTCACCGACTCGTACCAATTCATCGCCGTCAATTTCTTCGAGCACCGAATCCAGGTCCTGCAGAGCCGACACAAGCCAGGCGTTTAAAAAGTCAGGATTTAATTCATAATTGCCATCATGAGCAAGAGTCACATGCAACTCGGCAGTTATCTCTCCGAGAGCGGTTAGTGGGGCAAGAGCCGATGCAAGCGTGGAACTGCCTTCTACATACGAGGTCAGATCATCGACCATCCACTCCCAACCGTCTTGGCTCCCGGGTAGGTAGGCGACAACTGAAGCTACGAGCACTGCGAGCGTTTCTGATTGATCAAGGTCTTGCCATTGCAACAAGGCGAACAACTCAGGCATGTGACCAAACTTTTTCTCCTTCAAAACTTGAATAGTTAGCGGCGCCGAGTTTGAAGAAGACAGAATCGCCTGCCATTTCACGACGGCTAAATGCCCAACAACCACAGATTCATGCGTTTGATCAACCGGAATGCTGGCCTCTCCAATGGCTGTTGGTACATTCCAGGATTGCCAAGTAAATCCCGAAGAGCCCCCCTCGCCCATTGCCAAAAAATCAAGGAGCGCCTCACTAACGCCATCACCAGGTCGAGCTCTCCTAATCGCATTCTCAGACGTCACCACTGGCGCAGCCCACTTTGATCCCGAGCCGTCTCGAAGAATTAGGATCCAGCGGTCATGACCGAGATCGAGTTGATCTACCAGACTCAGTCCATCAATCGACCCGGCGAGCGGCCCGGGTGAAATCAGCGAAGCTGGCGACACCTCCGCAACTAGTTCAGCCATTTCTTTCTGCACAAGAAGGTCAGACTTCACTCTTGTTAGCATGGACTCTGGCCACCGATTCGATGACGTCTACTCCCTTGCGAATTCCATCACGAGTGCGGATCACAGTGCCAACATCATGCATCCGCTTTCTGATTTCAGGGTTCGAGACCAGACGATCGACCGCGGCGATCAGTTCGTCATCACTGAAGTTGTAGGTATCAAGTCGCACACCGAAACCAAGTTCATCGACTCGTTGCGCATTGTCATATTGATCCCAAAACAAAGGCAGAACGATCATTGGCTTCCCAAAATGAAAAGCTTCCGTGGTTGTGTTATTTCCACCGTGCGTGATTACCAAGTCTACAAGTGGAATAATCCGCGTCTGCGGCAAAAATTCGGCCCCGTACATATTTGACGCCAATTCAATTTCGTTATGTTGTGGCCCCGTACTCACAATATATCTGTGCCTTGTCCTGCCCAGCACGGCTACCAGTCGTTGCATGAGTTCAACGTCGGCGCTTCCGAGCGACCCTAGCGAAAGATATACCAACCCACTATCGGAAGGACGATCCGCAATCAGGGCAGGCATTTCAAAGCTCGAATCAGTAGACCTAACACTTGAATCCATCCGATGCCAAGTGGAATTGAGCGGCCGCTGGTTCGAATAATCTGCCTGTTCGGGAAAGACGTACAGGTTGGCTGATTCCGATTCGTGAATGAACTCCAAGTCAGGCAGCGATGGCGCACCTTGTTCTAGGACCCAAGCATTAAAATCTTGCCACAGATCCCGATGTGTTCGTTCATACTCCACCTTGAATCCAGCCCACTGTGTTGAATCGGCAGCCGGTAGGCCAGAAAATGTCGGGGCGACGCCATCCCCCTTCATTTCCAACGGGTTGCAGGAAACGATTCGTACGAATGGCGCGTCACACGTCATCAAGGCGGGGAAACATAAGACGTTGTCCTCAACTACGACGTCAGGTTTTACTCTTGCCAGAATCTCCACCAGTTGCGGCTGGCAATACTTCGCGCCATCGATCAGGGCCTGCCAAGTCGGCTTAATGAATGACTCGAGCTGCTCCTTCGTCGACTTGCGAAACTCTGGTGCCGTCTCCTTTATAAAGTCCTTCCAAAATTTTCCCGCGTCCTGCTCTTCATCGGCTGAGGCCGGCGGCGCCAGATCTACCAGCTCTTCTTCGAAACCCAGCGCGGACAACTTGCCTTTCCATGATGCCTCAGCCGCGAAAACTACTCGATGCCCCCGTTTAAGTAAGAGATCCCCGATGCCAATGCACTGGTTTGTGGGTCCATATGCAGACTCAGGCATAAATAGAACGGTTAATGGTCGATTCGCCGGGTTCGCGGGAGATTCCATTCAGGCATCCTAACTCGCACACATGCGGATCCGGCGGCGAATGGTAAGCAGCGCGCACGACTTATCCCAGACATTTCTATGATTGGGCACCTATTATTTCAGGAAATGCGACGGAGCCGGCACTGTGTATGACTCCTTTCTCACTGAAGGGCAGACCATGCGTTATGGGAGAACTTGGAAAGGATTCGGCACTGCAGCGCTTGCTCTGCTTGTGCTGACAGGCGGAACTTCAACAAGTAGTGCGGCAACGGGTCAGGTACTCACCACAAAGTCCAACCACTCCACCGTGCACGTTAAACTTGGATCGAAGTTGACGCTGATACTTAACTCTACTTATTGGACGGTCAAGCCACTCCGAAGATCTTCCTCGTTGCGCGTCGCTGGAAATGCGATCGTCAAAACAATTCTTCCAAGCCCAGATGCACCCGTAGCTTGCCGACATGCAGGTAGTGGTTGCGGAACAGTTACAGTGCACTACAAAGCGAAGCATCTTGGAACCGCTCTTGTCCGAGCCACCAGGGTCACTTGCGGAGAAGCGCTGCTCTGCGCCCCAGATCAGAAGACTTTTTCAGTCAGGGTGAAAGTCAAAAAGTAGTTCGCACTTAGTTCCCGCTTGGCTCAAGGAGCATTGAGACCGAATTTATGCACCACCGCTCATCCGTTGGTGTTTGGTAACCCTCTCCTCTAAAAACATGTCCGAGGTGAGAGCCGCATGCTGAGCAACGAACCTCTGTTCTAACTCGACCTCCAGATAGGTCTTCTAAAAGCACGACCGCATCGGATTCTTTCGGCGCATAAAATGAAGGCCACCCACAGCCAGAGTGAAACTTGGCATCGCTTCGAAATAGTTCTGCCTCGCAGGCGCGACAACGGTAGACGCCGACAGTCTCAGTGTCGGTGTATTCCCCAACGAAAGCTGGTTCGGTCGCCGCCTCCCGAAGAAC
>Ga0307375_10002123_pt1 | contig 20729 bp, 23 predicted proteins | sample TR1MG_FD_202531 | JGI IMG/M metagenome (GOLD analysis project Ga0307375, IMG submission 202531) | Soil microbial communities from Risofladan, Vaasa, Finland - TR-1 | ecosystem: Environmental > Terrestrial > Soil > Coastal area > Acid sulfate soil | place: Finland: Risofladan, Vaasa | collected...
TTGTGGTAGTCCGTCCATCCTGAATCGCATCTGCACCTTTAAACAGCCCAGTGCCCTCGAAAAAGGCATCTGGATCGAGTTCCAACTTTTTTGAGAGGGGATACCACCCATCTGCAAGAAATTTTCCCAGATTCTCTTTTGAAATTATTTGTTCGAATAAATTCATATATGCGGGAAATTCGCGCGGTAATATCTCGGGTGCACAACGGCTTATCCAATTTAACAAGCCTCCGATCGTAAAAAAACAGACCCCTGCTCTATTACATGCATCTAATAACTTAATAATTTGAGGAGGATCTTGGATCCCGAGTCGGAGCGCCACACGTGCCGGGAGATAATGGTGTCCCGTGAACGTGGTTACGCCTTGATATGGACCATCGGGGACATAATAATCAGTACGGCAAGCAATCATACACCCATTGCAAGCAAGATTATGTTTGAATTTATGTTTTTTCCAAGTTTTTGGACCAAAGTTTTTTTTCCAAGTTCGATAGGGTAAATTTCCCTCATAGACGAGGGGTGCTTGTAGATCCCACCCAGCAGTAATGCCCATATCTTGAAAATTTGCTAACATGGGGACATTTTTCACTGTAGTACGGAATTCACGCACCAATTTCAAGAATTCGGAAGGATGTGCAACTTGTATACCCTTGGTTCCGTACGTTACAATGGCTTTCAAGTTTTTAGATCCCATCACCGCTCCAAAGCCGAATTTCCCAAGATGCCCACTATAATCCACCAGTGCAAGTGCATACCGTACTAAGTTTTCCCCAGCTTTTCCAATTGCAATTACTCCATTAAGTGGATTTTCCTTGATAAAATAATCCGTAGTTTCGTAAATATCCAAATTTCGCCAGAATTTATCTGCAGAATTGATTTGAACTTCCTCATCCGTGACTTGGAGAAAAACTGGGTGCTCAGCTTTACCCGTAATAATTAGATGATCATACCCTGCATTTTTAAGCATTGGACCAAACCGTCGGCTTCCCGCAACCGCATTATCGATAAAATGGAGTCCCGCAGGCGAGGCAACAATGGGCGATTTGGTGGTCGCAATAACTTTTCCCGCCCCTGGAATTAGGGTTCCAACAAGTGGACCGGTCCCCAAGATAATCGTATTTTCTGGTGCAAAAGGATCCACGTTTGGAGATTGATAATCCCAGAAAAGGCGGTTATTTATTCCATAGCCTCCAACGAATTTTGAAATATAAGATTCGGGGAGTGGAAAGCTTCGTATTTTCTGGGAGCTTAAATCTACATGTAATATTTTTCCAGCGTAACCATAGTAATTCAAACATGATCCCCCGTATATTCCAATGCATCATAAGCGCATTCTTGAGTGCACAGCCAACAACTTGGTTTACAACTCTCCAAAAAGATAATTTCTGTAGAAATCCACGTTTTTTCGCTGAAATGTCCTGGAAAAATTTTTATATGTGCTTTTGACGGATTAAACGATTTGGAATGAATAAAAGAACAAATCAACATACAACTCAAGCATTGAGCACAGTTTTCGGCATGAATTTTAATATTTTCCTTGATTGTTTGCAATCTATTAAGACATCCTCGTATTTCTATTTTCGAAATATATTATATTTTCTGCAATAATTCTTAAAATGGGGAGTGCCTCCATCTTCAGCAATAATTTGTAAGACTTTTAAAGGATTTAATACCTGCATACCGCTCACCATCGTTACATTCCGATCAAAGAGCGAGTCAGGGATTATCCCTGCTGAAGGTCCAACCAATATGATTTCTCTCGCATTCATAATCCAAGACAATACAGTTTCAAGTGTATTATTAACTATCGTCGACCCGGTAATAAGAACAACATCTGCTTGATTCAAACAACTTTGAGAGGACTCAAGGGTATTAAAGGTTGGTGATTGAATATTTTTTAATCTATCATCAATAATAGTAATATTTTGAATTTGGCGCTGTAATTTTTGAAAAATTCCTCCAATATATCCAACCATTACTACCTTATCTGGCGAGTTAAACTGAATATGCTCGATAGGGTCTCCATCAAAGAGAAGATTATATTGATCCATTTTATTCTTAATAATATGCTGCGAAACCGCATTTAAGACTGAAATACCAAGAACTTTTTCGATATTAATCTCTTCATTACCTGCAAATTGAAGCACTTTTCCTATATCTAAATCCATAACACTAGAAGCTGTTTTTATGCATTCTACCGAATCAAGGGGCTCCTGATTAAAGACGGAAAAACACAGACCACACGATTCATCGTCAAGCATCGTACAAGTAAATCGAAATCCTTTACTCAGGGCCTTAATTCTTAAGGTATTCAGATCAATCTCCTCTAAAATCCGTGTTATTAAGTCCTCAATAAGTTTACCCACGTCATTAACTCCATTTGATTAACATGAAAATCTCTTGATAATAAATAAGTAAGTTCAAAATTTTAATACTGATCTTAAAAAAAGAAGTTAGAATGTAATTGCTGTTGATGCTCTTTTCCAAGCAGCCCAAAGTCTATAAGCGAATCGTCGATAAGTTGAGTGATGATGCGTATTACTTTTCGCATCTGCTCTATTTCGATTACGGGAAAAATCAGTGTCTGGTAGGAGAAACATTGCATCATCAAATTTTTCAGTTTGAATCAATGTCTTTTTTTGCCGTTTTACGCTTCTGACTTTGTTATGATTCCATAAATTCCCCGAATGTCGCCTTTTTTTAATTCGCTTCTTTTTCCTTTTCGCGCACATAGTCAATATGGCATAATAAAAAGCACCAGAGTAAATAATGAACCATTATATTTAAAATACTCCTCCTATCCCTTTGGATTCAAAAATGATTTTATAAAGCCCTAATTTCAAACGCTTTTATAGTAAATCGACGATCAATGTTGACCAACCAAAATTTTTTGCTCCGTAGGGCTTCCCCGTTATTGGATTATATTGTTCGCGGAATCCTGATTTTTCAATCATTTCACACATCTTTATAATAATCTCTTTTGCTAAATCATTAAATCCTTGCTGTTGTAAGCCCTTAATACTATACCAATTTGTGCAAAACCATGTGGGACCACGCCAGAGTAACAGTGAAGACCCTTTCGGATTGAATTTTGGTGAAGATTTTGCTACAGATGGGATAGGAAAGGGAAGCCAAAATTCCTCCTCATTTAATAGATGCTCCTTCACTAAACGCTCTGCTTTTTCATTACCTATTTCTAATAATAATGGAAATAAGCCAGTAACTGATATTTCTGGTAAAATAACATCATCTAATGATCGAATCGAATAAAAGAAACCAACTTTATCATCCCAACATTTGTTAATTAGAGCACTCTGTGCCTTTTCTGCTCGTAACAACAATATTTTTTTCTTTTCCTTCTGTCCTAGAATCGCACAGAGATTTGCTAATACCTTTAAATTTATTATATAAATTACATTGAACGCCACGTCTTTTACGAAAAATAGATTCCTCTCCTTCATTTTTTCAATATTCCAAGCTACCTTATTGTATTCCTTAATTAAATTTCTCAGCCAGAACCCCGTTCGAATCGTAAAAAGCCTTCTAATTCCATGAATATGATCCCAGACCGGCAATAAATCCATTCCACTCTCCCATGGGTGGATAATAGAAACCAATCCATCGCCTGTAATTTGTTCGTTTCGCTCATCATGAAGCCAATCATAATATTTTATAAGAGATGGAAGCATTGATTCAAGGAAGTTGGTGTCATTGGTGGTTTCATAGACTTTTAAAACGGCTTCTGCAAGTAACGGCGGTTGAGTGATATGAGTTCTATCGTTTTCTGGAAATAACCTCTTAAAAAACCAATCTGTTAGTCTTGGGAATGCTCCTTTTGCTCTTTTCCAATATAATGTATGGGGTATCATACCGTTCTCGAATTGCTTTTTGATTAGTGTATGCAATTCTTTTTTAGCGTTTTCTGGATTGAAATATGACCAAATAATCGCATGAAAGCAGCTATCCCAAAGCCATTGATGTTGATATGTCCCTGTGCTTGGGCACGTATAGAAATACTCTTCATTCTGAACAATGTTTCCCTCCAATACTCGTTTCGCTTTTTCTTTAATCCTATTGATATCCATGTTGTATTCAAATCCGTAATCTTTTAAGAGTATATTTAATTATAAAAAATATCAATGAAGTTATTAATAATTTTAAAACAATTTGAAAAGTGTTAAGAGTGCAATAAAGTAGTAGGGTTATAAGTATGGAGAAGATTAATGAAATTCTTAATAATTTTGAAATAACTCTCAAACAAACCATTGAAATAACTCTTATAAAAAAATTAGAGAGTAATGTAACATCTTTAAAAACCTTAATTAATCAAATCTCTGAAAAAAAGCAAGCAATAGAGGCTACAATGAAAGGAAAAGAAAAAGGGTTTAATTTTGAGGAATATATTAATACTATCAGTCGAGAAATTAATGGAATAAATGATAAAATCCCCAACTTGATTGATTTAACTAAGAAGTTGGAGACCGACGCAGCTGTAAAGCAATTTTTGCTCCAGAAGTCCGATGAGATTTTTTCAAGAATATCTGATGAAGCCTCACGGGAGTTTAATTTATCCACGTTTAAAATTTACAGTGAAATTTTAGATAATTTGAAATTTGAAATGGAGAAAAATTTTCTGGAAGGGCTAGATAAAGAACTTTTTGGAATTAAAACAGAATTAGGTGAATTCCAAAAGATCTATGAAGTTGCGAGTCCTCAATTTATGGCGATCCAGAAATCTCTAGAAGAGATGCAAAATAAATACCAGACTCAATATCAGAACCAAATAGAATTACTCAAGAGCGAAAGTGAAATTGTTGAGGGATCCTTTCCTCAAATAATGGTATTTACTAATAATTTAACTCAAGATTATGACGCACTTCAAAAAGAAATTGGTAATAAACTGATAAATATCTATCAAACACCATTGCACCTTCTAAGCGATCTGCGAGTTGCCCTTCATTTCTATGAAAAAAATCTGACATCTCAACATACTAAATTACAGACCGACTTGGAATCCACCCATAAAAAAATAGAAAACATCTCTTTGGACTCGAAAGACTCGTTGAGAGTAGCTGAACAACTGAAACAGGAAAACGCACAATTGAAAGCTGAAAATCTACGCATGAAATCTGATTTAGACCATGTATCAAAAGAACTGGATAAACTTTCTCAAGATTTTGTGCACATGTCTAAAGCACAAGATAGAAAAGTTGAAATGCGAGAAGTATTAGCTTTAGTTATGACGTTGTTAGTTGAAGTATTTGGTGCTCAACCCCATTCTAAGTTACTATACTTGTTACATGGTCAAAAAGTTGATATGAGTCGCGATGCATTAACAAAAGCATCTGGTATTGCTGGAGCGATCGTGCGGAAAGCTCTTGCAGATTTGGACGCTGCAAACCTTGTCGAATACGATGTTGTATCAGGAAATGTGAAATTATTAAAGCGAATCTATTAAGAATCTGTTTCTTCTGCTTTCTCAAAAAATAGTGGATTTCAAAAAAGGAAGAACATTCATGGTCGAATTAAAAGCAAAAGCGCCCTTCAAAATTATTTTTACGGGATTAGATGATAGCGGGAAGACATCCAGTCTTTATGTCTTGGAAGATAAATTCAGTTTATTGAATCCTCCTCCGACTATTGGAATAGAAAGAGAAACTTTTGAAGTTTTAGGATTTCCAATTATACGCTGGGATTTAGGGGGCCAATCTAAATTCCGCCAATCATATTTGGAGCAAGAATATACTTTTGCAGATACAGATCTTCTCTTCTATATAATTGATATACAAAATCGCTCACGTTTCGGAGAATCTATCGATTATTTTGAACATATTCTAACGATGTTCAAAAAAGTTGGTCAAAAACCCCCCATATTTTTATGTCTTCATAAATTTGATCCCGATTTAAAAACAGATGATCGTATTCTATCGAATGTAGAACTTGCTAAACAGATTTTTCGGCGGAAATCCTTCGGTTTTGAAGTTGAAATGTGTGAAACCACTATTTTTGAGAAGTGGTCGTTAACAGTCGCTTTTTCCAAAGCTTTATCGAAGCTTTCACCCAAATCTCACATCCTTGATCAACAACTTGAGGCTTTTGCAAATCAAATTCAGTCTGAAACTGTCCTCCTCCTGGATGAAAACGCGTTGCTTTTCGGACAATATTTCAAGAACTTAGAATGCTATGATATATGTAAAATAATTTCCCCGCATCTAGCGACTATGGCCGATAAAATAATCAAATATGGCACGAATTTTGAAATATTCCAAGTGAAAGTCAAAGAAAGAGGATGGGTTTTTTTCCGTGATTTACAAATAGCGAATAAGCAATATTATCTAATCATCCACAATAATCAAGTTAGCAGTATTAAACTAATAGATGAAAATATTCCCCAATTTATCGCGAAAATCTCAAATGTAATTCAATCTTTTTTTACATAGCTACTAGGAGGTAAAATATATTTCAAATAAAACGCCAACATTCAAAATAGCATTTTGTGGGTTAGATAACAGCGGAAAAACAAGTATATTACTGGTTCTTGAACATAAATTTAGTCTATTAACAAACATTTCTCCAACAAAAGGCGTTGATCGGCAAGAATTCGATGTCTTAGGGCATCCTATTATCAAATGGGATTTCGGTGGACAACAGCAATTTCGTGAAAACTATTTTAAAACAAATCAGTTGGAATCTACCGATCTCATATTTTATGTAATAGATATGCAAGATTCAAAAAGATTCGCAGAATCCTTTCAATATTTTTCTGAAATCATTGATTTTTTTAAGAAAATCAATCAAAAATTTCCCCATCTTGTCATTTGTCTTCATAAGGTAGATCCTGACCTTGTTAATAATCCTCAAATCCAAGCAAATATCCAAGAATGTGAAAAAACATTACAGGATCTTATTGATGTTAATTGTATTACTTTTCAGACCACCATTTATAACAATTGGAGCGTAAGGAAAGCCTTTTCAAAAGGTCTTTTGAAACTATCCCCTAAATCGACTCTACTTGATACTATCCTTGAAGATTTTCTTTCGATCACAAAGTCAGATACTGTTTTACTTTTGGATACCGATGCTCTTGTTTTTAGTGAAATGACGCATGATCCTGAATCTTATCAAATATCTAACATTCTTTCACCCCATCTAGCTACTATGGCAGATAAATTATTAAAATATGGAAAAGAGATTGAAGTCTTTGAAGGGAAAATTGGAGGATGGATCTATTTTAAGCCTCTCTTTATCCGGCAAAAGACCTTCTATCTCGTTATTTTTAATAAAAAAAGCGATAGCTTTGAAGAAATAAATTTCGCGCTCCCCCAACTTACTGAGAAAATTGCGAATACACTTCAAACATTTTTTGTTGGTTAATTAACTTATACTATTTCCCTAATCCTATGAATATTCACTGGTGAGTAAAATGCCTAAAAATGAAGATAAAAAAGGAAAGGAACGGATATTACGCATTGCTTATGAAGCTCTTGAGGAATGTAACACCCTGTATGAACGCACCGGTCGAAATAAAATACCCTTAGATGAAGTCGCTGGAAATTTAGCTATTAGTAAAGAAGAAATCCAAAATAGTTTCGACCAGTTAGTGCAAGAAGGTGTTATTGGAGATGATGGCGATCGCGAACATATGAATTATGATGAAAGTGGCGCATTAATGGAATTGATATTGCAACTTCTCACGAAACTTCTCAAAGAAAAAGAGGAATCTAAGGAAGAGAAGGAAGAAAATCTGATTCAATATACTTAAAGCCTTAGATATTCTCTCTATCATATATATAGACATAACAGGGTTGTTAGATAAATATTATTAAAGAAAAGAGGCTAATCGGGAGAAGGATAATAGCGTAATGAATTATACATAAAAATGATAATTCTGTATAAAAAACACAATCTAAATTAAAATTGCATACAAATTAAAACGCAATTTATCACTTCAAAAATAGTTTTTTTATATAAACTGAAATTTATTGGCATTTAAACCGCGTTAATAGGTTTAATGAAAATTTAAATAAACTGAAATTTATGGAAAGAATTTCTAGTAATCTTTTTTTTTATTCTCCCTATATATGAATAGAAACTATGGATAATCAAGAAGTAGAAAATATGTTTTTTTACTCTATATTTTAAAAAAAGAAATCGACGAAAATATCAAGGGTATCTTTTAAAAAGGCAAAGTTATAGTGAATGTAAAATTATTCCTTATAGAAAATTAACAGGGGTGGATTTCATACAATGAAAACCATATCCGTAAATGTCCCCGAAACTTTCGTCAAAGGGCTTGAAGATCTCGTACAAAAAGGTATGTATGCAAATAGAAGCGAGGCTATTCGAGTTGCCATCCGCGATCTTTTAAAACGCGAGTTATATGAAACCGAGGTTTCATATAATTCGGTTAGAGATAAAAACGAAAAATATGTTAAAGAAGAAATTGTCACAATTTAAATGATAGACGGTAAATTCTTCCAATCCTTTTTTTCTTCTCTTTTTTATTTTTATTATTTACTGTCATTTAACGCATCAGTTAATGCCTGAATTTTTTCCTCTAACACAGCAATTGTTTCAGCATTCGGCGCATTATACAAAGGTGAACCGCATTTTGCACACTTAAATCCTATTTCCATGGCATCCTCAAAAGTATAGGCACCACAATTGGTAGGGCATCTATAGAACACATGATTTTTCTCGTATTCCAATCGGGTCTGGAGGATTTGAAGGACTTGCTTATTCTTATTTCTAATTAGATGAATAATATTTTCTGGTTCTAATTTCCAAAAGAAAATATACCAGCCGGTATTCTTATCTCGTAATCTTCTAAATGAAGCTAGGTTAATTTCATATAATTTATAAAGGATTTTTCGGATATCATTCAATCGGACTTGGAATTTGCTTGCAAGTTCCTCATCTGTTATCTCTATTCGCTTGTTTAATTCTTTAACAATCTCAATAACAATGTCTTGCCCGATTAATTCGGTTATAATTTCCAAGAATTGCCCATCTTCTATGTTATACTGCACTAAATCTTCTCCAATAAATACAGCCTATTTTCGATTTCCAATCTAGTTTTTAATCCTAAATTCAAAGGCGTCTTTGGTAATTCTATATATAGAAACCCAACTACGATATATAAAATTATAGTAAGATGCTGTTATATTCCGAATTCTACGCTAAAATTAATATTAAAAGTGAAATTTCAGGATAAAAAAGCAAGGTTAACTCATAAATTTTCTGCAATTATTAGATCGCTGATGCGCCGAAAGGCTTTTTCTACGTTTTCAGCGGATTTTGCGGAGGTTTCATAAAATTCAAAACCTAGTTCCTTTGCTAGAGCCTCTCCTTCCACACGAGTAATTTTTCGTTCATCTTGAAGATCCATTTTATTTCCTATTATCACACAAGGAACTTTCCCGCAATAACTCAATAAATTTTGGTGGGTTTCTTTTACTTCTTGATGAGTATTGGGGCGACTAATATCATAGACCAATAAGGCGCCTTGCGCTTCTTGATAATAATCGCGCCTAATGAATTGAAAACGCGCATCACCAGCTAAATCCCATATTTGAAGCAAAACTCTCATGCTTTTTTCAGGATAATCGACAAATTTGATTAAAAAGTCTGCCCCTAATGTCTTAGAATAAGTCTCAGAGAATTTACCAGTTGTAAATCGCCGAATAAGTGATGTTTTACCAACGGCTGGCGCGCCTAATACTAATAATTTAAATCCGAACGTCTTAGTTTTTTCCATTCTGCGGTGTCTCCATGTTTTATTTAATTTATTTTTCTTTATCTTCTTTACTTTGGTCTATAGCAAAGCCTTGTTTGTACCTAAAAGCAATAATTTCTATTAATTCTATCTCTTTAAAATCTTTTTTTATTTCTCCTTCAAATTTTTTATGAATTTTTTAGTCAAGGTCAACAGTCCTAAGCATTTTTTTCACATAATAGATACGATAAAAAGCAGTTACATGAGAAATTATGGTTACGATAAGGAGTCCCCAGAGGCCTAAATTGATCATAGCAAATATTACTAAAATAAACAATCGTTCAGACCGCCCTGCCAATCCCACATCACAATCTTCAACCCCTCCAGCTTCAGCCCTAGCTCTAATATAACTGACCATAATTACCCCTACGACTGCGAGAATTACCCAAAGCAAAAGAGGGATACCCAGAAATATTTGTTGGTTTGAATAATGTCCTAAGAAGGCGACTATAATACAAACATCTGCATACCGATCGCCAACAGAATCAAGCAATCCACCCCGTTTTGATGCTCTTTTTGTTAAACGTGCTAAAGCACCATCCACCCCATCGAGAATTCCTGCTATGAAAATGAACATAGCAAATAAGAGAGATCCCCAATAATTCAGAAAGAAAATAAAAAAAATACAACCTCCTAAGGCAAAAAAAATTCCTAATAATGACACCTGATTAGGAGTCATCTTTATTTTTTTTAATTGTTTAGCAATCCACTGTACTAGTGGCCGAAATAACCGCCGAATCCGGAATTTCGATCCCATAATAACCAGATTTTTTAAATTTTACTGCAAATTATTAAGATCATAATTATTTTTAATTTTTAGACGAATAATAATAACAGACTAAAAAATGTAATTGAGTGATCATAAATGGAAGCACTAATCGATTTAGCGAAACAAATCGAAAATGCAGAATTACGTGAAACGATAATCTCTTTTTTAGAATCCCCTACTACATCAATTGAAACTTTCGGTGATGAACTAACAATTGAAGAGGCTCCCGCATCGAAAAGAGTTCATCATTCATATAAGGGCGGATTAATCGAGCATACTATCGCGGTAACGTCTATTGCCATTGAAATTATAAATGTGTTACAGAAGGTCTATCAGATTGATTTTATCAGTAGAGATCTTACTATCGCTGGGGCTCTTCTCCATGATATCTATAAACCTTTAACTTATGCAAAGAGTGGCTCAGCTTATGAACGGTCAAGATTAGGGAGTAAGATAGATCATACCTCGCTGATTTTTGGAGAGGCTTTGCATCGCAAATTGCCTCTTGAATTGCTACATATTATCCTTTCCCATCATGGAAAGGGAAGTTCAGCACAACCCCGATCGCTAGAAGCTCTTGTCCTTCATTTAGCTGATTACATTGATAGCCAACTTCTCGGAGATATCCTTCTGGGAGCCGAAAGCATAATAAAACGGGCAGGACGCCGGGTAAAAATTGATAATTCAAAATTTGCCGCATTTATCTGCAAACTTATGACAACAAAAGGGATCCAAGGCGTCAAAGAATATTTGGATACCTTATAATAAATTGGCAGAGGAATTGCTACGATAATTAAAGAATTTGAGAACGAAGATCAGCTGGCATATAAGTTAGTCCTGATACAAGGTCTAAAGAATATTAACTTTTCTTCTCCACAAGATCTTATCGATAAGCTTAATTTAATCAATGTTAAATTTGATATTACTATTCAATTATGCGATGCCTCGCGAATTGCGACATGGGAACACATCCTTTTTGGAGTTCTCAACGCACTAATTGCGACCAGCCAAAAACGCAATATCTCGAATCAATTGGCAATGGAAATTCTCTTATATCTTGCAGGCCAGCGCCAAATAAAAATCGCCTTAGAAGAATTCGGAATAAAATCACCCGGCGATGCTTGTATCATTATTTTGGGAAATTCAGCCGAATCAGTAAAAGATGCGTTAATTGAGTGTGAAGGCTTAGTTGGAGGCGTCCCTTCCGATGAAGTTCTTATGATTTCCGATAAAGCCAAATTTTTAGCCATTTGCCAATATTTTCAAATTGGTGAGAAAGAAATAGATGCAGTCAGCGCATCATCAACAGAGCTCTCTCAATATATTGCACTTGTTCAAATAGTATTAAATCGTTTAAGCCTTGTAACACTCGAAAAATAGCACTTATTGATTAAATTGCACTTTCGCTAAAACATCCTCTGAAGTTAATAGCGTAATTCCGGTAAAATTCCCAAGTATTTGAATCATAATTTCTTTATCTGGGTGGGTAAGATCCACTTTTCGATCGATGAATTCAGCTATCTTTACGATTAATCCTGTGGTATCAAGGGGGGAAAATCTATTTTTAATTGTTATTCGGAAGGTTTCATTATCTTGAAATCGGTTCACATATTCGGACGCTGTTTTAATAATATCTTCGGCAGTAGTTTCGACCACAAACTCAATAGGCATTACTTTCAAAACAAATCTTAAAATAAGAGGATCCTCTCTAATCAAATTTCTCAGCTTTTGTATCGATTCAAAAGGATCTAAACTCGTTTTTGCAATGATTAATCCCGGAAAATTCGTGAAATGTCCTTTTACCTCCTCATCGCCTATATTCGAAAAGAGGTACCATACTTCGGCAATGGCATCCTTCTCATGGAACCGCGGGCAGGAAATGAGTAAATTAAAATTTTTCTGCAAAATTTCAACAACCTGAAGGGTCTTTTTACTTCTAAATCATCATATGGGCAATTTTTCTGGTGAAAATTACCATAACTAAAATTATCAGTAAATACGATTTTTTTTTATATACAAAGAGAATAAATTATGAAATAGAAAAATCTAGTGTTTTGTTATATTGAATTATAATTGAGATGGAGTTACATGAAAAATGCAAGGTATTTCTCTTTATAACGTAACAGATGAGGGCGAACTCACGGAGTTAGCAATTTCTGGCCCCATAAAAGATTTATTGAATAGTGAAATGGTGGTTCTTCTGGTTCTTGATGCACAGAAGATGATCTATTTATGGAAAGGCGTCAATGCGAGAGTACGTCGCAAATTTATTGCAGCCCGAGTCTCACAAGACCTGCGTGGACAGAAAGGATTGAGTTTTAAAGTTGATAGTATCGATCAGGGCGATGAACCAAACGAATTTATACAAGCAGTCGGTGGACCAATTCCGATGGATACTGTTCCCGAACTATCATCTATGGAAGCTGCTCCTGCCACTGCTCCTGCATTCGCAACTTCTCAACCCTCGTATTCTCCTCAAATAATGGAACCAGCGCCGATGCCTTCAGTCGCAATTTCACAACCTACAGGGGGTGTCCAAGTTCAATTGCCTGGCAATATCGAAGAGGGTGTGAAAGCCATTATTAATGAAATTGAGAAACATCCCCCCCCATCGCCCTATCAGCGTGAACTCGTCTTTATTGGACCCTATGCCTTTAGTATTGCCGAGACGAGAAAAACAGCCTTTGGGGATGAACACACCCAACGGCGATGGGAACTCGCATCTCCACCTGAAGGTCAATTCCTGGCAAAAGGATACACCCCACGTGCTATTATCAAATCCGGCAAAGTTCTCGCCGTAGAGTTATTGAAAGGCGGTGAAGCAGATGCGGCAGGAGCTGGACCTGATACTCCAATAGAAATCTTCAAAATTAAATTTCAAAAATAATCACCCTCAACTATTTTTGAATGGATGTATATATCCTGATAATAAGAGGCGCGGATTGATTGTTATGGTGAAAGTACAAAAAAAGAATGAGCTTTATGATATCCCAGATGATTTCCTTTATATGCAATCCAAAGGAAATATCGGGCATGTTTGGGCAAATGTGGAAGAGGAGAAGATCCGAATTGGAATTACAGATTATGGACAAAAGCAACTGAAGGAAATAATGTTTGTTGAAATGCCAGAACGTGGATTTGCCGTTCAAGCATTAATTTATGATGGGGAATCCCCCAAGAGTAAGCCTATTGGTGCAATTGAATCCCAAAAAACAAGCATTGAATTATTTTCTCCCATTTCAGGGACGGTTGCTGAAATAAATGACGAAATTGAGAATAACCCCGGTCTAATTAATCAAGATCCCTACGCTGATGGGTGGATTCTGCTTATTAAACCCTCGAACTGGGAAAAAGAAAAAAATCTGTTATGGTCTGCTGAAAAATATGCCCAAGAACTAGAACAACTTTAACTTTTTTTTCTCTTTAACACAAGTTCCGGTTAGTCAATTACTGAATTCAAGATCTCCGTAACATCCGACATTTTCAGTTGGGACTTTGTTACTTTTATTGCATCGTCTAAATTTCGATGACAAAAGGGACACGAGCTGACAAGATATTCCGCTTTCGTCTTTTCTGCCTCGCCTATGCGCTTTTTCGCAATATCAATAGCCCAATCCTTAAAACCCGATTTAACACCCCCGCCTGCTCCGCAACACCATGCATTTTCTCGAATGCGATCCATTTCAATGAGATTCAAACTTGGAATCGCTTTTAATAGGTCACGGGGTGCATCATAAACACCTACATGACGCCCCATATGGCATGGATCATGATAAGTTATAGTATGAGGGAATCCGTTGATAATTTTCAGTTCGCCCTTCTGTAACAGTTCATTGAGATATTCCGTTACGTGTAAAACTTCCACTCCTAAATCCTGGTTTAAAATTTTAGGATAATCTTCTTTAAATGTGCGAAAACAGCCTGCGCACGAGAATATCACTTTTTTCGCTTTCCTTTTTTTCACATCATCCATGTTATGCTTCACTAGCGTTTTCGCTTTTTCCGTCTGTCCGGTCCGTAATAAGGGTGAGCCGCAACACCACTCCTCGGGACTGACCGTGAAGTTTGCGTTGACTTTTTTTAAGAGCGATAGGGTCGCTTGAGCAATTTCTTTTTGACGATAGGATGAGGTGCAACCTACAAAGTAATATATATCAGCTTGTTCTGGTAATTTTTCTTTCTCAATCCAGTTTAACCGGGCGTTATGAGCCTCAAGATACGGATTATGTTCCTTTTGAATACTTTCTGCAAAGGCTTTATGAATTTCTAGAGGACCTGCACCCGCTTGTACTGCCTCCTCCCGTAATGCTTCCATAATCTCTAATAAATGCGTGTTTACGTCTTGATTACATTGTACTGCACAATTTCCACATAGAGGGCAAGCATAAATTGCTTTCAAAACTGATTCAGTAAAGTTCAACTTCTTTTGATATATTGCCTTGGCTATCCAAACTCTGCCAGATGCCCAATACGTCTCAAACCAAAATTTTTCGCCTGAAGGACAACTTGGATTATAATTTTTATAGAGATACTTACAGGAGGAACATCTCGCACATGTGTGCAACCATTTCTCAACTGCGGCTAATCCCATTACTATCACTTCTCTTTTACCACTCACTCAAACTAGTTATTTAAATTGATCTTTACAATGTGATAATATAATTTATGATTAAGTGATGAGCAATGAAAATTTATCAATTAGATATTAAGACCACGAAACGCGAGGAAATTATTAGAATAACACCAGAAATTAACGCAAAAATTAAGCAGTTGGAAATACAAAATGGTATTTGCTATGTTTTTGTTCCACATACCACCGCAGGGATAACGATTAATGAAAATGCCGATGAAAATGTGAAAAAAGACTTCCTATTCATTCTAAAAAAAATAGTTCCTCAAGCTAAAGAATATCTTCATTCAGAGGGCAACTCTGATTCCCATGTTAAGGCTATTCTGACGGGTTTTTCTCAAAATATTATCATTCAAGATGGAAAATTGCGTTTGGGAACGTGGCAAGAATTATGGTTCTGTGAGTATGATGGTCCACGGACGAGAAAAGTGGTACTTGCCTTAGACGATTAAATAAAAATATCTGAAAGCGGGATTGGTTTATGACATTGTGGACAACCTGATCTGTGTCCGTAGGCTACTCTCCAATGGAGAAGAATACCACATTCACATTGGTAAAATTCATTTTTGGGTTTTCGATTAGTTTTTTTTTGTTTTTCTTCTTCTCGCTCAATTTCGCGCTCTTTTCTTTTTTCTTCTTTCGTAGCTTCCAGTGCTTTACGTCGTATTTCCTTTTGTTTTTCTTTTTTCTCTTCCACTTGAAATAATTTTCGTTGGCGTGACATCGAATTCCCTAGTTCTTTATTGGTAGATTTCCTTGAAAAAAATTGCGTTTTGGATTTCGACATTATTTGATATAATTGAATTAGGTAAAATGATCGCGTTTTCAAGTGTAACCTGGGTTCTGCAGGAAGTATTATCCCCGATAGAAACGTAGGGGCCAATCCTACAATTATTCTGAAAATGACAATTTTTTCCAATCAATATCGGTGGGTTTAAAGATATATTTTGACGATAATTATCATTTAAATTAGTTAACAACTGCTGATTCTCTTTCAAATGGTTCAATAAAAATTTATTTGCCTTTAAAACATCTTCGATTGTATCTAAATCGAACCAATATTTTTCTTTTACATTTAAACCAAATATATCATTCTTCTCTTGCAGATATAATTGAATAGCATCTATTACTTTCGTGTGATTAGCCTTTAAACTTAATTTAATATACGGTTCAAAATTTATTCGGCAAATCAATATTGGAATAAGCGATTTGGTTTCAGAATTGCCCCCAATTATATTAGAGGTAATGCCCAGAATTCGTGGAGACTGTTCGGTTTTAGAAATATGAACCGTTGTATGTGGTGAGATTATTGCTCGGTCATCAAAGGCAAGTGTGAATTTCTGATTTTTACTCCTTTGAAGAAGCTCTATCAGCATAGATGGCTCAATCAGTAAGTCTGTCGGAATTAAAATAAATTCCTCATTCTCAATCTCGCCCATACAACTAGAAAATGAATATAATGGTCCTTTGTTAAAATCTTTCGCCACTTTAATACTTATTTTAATATCTTTTTTTTTGAAATTATTTAAAAACGATATTACTTGCTCTTTTTGATGTCCGACTACGATTATGAAGTCATCTATTCCACTTTGATTGAGAGTTTCTATTAAATGCTGGAGAATTGGTTTATTTATTACAGGAATCAAGGATTTTGGGAGGGTTTCTGTCAATGCTCCCATTCTTTTTCCGAACCCTGCTGCAAGTATAATTCCTTTCATGCTAAAAAACCAATTAAATATTTCATATCAATAACCTTCCAATTAGTTATAAAAAGCTAGAAATTTCTATAAAAATCTAGTCGCTTTCTATACCACTGATCCATCTACCCGCATGTGGCTGCGGAAAGACCCGCCCTAAGGTTATCAGGCGGTACGCCCGTCGCCGGGTTCAAGCCATCCAGCACGGTGGTGAGGGCATCCAAGAGATTTCTCTTGAGGTTGGTCGCTGGGTCTGGAGACCGGAAGGGAGTTACCCCGTAATGCTTGAAGAGGTCGTAGAGCTGCGCCCACTGATAGTAGGGACTGCTCGGTTTCAAACGAGGTTTTAAAACGCCCCCGACTTGTGCGAGCACCCGCTTATAGCAGGCTGGAAGGGGTTCCGTGAACCCTAAGCCTCTTCGAGCTATCACGTAACTTGCCAAGATGTGATCTGAGCAGTTAAATGACCAGGAATACTTCAACGCCCCGATGATCGTGGTGTAGGCGGGATGCACCTTCCGCACCGCGATCCCATGCCGAATACATTTCCGTTCGAGCAAGGCGAGCATTGAAGTCTTGAATTGATTGAGTTTTCGATTGCGTTTCTTATTATAGGAGAAGGTTTGGGCGAAGCTGAGATCTTCGATCACCAGCCCTTTCCCTTTGTTTAAACAATAATTGATGACCTTATCGAGTTTGAAGCTCGCGTAAGCGTCTCGGCGGCCCTTGCGGTAGGAATGCAAGTTCCGAAACGGGATTTGCTGATAACTTAAGAAATGCCCCGCCCCATCGATATGGACGAGTGTAATGAAATTGTAATTGAAGTCCAGCCCGATCGCCCCGTGTTGAAACCCACAACAGAGATTGGGTTCAGGGGTTTCGTAGGAGACATGGGCATAATAGCATACCTTCCCATTCACCAATTTCCGCTTGACGACCACCGTATATTTGTCCAGCTGGAGGATGATTTGGAAGGTCGCCCGTTGGGTAAGATTGATCGTGAGCGGCACGCGCAGGCGTTTCGGAACCCGCCCGTGCGCCTTGTGAAAGGTGGACACCCGCAACTCCTCGCTGGGTAAGAGCTTCAAATTATTATTTTGGATTCCTCCCTGTGCCTTGCCATCACAGCGAAACGACGCATCTCGGCGAATCAGAAATTCCTCGCGGGTGATATGCCCCCGAACGCGCCGCCGAAACACCCGTTTCGTGCCGAAGACAACAGGTTTCAAAGTCAAGTGCGCCAGCCGATTTTGGAGCGACGACCGGAGGGAAAATAACCCGGGCAAGCTCCGGTCTTTGGGGTTCTTAGCTTTATTGGCTTCAATCTGCTGTTCCACGATGTCCAGTTTGTGCGTCAGATAATCTTCTCGCTTCTTCAGCCACGTTTTCTGCTGTTCGAGTTTGGTCTGATTCTCAGTCAGAATGGTATTGACGTAGGGGTTGTTCTGGCACAGTTGCATCAAGATCTGTTGAATCCCTGTTGCGCCCCGGAAGAGGAGTTGGTACCCCTTCCGTTTTATCCGATTATATACGGTAAAAATTTCGTTGAGCTGGGGTAGTTGGGATTCTGACGGTTGTAAGCGAAAGATCGTCGTGGTCAGCATGGCGGTATCCCCATTAACAGAAAATGAACTTCTGGAAAGGAGTAAGTCGAGGGGGTGTTATAAAGGTTTGCAGGGAAAATGCGCAAATGATTCAAATGCGCAAATCCAGCACGGCGCTTAATTTGCAGTGTCCTTGAGGATCTGTTTAATTTGAGTCGTCTTTTGCCGCCCGCGGCGTTTGCCATACAAGCGACTGCTGAAATGGACGATGATCGCAATCATGTCATCGATGATTTCTTGTTTATAATCTGACTCGACACGGTTTACAATAACCAAGTCCGTCCCAAACGAGGCGAGCATAGCTTGGATCAATTCCACCCCGAATCGGGCGAGGCGATCCTTGAATTCGATGATGACTGCTTTGATTGCATGTGTTTGACAATGTTTGAGAAGACACAACAACCCTTTCCGTTTGAAATTCATGCCACTGGCGTTATCTTCATAAATCTTTTCAATAATATATCCATTGGCGACTGCATAAGCTTCAAGCCGGTCGCGTTGTCGGTTTAAATTGGCGCGTTGGATCGTAGTTGAAACTCGGCAGTAAATAAGACATGTGTTCTCGTTAGATCGCAGCGTATCGAAATTCATTAGCCGCCTGACTTCACTCAATTTAAAGCGACGTTGTCCACCCTTTCCTACCACCGCTTGTATATAGCCATTATTGCTCCAATTGCGGAGGGTTTGAGGCGTAACACCCAAGAGGGTTGACACTTCCTTCATTCGTAGTAATTTGTCAGAAATCATCAATATGCCGTTCGGAAAAACCTATTTAAACTACCAACTTTTTATAGAATTTTATAGGTTTTTATAAGATTTTGACTAACAGATCGAATAATATTCACACCAACATTATAAGTTTAAATTTTGACTTTCGTAATTAAGACTGGTAGAAAATGGTTCAGATATTAACAATTAACCCGGATAATCCCGATCCTACTGTGATTCGAAAAGCTCGGACGGATATTCTAGAAGGCAAGTTGGTAATCTTTCCCACAGATACTGTCTATGGTCTAGCGGCAGATCCATTTAATGAAAAAGCAGTAACGGCTTTAATTACTGCGAAAAAACGAGATTCAACAAAAGGCTTCCCTATTTTAGTGGCAAATTTGGAGATAGCTAAAGAACTTGTTTTTTTTTCATCCATAGCCTCATCAATTGCATCAAAATTCTGGCCAGGCGCATTAACCTTGATACTTCCCCTTAAAAAATCCGTATCTAATCTTGTTACAGGGTATCGGCAAACCTTAGGAATTCGAATCCCGAATCATTCTATAGCACAACAATTGGCAGAAATTCCCATCATTGGGACTAGCGCAAATATATCCGGAAAGAAATCGCCAATTACCGCAGAAGATGCAATTTCACAGTTAGGGAATTCTGTAGATTTGGTATTAAATGGTGGATCAACAAAGGGCGATATTCCCTCAACCATAATCGATTTAAGTGAAGAACCCCCAAAACTTCTGCGGGAAGGTGCAATCAAGTGGGATCAGTTACGCCCTTTTTTATTCTAAAAACATGGCTTTAGGTATGAATTCGATTAAATCAGTCGCAGTTATATGTGATCCGTAATATTTTTTTTCCGCAAATTCACCTGCCAAGCCATTTATATATGCGCCTGCTGCTGCAGAGCGAAAAGTGGGGTAATTTTGTCCAATTAAGCACCCTACAATTCCAGAGAGTACGTCGCCAGTGCCCCCTACCGTCATGGCTGGAGTTCCAGTGCGATTAATTTTTGCTACCTCTCCATTTGAAATGAAATCATCTTTTCCTTTCACTAACAAGGTTACTCCGAGTTCCGTAGCAGATTTTTGAACCTGTTTAAGTCTATCAAAAGAATTCGTAATTGTAGATAAATCAATCCCCGTTAAAATCTTGAATTCACCAAAATGAGGCGTAATCACTGCCAGAACGCCACTTAGAATTGTATTCTTTTTTGCCATTGCCTTAATAGCATCCGCATCTACCAAAACTGGAACTTTTAAAGCATGAATTCTTTCTAAAATTAGTAAAATTGCTTCAAGTGTTTCAGGGTCTACTCCTAGACCCGGTCCAATAATTACGCTTGAAGCCCATTTAATAAGCGGCTCAAGATGTTCTATTGCAGCTTTGGATAGAAATTCGCCAGGAAGATCTCGAACTATGAGATCAGGCGAATAATTTCTAATAACATTGGATATACTGGAAGGTGCCGCAATATTGACTAAATCTGCCCCTGTTCGAAGTGCTGCTAATCCCGCTAAAGCTGGGG
>Ga0307375_10002124_pt1 | contig 20728 bp, 13 predicted proteins | sample TR1MG_FD_202531 | JGI IMG/M metagenome (GOLD analysis project Ga0307375, IMG submission 202531) | Soil microbial communities from Risofladan, Vaasa, Finland - TR-1 | ecosystem: Environmental > Terrestrial > Soil > Coastal area > Acid sulfate soil | place: Finland: Risofladan, Vaasa | collected...
TGCCGGTGCGCGCGTGGAGGACCTCCATGCCGGCCTCGAAGCGTCCCGAGACCACGCGCACGAACGCCACGCGGTCGCGGTGCTTGGGGTCCATGTTCGCCTGGATCTTGAACACGAACGCCGAGAACGGCGATTGCACCGGGTCAACGACGCCGGCGCTGGACATGCGCGGCGAGGGCGCCGGAGCGAGTTCGAGGAATTCGCGCAGGAACGGTTCGACGCCGAAGTTGTTGAGGGCGCTGCCGAAGAACACCGGCGAGAGCTCGCCGTCGAGCACCTGCTGTTCGTCGAACGGATGGCCGGCCTCATCGAGGAGCGCGATGTCGTGCACCAGCCGCTCGTGGGTCCGGGCGCCGAGCAGCTCGCGCACCTCGGGGTTGTCGAGGGTTCCCACGTGCACGACTGGACGCCGGGCGCCGCGGTGTTCGTCCTTCTCGAACAGGTGGATCTGCTTGAGGCGCCGGTCGTACACGCCGACGAAGCCGGCGGCGATGTTGTCGGCGTGGAAGATGGGCCAGGTGATCGGGTGGCACTTGATGCCGAGGTCGGCCTCGACGTCGCTGATGAGCTTGAGGGGATCCTCGCCCGTGCGGTCGCACTTGTTGACGAAGGTGAAGATCGGAGTGCGCCGGCGTTTGCAGACGGCGAATAGCTGGCGCGTGCGTTCCTCGACGCCCTTGCGGTTGTCGAGGAGCATGACGGCGCTGTCGGCGGCGACGAGTGTGCGGTAGGTGTCTTCGGAGAAGTCCTCGTGGCCGGGCGTGTCGAGCAGGTTGATGACGTACCCGTCGTACTCGAACTGCATGACGCTCGAGGTCACGGAGATGCCGCGCTCCTGCTCCATCTGCATCCAGTCGGACGTGGCGTGGCGCTCGGCGCGGCGACCCTTCACGGAACCCGCCAGGTGGATGGCGCCCCCGTAGAGCAGCAGCTTCTCGGTGAGCGTGGTCTTGCCGGCGTCGGGATGGCTGATGATCGCGAAGGTGCGTCGCCGGTTGACGGCGGCTTCGAGCCGATCGAGGTCGGCGGCGGTATCGGCACCCATGGGGGGCCAGTCTAGCGGGTTGGGCGCGGCGGGCCAAGGGCTGGGCTGGACCCGCCGCGGTGGCGACTACCCGCCCGACGTCGCGTCGATGAACGCGGCGACGTTCTTCTTGAACTCGGCCAGCGCCGGCACGTGCACGTAGATCATGTGGCCCGACCGATACTCCGCCTCGGTGATCCGGCTGCGCACCGCGGCCGGCACGCCGAGGTGGTCCATGGTCCACTCCGAGGCGTAGTAGGGCGTGGCGAGATCGAACAGCCCGCTGTTGAGCAGCACGTGCAGTTTGGGATTGACGCTCAGCGTGCGCGCGAGATCCACGGCGCTGTTGGTGTAGCCGGGCCGGCCACCGACGTTGGAGTTGTGGCTCCAGTCCCAGCGCCCCGCGCCGCCCTTCACGGTGTAGATCCGGTCGCGGCCGTAGTGCAGATCCTCGTGCATGTACTGGTTGAACAGCGACACGTAGGCCGAGCCGATGTCGGTGGCCTGCGGGTCGTAGTTCGCGTCCTCGGCCAGCAGGTCGCCCGTCTCGCCGGTGAAGCGCGCGTCGAGCCGGCTGATCAACTCGCCGTGCTCGCGCAGCAGCTCCTTCTGGAACTGCGCGGCGGTGACGCGGAGGTTGGCCCTGTCCAGATAGTCGCGGCTGAGCCCGGTGTACTGATGCAGGGTGTCGAGAATCGCGCTCCGCTCGGCGGGCGACAGACTGTCGGCGAGCAGGGCCCGCGCGTAGCCGTTGACGGCAAAGTGCTCCACCGTGTGGAGGAACGGCCGCAACTCGGCCGGCCGCTGGGGCAACGCGTGGTGATACCAGGCCACGGCGGCGTACGTGGGCAGGAACATGAGGTACGCTTCGTCGTTGCCCGGATTGAACGTCTTGGTCTCGAAGTCGAGCGACGCCGAGAGCAGGATCACGCCGTTGAGATCAATGTTGTAGCGCGACTGGAGCACGGCGGACAGCACCGCCGAACGCATGGTGCCGTAGCTCTCGCCCATGATGTAGCGCGGCGAGTTCCAGCGGCCGGTCTCGCTGAGGAAACGGCTCACGAACTGGGCCAGCGAGTTGGCGTCCTCGTCCACGCCCCAGAAGTCGGTGCCCTTGCCAACGCCCACGGGGCGGCTGAACCCGGTGCCCACGGGATCGATGAACACGAGGTCCGACTTGTCGAGCATGCTGTACTGATTGTCCACCAGATGATAGGGCGGCGGGGGCGCGTGCGTGGTGTCGGGAATGTCCACGCGCTTGGGGCCGAGCAGTCCCATATGGACCCAGATGGACGAGGCGCCGGGTCCGCCGTTGTAGGCGAACATCACGGGGCGCGTGGATTCGTCGGTCACGCCGCGTTTGGTGTAGGCCGTGTAGTAGATCTCGCCGATGGGCTGATCGCCGGCGTTGCGCAGGATGATGCTGCCCACGGTGGCGTCGTAGTTGATGCGCTGCCCCGCGATGGTGATGCTGTGTTGCGTTGTGACGTGCACTTCGAGCGGGACGGCGGTAGGGGCGGGGGTGGAGGTCGCGTGCGGGTGCTGCGCGACGGCGGCGGCCGGCGCGAAGAGCGCGGCGAAGAGGAGGGATCTCGAAGTCATGGACGTTCCGGCATCGGTAGGAAGGCAGGTACGGCGCGGGGCGAACACGCGAAGTGCGGGCTGCGGTGGCGGCGATCAGGGGGATTTTACGGCCGCGCGCGGCGCGCGCCAGGGAATGCGCGGGGCGCAGGTGAAATCTTAGTTCGTGGCCAGGGCCCGGATGCAGCGAACCCTCGCCGTTGGCATTGCTGCCTCCGGCGAGGGTTCTGACCCGCTGGTGACCGCCGGTCGGTCGTTTCGCTACCACCTGAACGACTGTTGTTGAGACATTCGTACAAGCGATCAGGCCGGCGATCTTACCCTTATCGGACGGGACCGACTCAGGTATCCCTTGGCTTTCGGGACTTCAGTTGTGTCCAGCGACCTCACAACCTGCGCAGTCGGTTCGAACTCCCGCCGCGCTGCCAACCGACGGTATCCCGCGGGGTGGCTCCGTTCGCGGCATTCCCGTCCGCGAACGCAGAGGAAAGTTCGCCCCTTCGGCGGGCGCCGCCTATTCGGGGATTCCCCGGAATTTCGGGTTCAAATCACCACTCGAGTAGTCGGTGGGTCGCTGGCATGAGGGCGGATAATCACCGACGGTGGGCGGGTGCGGGGTCAGCGCAGCGTGACCCGTGGGGTGTGCGACGTGTCGGAAGCGGGCGTCGGTTGGTAGTGGAACTCGAGGCCGGGACCGCAGGTTGCGTCGTCGAGCGGGAAGTTGTGGTACCACAGCTTCCGATCAACGTCTCGCCACCGCCGGGTCTCAGCGGGGGAATACAGGGTGTCCCGGAGTGCGTGGATCCGCCGCGTGGCTTCGTTGATTCCAAGCTTGTTCGTGAGCCGCGCCAGCGCGCATTCCGCCTGTGCCCACGTCGGCACTGGATCGGAATCGGTGAGAATGCGGCGGTACAGCACGTAGAGCGAATCTGTGTCGTGCGGATCGTCGCCGGGCCTGGAGTAGCTGGACGCGTGCTGCTTGCAGGCCGCGACGAGGAGCAGGCAGCAGGCGACTAGCGTTCCGAGAGACTTCACGGTGCGCCTCCACAATTGGCAATGCAGGCCGTTCCCTTGGCGATGGGCGTTCCGTCGGCGTTCAGCCCCCATACTTCCAGACGACCCCATCCAGGGAAAGGTATGAAATCGGGATCGGCGGACGCGTCCGGTACCGAATACGTGGCGGACCTGCCGGTGTGCGAGTCACGCTCCGCGCCCGTCACATCGTACCAGCGCCACCAGTACTTGGCGACGCGAATACCATCCGGCGGTTGCGCCGTGCCGGATGCCTCGAACCAACAGTGCTCGAGATACTCCCATACCCACGTATCGTCCGTGATGGGGTCCACCTCGGTCAACGTCTTGGTCTCGATGCAATGCGAGGGCACCCCATCCCATCCCGGGCCCGACCCGGGATCGGGGGTCGCGTGGTCCGGTGGTGCGGCAGAGGACGCCAGCTTCCACGATGTGCGCAGCGTCTGGACAGCCGATACGTCGAGTGCCTCCATGGGGACGTCAACGGCCGCTCGCGCCTCGCGGTCAAAGACGCGCGTCGAGATTTCGCCCGACCCGGGACTGACCGCGGTCATGCGATGCGCATTGCGTGAGAGGGTGAGAATCGAAGGGACTCCCCAGTCGACGCTTCTATTCAGGCGCATCGCTGCGCCATTGCGATTGGTCGCCGAGAGCTCGAGCGGCGACGTCGATTGAACGCGAAGCACTGTGTATGCCGGGGTCAGCGAAAGCCGATCGAGCGTACACTGGCGATGGATGTGTGCGATATCCGCCGTGATGACCTCACGCGTGGGCTGCTCGCCCAGGTAGCTGTCCGTCATCGAGTGTAACTGCACGCCCTGGGACCAGAGGGTGAGGTTGAGTAGTGTCGTGAGTGCCTGACGGTCCTTGTGGTCTGTGCTGTTCGCGATCTGGTTGCGAATTTGGGCCACGACCGCGGCCGCGGAATCGGATGCGGGCGTTGCTACCATCGGGAAGCGGTTGCGTCGCGTGAGGAGTGACAGGAGGTCACCGGGAACCTGGAGGCCCAGCAGATAGTCCGATGCGATCGGCCAGTTGGCACTCGTTGGTGCAGCCACGGCCACGGCGCCAATGCAGAGCGAATCCGTCTTCGGAGCAAACCCCGCGCTGTCCCGAAGCGACTTCACGGCTTGTTGCGTGAGCAGATTGCCCTCGGAATGCGCGACGATGATCACGTGTTCGCCGTGTTCTCGCCGGGCTGCGTTGAGATATCGGGCGAGGCTATCGGCATCTTCCAGTGCTGCCTGTGCACCGGCGTCGATCGCGGCGAATGCCCGGAAGGCTTCGATGTAGTCCAGCGTGCGCACGGACGTCACGGCGGCATCCACCGCGCAGGTTGAGTAGGCAGCGATGCGGGCAAGCAGAGACCAATAGGAACTCCACCGCATTCCGGCCAGGATGCACCACGAGTCTTTCCGCATTTCGTCGCGAACCTGAACGGTCCAGGTTCGGTTGTAGAAGCGATCGACAACGACGCGTGAGTTCTGTAATTGTCCAGCGGCATCGAGCGCACAACGCAGGGAGTGACTTGCGTTGATGGACTCGTCGAGCGTCGTGCGAATCCCATTCACATACACCACCCGCGTCGGCTCCGGCGACCCCGGTACCTCCGGCGAACGCTGTGGTGAGCACGGCCCACCCGCCGCCACCTCGCGCGACCCCACCGGCATCCGGTTCGAGATCAACCCACCGCCACCTCCACCGCTGCTCGCCCCGCTCCCGTCGTACTCACTGCTCCCGAGGGTGAATTCGTGCAACGCCAGCGCATTGTCCACCCGGATGAGCGCCGACGAATCACGAATGGGATCATAGGCCACCAGCCCCGCGAGTTTCACCCGCCGCGACGCCTCCTCGGGCCCCATGGCGTTGAACAGCGCGCCCACGTCGTCCAGTATCTGCTGATACGCGCCCACGGGATCCGCCGCCGAAAGCAGCCCGCGCAGCTCCACCACCAGCGGATCCGTGGGCGGTGGCAGCGCCACATCCACGTCGGCCGCCGCCCACAGCACGTGTGACGCGCCCATCACCACCGTCCCGGTGTCAGGCACGACACGGTCGTCGAGCGCCACCAGCACGTGGGTGTACCCCGGCGCCGCCACGAACGAGTAGGACACCGCCGTCCCGATCGCATAGGCGCTGTCGAGACTGCCCAACGTGGTCACCACTCCGGGGTCAAGCCGCACGGCGAGCTGCCGCGTGGCGCACGCCGCCCCCGTGTTGCGCGCCACCGCGATCCGCACCCCGCCAAAGAACAACCGCACGGTGCCGGAGTCCGGCACGTCGAGAAAGGTCTCTGAGAACGGCGCCCCCGCCCCCGCCCCCGCCCCCGTCCCCGCCGGCCGCGCCGGCAGCACCACGGTGCCGCTGTCGGCGGTGCCCACCACCACCCACTGCACCGCGATCTCCAGGGCGTTGGCGTTCCGGATGCGGAAGCGATTCTCACACAGGTAATGAATGCGCACGCTGTCGGGGTCCGCGGCGGGCACGACATCCAAATGTGTCGCCGGCTGCTCAACCGCCGCCGGCGCCGGCGCGTCCACGCGATCCGACCGGCAGGATAGTCCAATGGCGAGCACGGCCGCAGCCGCGCACAGCGAGCGAATGGAGACATGGGGCAACCGAATGGCACGCATGAGCGGGAACCTCCGGCGAAGGGAAACGCCGTCCCGCTGCTGGAAACACGACGTGCATGGCGCCACGGCCGCCGGCTCTCCTCCACCGGCTGCAGCCGTGACGGCCGCACTCTACACGCTCCGTGTGCTGCCGCCATCACCAATTTCACGCCGGCCCAACCGGAATCACCCGGGGCCGGACCCACCCATCCGCACGGCGATCAGCGCAACAGCGCCTTGATCTCCTCCACACTCGCCACGCGGCCGGCGACACGCACCTCGCCGTCCACCACGAGCGCCGGCGTCGAGATCATCCCATAGGCCATGATCGACGGAATGTCCTCCACCTTCGTGATCGTGTGCCCGCTGCCGGCCTCGGCCACCGCCGCCGTCACGTTGTCGGTGAGACTCTGGCACTTCTTGCACCCGGTACCGAGAATTTCGATTTTCATAATAGGTCGTCCGAACTAGAGAACGGCGTTGAAGAGAAAGCCCACGAGGATGATGCCGCTGGCCACGACGCCCAGAAACACGGCGATCAGTTGCGGGCGGAGCACCTTGCGCAGGATGATCGTTTCGGGAAGCGAGAGCGCGATCACGCTCATCATGAACGCCAGCACCGACCCCAGCGCGGCCCCCTTGCCCAGCAGCGCCTGCACCACCGGCACGATCCCCGCGGCGTTCGAGTACATCGGGATGCCCACGAGCACGGCCACCGGCACCGACCACCAGGCGTCGCGGCCGAGAATGCCCGCCAACGCGCCCGCAGGCACGTACCCGTGGATCCCGGCGCCCACCGCGATGCCAACCACGACGTACGGCCATACGTTGCCGACAATCTCCCGCACGGCCGAGCGGCCCGCCTGCACCCGCGCCGCGAACGTCAATGCCTCGGGGAGCGCCGTGTCGCCCACGCGCACGCCGTGCACCCAGTCCTCCACGTATCGCTCCAGCCGCAGCCGGCCGATGATCCATCCGGCCACGATGGCGATGGCCAACCCCGTCGTCACGTAGAGCAGAGTCACGCGGGCGCCCACCAGCCCCCAGAGCAACACCACCGCGATCTCGTTCACCATCGGCGCGGCGATCAGGAACGAGAACGTGACGCCGAGCGGAACCCCGCTCTCCACGAAGCCGATGAACAGCGGAACGGCGGAGCACGAACAGAACGGCGTGACGGTGCCCAGCCCGGCGGCGAGCACGTTGCCCACCGACTCGCGACGGCCGGCCAGCAGCGCACGCGTGCGCGCCGGCGTGAAGAAGGTGCGCACGATGCCCACCGCGAACACCACCGCGACGAGCAGGAACAACACCTTGGGCACTTCGTAGACGAAGAACTCCACGGCGGCCGCGAGCCGCGTATCCACCGCGAGCCCCATGGCGTCGTACACTATCCAGTGCGCCATCGCCGGCAGCGCGGCGTACATCAGGACCCACGCCACCAACCACGCAAACAACCGGAGCGCGAGGTGTTTGCGCACTACCGGCGGACCGCCGGCCGACATGGCGCCCGCGGTCATTGCCTGCACCGCTCGCGCTCCCGCGTGACCCTGACCATGCGTGGCAGACTACCCGGCAGCGCAAGGCAATGGGGTCAGGCAGAAGGGGCCCGCGTGTGAGGTATCGCCTGACGCGGCGGCCATCACACCTCGCTGGTCCTGTCCGGTGAGGAAACGGCCTACAGCCCCCTAGCCTCTGCCTGATACCTCGGCCCCACCGATGCGCGCATCATGAATTGTCCCACCACGAGGCACTCATGGGCATGCCAACCTCCGCGGTCGGGTGGTCGTCCACGTCGGATTTCCGGATCTCGCCACGACCCGCGACGCAGCACATCCCCAATGCCAAAGGCGCGCCCGACGACTACGCAGCCGCCCTGATCGCGCAACGCCAGCAGTTCGTGCAGACGTTCACCGGGACGCAGCTGGAACACGTGGCCGCCTATTCGATCGACCCCATCGAGACGCGGGGCAACATCGAGAACTTCACCGGCGTGGCGCAGATCCCCCTGGGCATCGCCGGCCCGCTCCGTATCTACGGCGAGCACGCGCAAGGGGACTTTCTCATTCCCCTGGCCACCACCGAAGGCTCACTCGTCGCGTCGTACAGCCGCGGCATGAAGGTGGTGAACCAGTCCGGTGGCGTGAAGACCACGGTGTCGGGCGACGGCATGCAGCGGGCGCCCGTGTTCGTATTCGAGTCGGCGCGCGAGGCGCGTGACTTCCTCGCCTGGATCGACGAACGCCTGGCCGACATCCGCGTCGTGGCCGAGTCCACGTCGCATGTGGCCCGGCTCATGCACATCGAGCCGTTTCTCTCCAACAAATTCGCGTTTCTCCGGTTCAACTTCACCACCGGCGACGCGGCCGGCCAGAACATGGTAGGCAAGGCGACGTACGCGGCCTATCAGTGGATTCTGGCGAACAACACCACGATCCGGCGGGCCTATCTCGAGTCGAACTTCGCCACCGACAAGAAGGCATCGCGCATCAACGTCCTGCACCCGCGCGGCAAGCGCGTCACGGCCGAGGCGACCATTCCCCGTGACGTGCTGCACGCCAATCTGCGTGTCGAGCCGGAGCAGCTGGCATATCACTGGGGCGTGGCCAACGTCGGCGCGCTGCTCTCGGGCGCCAACAACAACGGCCTGCACTCCGCCAACGCGATCACGGCGCTGTTCATCGCCACGGGACAGGACGTGGCGAACGTGGCCGAAGGCGCGGCCGCCACCACGTACGTGGAGATCACCCGCGAGGGCGCGCTGTACTTCTCGATCACGATCCCGAGTCTGATCGTGGCCACGCACGGCGGCGGCACGCACCTGCCCACGCAACGCGAGTGCCTGCAGATGCTGGGCTGCTGGGGCCAGGGCAAGGTGGACAAGCTGGCCGAGATCGTCGCCGCTACGGTGCTGGCCGGCGAACTGTCGCTGGCGGCCGCGATCTCGTCGCTGGAGTGGGTATCGGCGCACGAGATGCTGGGACGGAACAGATGACGTCCCACGTGCTCGTGCCCGCCCGGCCCGCCGCGAAACAGGCCCCGGCGCCCACGTTCGAGCGGATGGAGATCCGCCGGCCGCCGGGCATCGTGCGTCGCGCCATGAGCACCAACCGTCACCTGCTGGGGCTGGCCTTCGGCGCGGTCATCGCCTGGACGCGCGAACGCCGCGCCCTGGGCGACGGACGCGGACTGCGCTATGCGCTGGCGCGCGCCGTCAGCGCCACGGCACGCCCGCTGCTGCGGCGCGACCTGGTGGATCTGTCGTTCGCCGAGCAGTTCCGCCGGCGCCTGGAGATGCTCGGCCCCACGTACATCAAGCTCGGCCAGATTCTCAGTCTGCGCGAGGACATCCTGCCGTATTCGGTGACGAGCGAGCTGCGCCATCTGCTCAACCAGCTGCCCGTGATTCCGTTCGCGACGTTCACGGCGCTCGTGGAGCAGGACCTGGGCCGGCCGGTGGACCGGTTGTATTCGTGGATCGCCCCGGAGCCGCTGGCCTCGGCGTCCATCGCCCAGATCCACCGCGCCACGACGCTCCTCGGCGACGACGTCGTGATCAAGGTGGTGAAGCCGGGGGTGGCCGAGACGCTGAAGCGCGACTCGCGGTTGCTGCGCATCCTGGGCGCGGCGCTGCAGGCCGTGATTCCCCGCTACCAGCCCCGCCGGATCATCACCGAGTTCTGCGACTACACACTCCGGGAAGTGGACCTGCGCCGCGAGGCCGACAACGCCGAGAGCTTCGCGGCCAACTTCCAGGACATGCGCGACGTGGTGTTCCCCTCGGTGGACCGCCACCGCAGCGGCCTGCGCGTGCTCACCATGGAGTACCTGGACGGCGTGCGCCCCGATTCCCCCGAAGCGCTGGCGCTCACCCACGACGAGCGCGAACGGCTGGTGGATCTGGGATCGGAAGCCATCATCCGCATGCTCTACCGCGACGGCTTCTTCCACGCCGATCTGCACCCCGGCAACCTGATGGTGCTGCCCGGCGCCCGCGTGGGATTCATCGATCTCGGCATGGTGGGGCGGTTCGAGAGCGATCTGCGGCGGGCGCTGCTGTATTACTACTACTCGCTGGTCACCGGCGACCACGAGAACGCGGCGCGCTATCTGGCGGCGGTGGCCGAGCCGGGGCGCGACGGCGATCCGGCCGGATTCCGCCGCGATGTGTCGGAGATCTCGGCCCGGTGGCACCGCGCGTCGAACTTCGAGTCGTTCTCACTCGCCCAGCTCGTGCTCGAGTCCGTGGCGCGCGGCGCGCAGTACCGCATGTATTTCCCGGTCGAGCTGGTGCTGATGGTCAAGGCCCTGGTGACGTTCGAAGGGGTGGGCCACGTGCTGCTTCCCGACTTCGACGTGGCCGACGTGTCGCGCAAGCACATCCGCAACGTGTTCCTGGCGCAGTTCAGTCCCATCCGGTTCATGCAGGAAGGCCTGCGCGGCGCCCCCGATCTGCTTGACGCGGCGGTGAAACTGCCGTCGCTCATCACCGAAGGCGTGCGCGTGTTGGAACGCAGTACGCGGCCGCCGGCGGAGAACCCGCTCAAGGGCGTGCGCGCCACGCTGCTCGCCGGCTTCTGCCTGGTCGCGGGCGCCATTCTGATGGCGTTCGGCGCGGCGTGGCCGATCTGGAGCGCGCTGTACGCCTCGGCGCTGCTGCTGGCGTTCCGGCGGGGGGCGTGATGCCATGACGACGACACTCAAGGCAGGACCGGAGCCCGCGGTCCAGCAGGAATGCTACGAGCCGTTCGACGTGGACTACTGCAAAGACCTGTTGCAGCGGGCCATCGCGCCGCTTTCGGATCACTACTTCCGTCCGCGCATCATCGGCGCGTACAAACTGCCCCACGGCGGTCCGGCGATCTTTGCCGCCAACCACAGCGGCACGGCGTTTCCGTACGACGCCATCGTGCTCGACTTCGCGCTCTGGCGGCGCGAGGGCATGACCGCCCAGGCGAAGTGCCGGTCGGTGTTCGAGAAGGAACTGACGCAGGCCTGGTGGATGCGTCCGTTCGGCGTGGACAATCTGTGGCGGCGCGGCGGCGGCGTGGACATGACGTTCGACAACTTCGAACGGCTCATCGTGCGCGGCGACCGGATCATCTACTATCCCGAAGGCGTGCCAGGCATCGGCAAGGGGTTCCAGCACCGCTACCAGCTCCAGCGGTTCCGCACGAGCTTCGTGCGCCTGGCGGCCAGGCACCACGTGCCCATCTATCCGATCTACGTGGTGAACGGGGAATGGGTGATGCCGTTCCATGTCACCTTCCCGCCGCTCGACCGCGTGATGCAGCGGTACTTCCACGTACCCTTCCTGCCGCTGCCGGCGGGTCTCCTGGCGCTTGTCTTCCCGTGGATGTGGTATCTGGCGTTACCGGCCCACATGACGTTCGTGGTGGGCGATCCCATCGACGCCCGGGAGTTGCTGCGCGCGCTCGGCGCGGACGATCCCGACGCTCCCGACCGCAATGTGCTCGACCGGGCGGCCCACCGTGTGCGCAAGATGATGCAGGCGGAACTGGACCGGCACGTGGCCACGTATGGCCGGCGGCCGTACGAAGGGCGGTCGCTGCTCCAGGCCCTGCACGCGGCGCGCGGGCGGTTGCGGCACGTCCTGCCCACCGGGTGGCCGCTCACGTTCATCCGCAACGAACGCGACCACTCCCGGCTGCCGGCGCGCAATTGGCTGCACGCGGTGCTGCGGGATTTCGACCTGATCGCGTTCTACCTGCCGCTCGGGTGGCCGCTGCTGTCGCTGGCGCGCCACCTGCGGCGTCCGCCCTACGGCTATCGCGGCATGAGCGCGCGCGATGCGCGGGAGCAGCAGGGAACGTTCATCTGGCGTCTAAACGAGCGCCCACTTCCGCCTCGAGCCGATCAAGCGCATGGCTGAGCCGGCCGGTCGCGGTGCGCGACCGATAGGGCTCCAGTACTTCGTGTGCGAGCCCCACGCTCGACCAGAGATCGCGCGAGTCGTCGTCCAGGATATCCCGCCGCAGAATCAAGCCGTGTGACGCCAGCACGGGCGCCAGTTCGTCATACCGCCGGCGAAGCGTGCGGCGTGTGGCCTCGTATCCGCTGCGGCAGATGTGCCGGCGCGATCGGAAGCTGAACACGTTGGCGAAGAACAGCTCGTACTCTTCCTCGTCCGGCTCGAGCAGCACGACGTCGGCCTCGGGGAAACGCGCCGAGTAGCGCGCGAACCCGACGCGCAGGCGCGAGTGGATGAGCGTGCGGAAGGTCTGCGAGAGCACGGCGGGCAGTCCCGACTGGACGATCACGTCGGCGGGCAGGCGGCCCTCGAGCGCCGCGGCCGTGGCGTTCACGGGAACGATGGGGTTGATGCAGAACAGCAGCTGGGCGCCCTGCTGCAGGGCCACCGAGGCATGCACCGTCTTGAGCAACACGCCGTCCACGCACTGCCGGCCCTCGATGCACACCGGTGGATAGATGCCCGGCACCGCCGTGCTCGCCTGCACCGCCGTGGAGATGGGGATGTGATCCCACCCGGGTTCGCCGAAGCGGATGGCCGTGCCCGAGTCGAGATCGGCCGAGACCACCGTGAGCCGCCCGCCCAACTCGCGAAAGTCGTCGGTGCGCCCGTCCATGCTGAAGATCTCGTGCATGTACGCACGGATGGGCTCGTTGTCGAACACGCCCACGGGCAGCGCTTGCATGAGATAACTCACGGCCGCGCCGATGCTCTGCGAGCCCGGCCGGCGGATGAACTCACTCACCGACTCGAACGCCAGCCGCGGCAGCTTGAAGCCGCGTTTGACGAACTCGCGATAGGCCGGCGTGAAGAAGATCTCCGGCCGCAACGGGTTCACGCCCGGTTCGTCGCTCAGCGCTGCCCGCAACATCTGCTCGGTCGTGAGCCCGTTGGCCAGGCAGGCGGCAATGAACGAGCCGGCGCTGACGCCCACGTAACTGTGGACGTTGTTCAGGTCGAGTCCATCCACCGCCTCCTCGAGGGCCCGCAGGGCGCCCAGTTCATACATGGCGCCTACGGGTCCGCCACCAGCGAGCGCGAGGCCGACACGGCGAGCATGAGGTCTGCTTGGCATGTGTCCCTCGGTACAGACAGTCGGACAGTCGGACAGTCGGACAGTCGGACAGTCGGACAGTCGGACAGTTAGGCCGTCGCGCGCGCGCGACGTTTGGTCGGCGCACGACGCGCACGCGACTTCGCCGGCTTCTCCTCGATCGCCTTGGTGAGCCGCTCGACGCGCTTGCTCAGCCCGTCGATCTCCTTCTTCGTGGGAAGGCCCAGTCGGGTGAGAATGCTTCCCATGCCGTCATCCAGTCCGTCCGTGATGCGATCCATCGTCTGGGTCGCCGCCTTCCGAACGTCCATCCGGTCCTTCACTTCGATGAGGCGATCCTTGCCCGCCGCCTCGAATGCCTTGCCGCGCTTGACCAGCGTCTTGAAGATCTTGCCGCTCTCGTCCTCGGCGATCGAAAGAGCACCGAGTCCGGCCAGCCAGATGTGGTACGCGGAATCGCGGAGCATCGGAAGCTGTGATGATTTGGCCAGAGCTTTTGTCATGGTCCAGTCCTCCTGTCGGAACACTCGCGTCGAGGGGACCATACAAATCCCCCGCAGGCGGGAATCGTGAATCACTGTCAAATCGGGAACCGCACACGAAAGGTGCACCGAATGGCCGGGGGGTTCTGTAGGGAGTTGGACGATCCGCCGTCGGGGAAATGAGGCGGCGTCAGGCCGGTGGGCCGGCCCGCTCGGGCACGCGCGTCATGGCATACTCGGCCAGCGCGGTGATCGTCAGGCTCGGATTCACGCCCGGGTTGGCCGGCACGATCGACCCGTCCACCACGAACATGCCCGGATATCCGTGCACCGCGCAGTCCAGGTCCACCACGCCGTCGCCCGCGGTCTGGCCCATGGGGCACCCGCCCAGGATGTGCGCCGTCATCGGCACGCCGAACAGCCCCTCGTTGATCGACCCGGTGAGGATGCCGTTGGTGCGTTCGGCGAACGCGCGGGCCACCGCCAGGCCCAGCGCGGGCGATCCGCTCGCCTCGCTCTGCGCGTCGGCGCGGCTCACCAGTCCACGGCGGAACCCGGTGAGCACGCCGCGGCCCAGTCGCAGCTTCATGCGATTGTCCACGGTCTGCATGACGAGCAGTACGGTGGCCCGCTCCGCCCATCCCGGCACCACGTGCGTGCGCAGGAAGTCCACCGGGCGCGTGACGATCTGCGCGAGTGACCGCAGCGCGCGGCTCACGAACGTCCGGCCCTCGGTCTGCGGGCCGCTCAGGAATCGCATGAGCGACGAACCCGCGGGGTAGCGCACCGGCTCCACGGTGGTCACGGCGTCGGCATTGATGATGGACGTGATCGCGACGCCCTTGGAGTAGTCGATGTCCCGCGCCCGACTGACGCTGCCGAGGATGCTCTCGCTGTTCGTGCGCACGGCATCGCCCAGGCGCGGCGAGAGGTCCCGGAGCGAGCGCGTGACGTCGCGGCAGCGGAACAGCAGCCGCAGGGTGCCGAGCGCACCCGCGGCCACGATCACGTTGCGCGTGTGCACGGTGGTCTCGGGCCGCGGCAATATGGCCGTGGATCGCCGGTAGGCCACCTCGTACCGCGCGCCGCCGGGCTGCGGCTCCCTGAGCGGGCGGATGTCGCACACCGCGCACTCGGCGCGCACCTCGGCGCCGTGCTGCTCGGCGAAGTAGAGATAGTTCTTGGGCAGCGTGTTCTTGGCGTTGTGCCGGCATCCCACCATGCAGGCGCCGCAGTGCGTGCATCCGCGCCGCGCGGGCCCGCGGCCCCCGAAATAGGGATCGGGCACTTCCTGTCCCTCACGGCCCGGCTCGCCGAAGAACGTGCCCACGGGCGTCGGCGAGAACGTGTCGCCGGTGCCCAACTCGTCGGCAATCGCCTTGAGTGTGTGGTCGGCGGGCCAGAGCCGCGGATTGGGCGCCACGCCGAGCATGCGACGGGCGGTGGTGAAGTGCGGCGCGAGAATGGTCTTCCAGTCGGCGAGGCGGCTCCATGCCGGCGCGTCGAACAGTGCGTCGCTCGGCTCCATCAGTACATTGGCATAGCCCAGGCTGCCCCCGCCCACGCCCGAGCCGTGCAGCACCACCACGTCGCGAAACGGGCTCACCTGCAGAATGCCGAAACAGCGAAGCACCGGCGCCCAGATGTAGCGCCGCGCATTCCAGGTGGACCTGGCGAAATCCTCGTCGCGGTAGCGCTTGCCCCGTTCGAGCACGAGCACGCGGTACCCCCGCTCGGCCAGGCGCATGGCCGACACGCTTCCTCCGAAGCCCGAGCCGATGATGACGAAGTCGTAGGTGCCGCCGCCGTGTGGCATGAGGCCGGTCGCTAGTGAGAGGGGGGCAAGGCGCACGCCCCGGATATCAGCATCGTGTCCCCCGCGGGCGGCGTCCAGTGGGCGTTTTCCCTACCGGGCCTTGCCGACTCCCCGACAGACTTCCCGACCCAAGAAGCCGACGGTACGACCTCGGGATCCACACACAGGGGCATCGGGAGGCCGGCATGCGGGAAGGGCAACTGAAGGTCCTCGGCCAGGGAGTGATCGCCGGACTGATCGGCTACGCGACGGTGGCGCTGGTGTTCGCCATCGCCAACGTGCTTGCCGGACGATCGGTATTCTATACGGCCGCGGTCCTCGGGGCGAGTCTGTTCTACGGCATCCGGGACCCCGCCCAGGTGGTGGTGTCGGCATCATATGTATTTGCATATAACGGCGTGCACCTGGTGGTGTTCCTCGCGTTCGGCCTGGTGAGCGCGTGGATGGCGTGGCTGGCGGAGCGGGTGACGCAACTGTGGTACGTGGGACTCGTGATGTTCTTCTTCATCGCCTTCCACCTCGTGGCGGCCATGCAGGCCATCGCCATTCCCATGCAGCGGGCGATCTCCGGGCCGGCGATCTGGACCGCCGGCGCCGCGGCCGCGGTGCTCATGGCGGCGTATCTGCTCTATATCCATCCCCGCATCCGCGCCGGCGAGAGCTGGGAGGGGTAGGGCGCGGCGGGCCCCGGAGGGACGGGGTGGCGGAGCGTCGATCGCGGGCGTATTGTGGACGCTTCACCAACCCGACGATCCGCCATGCGTATACGAGTTCTCATTTGGGCGCTCGCCCTCGCCGCGCCCGCCCTTGGCGCGCAGCAGGCCGACCTGGGCTACTACCGCTTTCCCGCCGTCTCCGGCAACACGGTGGTGTTCACCGCCGAGGGCGACCTGTGGCGCGTGCCCGTTGCCGGCGGCACCGCCACGCGGCTCACCACCGCGCTCGGCGAGGAGACCAACGCCGCCATCTCGCCCGACGGCAAATGGGTCGCCTTCTCGGCCAGCTATGAAGGGCCGACGGAGGCCTACGTCATGCCACTCGACGGGGGCGCGCCCAAGCGGCTGACCTATGAAGGCGGCACCGCCACCGTGGTCGGCTGGACGCCGGACGGCAAGGTGCTCTACGCCACGCAGAGCTACGCGACGCTTCCCGACATGGAAGTCGGATGGGTGAACCCCACCGACGGGTCGCACGGACTGGTGCCCCTCGCCCAGGCGGCCGACGGTGCCTACGACGGCAGCGGCACGTTCTTCTTCACCCGCTATCCGTTCCAGGGCAGCCACACCAAGCGCTACAAGGGCGGCACCGCGCAGAACATCTGGCGGTTTGCCAAGAACGCGGCAGAAGCGCAGCCGCTCACGGCCGACTTCACCGGCACCAGCAAGAACCCCATGCCGTACGACGGGCGCATCTATTTCATCAGCGACCGCGACGGCATCATGAACCTCTGGTCGATGGACCCCCAGGGCCACGACCTCAAGCAGCTCACGCACCACCCGGTGTACGACGTGCAGTCGGCATCGCTGAGCGACGGCAAGATCGTCTACCAGATCGGCGCCGATCTCCGTGTGTACGACATCGCCAGCGGCAAGGACGCGCTCATCCCCATTCGGCTGGTCTCCGACTTCGACCAGATGCGCGAGCACTGGGACACCGATCCCATGGCCCTGCTCACCTCGGCGCACCTCTCGCCCACCGGCGACCGGCTGGTGCTCGACGCGCGCGGCCAGGTGTTCGTGGCGCCCACCGGCGACGCCGGCGGCCGGCTGGCGCAGATCACGCACGATCAGGGCGTGCGCTACCGCATCGCGCGCTTCATGCCCGACGGCAAATCGCTGCTGGCGCTCTCCGACAAGAGCGGCGAGGTGGAATTCTGGAACGTGCCGATGAACGGCGGCGCCCAGACGCAGCTCACCACCGGCGCCACCGAGCTGCGCTGGGATGGCTTTCCATCGCCCGACGGCAAATACATCGCCCACACCGACAAGAATCAGCGGCTGTGGATGCTCGACCTGGCCACGCACCGCGAGACGCTCGTGGCCGAAGACAGCGCCGGTGGCTTCAGCGATCTGGTATGGTCGCCCGACAGCCGCTGGCTGGCGTACAGCGCGCCGGCGGCCAACGATCTAGAGCAGATCCGGGTCTACGGCGTGGAAGCGGGCACGCGCGCGACGCTGACCTCCGATCGGTACAGCAGTTCGAGTCCGGTGTGGAGCGTGGACGGCAAGTGGCTGTACTTCCTGTCCGACCGGCACTTCCAGAGTTCGGTCGGGTCGCCGTGGGGCGAGCGACAGCCGGAGCCCTACTTCGATCACACCACGCAGCTCTACGGCCTCGCGCTGCAGCCCAACGCGACATCTCCGTTTGCGCCGGCCAATGAAATCGCCGATCCGGTGCGGGCGCTCGCATCGGAAGACAGCACGGCCGCGCGTGCTGGTGACGCGCGCGGCGGACGGGGCGGGCGTGGTGCGCGCGCGGCCGCGCCGGCGCCGGTGGACATCGACTTCACCGGCATCGAGCAACGGCTGGTGCAGCTTCCGGTCGCGCCCGGCAACTACAGCGAGCTGTCCACCGATGGCCAGCGGCTCTACTTCCTGGAGCGGGGCGCGGATGGTACCGGCGGCGGGGGCGGACGGGGCGGCGCCGGTGGCGCGCGGCTCATGACGCTGCCCATCGGGAACGCGCCGGCGCGTCCCACGCAGTTCGCCGCCGGCGTGCGCCAGTACGAACTGTCGATGGACGGACGCAAGGTGATGATCCGCCGCGGCAACGAGTTCTTCGTGTACGATGCCGGCGCCAAGGCACCCAGCGACAGCGGGAAGTCCAAAGTAGATCTGAGCCACTGGGCCATTCGCGTGGTGCCCGCCGAGGAATGGCACGACGAGTTCGTGGACGCCTGGCGGCTGGAGCGCGACTACTTCTACAACCCCGCCATGAACGGCGTGGACTGGAAGCTCATCCGCCAGCGGTACGAGCCGCTGGCGAGCCGCGTGACCGACCGCGCCGAGTTGAACGACCTGCTGTCGCAGACCATGGGCGAGCTGTCCACGCTGCACACGTTCGTGCGCGGCGGCGACATGCGCACCCCCGACGACTCCATCCACCCGGCCGCGCTCGGCGCCGTGTTCACGCGCGACGAAAGCGCGGGCGGGTATCGCGTGCAGCATATCTATCGCAACGATCCGGATTCGCCCGACGACCTGTCGCCGCTGGCGCGCTATGGCGTGGATGTGCACGAGGGCGACGTGATCACCGCCGTGAACCACGTGTCCGCGCTCTCGGCGCCGGCGCTCGGCGCGCTGCTGCGCAACGAGGCGGGGCGTCAGATGCTGCTGAACGTGAAGCCGGGCGGCAACGGGGCCGAGCGCGAGGTGGTGGTGGAGCCGATCACGCAGCGCCAGGAGTCGGACCTGCGGTACTCGGAGTGGGAGTACACGCGCCGGCTGGCGGTCGATTCGATCGCGCACGATTCCATCGGCTATCTCCATCTGCGCGCCATGGGCACGTCGGACATCAACCAGTGGGAGCGCGACTTCTATCCCGTGTTCACGCGGCAGGGGCTGATCATCGACGACCGGCACAACCGCGGCGGCAATATCGACAGCTGGATTCTGGAAAAGCTGATGCGCAAGGCCTGGTTCTACTTCAAGTCGCGCGTGGGCAATCCGACCTGGAACATGCAGGAGGCGTTCCGCGGCCACATCGTGGTGCTCACCGACGCGCACACGGCGTCGGACGGCGAGGCATTCGCCGAGGGCTTCCGGCAGCTGGGGTTGGGCAAGGTGATCGGCGTGCGCACGTGGGGCGGTGAGATCTGGCTCAGCCAGCAGAACGTGGTGGTCGATCGCGGCATCGCCAGCGCCGCCGAGATGGGCACGTATCTGCCCGATCGCACCTGGATGATCGAGGGGCACGGCGTGGACCCGGACATCACGGTGGACAACCTGCCGCACGCCACGTTCGAGGGGCAGGACGTGCAGCTCGCGGCGGCGATCAAGGAGCTTCGGGCGGAGATCAAGGCCGATCCGCGGCCGGTGCCGGCTCCGCCGCCGTACCCGGACAAGTCGTTCCACAACAATGGGAAGGGCGGGGGCGGAGGGAACTGAAGCTGCATTCGGGGGTTTCGATGGCAGGTGGCAGTGCCGTCAGGCGAAGCCGTCGGGACCCCGATTTGTGCCCCAGCGGCCGGAATTCAGGCGATTCCCCAATGTTGTAGGGATTAGCCCTACACGGGTGTAATCCCCTACAGTCCTCACTTCCTCCATTTCCCGACACCGAAATGGGGCCCGATTTGGCATTCTCCGCCCACGCGGCGCCAAGTCGCCGCCGCGTATCAGGTTACTTCTCGGGAGATGGGTCTGATGCACCCAGGAAAGGAACGTGGTCGGGCGGGCATCGCCGACTTTGACTTCCATAAATCACCCTTCGTTGTCATCTGGGAAACCACACGGGCCTGCGACCTCGCCTGCCGGCACTGCCGCGCCGAGGCCGTGCCCTACCGCAACCCCAACGAACTGAGCACAGACGAAGCCAAGGCCATGCTCCGCAAGGTGCGTGAGTTCGGCAACGTCGTGTTCGTGATGAGCGGCGGTGATTGCCTCAAGCGCCCCGATGTGTTCGAGTTGGTGAAGTACGGGTTCGAGCTGGGCCTTCGCATGGGAGTCACGCCGGCGACGACGCCACTCGCGACGCCCGAAGCGATCATGAACTTCAAGGACGCGGGGATCTCCCGCCTGGCGGTGAGTCTCGACGGATCGACCCCCTCGATCCACGACGCCTTCCGGCGCGTCGACGGCTCCTTCGACTGGGGTATGCGCATCCTCGAAGAGTGCCGGCGCATCGGCATCTCCACGCAGGTGAACACGGTCATCGCGCGTCACAACATCGACGACTTCGATAACCTGGCCGCCCTCATGGAGCGCCTGGGCATCGTGTTCTGGGAAGTGTTCTTCCTCGTGCCCACCGGCCGCGCCAAGCCCGGCGACGTGGCCAGCGCCGACGAGTACGAGAAGATCTTCAACAAGATGTACGATCTGTCCAAGACGGCGCCGTTCGACATCAAGGCCACGGCCGCGCCACAGTATTCGCGCGTGATCATGGAGCGCCAGGTGGCCGAGCGCCGCGCCGGTGCGCGC